>ENA-OQIG01000513-OQIG01000513.1-human-gut-metagenome-genome-assembly--contig:-NODE-513-length-22156-cov-2.674702_pt1 | contig 22156 bp, 26 predicted proteins | sample MGYA00242576_ERZ504741 | MGnify/ENA primary metagenome ERZ504741 (study PRJEB26092, sample SAMD00036436) | human gut metagenome | host: Homo sapiens | study: EMG produced TPA metagenomics assembly of... | reverse complement strand
AAAAAATCGATTATGAGGGAATATAAAAGCGGGCACCTAACATTCAATATAAAACATTCTTGAATTTAGGTAATAAAAAGCCTTTGAGCATGAAGATGTTATCCTTCATGTTCAGATAGATTTATGTTGCATATTTTAGAGAAAAAAGGAAAAAAAGAAGTTTATTGTTTGTTTGCTATTAATATTTTTACCTATCTTTGTAGCGAATATAATTCCGTTACCTAAGAAGTAACATCAGCATTAAGTCCCTAATCCATAATGCTTTAATAATATTAATCAGAGCATTTTAAAATTACAAACGTAAGAATAATTCAATTTATTTACTTTTGTTCTTTCTTCCAATTCGAAACCCTTTAAATATATCTGTGTTGTTTTAATAGATTTGTGTCCTAGTGATTCGCTAATCATTTCGATAGGTACACCTCTGTACTTAGCAGTCGTAGCCCAAGAATGACGAAGCGTATACGACGTGACGGGCGAATGTAGCCTTAATTTTCTGGACAGGCTTTTCAACTCATTATTAAAACGTCTCAAAGCTGACTGATACTCACGATAGGCTCCTTCTTCATTCCGCTTGTACGCTCCGCTTAATATCCGGAAAAGATAATCAGGATAGCCAGAACTCCGGGCGTCAGATTTATTGTACAATCCCCCAATTGCATTCTGCGCTGACTCCAGCACTTCTATACTCATAGGAGTACCGGTCTTGGTACGATTGTACTTCAAAAGCCCTCGCTCCAGATTGGACTTTTCCAAATGGGCTAAATCAGAAAAAGGCATTCCACAAAACTGAAATAACAGATTGGCAATGGCCTGCGTCCGGCGAAGCTTTTCCGATTGAGGATCTTTGTTTAATAGCATGTGAAGTTCGCCGATCGGGATAGCTTTCTTCTGACGTGTGTCCACCCCGGTAAAAACATCCCGGAACAAACCATGTACATAAGGAGCCTGATGCATATCGACACCACGATTGTAGATACTACGCAACATACGCATATACGTAGAAATCGTATTGGGCTTCAAACGGGAAGCCATCAGATAGTTGCTATACCTCTTTAGAGTTTTACGGTTTATTTTACTAAACGTGATGGATTGAGTTCCACAAAACTGCGAAAAAGAACGAATAGCGTGTTTATACACATGGGCCGTAGAATAACGACCCTCTTGTCGCAAACAATCGATGTAATTGTTTGCACAAATAGTAAATCGATTTTTTTCCATAAATTATAACTTATCTCATACGTGTTATTAAAAACGTGCGGAATATAGTAAGATTATAGATAAAATGAACCACGATTTTAAATTTACTTACTGTTTAGATAGAATTTCGAATTATTTCTAAAAAAATAAGTGAAGCCATGCAGTATTTTCAATAACCATGCATTTAACTTATAAAAGAGGGGAAAAAGGGAAATCAAACCATATATCATTAAAACCTACAACCTGAACTTAACAAGTGAAGTGGGGAAAAATAAAAAAAAGAAGAGAGAGTTTTTATACAACGTCCCCAAAAACGAGGAATCCCTGCCAATTTTCGAGTTGGCAGGGATTCATTTTTTATCTTCAAGAAGATAATCTTTTTACTTGCAGTATTTGGTTATCAATTCATCTGCGTTCGGATCACCCAATTCTTTCGCTTTCTTAAAGTTGCCGCAAGCTTCATCTGTCTTCTTCAGCTGTATCTGGCAAAGTCCCAATAAACGGTAAGCCTCACCATATTTAGGATCAGTCTTCAATATATTATTTAAAATCTGAATGGCTTCTTCATACCGTCCTACACGGAGGTTTACAACTGCATGCTCTGCCTGGTAGGTGAGGTCTGTCGGATTCATCTCGATGGCCTTGGCAATATCGTCTAAAGCGCGTTGAAACTGACGTGCTTTCAAAGCTGCCTGTTCGCGATAATAATAGAACACGTCGTTCACTTCTCCCTTGACTGCCGTATGGTAAGCATCATAATCGAGCATTGCATTTCGCGCCTGATCGGCATTCATATTCATCTGCGCACGTTCCAACAAATATGGAGCAAAGTCGGCCGTAATCGGTTGCGGGCAACGGGTAATACAGCTATCCATTAAGGCTACCACTTCTTTCGGTTCCCCTTTCAGCAGTTCTTTCGTCTTGGCAGCACTAAAGAAAGTGGCCGGAGAAGCAATATTGCTGGTATTTACCTTTTCATAAGCAGCCAAAGCACCGGCATAGTCTTGTTGGGCAAACAGTATATCGCCTTCCATTTGAATGTAAATTGGCAGCGGATCAATAGCGATTGCCTGACGGACATTCTTCAAAGCGGTGTCATACGTCCAGTCTTTATAAGTTTTCTCCGGCTTCGATAATTGATAAGCATACATTAGCTTACCTATATTATAATATACATCATCTTTCTTCTGGGCTACTTTCAGAGCTTGATTAAAGTCGGCAACGGCTTTATCATACCAGGTCTGATCGTCTTTACCTTTAGATGCATAATAATTGGCACGACGGAGATAACCATCTGCATTGGCAGGGAACTGGCGAATGAAGTCATCCAACAGCTTTTCATAGTCCTCGCCCGAGAGGCTCGAAGAGGCCATGAACAGATATACTAATGCCTGATCTTCCGTTTCAGGTAAACCTTTCCGGATACCAATGCTTTTCAAGGCAGCGTCTCCCAAAGAAAGAGCACTGATTTTCTGCGACATGGCAAAAGCTGCTCCCGCCGCATAACAAGTAGTCACCGTATCGATACCGGATGATTTCTGCGCAATACCAAATACCTGACCTTCCGCATTCATCACCGGACAGCTCACCATCTTATCTTTCATATGCATGCTCAATGTATAATAATGGTATTCTCCGGCTACTTTGGAAACATCTTTCACCTTACCAGTAACGCAAGCGATACTTTTTTGTGTAGAATAAGGAAGCATCCACGCATCGGCTCCTGTCGCCGGGGCTGTTTTAGCAACGACCAGCGCAGGCACTTTCTTCTCGGTGATAGCCACACGAAACTTAATGACATCATACATGTCATTCGCTCCAAGTATTAGGCTGACCGGCATCTGCTTGCCTTCGGAAGTAATCACTACCGCACGTTCAGCTCCTTTAAAAAGAGTATAATCTGATAAAGCCAATCCGTCTTCGGATACAAAGAATCCGTTTCCCGTTATTCAGCATTTTATCATTCTTGTCATAAGTCACTATTGAGAAGACTGCACGTTTTGCCTTCTCTACCCATTTTGGGGTTTGTGCCATGCTTCCTTGTACCAGGAAGAAAAGCAGCAAAGGTAGAATTAAAATCTTCTTCATATCAGTCATTGTTTCTTTGTTTCACAGCTTCGTAAATCAGGATACCGGCAGCTACAGAGACATTCAGGGATTCGATAGTGCCCAGCATCGGAATTTTCACCCATTCATCACAGAGGGCAAGGTTTTCATAAGAAACTCCTGTATCCTCAGCTCCCATTATGATGCAGAGGGGACCTGTATAATCGGCCTTGGTATAGTCATAATCTCCTTTTTCGGTAGCAGCCACAATGCGGAAACCACTATCTTTCAGATATTGCAGAGTCGAACGGAGGTTCTGTTCACGGCATACCGGAAGAGTATGTAGCGCTCCTGCCGATGTTTTTACGGCATCAGCATTGACCGACGCACTACCCCGGACAGGAATAATCACGGCATCGACAGCCGCACATTCGCAGGTACGTGCAATCGCCCCGAAATTGCGTACATCGGTCACTCCGTCGAGCATAACAAAAAACGGATTTTTTCCTTGCTCAAACAAGAAAGGAACAAGATCCTCCGCTTTCTGATAAGTCACAGAAGAAATGAAGCGATCACTCCTTGATGATTTTCCGGGTAATACGGTTGATACGCTCTACCGGAACACGCTGAACAGGTATCAGCGTACCTTTCAAAGCTGCAAAAAGCTCCTTGGAAAGATCACTTTGAATATCTTTCTTCACGAGGATCTTATCTATCTCTTTTCCAGCCTGAAGGGCTTCTATCACGGCACGAACGCCGAAAATCATTTCACTTTTATCTAACATCTGGTTGATTTACTATTTTACTATTTACTATTCACTATTTATCAGTTGCGGGCAAGCAGGGATTTGGCATTGCTAAGGGCAGCTTCGGTGAGAGTGGCACCACTAAGCATGTGAGCTATTTCCTCTACCCGTTCTTCGTCAGTGAGACGGCGGATATGGCTGTTGGTTTCCGTATCGCTATCTTTCTTGTATACCTTATAATGAGCACGCCCACGGGCAGCAATCTGCGGCAGGTGGGTGATACTGATTACCTGACGGTTGCGGTCGCCATCTCCTGCATCATGTCCGCCATACGGTCGGCTATTTCACCGGAGACTCCGGTATCTATTTCATCAAATACGATAGTCGGCAGCTTGACGGCTCCGGCAATCATCGCCTTGATAGAAAGCATGACACGAGCGATTTCACCTCCTGAAGCTACGGAAGAGATATTCTGCAAGGTGCCGTTCTTATTGGCGGAAAACAGGAAGTTGACTGTATCTTCTCCTTGCAATCCCGGCTCTTTCTTCAGTCCCATTTCTATCTGGAAACGAACATTCGGCATTCCTAATGGAATCAACCGGACAGCCAGCTGTTTTTCTACTTCACGAGCAGCTTTCGTACGGGCTTTGGTCAGCACTTCTGCCTGTTGTTTCACTTGTTTATATTGTTCCTCTTTGCGAGCAGTCAGTTCGGCGATACGCTCATCATAGGAAGTGATGTCCGACAATTTGCTGCGGTATTCATCCGTTAGCGCTATCAATTCATCAAGGGTTTGTACCCGATGTTTCTGCTGTAAGGAATAAATCAGATTCAACCGTTCATTCACTTCGTCCAGACGAACCGGATTGAATTCAACGGAGTCACTTTGTAAAGAGACTTCGTGCGAAATATCTTTCAGTTCGATATAAGCGCTCTCCATACGTTCGGTAAGTTCCTTGGCCGGCTGATATACTCTTTGCAGATTATTCAGTGTATTCAGACTGTCTTTCAGATAAGAAAGCAAGCCACCTTCATCCGAAGCAAACGACTGCTCCACCCGGTAAAGTCCGGCTTTTATCTCTTCTGCATGACTTAATGTTTCAGCTTCCTGCTCCAGTTCTTCCTGTTCGCCTTCCACCAAACAGGCTTCTTCGAGCTGTTCGAGTTGGAAGCGGATATAATCTTCATCGGAGCGACTTTTCTCTGCCAGTGACACTAATTCAGCGAGTTCGCGATCTGTCTGTTTCCATTCGTCATAACACAGACGATATTTCGCCAATGCAGCGTCATTATGTGCAGAATATCAAGCACATTCAACTGAAATCCTTCTTTATTAAGCAGCAGATTCTGATGTTGCGAATGTACATCTATCAGCTGTTCGCCCAGCTCTTTCACTTGTGCCAACGAAGCAGGAGTATCGTTGATGAATGCCCGGCTCTTACCGGAAGACTGCACTTCACGACGCAAAATGCACTCTTCATCATATTCCAACTCGTTTTCTTCGAAAAACGGACGCATACCATAGGCAGATATATCGAAACGTGCCTCTATGATACATTTGGAAGCTCCGTGGCGAATCGCTTTCACATCGGCACGCTGTCCTAACAGGAGTCCGATAGCTCCCAGAATAATTGATTTTCCGGCTCCCGTTTCACCTGTTATAACGGAAAAGCCTGTTTCAAAACTGATATCCAGTTTTTCTATCAATGCGTAATTCTGAATGTATAGTGAACGTAACACCTTCTATTTTAATTAAAGATTAAAAATTAAAAACCGGAAGACAGAGTGGCTACCAGACGGTCGATGATGTCTTGGGCTACTTCCGTCTTCGGCTTCAGAGGATAGTCTGTACGACCTTTCCTGTCGATGATACTTATTTTATTGGTATCATGGCGAAAACCGGCTCCAGCATCATTCAACGAATTGAGCACAATAAAGTCGAAGTTTTTGCGTTCGAGCTTTCCTTCGGCATTCTGCTGCTCATTATTGGTTTCGAGGGCAAAGCCAACCAATAACTGATTTTTCCCTTTCAGTGCTCCTAAATTGGCAGCGATGTCTTGTGTTGCCTGAAGATGGAGGGTTAGTTCCTCTTCTTTCTCCCGCTTAATCTTCTTGTCGGCCACTGTTTCCGGACGGTAGTCGGCTACTGCCGCGCAAAGAATACCTGCATCAGCATCTGGAAAATAGATCTGTGAAGCCGCATACATTTCTTCTGCTGATTCCACATCTACACGCCGGATACGGGAATGTTTCGTTTTGAGCTGCACAGGACCTGTTATCAATGTCACCTGTGCTCCACGACGGGCACATTCTTCTGCCAATGCGAATCCCATCTTTCCGGAAGAATAATTGCCTATGAAACGCACCGGATCAATCTTCTCGTAAGTCGGTCCGGCTGTAATCATCACTTTCTTCCCGGATAGTTCGTCACTCGAAGCAAAGAATTCATCCAATACCCGGATGATGTTTTCCGGCTCTTCCATACGTCCCTTTCCTACCAAGTGGCTGGCTAATTCTCCTGTTCCCGGCTCGATAATGTGATTACCGTAGGAACGCAGTATATCCAGATTTTTCTGGGTGGCGGGATGGGCAAACATATCGAGGTCCATTGCCGGAGCAACAAACACGGGAGCTTTTGCCGAAAGATAAGTTGTTATGAGCATATTGTCGCTATTCCATTGGCCATTTTACCGATAGTAGAGGCAGTGGCAGGTGCAATCAATACAGCATCCGCCCACAATCCGAGATCGACGTGGCTATTCCACGTTCCGTCACGCTGGGCAAAAAACTCACTGATGACCGGTTTGCTGGTCAAAGCCGAAAGAGTGATGGGAGTAATAAATTCTTTTCCCGCCGGAGTAATTACGACTTGCACTTCCGCTCCCTGTTTTATCAGTCCGCGAATGATATAGCACGCCTTGTACGCGGCAATACTGCCGGTAATTCCAAGAATTATTTTTTTTCCTTTTAGCATTATTTTGTAATCAAATTACTCATTTCACGCAAACGGATTTTTGTCAATGCCGCCTTAGTGTTCAACGTGAAATCACTATTCAAAATCCAACTGTAATATCCGGGATCTTTCTTCAAAACCTCGGCTACAGACATTCCTTTATATTTTCCGAAGTTGAACACTTCCACCCCATTATCATCGTACACCATGCGTCCGGCAAAGTCTACATTCTTGCTGAAACTTGAATAATCTGCCAGGAACGCAATATCATTCTGAAGATCGGAGTAACGGTCGAGCTGTGCTTTCAGCACTTCGTAAGTGGCCCGTGTATCTGCTTCGGCAGTGTGTGCATCTTCCAGATTCTTGTCGCAATAGAATTTATAGGCAGCAGACAGGGTGCGTTGTTCCATTTTGTGGAAGATCACCTGTACGTCTACAAATTTGCGTTTCGTCATATCAATGTCCACTCCGGCGCGAAGGAACTCTTCGGCAAGGACAGGAATATCAAAACGATTGGAATTAAATCCTGCCAAATCGCAACCTTCAATGTCCCTGGCTATGTTTTTCGCCACTTCTTTGAAAGTAGGGCAATTGACTACGTCGGCATCATAAATGCCATGTATAGCAGAAGATGCTTCCGGGATATGCATTTCAGGATTGATACGTAATGTTTTTGCTTCTTCATTTCCATTCGGATATACTTTCAGATAGCAGATTTCAACAATTCGGTCTGTGTTGATATTGGTTCCGGTTGTTTCTAAATCAAAAAAAACAATGGGATTTTTCAGGTTTAATTTCATTTCTAATTATTTTTTCCACCACAGAGTAACACAGAGTTCCACAGAGTGTTTTTATGTATTTATTGCTCTGTAGAACTCTGTGTTATTTTGCGGTGATTACTATTAATCATTTAGCATCATCGGCATCAGCAGCATCAGCAGGTCTTCGTTTTCTTCCTGCTCTACCGGGATGATTACTCCGGCACGTGAAGGATCTGCGAGTTCGATGACTACTTCGTCTGCTGAAATATTGTTCAGGATATCGATGAGGAATGTCGATTTGAAACCGATGCTCATTGCTGCACCTGCATACTGGCAAACTTGTGTTTCTTCGGCAGAAGTAGAGAAGTCAATATCTTGTGCGGAAATCACAATCTGGTTTTCCTGCATACGGAGTTTAATCAAACTGCTTGCCTGCGACGAGAAAATAGACACACGACGCAAAGCTCCTACCAACTGTTGACGGTCTACGGTCACTTTGTGCGGGTTGTTCTGCGGAATTACCGAGTTGTAGTTCGGGTAACGTCCTTCAATCAGGCGGCAAACCATCCGGTAGCTTTCGAGCATGAATACAGCATTGCGTTCATCGAATTCGATCGTCACTGTGCCTTGTTCTTTCGGCAAAAGATTCTTAAGCAAAGTAGCCGGTTTCTTTGGAAGGATGAAGGCTGCACGCTCGTTACCTTTAGCTGCCAATGTCTTGCAACGCACCAGTTTATGACCGTCTGAAGCAACCATTGTGATGTCTTCTGTGGTAATATCGAAATAAATACCGTTCATCACCGGACGAAGTTCGTCATCGGCAGTAGCAAATACCGAACGGTTGATGCCTCCCAGAAGTACACTTGCCTCCATTTCTACACGGACTGCATTATCACCCAGTGTAGCCGATTGCGGGAATTCATCCGCATTCTGCCCCATCAGGCTGTATTTTCCGTTCTGGTACTGCACTGTTATTTCATAATTATCCGGATTGATTTCAAATGTAAGTGGTTGTTCCGGGATTTCTTTCAGTGCATCAAGCAATGTTTTCGCTACTACGGCAAAACGCCCGTTTGTATCGCTTTCATTCACTTCTACAGTAGTCACCATCGTTGTTTCACTGTCGGATACAGTCACAGACAATGTTCCGTCTTCCAATTCGAAGAGGAAACAATCGAGAATTGGCAGCGCATTTTTTGAATTAATCACACGGCTGATGGCCTGTAAATGGCTGGAAAGAGCAGTACTTGAAACGATAAATTTCATATATTTTCGTGTATTTAAGTTTTAAATGTTCTATCGCACAAAGTTACGAAAAAAGATTTGGGCTGCCCAATAAAACAAAAGAAAAAAACAGGCATTGTGTGAGGGATATTACTAAAAAATTGTAACTTCGCCCCAGAATTTAAAATTATCGCAATGGAATTTACAGGAAAAATCATCGCTATCCTCCCCCCGAGAGGCGGAGTTTCAAAAACTAGCGGCAACGAGTGGAAATCACAAGAGTACGTTATCGAAAACCACGACCAATATCCGCGCAAGATGTGCTTCGACGTATTTGGCGCAGACAAATTGAGCAGTTCAACATTCAAATGGGCGAAGAACTAACTGTATCATTCGACGTTGACGCCCGTCAGTGGAACGATCGTTGGTTCAATAGTATCCGTGCATGGAAAGTAGAACGTGTTGGTGCAGGTGCTCCGATGGCTTCCGGTTCTCCCGTTCCTCCCCCACCTCCGTCAGCTATGCCGGAATTTACTCCGGGGGATGCCAAAGACGATCTGCCATTTTAAACCGAAAGCCATTCGCCGGACGAATAAGCATAAAAAACTCCCGATAGAATTAAATTCTGTCGGGAGTTTTTTTTAGAAAAACGATTGTAAACAAACGGTCATTTTTTATTCTGATTTATATTTCAAAACAATGTTAGGATATACCACTCCGTCTGTACAGGCAAACTGAACAAAGAGGGTGAAATTATGGAAAAAATCGGCGTTACGCAGAAAAAAATCCGGTACAAAACGAACGTGGTTTTCTGATTGCCGAAATATGTGGTCAAAATCCGCCATCAACATAAAGTGGTATGAATCAGACAAGTGATCCATGCCTGCCTGATAGGCCATTACTCCATTAAGCACTTCGCCTTTATCCAGTTGGCGAATATATTGTGACAGAGCATTCTCATCAGGAGCAAGCAACAAACGCCCGTCATAGAACGCCGCATACACATCCAAAGTGGCCTCCACAAAACTGGTCAGTTGTTTAAACAATGTTGTTTGAGGCAACCGATAGACCAAGTATGCCTTATTTACAGTATAACCAAAAGTAATACGGGGAGTTTTTCTTCCTTCATCTGCCGGAGCAGTATTGACAAAGGCACGAAGCATCCTTTCAGCTTCCGTCACATCTGCCACAGACAGGCTCAAGACTGCCGCTGCATCCTGCAACGTATCTTCACGCTGGAAGAGACAGGCAACCAGGTCTTGCCCGGCATTTTCCATCAGATAGCGGGAAAATTCCTTATCTCTATTCTGCACTTCACTCGTGCGGACTGCCCCGTTCTGCTCCTGCGCATTTCCATAAGAAAGTAAAGACGCCCAGTCCGTAATCCCCTGTCTGCTAAATAGAAAGCAGTGGAGGCAGTGCTTCACCCGGGAAGCCTTTGACTGATTGCTGCTGGCGAAGTTGTTTTATAAATGCAAAGCAAGTATCTGCATCATGAGTGATGCCGGAGAAATAAATAAAATCATCTTTCATCTTCATGTCAAATTCCGTCCATCCCATCATCCCTTTCATACGGGTATAGATTGTGGCGGCCGCTACACTTTTTTCGGAGCACGCACTCCTGTAAAGGTCGGATCATCCGCCAATGATTTGTCACTCTTATATGCATCAATAACGTTTCAATCAGTTTTTCTGAAAACTTAACGCCATAAAATCAGACGTCAGATAGCAGGTAGAAAATCACCATCTGCCATCGGGTAAATGATTATTTCCTCTCCTTTGTAAACAAACGTTTTCGGTGGATAAAGCGAAGATATATATTTACGCACAAACCTGTTCACCAATTCCTTATCCCCATTTCCCAATCTGCAATAAAGTACCTGGTTCCGTTCGTTATCCGGTTCGTGGAAACTAATCAGCATCTGATTCATTTGCCGACTCAACCATGGGGAGTATCTTCCGAGAGGGCATAAAGGCTTTGTTTCAGATAAGAAAAAAGTTTGGATACATAAAGATATTGCTGATTTTTACTACAAGTCAGATCATCGACCTCCGCTACAAACTCGAGCACATCATCGGTAACAAACACGGCTGAAGTGGTGGATGGAACCAGTTCATAAAGATCAAAATCTTTCTGCCCTTCGGCCGCCGACAGTCTAAAAAAAGAGTACAATGCGAAACCTGAGCACAAAAGTACAACAGAAGACGTGATCGCTATTTTCACTATCGTACGAAGTTTCATAATATTCGCTGTTTATCGGCTAGGTGTAAAAATAATAATTTCTACAAAGAAAACAAAACTTTTGCTAAAAATTTCACCGATAATCAAAGATAGATATCCAATCCGTCGAATGCCAGGTGAATATTTTCCGGAAGGCTCTTTTCAACCTCCGCATGCAAGCCCATATCATGACTCATGTGTATAAAGTACGTCTTCTTTGCCTGAATGCGCTGCGCCACTGCCAATGCTTCTTCCAAATTCTGATGAGTAGGATGCGTGGCAATCCGAAGTGCATTCACTACCAAAACATCTATTCCCGCCAATTGTTCATAGGATTCTTCGGGCATGGTCAGCATATCAGTGATATACCTAATTGCCCGATACGATATCCCAGAATAGCAATCGGCCATGCATCACACGTAAAGGAAGCACCTCCGTGTGGTTAACAGAAAAGGCCTGCCCCACCGAGATTTCCTGCAAAGGAATGTCAGGAACTCCCGGATAACGATGGTCAACAAAACAATAGGGCATACGCAAGCGCAAGCCTTGTGCCACATAATTTTCCGCATAAATAGGCACTGAACCAAATCGGCAAAACGGACGCAAATCGTCCAACCCGCCCACATGGTCATAATGTTCATGCGTAATGAGCACACCATCTATCTTCTCAAAAGGAAGACGCAATACCTGTGTCCGGAAATCCGGACCGCAATCTATCAAAATTCGCGCATCATCTGTCTCAACAATAGCAGATGCACGCAATCGGTTATCTTTCGGATCGGTAGAAGTACAAACCGGACATGTACAGCCGATTTGGGGTACTCCCGTCGATGTTCCACTTCCAATGATTCTTACTTTCACTTGTTACTTCTCAATTTATTAAGTTAACTTCCGGGTGGATATCAATGCCAAACTTCTCATGAACAGAGGCTCGGACTGCATCTGAAAGCGCAAGAATATCGCTACCTTTTGCTCCACCAAGATTCACTAACACCAGCGCTTGTTTATCATGTACGGCAGCCGGACCTAAGGCCTTACCTTTCCAGCCGCATTGGTCGATCATCCATCCTGCCGGAATTTTCACCCGACCGTCTGCCAGCTCATAGTAAGGTATCCGGGATATTCCTGCTGCAGGGCTTCCAGTTTTTCTTTCGGTACAATGGGATTCATAAAGAAACTACCGGCATTACCCATTACCTTCGGATCGGGCAACTTGCTTTCACGAATATCAATTATCACTTTCCGTACAACAGAAAGCGTCAATGCCGGATATTTTTCAAGCTCCTGACGAATGGTTCCATAATCTAACGTATAATGTTCTTTTTTACTAAGTCGGAAACGGACATAGGTGACAAAAGCCGACTTGTTTTCCGGGCGTTTAAAGATACTGTTGCGGTAGGTATATCCACACTCTTCCACCGAATAAACGCGTTCTTCAGCTTGAATGTTCACCGTTTCCACAGCTGTTATCAGATCTTTCACTTCAACGCCATAAGCTCCGATGTTCTGTACCGCGCTCGCTCCGACCTCACCGGGGATGAGCGACAGGTTCTCCGTTCCATACCATCCATGTTCTACGCAATATGCAACGAAGTCATCCCATACTACTCCCGCTCCCACTCGTACCGACACAGAGTGTTCATCTTCCTCCGTCACTTCGATTCCTTCAATGCGGGAATGGAGTATCAATCCGTCGTAATCTTTGGTAAACAACAGGTTACTGCCGCCACCAATATGCAAAAAAGGTGTCACAATGGCACCTTGCACAATCAGCTTCTTCAGTTCTTCAACCGAAGAATATTCTAAAAAACGAGCGGCACTGACATCGATGCCGAATGTATTGTAGGGCAAAAGAGAATACATATATTTTTAGTTATAAGTTATACTGTTATAGTGCATCGTAACCTGTATCAGATACTTGTATCTTCAAACTTATACAATTCCCATTCTCCGGCTTTCCGGCGGAAATAAAGGATATTGGAAAAACCATTTCCGATACCTTTCAACGCCAGGATTTTCGTGGGCGAATCATCGTCATTCCGCTGTCCGTAATTAATATTAGAAAGGCGGTCGACAGGAAGTACCGGTTTGAAGGCGAACCACTGATTAAGATCGAGGGTTGTCTCCAAAATGGAGAAATCATCGTCCGGATCACTGGTTACAAAAGCCAACGGCTCCCGCACACGCTGACTCTGAAAAAGACTATCCGTTGCAAAATGTCCGAAAACTCAACAAAGTTTTCATTATCACTTTGTTCAATGGGCCGCAGGTTGATTGCCTCCAGTATCCATGCACCTTTGATACGTTCAAAATAGTATCTTTTCACCATTCGTGTTTTCACGAACATCCACTCTACCTGCACAGAAGTGAGGGAGGTATCTCCTACTAAATCCATATCTTCTTCTCTATCAAACAGCAGTGTATAATAATGCTGTTTGGTAAACAAGTCATCATGCTTCCAGTTGCGTTCCTCAATGTTTGACTTCTTATCTCCATTGTAGTAGGGCAATGGAAATTTCACACGCTGACGCTGTAACACATCATCGGAAGCAAAATTGTAAATAAAATCATCGAAAGATTCATCCGCCTGTATAGGCTGCGGATCTTCCGGCGATTTATCATGGTGGCTAGAATCGGCTATCTGCCGGACTGAATCCACCTCTTTAGTAATAGATGCGAAGGGGTCAATATTTGTTTTCTTGTTTCCACAAGAGCTCAATATACCGAGCAGTATGACCCCTGCAATTAGTTTTTTCATTATTTCAGTTTCTCTCTTAACTTTTCAAGCATATCCACCGTCATGCTTTCCAAATTGTAGGCCGGCTTCCATCCCCACTCTTCACGAGCACAGGTATCATCCAGACTATCGGGCCAGCTATCGGCTATGCGCTGCTTCAAAGGATCTATATCATAAATCATCTCAAACTGCGGCACATGCTTCTTGATAGCTTGATATATCGTTTCCGGATCGAAACTCATGGAAGCGATATTGAAAGCATTGCGATGTATCAATCTTGCCGGATCGGCTTCCATCAGTGTGATTGCTGCATTCAGCGCATCCGGCATGTACATCATATCCATTAAAGTGCCTTGCTTAATGGGGCACACAAACTTTTCTCCTTTCACTGCCGAGTAGTAAATATCGACAGCATAATCGGTCGTACCTCCTCCCGGAGGGGTCACATTCGAAATAATGCCCGGAAAACGGACAGCACGGGTATCGACACCGTATTTATTAAAATAGTAATCACTCAACAACTCTGTCGTTACTTTAGTGACTCCATACATGGTACGGGGACGTTGAATGGTGTCCTGCGGTGTTTTCGTGTGAGGCGTACTAGCGCCAAACGAACCGATAGAACTCGGAGTAAACACCGCGCACCCTTGTTCACGTGCCACTTCCAGCACATTCCACAATCCATCGATGCCTATTTTCCAAGCCAGCTTGGGTTTCGACTCGGCAACTACAGACAACAGAGCAGCCAAGTTATAAATCGTATCGATATGATACTCTTTTACTACAGATGCAATCGCCTCGCCGTCCGTTACATCAGCAATAGCCGACGGTCCCGACTCCTTTAATTCCCCTTTAGGTTCTGCACCCGGAATATAACCAGCTACTACATTTGCATTTCCGTAACGTTTACGTAGCTCCATCGTTAGCTCCGACCCTATCTGTCCGGTAGCTCCAATAATCAAAATGTGTTCCATTTTTTCTTCTGACTTAGAATATCAAGCTTAAATAGTGCGCAAAGTAAGCACTTTTTTTCAGATTTTAATCAAAAAGACATTGTTATTCCAAGAAAAATTGTGTCCTTTGCAATATAACTTAATCACCCAAACACTATGTACGGTAAAATGCAAGAATATCTCCGCCAAACATTGGCTGAAATCAAGGAAGCCGGACTTTATAAAGAAGAACGACTGATTGAAAGTGCGCAGCAAGCTGCCATCACTGTAAAAGGTAAGGAAGTATTAAACTTCTGCGCAAACAACTATCTAGATTGTCCAATCATCCCCGATTAATCAAGGCTTCGCAGGAAATGATGAACAACCGTGGATACGGAATGTCGTCCGTCCGTTTCATTTGTGGAACACAAGATATACACAAAGAACTGGAAGCTGCCATCTCGGACTATTTCCAGACTGAAGACACGATTCTGTATGCTGCCTGCTTCGATGCTAACGGCGGTGTATTCGAACCACTTTTCTCTGAAGAGGATGCCATTATCTCGGACTCGCTAAACCATGCTTCTATCATTGACGGGGTACGTCTTTGCAAAGCGAAACGTTACCGTTATGCCAATGCTGACATGAAAGACCTGGAAAGATGTCTGCAAGAAGCGCAGGCACAACGTTTCCGTATTGTTGTTACGGACGGTGTGTTCTCAATGGATGGCAATGTAGCTCCGATGGATCAGATTTGTGATCTTGCCGAGAAATACGATGCGTTAGTAATGGTGGACGAGTCTCACTCTGCCGGTGTGGTAGGTGCCACTGGTCATGGCGTAAGCGAGTTGTATAAGACTCACGGACGTGTAGATATTTATACCGGAACGTTGGGTAAGGCTTTCGGCGGTGCACTGGGAGGATTTACCACCGGACGTAAAGAAATCATTGATTTGCTCCGTCAACGCAGTCGCCCGTATTTGTTCTCCAACTCATTGGCTCCAGGTATCATCGGTGCAAGTCTTGAAGTTTTCAAGATGCTGAAAGAGAGCAATGCCCTGCATGACAAGTTGGTTGAAAATGTAAACTATTTCCGTGATAAGATGACGGCTGCCGGATTTGATATTAAACCGACGCAAAGTGCTATTTGTGCGGTAATGCTGTATGATGCGAAACTGTCTCAAATTTATGCTGCACGTATGCAGGAAGAAGGAATCTATGTGACAGGTTTCTACTATCCGGTAGTGCCGAAAGATCAGGCCCGCATCCGTGTACAGATTTCTGCAGGACACGAAAAAGCACATCTTGACAAGTGTATCGCTGCCTTTATCAAGGTAGGTAAAGAACTCAACGTATTGAAAGCGGAATAACTCCGAAGCAAGGTTTCCTTGCGGAATCTATATTTTAGGCGCGGATTACACGGATCACACAGATTTCACGTATCTTACACAGTTGCTTTATAACAAGCTTCATTCTAAAAAACGTATAATACGTGAAATCTATGTAATCTGCACCTAAATTCTCTTTTATAAAATGAATTTTGAACCGCTACTTGACTACAAAAAATAGATTATGGAAGAACTGACCCTCACTACTCCTGCCCTACTTTTCTCGGCAGTTTCATTGATTTTGTTGGCTTACACCAACCGTTTCTTATCGTATGCCCAACTTGTGCGCCAACTGCGTGACCGCTACGTGGAGAACCCTTCGGATATCACTGAAGCTCAAATCGAGAATTTACGGAAACGGTTGAACCTGACCCGTACAATGCAAGGACTGGGTATTGCAAGTCTTTTTCTTTGCGTAGTCAGTATGTTTCTTATTTATATCGGACTGCAATTATTTTCTGCTTACGTATTCGGACTGGCACTGATTCTGTTGATAGCCTCTCTAGGCGTATCTTTCCGCGAAATACAGATTTCCACCCGTTCACTGGAGATTTACTTGGGAACGATGGAGAAAGGGAAAAACAAAAAATAACACGGTTGACAATCCCTCCTATTAAGTTTTATCAAGACACTACCCGGCAAGGAAGGATGACCGTAAAGCGACTTCCCTTGCCTACTTCGGATTTGAGTTCAATCCTTCCACCAGTTTTTCTATAATTACCTGACAAATAGAAAGCCCCAATCCTGCTCCCTGTGAAAATTCGTTCTGTTTGTAGAAACGGCTGAAAATCATCCGTTGTTCTTCGCGTGGAATACCTCTCCCAGTATCTTCTACATAAATCCGCACATGCCCCTCATCCGGCAGATAAATATACCCTAATTTGATATATCCGGTTTCCGTAAATTTACTGGCGTTATTCAAGAAATTTGTTAGAACTTGTATCAAGCGCTCTCTATCCACATTAATTTCCAAAGGTATATTATCCACTTCTTTCAGGAATTCCAGGCGTGGAGCAATCAATACCTGGTGAGTCATATAAATGTCATCAATCAGCTCTCTCACCCTACATTTCTTAAACGAGAAAGACATATAGCCTGATTCGATACGAGAAAGCTCCAGAATATCGTTAATCAATTTGAGCAGCAACTCGCTGTTCTTATTAATAGTGCCGATGTATTCTTCGCGTTCTACGGAACTCAATCCATCTTCCAATGCCAGAATATTGGCAAAGCCAACAATCGAATTAAGTGGAGTACGTATCTCATGCTCATATTTGCCAGGAATGATTGTTTCAATTCTGCCTTTTCAGCGAGTAAGCGTGCAGCTTCCAGTTCCTCTTCACGATCTTTTATATCTTGTATGTTGAGCAGCAAACCTGCTGTTTTATATTCACCACCCGAAAGCTGTTTAGTAGTATAACGAAACTCCCACCACTATAGCCTTTACCGTCGAAGTTACAAAGCTCCTGCACAATTTTTTATGAGCACTTTTCAGATTTCGCCAGTTGAACTTCACTCCCTCCCAATGATCGGATGAATAAAGCTCATGAATTCCTTAAACGATAGTTGTCTAGGATTTAACCCTTGCGACGCCCAGAATGCATCTTCAAAAACAAAACAACCCTTATCCAATCTCCAAGCATACGTCATTCCACCCTCAATGGCTAATGACAATGTTTCTTTTTCATCAGCCAATGCTATAAGAGCCTGTTTTTTCCTCATCTGTTCCCGAAGATATAGCCACCAAAGAGAAGCAAAAAGTAAAATCAGGAAAAGAACAAATGAAGCGACTAAGGCTCCCCACAAAAATGGATATTCATCTCTGAACGGAATATTGATAATACGATATTTAGCAGGAATACTTTCCTTACTCAAACCAATTTGCGTCATTGTATTCCAGTCTACGACATACTCTTTCCGGCTTTCAACAATGGGTATATCCGAAGGGCTTGCGCCATGTAATATGCGAACGGCAGTTTTCACCTCTTCTTCTACCTGAATAGGCAGCGAAGTGATGTATCCACCCAACAACTTCTCACCAAACCCAAAGGCTTCATTGATGGCTGTCAGACTAGGACTACCACAGATACTCCCAATATTAATAGTGGTGTAATCACGTTTCAACTGGATATAACATTGATCGCGGTAACTCCTGTTCAAAACCCACATAAAAGTAGCATTCGAATGGTTTCTGGCATTACGCAAAGGAATAGCCATGAAACGGGTATAGCCTTCTTCCTGTGCCAAACGTATCTGTTCTTCAGGAGAAAGTTCGGGATTATCTATGAATCCGGTCACTTTATATCCTTTAAACTGCTCCTTTGCATCTCTTCTGATTTGTCTGTCGATATAGGTAGTATCAAGCATGGTAAACAAACGAACGTGCTCACCGAAAAGCTCTTTTGCCACACTGATATTCTCATTAAAGCTATCTTGTCATGGAAGCCTGTCACGTTGGGATGATGTTTCAGTAATCCCCAATTCGGATAATTGACACCACCAAAAACTACAGGCACTTCTTTCGCCAACTGAATTCCGCATTTCATCAATGAATAAGTAGCCTAGTCTTCATTCACCAGAATCACTTCCGGCCGCCAATCTTTCGATACGGAATCAACCAGAAAGCGCATCCGCTCAAGTTCCGGCTCTTCCCAGTAGGATTCACAGTCTAAATAAACGGTACGAATATCAGCATCAATTTTCTCTTTTTCAAATTGCTCCGCTATCATCGGTTAAATTCCGGATAAGCCGCATAAGTCTCCTCATAAGAGTGGATAACCAGAATACGCCGTTCTTCTTTTTGAGAACAACTACTCACCCCCAAAAAGAGCAATAAAAATACAGGGAGCAATCTAAAAATTCCTCTATTCACACCATTCATTTATAATAATCGGGATTAATTTTTCTCTGACTCGTAATACAAAGGTAGTTTATTTTCGAACATATAAGCCTAATAAGTGAAAAAAAGAAGCTGTCTGAACAAGAAATTCAGGCAGCTTCTATCTATATAAAGAACTATTTTTTCAGAGTAGCATCATTAACGCTGTCCCAATTGTGAATCTACAAAGAAAATTCCGGTATCACCAGCCTTCTTGATCTTGTCAACAATGCCTTGTGCTGTAGCTTCTTCTTCTACTTGTTCGCGAACAAATCCCCACAAGAAATCCTGTGTTGCTTTATCCTTTTCAGCAGCAGCTACGTCTACCAGCTTGTCTACCAATTGAGAAACATGACATTCATGCTTGTAAACGTGTTCAAACACTTCGAGAGGTGTACCCCATCCGTTAGGAACAACATCTATTTTATCTACTTTAGCAGTTCCTCCACGTTTGATGATATAATCTGCCATTGCATAAGCGTGTCCCATTTCTTCCTGGGATTGCTTTTTCATCCAATGAGCAAAACCGCTGAAACCTTCTTTCTCAAAATAGAAAGACATTGCTAGATACAGGTTAGCAGACCACATTTCAGCAGTAATCTGTTCGTTAATTGCATTCTGTAATTTTTCTGAAATCATAATCGTATTTTTTATTAAGTTGTTAATGTAGTTTCTTTTTGAACTCATTACAAAAATAACAAGCTTCAGTTAAAATTGTTCCATGCACCCTATATTTTTAAACTACATTCACATTTTGATTGTAGTGGTTCATTTTTTACTTACACCAGTTCGTCGGAAGTATATCCTTTCGGCAGTTCACGACAGTTGTATCCGGAAGCCATTATTTCACCATAAGCACCAGCAGAACGAAGGGCTATCAAGTCACCACGCTTCACTTTGTTCAGGTCAATTGCTTTTCCGAAAACATCCGACGATTCACAGATCGGTCCTACTACATCGTATGCCTCCAATGGTTCTTCGGAAGTAATATTTTCCATTTTATGGAATGCCTGATACAGAGCCGGACGGATAAGATCGGTCATACCTGCATCCAGGATGGCAAATTTCTTCCGTGTGCCTTGTTTTACATACAAAACCTTAGAGATTAAGGAACCGCACTGTCCTACAACTGCACGTCCCAATTCAAAATGCAAGGTCTGATAAGGACGTAATTTCAGTTGTCCGGCATAGGTAGCAAAGTAATCCTTGAAGTTCGGAATAGCCTGACGATTGGGATGTCCGTAGTCAATTCCCAAACCACCTCCTACATTAATGTGTTCTACCAGAATTCTGCGAGCTTCCAATTTATCCTGCAATTCATTGACACGATTACAGAGAGCTACAAAATCGCCCATATCCAGAATCTGTGAACCAATGTGGAAATGAAGCCCGATAAACTTTACGTTTTTCATCTCCTGCGCCACATCTATCACCTTGTCCATATCCTGCATGCTGATACCGAATTTGTTTTCCGCCAAACCGGTAGTGATATTTGCGTGAGTATGTGCGCCTACATCCGGATTGATACGGAAAGCAACATTAGCCACCTTATTTTGAGCAGCAGCCAATTCATTGATTACTTCCAGTTCGGGAATAGACTCTACATTGAAACAGAAGATGCCGTACTCCAGCCCGAGGTTAATTTCCCAGTCTGCTTTACCTACTCCTGCAAAAACAACTTTATTGGCCGGAAATCCTGCACGGATAGCGGCACGAATTTCTCCACCGCTCACACAGTCGGCTCCCATTCCGCTCTCACGGATGATGGTAAGTACTTTCGGGTTAGCATTTGCTTTAACAGCGTAATGCACTGAATAATTAGGATATTTGGCAACCTCATGGTTAATAGCCGACAATGTATCGCGCAGCACTTTGGTATCGTAATAATAGAAAGGTGTCTGCAAAGTGCGGAATTTATCGATTGGAAATATTCCCTTCATAATTCGAAAAACTTGTTTAGTTGGTTAAAAAAGAGCGCTTTTATCAGTTCGGTAAAAGCGCTCGTATTATTTGTGGAATTATTTGCCGTTGAAAAGCATATCGCTCAACGATTGTAAAGCTACTTTCTTATCACACTCCCGAATGAGGAAGGAGATGTTATAGTTACTTCCTCCAAACGAGATCATTCGCACCGGTATATCGCGCATCGCATCGAGTGCTTTTGCTTCAAAACCGACATTTTCCCATTCAAGGTCACCTACAACGCAGATGATACACATTTCTTTATCAACGGTTACTGTTCCGTATTTCTTCAGGTCGTCCAGAATCTCATTAAGATGTTTCGTGTTATCTATCGTAACAGATACACCGACTTCTGACGTACAGATCATATCGATAGATGTCTGATAGCTTTCGAAGATTTCGAACACCTTACGCAAGAAACCATGAGCCAATAACATGCGGCTGGATTTAATCTTAATAGCAGTGATGTTATCTTTTGCAGCTACTGCCTTAATCTTGCCTTTTTCCGTATCGTTAGAAATCAGTGTGCCCGGAGCCTCCGGATCCATTGTGTTCAACAAGCGGACAGGGATATTGGCATATTTAGCCGGCTGGATACAAGTAGGGTGCAGAATCTTTGCACCGAAGTAAGCCAACTCGGCTGCTTCTTCGAAGTGCAGCTGGCGTACCGGAGCGGTCTTGTCAACAATACGCGGGTCGTTATTGTGCATACCGTCGATATCTGTCCAGATCTGGATTTCGGAAGCGTTCACTGCTGCTCCGATCAGAGAAGCGGTGTAGTCGCTACCACCACGTTGCAGGTTGTCTATCTCACCGTAAGCATTGCGGCAGATGAAACCTTGCGTAATGTAGATTTCCGTATCCGGATAAAGATCCAATTGAGCACGCAATTTATCCTTAATATATACGGGGTCCGGTTCTGCGTTCTTATCAGTACGCATGAATTCCAAAGCCGGAAGCAACACGGACTTCACACCGCATTCCTGCAGGTAAAAAGTTTACCATCGCCGTAGAGATCAAGCTACTCCCTGTGCCAAAACCACTTACTCTTTCGAACAAGTGAAAAGGTCTTAGTATAGGAGCGGATGAGTCGAAGTGGATTTGACAA
>ENA-OQIG01000512-OQIG01000512.1-human-gut-metagenome-genome-assembly--contig:-NODE-512-length-22185-cov-28.667196_pt1 | contig 22185 bp, 17 predicted proteins | sample MGYA00242576_ERZ504741 | MGnify/ENA primary metagenome ERZ504741 (study PRJEB26092, sample SAMD00036436) | human gut metagenome | host: Homo sapiens | study: EMG produced TPA metagenomics assembly of... | reverse complement strand
CACAAAAACCTCGCCGCCGTTTGACCGATCCCTCGGCACCACGCGTCAGCGTGGCCGGCAACGAACTGGCAATCATTGACTATAAAGAAGTAGTACAAATACGCTCTTGAGTTCTCAAACCACCACCACTCACCCACCTCGCGGACCGGAACCATCCGGACCACTCGCTGAGCGGCAGCAAGGGATTAACTTACACGAACCCGTCCACTTGCGCAAATCGGCATTCCGCAAACCCCGTAAAAACCCTTGCGGCGCAACGCATTCATCGGCGTGTCGAAAACCGCCTATCGCACGCCACATCATCGCAGAAATGCTTCAGACAAGCCTCAAAACGGCCTGAAATTCATCAGAAAAACCTGTCTACGGGCGTGTCGTGAGCCTGCAACGATTTCCAAATACGGTCGGAAAGCCGAAAAAGACGCATACGGAGGAAACCGCGCGGTGGTATGTATGGAGGTATGAGCAAAAAAATCGCAGTATTGACGGGCGCAGGCATCTCCACGTCCGCAGGCATCCCTGACTTCCGCGGCCCGGACGGCGTCTGGACCAAACATCCCGAGCAAATGAACGTGTACGACATCGACGCGTTCCTAGCCAATAAGGAAGACCGCGAGTATTCCTGGCGCTGGCAAAAGGAATCGCCAGTATGGAACGCACAGCCGGGCACCGCACACAAAGCGCTCGTCAAGCTGGAACAGGCAGGGCTGCTGACGCTGCTCGCCACGCAGAATTTCGACGCACTCCATGAAAAAGCAGGCAACAGCAGCAACGTCATCGTCAACCTGCACGGCACCATCGGCACTTCGCATTGCATGAAATGCCATGCGAAATACAACACGGCGGACATTATGGCGAATCTCGACAACGAGCCGGATCCGCACTGTCATCGCAAGCTGCCATACAGCGGCAATATGCCATGCAATGGGCTGATCAAAACCGACGTCGTCTACTTTGGCGAAGCGCTGCCGGATGGTGCGATTGAAAAGTCATACCGTCTGGCGGCGCAGGCCGACGAATTGTGGGTGATCGGCTCCACGCTGGAAGTGATGCCGGCGGCGAGCATTGTGCCGGTCGCGGCACAGGCGGGCGTGCCGATCACCATCATGAACATGGGACGCACGCAATACGATCGCTTGGCCACACGGCTTATCCGCGACGATATTGCGATTGCGCTGCCGCAGTTGGTCGACGAGACAATCGCCGCGGAACAGGGCAAATAACACCGAATGAACAAGCAAGGCTCCTCAACCTGATTGGGTTTGAGGAGCCTTCTTTGATGCGGAAGATATGCGAGAATCCGCGCTTATCCACCGTGGGAAATCAGTAGATGCGCTTGGGCCGGAAACCGGCCGCGCGCATCGCGTCAAGGATGCGGTCGATGTGCTCAGGGCCGTTGGTTTCAACGGTGACGCCCAAGGAAACCGAATCAGTGTAATGGCTGGAAGCCTTGAACTGGTCGTGATCGAGTGCGATGACGTTAGCGCGCTGCTCGGCCAGAATCGTGGCCACCTTGACAAGCTGGCCAGGGGTATCCGGAAGCTCAACCTCGAAGTTCATGATGCGGCCACGGGCAATCATGCCCTTCTGAATCACCGCGCTGATGGAGACAGTATCCTCATTGCCACCGGAAAGAATCGGCACCACCACATGCGGACCCTGTGCTTCGGCGAACTTGCGCGAGCGCAGATTCAGGTGCTCAAGCGCGGCCAGAGACACGGCACCGGCAGCTTCGACCACCAGCTTGTGCTTCTCCAGCATGAGCAGAATCATCTCGTTGATGTCACGCTCGGTGACGGTGACAGATCGTCGAGGAACTCGTTGAGCAGCGCGAAGGTCAGGTCGCCCGGACGCTTCACGGCAACGCCTTCGGCGGAGGTGCGCACCTGGTCGGCTGCGACGACGCGACCGGCGGCCAACGAATTCTTCCATGCCGGGCTGCCTTCCGGAATGCGCCGATCACGCGCACTTCCGGCTTGAACGTCTTGATGGCGAGCGCCACGCCCGCGCCCAGACCGCCGCCGCCCAAGGGCACAACCACGTCGGTGACGTTAGGCACGTCTTCGAGAATCTCAAGACCGATGGTGCCCTGTCCGCACAGCACCTCATAATCATCGAACGGCGGCACGTAAATCATGCCTTCGGTATCGCTGAGTTCCTGCGCGTGGGCGGCGGATTCATCGAACACCTCGCCGCACAGCACCACATCAGCGCCGTAAGCCTTGGTGGCGTCCACCTTCAACGGCGGCGTGATCTGCGGCATGCAGATGGTGGCCTTCGCGCCACGCTCACGGGCCGCGTATGCCACGCCTTGGGCATGGTTGCCTGCGGAAGCGGTGACGATGCCATGCGCAAGCTGCTCGTCGGACAACGATGCGATCTTGTTATACGCGCCACGAATCTTGAATGACCCAGTGACCTGGAGATTCTCCGGCTTGAGCAGAATCTCATGTCCGGTCATCTCGGACAGCACCGGGGACGGAATAATCTCCGTGTGGCGTGCGGTGCCCTTCAGTCGTTCGGCGGCCAGTTTCAATTCAGCGGCATGATCACGCCGCAATGCTTTGAGCACCTCGTTTTGTTCCATGGACGTTATTGTAAGCGCACGTCTGCCGAAAATGCCGTGCGATTGCCGAATCGCAATCGAATCCCGGCCGTGCCTCAGAATCGCACGGAAAAAGAAACGTCCGACAGGTTTCGTGATGAACCTGCCGGACGTTCCGCAGAGAGTTATAGGGAAAGATCGATCAGAGCTGAATCACGACTCCTCCCAGCGAGCGAGCTCGCCGTGAGCGATCGACTTTACGCTATGCATAGCATCATAGGTGCTAAGCAGTACTTGCGATTCGTTTACGCCGTCGGAAAGCAGCTCCGCCACGTCCAAAGGCAGCGCCGCGGACCTGTCGGTGAGGTTGACGGCAACGAGAATCGTATCGTCGCCGTCAACGCGCGTGAAGGCGTACACCTGCTCATCGTCGGCAGCGAGCAGATGCCATTCGCCGGCCGCGATGGTGGCGCTGTTGTGGCGCATGGCAATGAGCTTCTTGTAGAACGTGTACACGGATTCCGGATCGTCGAATTCCTCGGCGGCGTTGATCTCCACGTGGTTCGGATTGACGCTGATCCATGGTTCGACGGGCGCGTCTGGCGCGGTGAAGCCGGCGTATTTGGAGGCGTCCCATTGCATGGGGGTGCGCGCGTTGTCGCGTCCGATGAGGCGAGCGCGGCCATCATGGATTCGGACGACTGGCACTTGGCTTCCTCCACGCGCTGACGGTAGCCGTTGAGGGCCTCCAGATCGCGGTACTGTTCCAGCTTGGTGAAGTGGGCGTTGGTCATGCCCAGCTCCTCGCCCTCGTAGATGTACGGAGTGCCGCGATGCATGTGCAGCAGCATGCCAAACGCTTGGCGCTAAGCTCGCGAGAGCCGCGGTCGGAGTCGTTGCCCCAACGGGAGACCACGCGCGGCTGGTCATGATTGCAGAAGAACAGGCTGGCCCAACCGGCCTTCCTCACGGCCTCCTGCTGCTCGGTCATACGGTCGCGCAGGTTTTTGACCTCGAACGGCACGGTATTCCACTTGGAGCCTTCCTGGTCGATGCCGACATGGTCGAACAGGAATAGCATGTCAAGTTCCTTGTTGGCCGGATCGGTGACGTGCTCGTTACGGGCCGGGGTGATGCCCGGAGCCTCGCCGACATTCATGTAGCCTTCACGGCCTTCGAATACCTCACGGCGCATTTCGGCGAGGAACTCGTCGATGCGCGGGCCGTCGGAGCAGAACGGGAACGGGCTGGAATAGCCTTCCTCGCCGACCGGCAGATCGGCGATTTCGGAACCGTCCTCGCCCGGCAGCCTGCCGTTCTTGTCGACGGTCTTGGAGATCTGGGTGATGACGTCCATGCGGAAGCCGTCGATGCCGCGATCCATCCACCAATTCATCATCTTGTAGACGGCCTTGCGCACCTCGGGATTCTCCCAGTTGAGGTCGGGCTGCTTCTTGGAGTACTGGTGGAAGAAGTATTCGCCGCGCTTCGGGTCATACTCCCATGCGGAGCCGCCGAAGTAGGAGCCCCACTGGTTCGGCTCGGCGCCCGGAGTGCCCGGCTCATGGCCCGGCTTGGCGGGACGCCACCAATACCAATCCGCATGAGGATCGTTCTTGTCGCGGGAGGCCTGGAACCAGGCGTGCTCGTCGGACGTGTGGTTGACGACCAGGTCCATCACGATCCTCAGGCCGCGCTTGTGCGCCTCGGCGAGCAGTTCGTCCATGTCCTCGAGGGTGCCGAACAGCGGTCGATGTCCTGGTAATCGGAGATGTCGTAGCCGTTGTCGTCCTGCGGGGACCTGTAGACCGGGGACAGCCACAGCACGTCCACGCCGAGGTCGGTGAGGTAGTCGAGGCGGCTGGTGATGCCCTTCAGGTCGCCGATGCCGTCGCCGTTGGAATCCTGGAAGGAACGCGGTAGATCTGGTAGACCACCGCGTTCGCCCACCATGGATTCGGGGTGGCGCCGTTCGAACGGACGGTGTCAGGAAGAGTGGAACGATTGAAATTCGTCATCGCGATTGAGCTCCTTTGCCTAAGTGGAATGGATGAACTTTGCTATATCCCATGGTACGTAAAGCGTTTTTTCTTTCTTGCCTGCGGCGCGTTTTGCAAAGCAGGAAATGAAAGATATATTGCAAGCGGGATGCGCCCTTCGGAATCACATCAATGCATACGAAAAGCAGGAATCCTCGAAAAAGGGGAAACGAGGATTCCCGCTCGGCGCTGTGAAGAAGTTTTACTTCACAAGCAGACGGCCTACGGCCGCGTTGTTCCTGCCTTCGCTCGCCTATCGGCTCGCTCAGGAGGAACCTATGAACAGTCCACAGGACTGTTCACTTCACGGCTCCTCTCATCACACCACCGACGACCCACTTTTGGGCGAAGATGTAGACGATGAGGACCGGGGCCATGGCCATCAGGTAGGAGGCGAAGGCCATCGGGTAGTTCGACGTGAACTGGCTCTGGAACACGTACTGCGCCAGCGGAATCGTCTGATTGCTCTGGTCGGTCAGCGTGATCAGCGGCAGCAGGAAGTCGTTCCACGCCCACAGTGCGGTCAGGATGGCGATCGTGGCGTTGATCGGTCCCATCAGCGGGAAGATGATCGTCCAGAAGATGCGCCAGGTCGAAGCGCCGTCGATGCGCGCCGCCTCTTCCAACGAAATCGGAATCGAACGGATGAAGCCGATCGCGATGAACAGGTTCGTGCCGATGCCGAGAATCGTGTACAGAATGATCAGACCGAGCTGGTTGTCCAGGTGCAGGGTGCCCATTTCCTTGGCGATCGGCAGCATGACGACGGTGAACGGCACGAACATCATGGCCAGGAAGAAGTAGTACAGGAAGCGGAAGAACCGCTTATCCATGTTCCTTGCCACGGCGTACGCGACGAACGTGTTCGTCAGCAGCGTCAGCACCACAGCGCACACGGTGATGATCGCGGAATTGAGCGCGGCCTTCGGATAGTTCACCTTGTTCCACGCGTCCGCGAAATTATGCCATTCCCACGTGGTCGGCAGGCTGAACGTGCCCGCTTCGCCCGGCGTCTTCAGCGCGGTGACGACGGCGAAGTACAGCGGCACGAGCACCGTCAGGCTCAGCACGGCGACGGCCGCCGTCAGCCACCAGTTGATGCTGTGGTCCTTGCGGATCTTCTCCGGCTTCGCTTGCGATTGTCCGCTTTGCGCGGCGGCCGGCTTGGTTGCAACAGTTGCGCTAGTCATGATTTCTTCCCCTTACTCTCAGACCTTTTCCTTGCCGCTGAAGAACTTCAGCTGCACGAATGCGAGGATTGCCAGCACGATGAAGAACGTGACCGCGTTCGCCATCTGGTAGGAGTATTCGCCGTTGCCCAGGCCGTTCTGGAAGATCAGGTAGGAGACGGTTTCGGTCTTGGAATCCGGACCGCCCTTGGTCAATGCCATGACCTGGTCGAACGCGCCGAGCGAGTTCTTGAGGCTCAGCACCATGTTGATGGTGAAGAACGGGCCAATCAGCGGGAACGTGATCTGCCAGAAGTTCTGCCAGGCGTTCACGCCGTCGATGGACGCGGCCTCATAGATTTCGTTGTCGATGGTCTGCAGACCCGCCAAGTACAGCAGCGTGGAGTAGGCCACACCCTGCCAGATGGACAGGAACACGATCGGGAACCATGCCAGATCCGGATTGGAGATCATGGATGTGGACAGCCAATCGATGTGCAGCGCCTGGCCGAGGGCCGGCAGCGGGGTCATGAAGATGTACTTGAACACGTAGCCGATGACCAGCACCGACAGGGTGTACGGAATGAAGAAGATGGCTCGGAAGCCGTTCTTGAAGGCGATTTTGGAGTTCAGCAGCACCGCCAGGAACATGCCGAGGATGTTCGTGCCGAGCGTGATCAGAATCGCGATGAAAATCGTGAACAGATACGCGTGGCCGACGCGTGCGTCCTGGAACATCGCGATGTAGTTCTTGAAGCCGATGAACTTGTAATCGCCGTAACCCTGCGAATTGGTGAACGAGTACATCGCGCCCTGCAGGAACGGCAGGTACAGGAAGATGCACACGAGAATCATCGCGGGAATGGTCATCCAGTAGAACGCCGGATCGACCTTGCGCTTGGAGTATTTCGAAACCTTCTTCGGCTTCTTTGCGGCGGCCTTGTCGGCCTTGGCCGAGATATTGCCAGTCATTGTCGTTCCTCCCCTCACCTAAAGTTCCTGGCTTCGATCTTGTCGTATTCCGACTGCATGCTGTTCAGGAATCGTTTAGTATTGCCCGACTGCACCAACGTCTGCAGGAAACCGGCGAGGTTGATGCTTGCCGGCACGTAGTGGTCACAGAAATCAGCCAGCTTGCCGGCCTTGTAGAAGTCGAGCACGCCATTCAACGCTTCATCGCCGACGTACGTATCCTTGTACGGGGTGAACGCAGACTGCTGCTTGGAGTAATCCTGCACGTTCTCCTCGCTCATCAGGAAGTCGACGAATTCGCGAGCCTCGGTGTAATGCTTCGTATGCGCGCCGATCGTCAGCATCACGTCGTCGCCGGCGGTCAGCTGCTGTTCCTTGACGTTGTCGGTGGCCGGCATCTGCGCGAACCGCAGATTGGCGTCCTTGTTGATCAGACGGATCTGCGGAATCGCGTACGTGCCGAGCGGCAGAATCGCGGCCTTGCCGGAAGCGATGTCCTGCGTAGCCTGCTGGTAGGTGACGGCCGGATTCTTCTGCGTGTAGTTCTGGTAAATTTCAATCAGCTTGCCGCTGACGGGCGTCCACAAGTCGGAGAAGGTCTTGCTGCCGTCCTTGAGATACGCGTATTCCGATTCCGGCACCAGCGTCGAATTCAGCGATGCAAGCGGCGCCTGCAACGTCCACGGATCGGCGGTGCTCGCCTCAACCGGCGTGACGCCCTTGGCCTTGAGCCGCTTGAGCAGCGCGATGAATTCGCTCCACGTCTGCGGCGGATTGTCCGGATCCTCGCCGGCCTGCTTCCACACATCGGCGTTGATGATGTAGCCGCTTGCGTTGCCCGCGTACGGAATACCGTACAGACGCTTCTTGGACTTGTCGGTGGTCTGCACGAGGCTCTTCGCGATGTTCACCATGCCCGGATTGAGCTCGTCGACGATCTCGTCGTCGGTGAAATCGTGGAAGACGCCCGCTTCGGCGAGCATGCCGTAATTGATGTCGCCGTTGATGGTGATGACGTCGGGTTCGCGGTTCTTCACCAGTCGCGTGCGCAGATCGGTGGTGGCGTCCGACGAATTGTTGACATTGACTTTGATGTTGGAATGGGTTTTCTCGAATTCACGCGCCTTGGCGGTGAACCAATCCGCCGCCTCGGACTTGAATTGGAAGAAATCCAAGGTGACCGTGCCGGCGGTGCTGTTGCCGCAGCCCGCGAGCCCAACCGTCAGCACAATCGCGCATGCAGCCGTAATAGCACGGCCCGCGATCCGCCTGAAGGTGCCTGTGTTGGCATTGGAATCAGGTTTCATTCTCTCGACTCCTTTGTATTTTCCTTTTTCACGGCAGGCCGGCTTCATTACCAGCCTCCGTTGCTTTTTAATTGTAGAATCGGCTTGTTTTCATTCCCAGTTTCCGCGCGCCCGCACTGTACGGAAATAAAAAACGGTTATTTTGTTATTCTTGGAAAGAAAATAGACGGTAAGGACGGTCCGATATGGCGATTTCCCCGATTCCACACTGGTTTGAAGGCTCGGAGTACACGCATAAGGTTGCGGCCTGCATTATGAAGTACGGTCCGATTTCGCGCATCACGCTGGCACAGATCCTTGGCCTTTCGCAAGGCGCGGTATCGCGCATCACCAGTGATTTGATTTACGCTGGCGTGATCGAAGAGACGCCAATGGCAGCGGGGCATGGCGGCAAGTTACCGAAAGATTTCTTGCGGAAATCGGCACAAAAGTCAATCCAGAAAGAAAATACGGAACGTCGCGGCCGTCCGCAGACCGGACTGCGCATCATCGCCAATGCGCGCACGTTCGTCGGCATGAAAATCAACACCACCCATATCACTGCCGTAACAGTAAACGCGCTTGGGCAGATTGTGACCGGCTGCCATGACCTGCCGCTCGACGACGATTCGCCGGAATCGGTGGTCGACGTTATTCGGCAGCTGACCATGGACTGCGCCGACGAGGCGATAATGGCGGGATTGCCTTCGCCATGCGCGGTCGGCGTCTCGTTGGGCGGACATATCACGGACGATTCGGTGACGACGTTCGCACCGTTCCTGCACTGGTCGAAGCCGGTGGAATTTTCGGCGATGATTCGCAAGGCGACCGGCCTGCCGACCGGCATCTACAACGACATCGACTCATTGGTGGTGGACGCGTGCATGTTCGGCTCGGGCGTCGGATTGAACAGTTTCGCCGTGGTGACGATCGGCATCGGCGTGGGATATTCGCTCACCGTCAACGGCGAGCCGATCGACAATCCCGACAAAAGCTATGGCCTGGTCGGGCATATTCTGGTCGACCCCGACGGGCCGCGCTGCATTTCCGGACATAAAGGTTGCGCGACGTGCCTAACTGACAATTCAATCGCAACAGAATATTCGGAAATGATCGGACATCCGGCGACGTTCGACGAATTTGCGGCCGCAGCGCGCGCCAGCAAAACGCAGGCCACGAATCTGGTGAACCGCACCTGTTTCCGTTTGGGTACATTGATCGCGACCATCGCCAATCTTGCCATGCCCGACAAAATCATGATCGCTGGCGAATCGTCGTTCATTGCGAAACTCGGCATAGACAACCTGCGTAACGGCATCAATATGTATCGGCATAGTCAAGCCGCGCCGGTCGATTTCGAAATCGCCGAGCACGACTGGTCGCTGTGGAGCAAAGCGGCCGCAGCGCAAGCCATTCGCCAGTATGTAGGGTAAGTCGTTCGGAATCGCTGTCGCAGTGTGAGGCCGGTACGCGAAAGTACCAGCCTCACCATACAAAACAGATACTCAGATGCGGACTACTTTGAAAAGGACGGCCTGCGCAGGATGCAGCGCCGGCGGGCGGATGCCATAGGCGGCGAGCGCGCGACCGGTCATTCTCACGCCATCGGCGGTCCACCAGCCAAGCGGGCTTTGGCCGTTGCCGATGTCCTGCTTGGCCAGGTCGAGGCTCACGTCGAGCGGGGACACCACGTATACGGCGTCCGGATCGAGGCCGGGCAGCTTCACGGGGGCGGACGGATAGGTCTGCGATGTGGTCAGCTGCGTGAAGCGGTAGATCGCGGCAGCCTTGTTCGGCATGACGCAACCGTCCACGCGCACGGCCGGATCAGCCGCGTCGGAATGCACCACGGTGTCGACAGCGAACCATTCACGATGCTTCTTGAATTCGGCCGTCCATTCGGCGAGCTTGTCGATATCCTCCTGCGGTTCCTTGAGCAGATTCCATTCGATGCCCATGTGTCCGAAGAAGGCCGTGGCCATGCGCATTTCCTGCGAAGTGGCGCGATGCGTGGAATGCGCCGGGGAAGCGCCCACGTGCTCGCCGATCATTTCCGGCGGCACCAGCAGCGACGTGTAGCGCTGGATGTCGGCACGTTCCACCGGGTCGACGCAGTCAGACGCCCAAACGCGATCGGCTACTTCAAGAATGCCCAAATCGATACGGCCGCCGCCGGAGGAGCAGCTTTCGATTTCCAGGCCGGGGTGCGCTGCCTTCAGATCGGTGAAGATGCGGTATACGGCGAGCGTCTGCGCGTGCGCTGCCGGACGGCCGGTCAGCGGCGAGACTTCTTCGGTAACGAGCTTGTTGTGGTCCCACTTGATGTAGTCGATGCCCAGCTCGCTGACGAGCTTGTCCATCGCACCGTAAATATAGTCGTACGCGTCCGGGTTGGTCAGGTCGACGACCTGCTGGGTGCGGCCCTGCATCGGCAGACGACCGGCGGTGGGCTTCAGCACCCAGTCCGGATGGTTGCGGAACATGTCGGAATCGGGGTTGACCATTTCCGGCTCGAACCACAGGCCGAATTCGAGGCCCTTGCCGTGCACGTAGTCGGCGAGCGCCTTCAGGGACTTGTCTCCGTCGGGCCAGACGTCCTGCGAAATCTGCCAGTCGCCGAGGCCGGCGGTGTCGTCACGGCGGGCGCCGAACCAGCCATCGTCCACGACGAATCGTTCGACGCCGCTTTCCACGGCTTTGTCGGCGAGGGCGGTCAGGGTGTCGTAATCGTGGTTGAAGTAGACGGCTTCCCATGTGTTGAGGATGACCGGACGCGGCTTGGGCGCGATGCCATGGTCCACGAGCCAGTCGCGGTGCACGCGGCGGATGTAACCATGGAAGCGTGAGGCGACTTCGTTGAGCCCCTCGCCGTAAGAGCCGACGAGCCATGGCGTGGTGTAGCTTTCACCGTGTTCCAGACCGACTTCGCCGCCGAAGAGCACTTCGCCGCCACCGATCACGCCGGTGGTGTAGGGCAGTCGTTCCGCGGACAGCACGCTGTTGCCGCTCCATGCCACGTGCGCGGAGTAGACGTTGCCGTGGGTGAAACCGAAGCCGTGTTCGCCAACGCTGAGCAGCAGGGTGGCGTCGAAGTCGGGGCGGCCGATCATGGAGGATTTGGCGAAGCGCCCGATGGTGAAGTCCTGGCGCTGTGGGGAACGCTCACGCAGATGGTGACCGGTGGTGGTGAGGATCTCGTTGGCGTCGGCGGGCACGCTGAATGCAAGTTCGATCTTGCCGATCTCGAGTCGTCCCTCGCCGGTGTTCGTCACCTCCGCATGCTGGCGGATGAGGCCGGTTTCATCGAGCTCACAGGTCCACGTAAGTTTCACGCATTGTTCCACGTCCTCGGCAGTGACGGTGACGGTAGGCGTCTGCTTGGGCTCGGAGGCCACGCTCCAGCTGGGGTAGCCGTCTTTTTCGGCCATGGTGTAGGTTTTGCCGGCGGCCACGGTTTCGGCTTTGATGTCGGTGACCTGGAACTTGCAGAACAGTTCCACGCCGTCACGGCGCACGTCGAAACGGTCAGAGCCGGACCACGCTTCGGACTGTGTCGGCAGCACGCTCGGCCATGCGGTGTAGTCGAGGGCTCCGGAAACACGCTGCGGAGCGAGCGCGTCGAACGTGTTGATCACGGTTTCCGGTGCGGTGAGCGGGCGACCCCAATGCACGAATCTCGGCAAATCGCTGCCGGGGAACACCAGAGCAAAAGCTGCGGCGGCAGCCGGCTGCTCGGCATACACGGCGGTAAGGGGTGTGCCGTTGGAAGCGGTGCCATGGAAAGTCTGAATGAGCGTCATTGCAGCATCCTTTTCTTGCGATTCTTGGTTGGTATGACGCTTTGATGATACTGCATACCGCTTTTCTTCCCATCGCCCTGCGTGTTTGTTTCTTTCGGAAAGTAATTAGCGTCGGCGCGCGAAGAAATCGGTCATCAATCGCCCGCATTCTGCTTCGCGCACACCGCCAATCACTTCCGGTACAAGTCCGACGTGCGGATCGCGGGGAATATCCCATACCGAACCGCATGCACCCAACTTGGCATCCCACGCACCGAACACAATACGTCCGATATGCGTCTGCAGACAGGCACCGGCGCACATCGGGCACGGCTCCAACGTAACGACAAGCGTGCAATCAGCGAGATTCCAAGTGTCAAGCGAGGCGGCCGCTTCAGCCATCGCCTTGACTTCGGCGTGGGCAAGCGGATCGGCATGCGTCTCACGCAGGTTCCGCCCGCGGCCAATCACTCGGCCGTCAGCGGCAAGCACGACGGCACCGACCGGCACCTCGCCATCCGCGGCGGCTTCGCTGGCGAGCGCGATCGCCGGTTCCATATCATCGTCCCATCGCATACGCCACAGTGTAGCGGCGGCCATACGACCGCTCCGCACGACTGGTCCGCACGTCCGACCTGCGCGCCCAACCGAAGCGGCACGAACGTCAGCCCATGGCGAAACACGCTCATAACCGCCTCTTGGTAGGCTGGAAAAGGTTGAAAACACGCGCGAAGGAGGCACGTTGGCGGTATTCGAGTTGATTCTATGCATCATCGCTGCCGTCGTATTATCTTCCTTCTTAAGTCGTTTCATACCCAAGGTCTCCACGCCGCTCGTGCAGATCGCGTTGGGCGCGCTGGCATCACAACTGCCGTTCTTTCCGGACGTAACGCTCAGCCCTGAACTGTTCATGGTGTTGTTCATCGCGCCGCTGCTGTATTTGGAAGCGCACGAAATCGATAAATCGGAACTGCTCAAATCGGTGAAACTGTCGTTGTCATTGGCGATCGGTTTGGCAATCGCGACGATGGTGGCGGTTGGTTTCGCGTTGCATGCCGTATGGCCGGCGATTCCGCTTGCAGCGGCTTTGGCGCTCGGTGCCGCGCTTGGGCCGACGGATGCGGTCGCAGTGTCGTCGCTCGGCAAAGAAGCGGCGCTGACGCAACGGCAGACGAGCGTGCTGAAAGGCGAATCGCTGTTCAACGACGCGTCCGGCATCGTCGGCTTCCAGTTCGCCATCGCGGCGGCCGTCAGCGGTGTATTCGAAGTGGGCGAATCGGCCATGCAATTCGTGGCGTCCTTCTTCGGCGGCGCATTCTTCGGCATCGTCGTGGGCATGGTGGCTGACGTGGTGTTCGAAACGATGCGTTCCCTCGGCTGGGAAACAATGACCACACGTATTCTGATGGAACTGTTCCTGCCGTTCATCCTGTATTTGGGCGCGGAAGCGGTGCACGTTTCCGGCATTCTTTCGGTGGTGGCCGCCGGCCTGCTTATCCGCTTCGACCGCACCGGCATCGGCCCGAATGTGGCACGTACGAATATCGTCTCATCCAGCGTATGGGGGGTGCTGTCGTTCTCGCTGAACGGCACCGTGTTCATTCTGCTCGGCATGCTGCTGCCAAGCGCGATGACCACCAGCTGGGACGATCCGCACGTCAGCAATTGGCTGCTGCTTACTGCGATTCTTGTGGTTTCCGCAGTGGTGATCGTCATGCGCTTCCTGTGGATTTCGCTGATGCTGCGATTGGCGCGCGACACCGAAACCGGCAAGCGACGCAAGATGACGGCGAAACGCTGGCGATCAGCTGCCGTCATGACGTTCGGCGGACCGAAAGGCACCATCACACTGTCACTGATGTTCACCATTCCGTACACGCTTGCGGCGGGAGCGAATTTCCCGATGCGTAACGAGCTGATCTTCATCGCCGGCGGTGTGATAGTAGTGACATTGCTGCTGGCGAATTTCCTGCTGCCGTTGCTCGCGCCGAATCGCAATAAAGACAATTCGACGGAAATGACGGAAATCACCATCGAAGTGCTGCGCCGGACCGTCGAGGAACTGTCGGGACGCGTCACGCAGGAAAATCGACGTGCGGTGCTCATGATCATCGATCGTATACGAAACGCATCACGCGGCTGAAGCAGCGCACCGGCGAAATCAATCCGCAGGGCTACATGCAGCTGCAGATCGACGCGCTCAACTGGGAGAAGGAGTACGTCAAGAACCGTCTGGCGGGCGTGCGCGCGGCGATCAAGACGAATCCGACCGAGAACCGCGCCGCGAACAATCTGGAGGCCGAGGCCTGCGAGCGCCTGCTCGACCAGATCATGAGCTCGTTGCGTCACATCGAAACGGAGCATAATTCCGGTCGTACGATCTGGCGATTGAAGGGCCGTCTGCGCGCATTGCAGCGTCGTACAGGCACGCTGGTGAGGCGTGTGAACAGCCGTATCCGGCGCACGACCCCGCTGTTCAGCGACGATGAGCTGTTCGCGCATACGCGTGTGGTGCAGGTGGATGCGATCGAACATGTGATCGACCGACTGTATGAGGAGATGGGCGGAGACACGTACAACACCGAGCACTGCTCCGGCCTGCTGTTGGACTACCGACGCAGCGAATCCGCGTTGAGGGCGCGTCCGAATATGGGCATCAGCGCCGAAGCGCAGGAGCAGGCCGAGGAGGTCAAGCGCGAAAGCTACGGCATCGAGCTGGGCGTGATCCAGGACATGTATGAGGCCGGCGACATCACGCGTGCGCAAAGCAAGCAGCTGCGACGCAACGTGTATGTGATGAGCGTGGATGCGGACGCGCAGATCTGACGTTTTTTCGATTTCCGGCGTTCGGATCGCGTGGCGACGGACGATTGCGCAATGGCGGACGATCGGCTGGAATCGCATCCAGCCGAAATCGTGTTCGTCGGGAACTGTGCCAAATTGCGCCTGAACGAAATCGCCATCGGATTCTCAGGAAGTTTTCAGAAAACACCAGACATGCGCTCAGCATCAGGTGTTTATATATGAATTGTCAGCAGAAACAAGCCGACCAGGAACCTTAAAGTTCCCGACAATTGAACCCTTTCTTCTTCTCTCTCCTTTCTCTCCCCGGTGGCCGATCCCGCCGGGGTCTTCTTTTTTCGCAACTTTTCCGCAGCCCTCTTCGCACTGCGAACGCGTGCCGCAAACGCACGCTATATTGGGAAGGTATGAGCGACGCAATCGAAAGCAAAGCAAACAACAACGGGCATGACGAGACGGCGCTGATCGGACGCGAATCGGACGTGGTGCCGGGCCGTTTCGGCGAACCGCTGCAAATCACGCATGTGCAGTATTCGCGCGGCGGCGGCAGCACCGCGCCGAAACGACCGTTGTTCCTGTGCCTGCACGGCTGGGGATCGAACGAGGCGGACTTGGCCGACATGATGCGCTACGTCGCGCCATACAACGATTTCGCCTCGTTGCGCGCGCCGTTGACGCTGCAGCCGGCTGGCCGCTTTGCACCCGGCGCGTACTCGTGGCTGCATGATTGTGTGGATACCGGCGAGGATTTGGACCGTGACGCATTCGCCGCAGCGAAAGCAATCGACGATTGGGTTTCGGCGAACATTCCCGACGACCGTGCCGTGGTGCCGATTGGTTTTTCGCAGGGCGGTCTGCTGGCTATTCACTTGCTGCGCGTGCACCCGGAACGCTACCGTGCGTCGATTTCATTGTCCGGATTCCTTGCGCCTGGGCTCGTCCGCGGCACCGCGCCTGCCGACGACCGTATCGCGCCGCTCAATATTCCCACGTTCTTCGGTTACGGCAACAGCGATACGGTGATCGCCAAGCCGGAGCTTTTCGCCATGAGCGCCTGGCTGGACGAGCACACGTTCCTCACCGCGAAAAGCTACCGTGGGCTCGACCACTCCGTCAGCCTCGACGAGTTCAGCGACCTACGCGGATGGCTCGCCGTGCATGACATTGCGCCGGGGATTCTGTGATGCATCAGTCGGTGATATCGGCCTTGTAGAAGTTCACGTAGGAGCGGCTCGGGGTCGGACCGCGCTGGCCTGGTAGTGCGAGCCGGTGCCGGCGGAGCCGTACGGATGCTCGGCGGGCGAGCTCAGCTGGAAGAAGCACATCTGTCCGATTTTCATGCCCGGCCACAGCTTCACCGGCAGCGTCGACACATTGGACAGCTCCAGCGTGATGTGCCCTTCGAAACCCGGGTCGATGAATCCCGCGGTGGAGTGAGTGAGGATGCCGAGTCGTCCAAGCGAACTCTTGCCTTCGAGTCGTGCCGCAACCGTCGAATCAAGCTTCACATACTCCCACGTGGAGCCGAGCGCGAACTCGCCCGGATGCAAGATCCACGGCTCATCAGACCGGACTTCGAACTGCTCGGTCAGCTCGCCCTGGTTCTCCGCCGGATCCACATACGTATACGCATGGTTGTTGAACAGACGGAAGAAGCGGTCCAGACGGACGTCGATCGACGCCGGCTGCACCATTTCCGGGGTCCACGGATCGAGCGAAATATGGCCGTCAGCCTGTGCGGCGAGAATGTCGCGATCGGACAGCAGCATCGAAATTCCTCCAAACATCACCGGAACAATCGTCATATGAGCGGGCGCGCAGCCAACGCGCGCCCACCAACTGTCGTCCAGTCTAGCCCGTCGACGCTATAAGCCAGCATCACCGCCGATGCATCGCACGCAGCACGCACTTGCGCAGCTCGGAGGCGACGAGCACAATCATCGCCAGGCCGAGGCATTCGACCCACGCACCCGCGGACAGCGGCACGGTACCGAACGCGGTGTTGAGGAACGGCACGTAGACCACCGCAAGCTGCAGCAGCGTGGACAGTGCGATCGCACCCCACAGCCACTTGTTGGCGAACAGCCCCACGAACACCGACTGGTCATGCGAGCGAGAGCACAGCGCGTTGAGCATCTGCGCAAACACAAGGATGGTGAAGCCCATCGTGCGCGCCTCAGTCATTTGCGCATCATGTCCGATGGCATCCACGGAACGGTCCGTGAACAGACCTCCGGCGAGGTGCATGTCCATGCCGATCAGCGTGACGGCGGCCATGATGATGCCGATGAAGATGATGTCGCCCCACATCTGCCCGTCGATCACGCGGTCGGTGAGTTTGCGCGGCTTGCGGGCCATCACGTCGTCGGTGGAGGGATCGACGCCCATCGCCAAGGCCGGTGCCGCGTCGGTGAGCAGGTTGATCCACAGCAGCTGCGTGGCGAGCAGCGGCACGGTCACGCCTTGGCTGCCCGGCTGCGTGATGCCGAGGAAGCCGGCCAGCATCACACCGCCGAAAACCGTGAAGACCTCGCCCACGTTGGAGCTGAGCAGGTATCGCAGGAATTTACGGATGTTGTCGAAAATGCCACGGCCTTCGCGCACCGCTTCGACGATGGTGCTGAAGTTGTCGTCGGCGAGGATCATCTTGGCGCTCTGCTTGGTCACTTCGGTGCCGGTGATGCCCATGGCCACGCCGATATCCGCGGTTTTGACGGCGGGAGCATCGTTTACGCCGTCGCCGGTCATAGCCACGATATTGCCTTGCCGTTGCAGCGATTCGACGATTTTCAGCTTGTGTTCCGGCGCAACGCGCGCGTACACGGAGATTTCGCGGGTGGCCTTGTCGAACGCTTGCTCGTCCGGCAGCTCGTCGAGTTGAACGCCGGTGAGCACTTTGCTACTAAGGTCGGCGCTGCCGACCGAGCTGCCGTCTCCGTCCGTTTCAATAATGCCCAGATCGCTGGCGATGCGTGCCGCGGTAAGCGGATGGTCACCGGTAATCATGACGGTGCGGATGCCGGCGCGATGCGCTTCGGCGACGGAATCGCGCACTTCGGTACGCGGCGGATCGATGATGCCGACCATACCGACCCAGATCAAGTCGCTTTCCAGCACATCGCTTTGGTCGGCGATGTCGGCGACGTGACCGGCGGCGTTGATGCGCACGCCCGGCACTGCGGCGAGCGACGCGGTGCCGAGTGGCCGGTACGCCTGGCCCAGCGTACGATACGCTTCGGCGGACAGGCGTTCCACGGCGGCGAGGATCTGCTGGCGATCGCCTTGCGTCATCGGTCGTACGGCACCGTTGACCGCGATGCGGCTGCAGTAGCCGAGCAGTACATCGGGGGCACCCTTGGCGAAGACGGTGAGACGCCCGGCATCGGCGTTGTCCTGCGCGACGACGGCCATGCGTTTGCGGTCGGAGGTGAATGGAATCTCGCCGATGCGCGTGTAGTTGGCGTATTTGCGATCGGCCTTCACCTTGCGTGCGGCGACGATAAGCGACACTTCGGTCGGGTCGCCGACGGCTTCCCACGTTATGTCGGAAGCAGCGGAACCATCGCCGGCACCTGTGTTTTCGCGCAGTTCGCCGTCGTTGGCCAGCGCGCCCACTGCGAGCGTGGCGACGGCTTCAAGCTGTGCCGCTTCCTGCGCGAGCGACGGGGTGGATGTAAGCCCGGCATCGGAAATCGCAACCATTCTGCCTTCTGGCGCATAGCCGGTGCCGGTCAGCTGCACCTCGCCGCTCGGGGTGACCACACGCTCCACCGTCATCTCGTTGCGGGTGAGCGTGCCGGTCTTGTCGGAGCAGATCACCGACGCGGAACCGAGCGTTTCCACGGAATGCAGTTTCTTGACGATCGCATGATGTTCGGCCATACGGCGCACGCCGAGCGCGAGCACGACTGTCAGAATCGCGGCGAGCCCTTCCGGCACGGCCGCGACGGCCAGCGAAACGGATAGCAGCAGCGAATCGATTACGTCGTGGATGTCGTTGAAGCCTTCGGTCAGCGCAAGCGCCACCAGCACGACCGCCGCGATAATGCACACCGCGATGCCGAGAATCTTGGAAACGTAGTTCATTTCCTTCTGCAGCGGACTGTCATCATCATCCGTGGCCTGCAGAAGGTCCGCGATTTTACCGACCTGCGTGCGCATGCCGGTGCTCGTCACGATTGCGCGGCCGGTGCCTTGCGTCACGGACGTGCCGTTGAACACCATATTGGCGCGATCACCCAAGGCCTTGGCTTCGGCAAGTGTGTCGACGTTTTTGCCGACCGGTACGCTTTCACCGGTCAGGCTCGCTTCCGCCACGCGCAGGCTGGCGGCGGCGAGCAGACGTCCGTCGGCGGGAATGGAGTCGCCTTCACCGAGCACGACCATGTCTCCCGGCACCACGTCGACGGTGTTGATGCGTGCGATTTTGCCGTCGCGTAGCACGTTGGTTTGCGGCGCGGTCATTTGGGAGAGCGCTTCGACGGCTTCTTCCGCTTTCGATTCCTGAATGTAGCCGAGTACCGCGTTGACGATAAGGATAAGCACAATGACGATGGCGTCGAACGGCAGTATTTCGCCGCCTTCCGCGCCTGGCGCAGCGTTGGCTTTTTCGATGAACCATGCGATGAGCGAGATGCCGGTGGCAGCGAGCAGCAGGTAGACGAGGGGGTCTTTGAACTGCGCCAGGAACTTCTTCCATTTTGGCACGGGTGGTGCGGATGCGAGCTCGTTCGGCCCGTATTGCGCAAGTCGGCGTTCAGCTTCGGCTTGGCTCAGACCGGTGTTCGGATCGACGCCGAGCGATGCGGCCACGGCTTGCGCGTCGGCAAGCGACGGGTCGATTTGTGGCGGCTGCTGGTTTTGCTGATCCTGCCGAATCTGCGTGCGATCGCCCGTAGCGGAATCGCCGTCAAAATTGGCATGGGACTGGATGGACTGATCTTTCTTGCGATCATCCATGGTGATCTCCTTGGGAGCGCCGCGGAGTAGTCAGCTCTCCCCCGTCTTACGTATGCCTCGAATCGCGGAAATCGAAAATCCGCGGAATCGCAAGCATTTTGCAAAGGCGAGGCAACGCTGCGCGGTTGTGGGCACCGGGCGGACGCCATCGGCGCATCCTGTTATTATCGCACATCCTCGGCGTGTGAAAAATGGACATGTGGCGGAACGATGCATGGCACGCGACGGGTGCACGATACCATGAAGTGTGATATATTATCGGTAGTTAGTAAAATTCATTACTAAACGGTCGTGCAACATCGCACGGCGCAACCGCAACGATGCAGTGACATCAAGTAATACAGGGGGATGCAAGATGGCAGATACAGCCGAACTCGCAATCGTACATGCAACCACGGCAAGTGCAAGCTGGCTCACCGATCCGACGGTGTTCGCAGCGAACCGCAAGCCGGCACATTCCAGCCACCGATATGTCATCGGCGAGACGAGCGAGCCGAAGCAGAGCCTCGACGGCGAATGGAAGGTTCGTATCGAACAAGCGCGCAACGTGGACGTGGAAAGCGCTCCGTTCGCGGCCGTCGATTTCGAGGATGGCGATTTCGGCGCGATCGAGGTGCCGGGCCACTTGCAGATGGCCGGCTATCTCAAGAACAAGTACGTCAACATCCAATATCCGTGGGACGGTCACGAGGATCCGCAGGCGCCAAATATTCCGGAAAACAACCATGTGGCGATCTACCGCCGTCGATTCGCGCTCGACGCGCAGCTTGCGCGCACGCTGGAAAACGACGGCACGGTCAGCCTCACCTTCCACGGTGCCGCCACCGCGATCTACGTATGGCTTGACGGCACGTTCGTGGGTTACGGCGAGGACGGATTCACGCCGAGCGAATTCGATGTGACGGAAGCGCTGCGAAACGGCAATGGCAACGCCGCCGATTCCCCCGAAGCCGAGCATACGCTCACCGTCGCCTGCTACGAATATTCGAGCGCCTCTTGGCTGGAAGACCAGGATTTCTGGCGACTGCACGGCCTGTTCCGCACCGTCGAGCTCGCCGCCCAGCCGCATACGCACGTCGAAACCGTGCAGCTTGAAGCCGACTACACCGCAGCCGACACCGCCGGTACGGCCGACACCGCCGAACTCAACGCGGCACTCACCTTGCGCAACCCCGCCGACGCGATGACTATCGAAAGCACGCTGCGCGACGGCGACGGAAATGTCGTATGGGAATCAACGCAGCCTGCAACGGCGAAATCGCCCTTAATTCCGGCAAAATGACGAACATCGCGCCGTGGAGCGCGGAATCGCCGACGCTGTACACGCTGACCGTACGCGTCGTCGGACATGACGGCGCCATCATCGAAACCGTGACGCAGAAGATCGGCTTCCGCACATTCCGCATCGAAAACGGCATTATGACGCTCAATGGCAAGCGCATCGTGTTCAAGGGCGCGGACCGCCACGAATTCGACGCGAAGCGCGGGCGTGCGATCACCCGCGAGGACATGCTTTCCGACGTGGTCTTCTGCAAGCGGCACAACATCAACGCCATCCGCACCTCCCACTACCCCAACCAGGAGTATTGGTACGACCTGTGCGACGAGTACGGTCTGTATCTGATCGACGAGACGAATATGGAGACGCACGGCACGTGGGTGGCAAACAATGTCGAGCGTCCTGAAGACGGCATCCCCGGCAGCCGCCCCGAATGGGAGGGCGCGTGCGTGGACCGCATCAACAGCATGATGCGCCGCGATTACAACCATCCGAGCGTGCTGATCTGGTCGCTTGGCAACGAGTCGAGCGCGGGCGAGGTGTTCCGTGCGATGTATCGCCACGCGCACACGATTGATCCGAATCGTCCGGTACATTACGAGGGTTCCGTGCACATGCGCGAATTCGAGGATGTGACGGACATCGAAAGCCGTATGTACGCGCATGCTGACGAAATCGAACGCTATCTGAACGACGGCAGCCCGGCACATACGGACGGTCCAAAGAAGCCGTACATTTCCTGCGAATACATGCACGCAATGGGCAATTCGTGCGGCAATATGGACGAATACACGGCGTTGGAACGCTACCCGATGTACCAGGGCGGTTTCATTTGGGATTTCATCGACCAGGCAATCGAGACCAAGCTGCCCGACGGCACGACACGCATGTGCTACGGCGGCGATTTCGGCGATCGTCCAAGCGATTACGAATTCTCCGGCGACGGCCTGCTGTTCGCCGACCGCACCCCCTCGCCGAAAGCGCAGGAAGTCAAGCAGCTGTATGCGAACGTGAAAATTGCGGTTTCGGTCGATGAAGCGCGTATTACGAACGACAATCTGTTCGTGTCTACGGGCGATTATCGCTTCGTGCTGCGGATTTTGGCCGACGGCAAGCCGGTATGGTCGACTACGCGCCGTTTCGACGTGGCCGCCGGCGAGAGCGCTTCATTCGAAGTCGATTGGCCGGTTGATGACTACCGCAGCAACGCCGAAGAGCTGGTTTTGGAGGTATCGCAGCAGCTTGGCAACGCTTGCGATTGGGCACCGGCCGGCTACGAGCTGGCGTTCGGCCAGTGCGTGGTGGCAGGTCGCGACGACACGCAGATGCCGTTGACGCCGGCCGGAGCTCCGGCCGCG
>ENA-OQIG01000511-OQIG01000511.1-human-gut-metagenome-genome-assembly--contig:-NODE-511-length-22234-cov-5.965305_pt1 | contig 22234 bp, 24 predicted proteins | sample MGYA00242576_ERZ504741 | MGnify/ENA primary metagenome ERZ504741 (study PRJEB26092, sample SAMD00036436) | human gut metagenome | host: Homo sapiens | study: EMG produced TPA metagenomics assembly of... | reverse complement strand
TGGTACTTTTGCTATCATCTTCTATCATAAACATAAATTTTCAAATAGTAAAACAATTTCCTTTATTCATATAATAAAAGAAAATAAGACATATAAATAACAAAAATATTTGGTATTTTTACTATGCGTTCGGAATTAGTTTATTACTCTTTCTAGGAACTTATTTACGAATTGATAGATTTATGTGGTCGACTTTTGCTTGTTCCTCTCTATTTTCTGGATATAACACTTTTAAAATTTCTGAAAGAGCAAAAGAGCGAGTTATTGGAATCTTTGGAGGATCAATTTTATCAGGGTTACTTCTGCTTCTTATTCCAATAAATTATCTTGGAATGTTAGGCGGAATATGCTTAGGATTTTGTGCAACATATAAAAACAAAACGATTTTTAATTGTATTGGAGCAATCACTTCAGCAACATTAATATTTGGACTAAAAACAACGGTACTCCTACGAATAACACTTAACTTATTAGGAGTAGGGTATGCTTTTTTATATCATCTTATATTCGTAAATATTACTGGGTCTTTAATGAAAAAAGGAAAAAAGAGGTTGGGCAAAAACTAGCTTTAAAATAAAACCACACAACGATTTCAGTCTTGAAAACAATCAAGATGATAAAATCACTGTGTGGTTTTTGAGTGTTTAACGTTCTTAAGGATAGATTCTTAGCCAATTTTGTTAGATTCATACTCATGAAGAGAAATCCAATCTCTGAACAGCTTGTCTCCCTCTAACGTGGACTCTGCGAACGCAAAAAAACACTCTTCAATCTACCAAAACGGGTTTGACATCGGTTTTCCGTTTGGCGTAGACACGAGAGCCTTCTTCGCTATTCAATTTTTCCTTTATGAGTTCTTTAAAGTAATTCCAAGTTGGATTGTAATAAATGTGTTTCTGATTGCCACCTTCTGTTTTGGTAAGTTCTTCTAACTCTGGTGTGTCTTGTATTTTTATCTGCCTCATAGATTTTAAAATCACGTTTAAAGCCATACTTATCACATCGACGAGCGTAGCTCTTAAAAGAATAAATCACTCCGTCTGGTTTCATAAACTGGTCGGTTTCTTCAAGATAATCCCAATTACAGGAATTATTAGGACTTTTCTTATATTTCCTCGTTAATTCTTTTTGATACATGCCATAAGGGATTAGAGGTGTTTTTCCAGCTCATCCATGATAAAAACATAGTTTTCTTCACTTCTATAACCTGTATCGGCTACAATATGTTGGAATAAGTCCAGAGTTTGGATAGAGTTTAGGAATGGCTTTAGAGTTCTAGTATCTGTTGGGTTTGGAAAATGTTATAGGTAAGCACATATTGACCATTAGTGGCAGCTTGTACATTGTAGCTAGGTTTGAGCTGACCGTTCATCATATGATCTTCTTTCATTCGTATAAAGGTAGCATCATGGTCTGTTTTAGAGAAGGAGTTGCGTTCCTTAAGAATTTCTCTATTCTTCTCATAGCGCTGTTTACGAGGAAGGTAATCTTTCTTCAATTGATTACGGAGTTTCTTGATACGACGTCTCTTCTGTTTGTTAGTGGAGCCTCCTTTGATAACTTTGGGTTCTTCAGAAAGAGCTTTTTCAACTGCCGCCAAGGTCTGCTCTGTATCTTCTAAAAGGTGTACTAACCCTTCACTAGTTTCGCATTCTTCTTTGGAGAGAGCTAAATCTACCCCTTCTTGAACAAGGATGTCATAAAGTTCAGCGGTCTTCCCATTCAATGCTTCTTCGTACTTATTAACTGCTTTTTTCTAAGTAAACGAATAGAGATTGGCATCAGCTTCTAACTTGGTGCCGTCGACAAACAATCATGCCATTCTCACGCATGAGCAGGGTGAAATAAATAAAGTCAGTCTTAATCAAGCTATTAGCATGCTTACTAGAACGGAAATTATTAATGGTCTTATAACTCACATAGGTGTCCTGGCTTAACCATTTCATTGGAATCACTTCATCATTCATCTGAACCATTTTGCGACCCGAAAAGACCTGACGAGCATAAGCACAAAGCATCATTTTTAAAAGTATAGCGGGATGAAAAGTGGGACGACCCGTATGAGATTTTTCTTCCAGTAACACATGATTAGGAATACTATCCACAAAAAGACTAATGAATCTAGCTTCATAATTCATGGGAATGTCGCAAGCAAGATTTAGTTCTAAACTTAACTGATTTGTGTTATACTCTTTATACATAGTCATGGATTTCTAGTTGTTTTTTATTATTATAAACCATGACATAGGAAAACGAGTAGATCCAACTGCGGAAATACTCGTTTTTTTTTTGTACTCTGAAGCTAGTTTTTGCCCAGCCTCTTTTTTGCTTGGATACAGTAGAAAACAGTAGGAATACAGTAAACAGGCTAGCGGTTAAAGCATTCGAAAATACCTCATTGATTTTTAATGGGGCTTGGTATCGTTCGTGTTCTACAACGCCGCCTCTTCCGTACGAAAAATTCCCTTTTTGAATTTTTTAGAACGTCCTAGAACCCGCCTAAAAGCCCGTGTATGGCGGTAAAGGTATTTCATATGTAATTCATTCAAACTTATTTAAAATGACCCCGCCCCTATCTCGTACCAAGGAAAGCTACCACAAGGCGTTAGCTTGTATCACGCGCTTTTTTTCAGATTTTTAAAGGAAGTTTAAATAAGGTTCTGTAGTGGGAATGGGAGCGCTCCACGATCATTTTCATTATATCATAAAAGCACCCGTTAAGGTGCTTTTATCCTGCCTGCTGAACTCGTAAAATTTTAATGTGTTTTAATGTAACTAATACATTAAATTAGTGATTTTATATGTTTACGTATTTTAACAACAATAGCGATAAACGTTGATACAACAAGCTTTATTTATATTAGTGATTTTGTATATTAGTTCGAAAACAAAAATAAGAGAATTCCTAAAATTATGACAAGCAAAATGGTCACCGAATCTTTGATTTTCCATTGTAAAATTCGGTATTTTGTACGCCCATCTCCGCCTTGATAGCCACGTGCTTCCATGGCAAGAGCTAAAGCATCTGCACGTTTAAAACTTGAAGCAAAGAGCGGAATAAGGATTGGAATGATTGATTTAACCTTTTGAATGAGATTTCCTTCACCAAAATCAACCCCACGTGCTCGCTGAGCTTTCATAATACGTGTCGTATCATCCATCAATGTTGGGACAAAACGTAAGCTCAAAGACAGCATTAAGCCAATTTCGTGAGCAGGAACCTTAAAACGAACAAATGGCTTCAACAATGATTCCACAGCATCAGCAAGACTTAAAGGCGTTGTCGTCAAGGTTAATAGCGTTGAAAAGAAAATAATCAAAACAAAACGCATGAAAATTAATATTGCTTGATTAAACCCATAGCTAGTAATTTTCAAAATACCAAATTGGAAATAGGTCTCACCACCGTGTGTAAAGAACATTTGAAACAGGGTCGTGAATAAAATAATTCCAATCATTGGACGAACTCCCTTTAAGAAGAAGCTAAGTTTAATCTTCGATAGGAAGACAACCCCTAAAGTAAAAGCAATCATCAATAGATTGGTCACAAGGTTATTCGCCCAGAAAACAATGATAATGTATAAAATCATTGAAAGAAGTTTACTACGAGGATCTAAACGGTGAATTAACGAATCTCCAGGTACATAACGACCAAGTATTAATTTATCCATGTTTCACCACCTCTGCAAATTCATCTATAGTAATTGGTAAAGTTTCTAAATGTAAGCCGCGTTTAACAAGTTGTTGAGCAAATTTTGTAATTTTAGGAACACCAAGTTGTTTACTTTCAAGAAATGCAACATCTTGGAAGACTTCTTTAGGGTAGCCTGAGCGGACCAGTTTGCCACCTTCAAGAACATTAACATAATCAGCATAATTGGCAACATCATCCATTAAATGAGTCACTAAAACAATTGTCATGCCATTTTGATGCAATTCTTTAAATAAAGTCATTAATTCACGGCGTCCCTTAGGGTCTAGGCCAGCAGTCGGTTCATCTAAAACCAAAATCTCTGGTTCCATAGCTAGAATCCCAGCAATAGCCACACGACGCATTTGACCACCAGATAGCTCAAAAGGATTCTTTTCAAAAAATTCTTCATGAATTCCTACCATAGCAAGTTTTTCACGTGCTAACTGTTCAGCTTCTCCTATAGAAACACCAAAATTTTGTGGTCCAAATGCCACATCTTTAAGAACTGTTTCTTCAAAAAGTTGGCTTTCAGGAAATTGAAAGACCAGTCCAACCTTTTTACGGACGGGTTTTATTTCCTTATTTTTTGAGTTTGCCTTAATCTTAATATCATCAACAATGACAGCCCCTTCTGTAGGGATGTTAAGACCATTTAAAAGTTGCATAATTGTTGACTTACCTGACCCTGTATGACCGATAAAAGCCGTATATGAGCCTTCTTTTATAGTAAGATTAATGTCAAAAAGGGCACGCCCTTCAAAAGGTGTCCCCGCTTGATATGTGTAATTTACGCCTTCAAGAGTAATTCCCATAACTGATCTTCTAATTCCTTTTCCGTAAGATAATTCTCTGTAAATTCAAACCCTTTGTCTTTTAAAGTAGAGATAAGATTGGCTGAAAAAGGAATATCCAATCCCAAAGTCAATAATTCTTCTCCTCTAGCAAAAAGTTCGCGTGGGGTTGAGCTTGACTCAACTTTTCCTTTTTTCATGACTAAGACACGATCACTAAGCGCAACCTCATCCAAGTCATGCGTGATAGACACAACGGTCATATTATATTGATCACGAATCTCTTTGATTGTTTGAATTAATTCTAAGCGTCCTTCTGGATCAAGCATACTAGTCGCTTCATCCAAAATAATAATATTAGGTCGCATGGCAATGGCACCTGCAATAGCCACACGTTGTTTTTGTCCCCCTGACAAGTGAGCTGGTTCACGGTCTGCAAAAGCTGACATGCCAACTAATTCAAGGACTTCTTTGACACGTGCTTGCATCTCTTCTAATGGAATTCCCTTGTTTTCTAACCCAAATGCGACATCGTCTTCAACTGTCGCACCAACAAATTGGTTATCTGGATTTTGAAAAACCATTCCAATTTTATGACGAATGTTCCACACGTTTTCTTCAGTTAACAGTTCCCCTTCAACAAAGATTTGACCTGATTCAGCAGCTAAAAGCCCATCAATTAAGCGAACTGTAGTTGATTTTCCTGAACCATTATGGCCAATAATGGATAACCATTCTCCCTGTTTCACGTGAAACGATAAATCATCTAAGGTGTAATGTTCTTGATGATCAGTATATTTGAATTTTAAATGTTTGACGTCAATACTATTTGTCATTTAAATGTATCCTTAAAGAGGAATCCTGCCCCTTTGAAATAATCATATCCTGAGTAAATTGTGAAAATCAAAGCGACATAAAGCAAAAGTGTTCCAATCATTGAAAAATGCAAAAGTAAGAAAATAATTGAAAACATTTGAGTAAATGTTTTGATTTTACCAGGCATAGCAGCTGCTAAAACTGTTCCACCATTTTCAACAAGTAGTAAACGAAGACCAGTTACTGCTAACTCACGACAAATAATAATCGCAGCAATCCACGCAGGAACCATTCCCAATTCAACTAACATAATAAATGCTGTCATCACCAACATTTTATCAGCCAATGGATCAGCAAATTTACCAAAGTTTGTAACAACTTTCCATTTTCTTGCAAGGTATCCATCTAAATAGTCTGTAATACTTGCTAGCGCAAAAACAACTGCTGCAACAGCATGTCCAGCCACGCTATTCCAAATACAAAGAATCAAGATAAATACTGGAATCAAAATAATACGACCTAATGTTAACAAATTAGGAATGTTTTCTTTTTTTGTAAAATCGATTTTCATTTTCCTACCTTATTATTGAATATTAATTGTAATGTAACTTAATGTTGTGCTTGTCAAAGCTGATGTATCTACTGCTTGACCATTGATTGAAACGTTAACGCCTGCAGTGACTCCTAGTGTAATCACAGATGTTTTTGTACCTGCAGGAAGTGTTGCTGAATAACTTGAAACTCCTGTTGAAGAAAGAAGTGTTCCAGCATCGCCAGCTTCTGAATTACTTACAGAAACCCAACTGCTATCAGCACCAGCTAAGCTGATGTCACTGTCAAACTATCTGTAACATTTGATAGATTAACCGTTAAATTGCTTCCGCCTCCTTCAGTTTCCATCTTCAATGATTTTTCTTCAGATGAAGAAGATTCACTGGTTGATGAACTTCTGGAGTTGATGAGCTACTTGATGATGAACTGTGAACAACAGAGTAGCTTGGTTTTGCTTGATTGCTATCACTTTGAAGCTGTGTCCAAGTGACAAATGAAACAAAAGCTAAAATTCCTAAAGCAACTAAGCAAAGCAGAATAATCGGAAGATAAGTTGCTGTTTTTTCTGAACTTTTATAACGACTTGAACGTGAACCAACACCAAAATCATCTGTCTGTTCAGTCTCAGGTTTAGGTTTAGAAACTGAAACTGGAGCTGTTTTAGCTACTTTTTTATGACTTGGTACGATTATAATTTTCTCATCCTCAGCAACTACTGGTGCTGTTTCAATACTTGATGCAAATACTTGTGCTCGATAGCGCTTTAATAGTTCTGCTGCATCTACATCTACCAATTCCGCATATTGTTGAAGATAAGTTTCAACTTCATCTTTAGGAATTAATTTAAATTTTTCTAACTCTAATGCTAAAAGATGTGGTGAAGGAATTGCTGTTTTTTCTTCAACATCTTCTAGTGTCAAGTTTTTGGCAACTCGACCTTTTCTTAAGATTTCACCAATCGTTTCTTCTCTCATACAAGGTTTCCTTTAATAAAAATATAGTCAGATTTATTATAGCAAATTTTAACAAGTATTTCGATTTTATTTTGGAAGGATTGTGAATTCTGTCGCGTCTGATTGACTTAAGAAATCATTTGCTCTTTTAAGAACTTCTTTAAAACTTAAAGTCTTTAATAATTTAGGAACTGCTAAATAAGTTTCCTCATCAGCAAGATGATTGATAAATTGCGCCGAAAGGTTATCAATTGAATCTAGACTCTTGAAAAAGTCTCCATACAATTCTTTTTTAACAATTTCAAAATGTTCTTCTGACAAATCCTCCAAATCACTAGACATTGCTACTTTGCTTAAATATTGTCGCAAATTTGTTGCCATAGCAATCGGCACTGACGTATCTAGAGAAATAATCAAAAATTGGAAATTTTGATAAACTTCAATCTCAAAATCAAATGAGTCATCAATCTGACCATTTTCATAAAGTTCTTGATAACATCTTGAGGTCCAACCCAAAATCATTGCAAAAAATAACCTCAAAGCTAATTCTTGACGTAAAGTAGATTCCCCTTCTGGTAAAATAGGACCTCTTAAGCCAATAGCTAATTTAGGTTGTGTCACTTCCATTTGAACAGATGCCTTCGGCACAACAGATTCGTAATCCAATTCTTGTCGCTCAAGATGATGAGCTGCCTTATTTTTTTCTTTTTGACTTTCTTGAATTTGCTTAAAGATGTCCTCCTTATCAAAATTACCAACGACTAAAAGTGTCATCTCCTGCGGAGAATAAAAGACATCATGGTTTTCTTTCAAATCCACTACTGAAATGTTAGCAATACTTTCTTGAGTTCCAGCAATATCTTGAGCAAGAGCCGTTTGAGGATATAAATTTTCAAGAATTCCTTGATAAAGTCGATAATCCGCATCGTCTTGATACATGTCAATCTCTTGACTGATAATCGATTTTTCTCGCTCAATTGACTCATCTGTAAAAGCAGTATCTGCCACAAAATGCTGCAACAAGTCTAAGTTTTCATTTAAATGATCTATCGTTGAAAAATAGAAACATGTTTTATCAAAGGTTGTAAAGGCATTACTGTTGGCACCGGCGTTTGTAAATAGCTCAGAAACATCTTGCCCATCTTCTAATTCAAACAACTTATGTTCTAGAAAGTGAGCAATCCCATTCTCATAGCATTTTTCACTTTTATCTAGTGTAAACTTATTGTCAAGGGAACCAAAATTAACAACCAACATGCCACAAGACTCTTGAAAATCAGTCTTAGGAATCAAAAAAACTTTCAATCCATTTTCCAGTACAGCAGTATATAAAGTTTCACCAAGTTCAGGGAAAACTTTTTCAACTAATTTCGTCACTTACTTTCCCTCCAAAAAATACAGTGCTTGCAGTTTAATATTTTTAGTTAGTTGCATCACATCAGCTTTATTAACCTTGTCAATGTTGTCAATCATATCGTCAACGCTGTAATGATTCTTCAAATATTGACCATTGTAACTACGTTCAATCAATACTTTTGGAGAGTCTCCTGCCAATTTTAAATTAACTTGCAGCATTTTCTTCGTTTGTTTAAGGAGTGCTTCTGAAAAGCGACCTGTCCTAATCGTTGAAAATTGTCTATTAATTAATTGCATCGCTCGATTGCGATTCTTCTTATCAATACCAGCGTAAACATTCAGTAAACCTGTAAAGATATCAAAATGACTTCCAATAGTATAAGCAAGTCCTTCTTTCTCACGAATCTCTGTAAATAAGCAAGAATGAGCAAAACCTCCAAACAAGCCATTAAAGACAAGAAGTGTAAAGTAATCCTTGTCACCATATCTAGTTGGAAAAGAATAACCTAACTGCAAAACAGATTGATTAACTTCTCTGACTTCTAATTTTTCTTGAACAATGTTGCTAAATTCTTGTTGGTAGTCAAATACTAAATCTTTTTGACGGTCTTCAAAAGGAAATCGATTGAATAATTGTAACATGCGATAATCATCAAACTCCCCTAATAAAAAGATATCCAAACGATCTTCACGAAGCATCTTTTGAAATTCTTGAAAAGCTGTGTAAGAATTTTCAACAACTGCTAATTCAGCTGTTCCATATTTTGATGTTTGAGAAGCTGGGTTCGTAAAGAAAAGTTTTTTAAGACCTAGCTCACTACTATAAAAACTATCATCCTTATCAGCTTTTAAATAATTAATTAAATTTGCTTGCTCAAGCTCAAATAATTTAGACTGATATTGCTCAACTGTTACAAGAGGTGAGAAAAGAACTTGATATAAAAATTCAATCACTTCTTCTAAAAGATTTTCCTTAGCCATTGTATATCGATTTTTCATAAATGATAATTCAATATCAATAATGTGAACTAGTCCCTTCGTTGACACTTTAGTTGATAAAGTGGCTCCGTATAAGCTTGCCAAGCGTTCTCTAAAGCGCTGAGCAGTTGGGTATTCGGCGTTAGCAGTTGCCAAAATTTGAGCCACTAAAACACGTCTCGCAACCGTTTTTTGATTAAAATCCCCAGAAAACCGAAAGGTAATGTGGTTCATTTTGAATTTTTCATTTTTGATTAGATGTAATTCAACACCATCAACTATTTTCATTACAAATTCCTTACTAATACACTTTATTAGCTAAAATTATACCACGTTTATGTTATAATTACTTGGATTACAAAATGGAGAAAACAATGGAATACAAATTATTTGATGACTATATTACTTTACAAGCTTTATTAAAGGAACTGGGTATTATCCAAAGTGGTGGTGCTATTAAAGGATACTTAGCAGAAACAACTGTCCTATTCAATGGTAAAGACGAAAAACGTCGTGGTAAAAAAATTCGTCTCGGTGATGTTGTAAGCATTCCAGAAGACGGCATCACTATCGATATTATCACGCCAACAGACGAAGAAAAGAAAGAACATCTTGAAGCCTTAGCTGAAAAAGCTCGTGTTGCTGCTATCGTTAAAGAATTAAACGCTAAAAATAAAAAAGATAAGAAACAAAATCAAGCGAAAAAACAAGCAAAGCCAACTAAAGAACACAAACGCGTTCGCTTCCCAGGAACTTAAGCATGTGGATTCAAAAAATAGCCTTAAAAAATTATCGTAATTATTTAACCAATGAGCTTGAATTTTTCCCGGGCTAAATGTCTTTATCGGGAAAAACGCTCAAGGAAAAACAAATTTCTTAGAAGCTATTTATTTCTTATCTTTAACACGTAGCCACCGTACACGTTCCGACAAAGAGCTGATTCACTTTCAAGAAAAAGAACTTCGTGTCTCAGGTATTCTGCAACGCTCAAGTGGGACAGTTCCTTTGGAAATCAATCTATCAAGTAAAGGACGAGTCACTAAAGTTAATCACCTCAAACAAGCTAAATTATCCGACTATATCGGAGTGATGACAGTCGTCTTATTTGCACCTGAAGATTTACAACTCATCAAAGGAGCTCCGAGTTTACGTCGTAAGTTTATTGATATTGATTTAGGTCAAATCAAACCTATCTACCTATCTGATTTGTCTAATTACAATCATGTCCTTAAACAACGTAACACTTATCTGAAGACCGCTGAAAAAGTTGACATCAACTTTTTAGCAGTCCTTGATGAGCAATTAGCTGATTTTGGTAGTCGCGTAATGGAACATCGCTTAGATTTCGTCTCTAATCTCGAAAAAGAAGCCGACCGCTATCACTATGCCATCTCTAATGGCCTAGAACATTTGAAAATTCGCTATCTATCATCTGTGCCATTCCAAGAAAAAAGTGAAATCAAAGAATACTTCTTAAAAACATTGGAAAAGAATCGCAAACGTGATATCTTCAAAAAAAATACTGGTGCTGGACCTCATCGTGATGATTTGGAATTTTTCATCAATGACATGCCTGCCAATTTTGGTAGCCAAGGACAACACCGTAGTTTGATTTTATCTCTTAAGATGGCTGAAATTGAACTCATTAAGAATGTCACTGGTGATTATCCAATTCTACTTCTTGACGATGTATGAGTGAATTAGATAACTACCGACAAACAGAATTGTTAAAAATGATTATTGCTGAAAATGTTCAAACCTTTATCACAACGACAAGTCTTGAACACCTTTCTAAACTTCCAGAAGAGTTGAAAATTTTCACTGTTAATCAAGGAACTATTGAAGAAAACTAAAAAAGCTGGCCTAAGCCAGCTTTTTTGTGTGTTTACAACTGAATTGACAATGTTGTCAATGATAATTAATAGGATTTAACAATTCCTAGTAATACAGCACCAAGAACAAAGCATGCTATACCAATTACCAACCAACGCATTTCTTTACGTGTTTTAGTTTCACCCAAGAAGAGGATACCACCCATAATTGAAATGATAACACCAAGTTGTGAGAAACTAAAGGCAATAGCAAGACCTGCTTTAGCAGCAGCAAGAAGCATGAAGATGTTACCAATACCCCACATCAAACCAACGATAGCGTTTTTGATAACAACTGTTTCAAATTTAACGTTAAATTTCATGAACATTACAGCACCAAGAACCATACCTACAGCCATTGGGAAGATAACAGCTAAAGCATCGAATTTCATGATGTTGTTAAACAAGATAGTGTATGAAAGGTAACCAACTGTTGAGTAAGTCAAAGCACGGAAACCTTTACCAAAGTCAGTAAGTTCACTAGTTTCAACTTTTTCAGCATCACGTTTACTTGTGAAGTAGAAACCGATAACCAAAAGAAGCAAAGCAATGATACCAAGTGTGTATTGAGCCGGTTTGCTCCATTCACCAAAGACAATGGCACCAATCAAACTACCAAATACAAGTTGAGCACCACTTGACAATGGGTTACCTACTGAAACACCCATGTATTGCATTGCACGGAATTGACCGTTTTGCCCCATAGACCAGAGCATACCACCGATAATTCCGACAACCCAAAGTGATACTGACATTTCTGGTTGAACAAACAACCATACAACAAAAGCAAATAAAAGTGCCCCTAAAGTCATTCCTAATGTTTGTTGATCTGGTTTACCTCCAATTTTGTTGCTGACAAACCCGATACTTCCCCATGCTACCATGGGAATTAATGCAAATAAAATACCCTGCATTTTTTCTCCTTTACGATATGTTTTACAGATTAGTAAACGTTGTTTACATTGTTGTAAATATATAATTAATCATTCGCTGTTTATGAAAACGCTTTTTCAGAAAAGTAAAAGAAAATTTCATGTTTTTTTGCGAACATAGTTACATATTCTATCATAAAACCTACTATTTTGTAAAGGCCTACACAAAAAATCTCTGATAAGTTTGAAAACTCATCAGAGATTTAACGATTAACCTCAGTTTATCTTAGTGTACTGAGTAGTTGGTGCTTCATTTGTAATTTGAACATCGTGTGGGTGACTTTCAATCAAACCAGCTCCTGACATTTCAACAAATTGAGCTTTTCATGAAGAGCTGAGATATCTTCAGCACCAACATAACCCATACCAGCACGAATACCACCAAGAATTTGGAAGACGATATCGGCTACAGCACCTTTGTAAGCTACACGACCTTCAATTCCTTCTGGAACAAGTTTGTTAGCTTCGTTAACAGAACCTTGGAAGTAACGGTCGCTTGAACCTTTCTTCATAGCTGCAATTGATCCCATACCACGGTAAGTTTTAAATTTACGACCTTGGTAGATTTCAGTTTCACCTGGTGCTTCATCTGTACCAGCGAACATAGAACCAAGCATTACAGCATTACCACCTGCTGCCAAGCTTTAACGATATCACCTGAGTATTTAATACCACCATCGGCGATGATTGTTTTACCATATTCACGCGCAACAGCTGCTGCGTCATAAATAGCAGTGATTTGAGGAACACCAACACCTGCAACGACACGTGTTGTACAGATTGAACCAGGACCGATTCCGACTTTAACAACGTCAACACCAGCTTCGTAAAGGGCACGTGCACCTTCTGCAGTTGCTACGTTACCAGCAATCAATGTACGTTCTGGGAAGTGTTGACGAATCTCAGCAATTTTACGAAGAACACCAGCTGAGTGACCATGAGCAGTATCGATAACAATAGCATCTGCACCTGCTTCAAACAGAGCTTCAGCACGCTCGAATGTATCTGAAGTAACACCGACAGCACCTGCAACTAAAAGACGACCAAATTCATCTTTAGCAGCATTAGGGAATTCAATAACTTTTTCAATATCTTTGATAGTGATAAGACCTGACAAACGTTCAGCTTCATCAACCAAAGGCAATTTTTCAATACGGTGTTCGTGAAGAATGCGTTCTGCAGTTTCCAAATCAGTTCCAACAGGAGCTGTTACCAATTTTTCACTTGTCATGTGTGCAGAAATTGGAGCATGGTAATCTGAGATAAAACGCATATCACGGTTTGTGATAATCCCTACCAATTTACGATTTTCAAGGGTTTCAACAATCGGAACACCACTAATGCGGTAACGTTGCATTAACTCTTCTGCTTCAGAGACAGAATGTTAGGTGTTAAGAAGAAAGGATCAATAATAACACCATTTTCTGAACGTTTTACTTTACGGATTTCTTCTGCTTGTTCTTGAATTGACATATTTTTGTGAACAACACCAAGACCACCCGCACGTGCAATAGCAATAGCCATTTTACTGTCAGTAACAGTATCCATAGCAGCTGTCACGATAGGAATGTTCAATGTCAAATTTTTTGCAAGTTTTGTTTGCATGTTAACTTCATTTGGAAGAACATGACTTTCAGCAGGAATGAGTAGTATGTCATCAAAAGTGTAACCTTTTTTCAAAAATTTAGTGTCCCAATTTGACATTAAATAACCCTCTTTTCTATATATTTGTAGGGGATTTTTAACCCTAGCTAATTTTTTATTGTTACTATAATAACACGCTAAATTCATTTGTCAATAAATTAAATTCAATTTTTTCCAAAAATTCTTTCCTATATTAGACTGATGATTTTTGCAATTCTCATTTAAAACAAATGTTGTTATCTACCAAAAACTCCAAGACATCGCCTCAGAGTTCTGTTTATTTTAGAAGTAGTTGATTCCCATAGCTGCTTTAACTTCAGCAAGTGTTTGACCGGCAACTTCACGCGCAGCTTGACTACCTTTTTCAAGCATATTGAAAACTTCGCCCATATCTTTAGCGTATTCCAAACGGCGTTCACGAATTGGTGCTAACTCACGTTCAAGAATTTCAAGAAGGTAACGTTTTGTTTTTACATCACCAAGACCACCACGTTGGTAGTGTTCTTTCATAGCTGCGATATCTGCTTGATCTTCTTCACGTCCAAAGATGTCAAGGTAATGGAAAACCATATTTCCTTCGATTTGTCCTGGATCTTCAACACGGATGTGATTAGGGTCTGTATACATGCTCATTACTTTTTTACGAACAGTATCAGCATCATCTGATAGATAGATACCATTTCCAAGAGATTTAGACATTTTAGCGTTACCATCTAATCCTGGCAAGCGACCAGCTGCTTCGTTTCTAGGGAAAATACCTTCTGGCTCAACCAAAACATCTGTTTTGTAAGTGTGATTGAAACTACGTACAATTTCGCGTGTTTGTTCAATCATTGGTTTTTGGTCATTTCCGACTGGCACATAGTTAGCTTTAAAAGCAGTAATGTCTGCAGCTTGTGAAATTGGGTAAACCAAAAATCCTGTTGGAATTGAGCTACCAAATCCTTTTTGAGCAATTTCTGTCTTAACAGTAGGATTACGCTCTAAACGTGACAATGAAACAAGGTTCATGTAGTACATTGTCAATTCAGCCAATTCAGGAATTTGACTTTGAATGAAAATCGTTGATTTAGCTGGATCAATCCTACTGACAAGTAGTCCAAAGCAACGTTTCCAACTGATTCTCTGATAATTTCAGACTCTTTAGCGTGGTCTGTCAAAGCTTGTTGGTCTGCCAAAAAGACAAACATATCATACTTATCTTCATTTTGTAGAAGAACACGATTTTTTAGACTTCCAACATAGTGTCCTAGGTGCAATTTACCTGTTGGACGGTCACCTGTTAAAATAATGGGTTTTGCCATATTATCACCTCAAAATTAATTTCAAAAGTAAAAAATAGCCCCACGTAGTTAAACTACGTGAGGGCGTTGTCAATACGCGGTACCACCTCAATTGATAGAACTAGTCTACCATCTCTTACCACTATATAAAAATTTACACAGTTCATGTAAAGATTATTCTTTTTTACCATCAGTCCATTCATGTAAGCTTACTACTGATTCACAGCACCATCAGCTCTCTAAAAGTACGCGTTTACATTACTCTTCTGAATCTTCTTCATTTTATGAAATTATAAGTCTTTGTCAAGTTTATACAGTATTTTAGGCGCTTTTATATCTGAGGTATAATTATACATTTTATGTTTTAATCAAATTAAAAAGATTAGAAACTGTGTTTTGGAAGCACTCCTTTTACTAAAAAATCTTGACGTTAAGCCGCTTCTTTGCCATAATATAATCGTTTGTTTTTGTTATAACTAAAGAGGATTAAATTATGAAAAAAAGACTGATTGATTTTGGACTCGTAACTATAGGAGCCTTTATTGCTGCTGTCGGTTTCAATTGCTTTTTCCTTGAAAATCATATTGCGTCTGGTGGCGTTGTCGGATTAGCGGTTAGTTTAAAAGCTTTATTTGGCTGGAATCCTGGTAATTTTGTTATGATTACTAACGTTCCATTATTGTTAGCTTGTTTAATTTTCTTAGGAAAAGAAACCTTCCTTAAAACCATTTATGGGGCATGGATTTATTCTATTTTCGTCAAAGTGACTGAAAATCTGCCGAATCTGACTCATAATCCACTACTAGCTGCGATTTTCGGAGCTGTTATCTGTGGTTCTGGTTTAGGGATTGTTTTCTGGGGAAATTCTTCAACCGGTGGTACAGGTATCATCACTCAAATTCTCCACAAATACACACCGCTTCCTTTGGCAGTAGCCATGACTATTGTCGATGGCTGTAGTGTCGCTATGGGATTTATTGCTTTTGATCCTGATACAGTAATGTATTCGATTATTGCCTTACTCGTCATTGGATATGTCGTTAATAGTATCCAAACTGGTGTTACCTCATCTCGCAATTTGATGATTATCTCACCTAAAAATGACTTGATCAAAAACTATATCTCCACAGAAGCTGACCGTGGTGTCACTGAAATTCCTGTTACTGGTGGTTTTTCTGGCGACCATCAAACCATGTTGATGACAACTGTTTCTCGTCAAGAAGTTCCACGTTTAGAAAAAAATATTCAAAAAATCGATGAAGCTGCCTTTATCGTTGTGATGCCCGCTACACAAGTTATGGGACGTGGTTTCAGCCTTAAAAAATACTATAAACTCAACGAAAAAGATGCCATTTTACCAATGTAACCCAAACGTAACTCAAAGCCCCACTTCTCTAATTGAAAATTGGGGCTTTTTCATGTACAATGAGCTTATAGATAAATAATATGAGGTGAAAAATTGCTTACAGTTTCTGATATATCACTACGTTTCAGCGATAGAAAACTGTTTGATGAAGTTAACATCAACTTTACAGCTGGAAATACCTATGGTTTAATCGGTGCCAACGGTGCAGGAAAATCTACATTTTTAAAAATCTTGGCAGGAGATATTGAACCAACAACAGGTCATGTTTCCCTTGGTCCAGACGAACGTCTATCTGTTCTTCGTCAAAATCACTTTGACTACGAAGAAGAACGTGCGATTGATGTTGTTATCATGGGGAATGAACGCCTTTATAATATCATGAAAGAAAAAGACGCTATCTACATGAAGCCTGACTTTTCAGATGAAGATGGTGTCCGCGCAGCAGAATTAGAAAGTGAATTCGCTGAGCTTGGCGGTTGGGAAGCTGAGAGTGAAGCTTCACAATTGCTCCAAAACCTTAATATTCCAGAAGACCTTCACTACCAAAACATGAGCGAACTTGCTAATGGTGACAAGGTGAAAGTTCTCCTTGCCAAAGCTCTTTTTGGTAAACCAGATGTTCTTCTTCTTGACGAACCAACCAACGGTCTTGATATCCAATCCATCACTTGGTTAGAAGATTTCTTGATTGACTTTGAAAATACAGTCATCGTCGTATCCCATGACCGTCACTTCTTGAACAAAGTATGTACACACATGGCTGACCTTGATTTTGGTAAAATCAAACTTTACGTCGGTAACTATGATTTCTGGAAACAATCATCTGAACTTGCTGCTCGCTTGCAAGCTGACCGCAACGCTAAAGCAGAAGAAAAAATCAAAGAATTGCAAGAATTCGTTGCTCGCTTCTCTGCTAACGCTTCTAAATCAAAACAAGCCACTTCTCGTAAGAAAATGCTTGATAAAATCGAACTTGAAGAAATTGTTCCATCAAGTCGTAAATACCCATTCATCAACTTCAAAGCTGAGCGTGAACTTGGTAAAGACCTTCTAACAGTCGAAAACTTGTCTGTTAAAATCGATGGTGAGACTGTTCTTGATAATATCAGCTTTATCCTACGTCCAGGCGATAAAACAGCCTTCATCGGACAAAATGATATCCAAACAACAGCTCTTATTCGTGCATTGATGGATGATATCGAATACGAAGGAACTATCAAATGGGGTGTCACAACTAGTCGCTCTTACCTTCCAAAAGATAACTCACGTGATTTTGCTTCAGGGGAATCAATCCTTGAATGGCTTCGTCAATTTGCTTCTAAAGAAGAAGACGATAACACATTCCTTCGCGGATTCCTAGGTCGCATGCTCTTCTCTGGAGATGAAGTTAACAAATCAGTTAGCGTTCTTTCAGGGGGAGAAAAAGTGCGCGTGATGCTTTCTAAATTGATGCTTCTCAAATCAAACGTTCTTGTCCTTGATGACCCAACTAACCACTTAGACTTGGAATCAATCTCAAGCTTGAATGATGGCTTGAAAGACTTCAAAGAATCTATCATCTTTGCGAGTCACGACCACGAATTCATCCAAACACTTGCTAACCACATCGTTGTCATTTCTAAAAATGGTGTGATTGACCGTATCGATGAAACTTATGATGAATTCCTTGAAAATGAAGAAGTTCAAGCAAAAGTTAAAGAACTTTGGAAAGACTAATTATCATGTCGTAATCTAAAATGACTTGACCATATTTTACATTATAGAAAAGAAACAGGTTGGGATTATTATCTCAACCTGTCTTACTAACATTATGAAACTAAAATCTTTTAAACTAACAAATAACACCATTTACTACCTAACAGCATTCTTCTTGCCTTTCGTGATTTTATTTCTAGCCCTTTTAGCTGAAAATATTTCCTTTAACGGTGAGACCACTATTTTAGCTAGTGATGGCTTTCATCAATACGTTATTTTCGCTGAAAATTTACGAAATATTTTACATGGTTCAGATAGCCTCTTTTATACTTTTACCAGTGGACTGGGCTTAAATTTTTATGCTTTAATCAGCTATTATCTTGGTAGTTTCTTCTCACCTTTTGTTTACTTCTTTAGCTTAAAAAGCATGCCCGATGCTATTTATCTCTTTACCCTGCTAAAAGTTGCTTGCATGGGATTAACTAGCTTTTATAGCCTACGCCAACTGTATCCAAAGGTATTAAAACCATTTACCGTTATCCTCTCAAGCTCATATGCGCTGATGAGCTTTGCTATTAGCCAGATTGAGATTAATATGTGGCTGGATGTTTTCATCCTTTTGCCGCTCATTATTCTAGGACTTAATCGATTGCTAAATCAGAAAAAATTCATCTTATACTACCTGACGTTAACCATTCTCTTTATTCAAAATTACTACTTTGGTTATATGGTTGCTATTTTCCTTGTGCTTTATTTTCTTATTCAAATCAGCAAGGAAAGCTGCTTGAAAGTAATTGGACGTCAATGGCTAGACTTTACAGTAGTGTCAATTTTAGCTGGATTGTCTAGTTGCGTAATGCTATTACCTACTTACTTAGACCTGTCAACGCACGGCGAAAAATTTTCTAGCTTTACAGAATGGTTTACAGAGAATTCGTGGTTTATAGACTTGTTTGCCAAAAACTTTGTTGGTGCTTATGACACAACAAATTTGGCTCAATTCCTATGATTTATGTAGGGATTTTCCCGCTAATCTTAGCTATTATCTTCTTTACCATCAAGTCAATCAAGTGGCAAACTCGCCTAGCTTCTGGCATTGTGTTACTACTCATTATTGCTAGTTTTTACCTTGAACCATTAGATTTAATGTGGCAGGGAATGCACTCACCTAATATGTTTCTTCACCGTTATTCTTGGGCATTTTCACTAATGATGATTCTTCTGGCAGCAGAAACGTTATCACGTCTCAAAGAATTAACTGTTAAGCATTACCTTGTTGGTATTGTTCCACTAGGACTTGGCTTTTTAGCTACGGTACTGCTCAAAAATCATTATCAATTTTTAGAAGCACCACAAATCATTATCACCTTTTCTTTCTTGGCAGCCTACACCATTATATTAATTAGCTACGCTAAGCAGTACTTAACATTTAATTTATTCATTAGCTTTACACTCCTCTTTACAGTATTTGAAATTTCACTTAATACCTATTATCAAATTACAGCCCTAAATAGCGAATGGGTCTTTCCTTCTCGTCAAAGTTATGAGCTTAATTTGACAGATACTGAAAAACTCATTCAAAAAAGTCAAAACCTAAACACGACATTTTATCGTACCGAGGAGCTCCTTCCTCAAACAGGTAATGACAGCATGAAATACAATTATCATGGTATTTCTCAGTTCTCATCTATTCGAAACACGACATCCAGCAGCACGCTTGATCGACTTGGCTTTAAGTCAACTGGAACAAATCTAAACCTTCGTTATCAAAATAATACCTTGCTAATGGATAGTTTATTTGCTGTCAAATACAATCTTTCAGAAACTGATGTCAACAAATTTGGGTTCCATTACCTTGATAACTCTGGTAATACATCACTATATGAAAATCAATACGCTAGCCAATTAGCAATTCTAACCAATGGGCTTTACAAAGATATTGACTTCAGTGTCAACACGCTTGACAACCAAACTAACTGGATGAACAATCTCACTGGCTTATCTGAAAAATACTTCACGCGTGTGCCCTCCCAATTATCAGGAGGAGCTAATATTCTAAATGGTCGTGTAACCACTAGTAACGACGGACAATTAAATTCGCATGCTGATTATAACCTTACTGTCGCTCCAAACACCCAACTTTATATCAGCGTTCCAAATATCACCTTCTCTAATGAAAATAGCCAGAAGGTCCAAATTACTGTAAACGGTAAAACGGTAGAATATACAACTGATAATGCCTACACTTTCTTTGATCTTGGATATTTTGAAGATAGTCAAACTTTGCATGTTACTCTTTCATTCCCTGAAAATAACCAAGTATCATTTAACCAACCGAACTTTTATGCCTAGATACGACAAGCTATCAAAAAGCTATGGAAACCATTAATCATCAAAAGGTTAAAGTTACTACCAATAAAAACACTGTAACGGCTACCTACAAATCTGACAAAGCTTCATCACTCCTATTTACTATTCCATACGATAAAGGTTGGACAGCCACTCAAAACGGCCAAAAAATCACTTTATCAAAAGCTCAAGACGGCTTTATGAAAGTTGATGTAAAATCTGGAAAAGGCAAAGTCATTCTGACTTATCTGCCTACAGGTTTTAAAGAAGGAGTGATGTTATCATCAGTTGGACTCCTCCTATTTATCTGTTACAATATCGCCAGAAAACGAAAAAAATAAAAAGTATCCCTTGACCTGCACCCCAAAAGTTAGACAGAAAAAAATCTAACAATTGGGGTGTTTTTGTATGAAATTAAGTTATGAAGATAAACTAGAAATATATCAGTTAAGACAAGCTGGTTTTTCTTGGCCTTATATTAGTCGAAAGTACGGTGTATGTCTATCCAATCTTAAGTACATGGTACGGCTTATGAATAAACATGGTATTGAGGTTGTTAAAAAAGGGAAAAATAAGTATTATCCCTCTAAATTAAAGCAGGAAATCATTAATAAAGTTCTTATTGAAGGTCAATCTCAGCTCACCGTATCACTGGATTATGCTCTTCCCCAACAATCCCTACTCACCAATTGGATAGCACAATACAAGAAAAACGGGTATACTATTGTTGAGAAACAACGAGGGAGACCGAGTAAGATGGGACGTAAACCAAAGAAAACTTGTAAAGAAATGACTGAGCTAGAGCATATTCTGGAAGAGAATGAGCGTCTGCGTACCGAGGTAGCTTATCTAAAAAAGTTGAGGGAATTGCGCTTGAGGGACGAAGCCTTACAGCGCAAAAGGCGGAAACAGTTAGAGAACTGGTCTCAGGAGGATTTCGATTAGACCTCTTACTAAAAACCGCTAAGCTAGCTCGTTCTACTTATTATTATCAGTTGAAACGGTTTAATAGAGCTAAGAAAGATAAGAAGGTCAAAGAGATGATTCAAACCATTTACGATGACCATAAAGGCAATTATGGATACCGTCGTATTCATTTAGAACTAAGAAACCAAGGATTTGTTATCAATCATAAGAAGGTTCAACGGTTAATGAAACTCATGGGACTCGCTGCTCGTACTCGTTGTAAGCGTAAATACTCGTCTTACAAGGGAGAGATTGGGAAGAAAGCTGATAATCTAATTCAACGTCAGTTTGAAGGGGCTAAGTCTTATGAGAAGTGTTATACAGATGTCACTGAATTCGCTTTACCAAATATTAGAGAGAAACTCTATTTATCCCCTGTTCTTGATGGATACAATAGTGAGATTATTGAATTCACCTTGTCACGCTCACCTGATTTAAAACAGGTTCAAACCATGCTTAAAAGAGCATTTCCGGCTACCTCTTACCAAGGAACTATTCTTCACAGCGACCAAGGGTGGCAATATCAACACCAGTCTTATCATGATTTCTTGGCATCCAAAGGGATTCGTCCATCTATGTCACGCAAGGGAAATAGTCCAGATAATGGCATGATGGAGTCCTTCTTTGGCATCTTAAAGTCTGAGATGTTTTACGGTTATGAAAAGACTTTTAAGTCGCTTGATAAGCTAGAACAAGCCATTACGGATTATATTTTTTATTACAACAATAAACGTATCAAGACAAAATTAAAAGGACTCAGTCCTGTGCAATACAGAACTAAATCCTTTCAATAATTTATTGTCCAACTTTTTGGGGTCAGTACACCTTAGATACTTTTTTGTTCACTTGATTATCTAGGAAACAATAAATAAACACCAAAAGAGCTAGAACAATTGTTCTAGCTCTTTTTAGGCAATAAAAATCCTAAGTAAAACTTAGGAAGGTGTCTTATCACTCCGGCAGTAGGACTCGAACCTACGATCATGAT
>ENA-OQIG01000510-OQIG01000510.1-human-gut-metagenome-genome-assembly--contig:-NODE-510-length-22235-cov-1.781798_pt1 | contig 22235 bp, 28 predicted proteins | sample MGYA00242576_ERZ504741 | MGnify/ENA primary metagenome ERZ504741 (study PRJEB26092, sample SAMD00036436) | human gut metagenome | host: Homo sapiens | study: EMG produced TPA metagenomics assembly of... | reverse complement strand
GTTATATATCTGCTTGCGTCGAGCGTTATCCGTTGCAGGTAACAGCCGCATACTCCGTCACGGCTACGGTCAGCGACAAAATAGAACACGATACCGTTGCTGTACGACAATCGCAATTCCGTATAGTTTATCTCGGTTTTGGGCTGTTCGGTCGGCAGACGGGTATTGAAATAACCCGTAGCCAGCATGACCTGTCCGGCGAAACGCATGGCTTCTGCCGATATTTTTTCATGGCCGAAGCCACGGGGCTTTCGTCCCGACCGTTTCCGACAAACGATGCGGGCAGCTTCTGTTCCTGTAAGACAGTTTGAACATGCCGACCTCTTCCTGCACCACGGGCAGGCCGACAGCTTCGTACTCCTCTTTCGTCATTTCGATGAAACGTGTGCGTTCCTCGTCCAGATAGAGGCGGTAAGCGGGTTTCACCCGCTCCCGCTTCTCTTCATATTCCGCCTGTTCCCGTGCGTTCATGCAGTTATAAACGTGTCGGGACACTCTCCGCACCGCATTGACGAAAGTCGGGCTTTTGCATATCCCGAAATGCCGGGCGAAGTCGGGTACAGTCCCGATAAAGCCGTACTCTTCCAATGATAGGTTCTCATGCTGTCTGTCCGATTTAATCCACGACCACATATTCATTGATACTGCAGCAAGAATCGGGGTTTTCCTGCGCCCATTCTTCAAACAGAGCCTTGGCATCCTGTTCCGAGCGGACGGTTTTTCCTGCGACCTCGCCAAGCCACGCAAACAGGCTCTCCCTGTCGGCAAAATATTCGCAGAAGTATTTGCCTTTGGCAGTACATAAATCGACTATGTATTTGTCGGTAAAATACTTGCCTTCGCTGTCGTTGGTCTCGTAGAAGCCCATTCCCGGCTCTTCGGTCTGGTAATAATAACGGAGCGATGGGAATTTCTCGCACACGAGGTCGAATGTCTCGTTGCATGGCCCCCATGCCGTCTCCGTCGTAAAGCGGAGGGTTTCGCCCACCATTTCGAGGTTTGCCCAATCTCCCCGACAACTCACCTTGTCCCAGTCCTTGCCCAAGGCATCCACAAGACACCCCAGCCATGATGTCCCGAAGCCGTTTTTCACGGCAGGCGTTTTTCTGTCCTGCAAATCTTTCATCAACTCATAGAGGCTTTTGATTTCCTGCGCGTCGCCCTCTATCACATACGCTGTTGAACACCAGTTTGGCATAATCGTTAATTTTTATTCGTTAAACTTTTTCTTCCCTTTTTTCGGAAGCTGTTCCGGCTTCCTTATCGGGATAGATTTTACATGCAGGCCAGACAGCGGGAAAATGAGGAAAAGGCAAGGAAACCGCCGGGGATTGAACGGAATACCCAACCCGACAGCGCAGCACGGCGGGGACCGAAAGGTCATCTTCGATTTGGAAGGCTGCCGGGCAAATCCGCGAGCCGGTTAGCGGAGCGGTACTTGACGACCGAATGACGCTGTACCTTCGCATGGGAAAATCACACCGACAAGGGAGTGCGGCAGGGAGCGATAAGAACGAGAATAAATAAAAAGGAGAGGTGAACGGGATATAACGGGTATAGAATATGGACTTGAAAAGGAAATTTTTCGGTATAATTATAATAAGGTGTTTCCGGACACGAGGCCGGGTAGCCGTCTTGTCTCTGCCATAACCGAAAGGTCCAGCGAACAATGAATAACGCAGCATCGTTCAGCAGTCAGAAACAGTAACTATGCCGTCGTACTGATTTACGACAATGCCGATAAAATAAGGAAAAGCCGAAAAGAGGGGCTTGCCTTCTTTCCGGCTTTTCGTGAAAGTCCTATTATCCGGGCTTCCCGTTATTCTATACGGTCCAGCCTGCGGACTTCTCTTGAATCGTCCACAGACGGGCATAAAGCCCCTCGTGCCGCATCAGTTCGTCGTGCGTGCCTTGTTCTTTTACCCGTCCGTCTTCCAGAACGACGATCCGGTCCGCATTCATGATCGTCTTAAGCTTGTGGGCGATGACGATGACGGTGCGTCCCTTGATAAGCGTGTCGATGGCTTTCTGCACCTCCACCTCGTTTTCCGGGTCGAGCGATGCGGTCGCCTCGTCCAGCAGGATAATCGGCGCATCCTTCAAGATGGCGCGGGCGATGGATATGCGCTGTTTCTCGCCGCCGGACAGCGTGCAACCGCCCTCACCCACCATCGTGTCGTATCCCTGCGGCAGGCGCATGATGAAATCGTGGCAGCAGGCTTTCTCGGCTGCGCGATGATCTCCTCGTCCGTCGCACCGGGCTTTCCGAAACGGATATTGTCGCGTATCGTGTCCTGAAACAGATAGACGTCCTGGAACACCATCGAGATGCGGCTCATCAGACTTTCAGGTTCTATATCTTTCATCGGAACGCCATCGAAAAGGACACGCCCCTGCTGCGGGTCGTAGAATCGGGCGCAAAGTTTCATCACCGTACTTTTCCCGCTCCCCGAAGGACCGACGAGAGCCGTCAGCGTGTTTCTCGGAAACGCGATGGAAACGTCCTGAAGCACCTTCTTGTCCTGATAGGCGAACGACACATGCTCGAACCGGATGTCGCCGGTGGCCGGCGCCTGCCGTTCGCCTTCCATCTCCGGCTCGTTCATCAGCGTGAGAATACGCCTCCGGCAATGGAGAAGTAGCGGAACTCCGCAAAGTTGGTCAGCGCCGAAGTCAGCGGGTCGAACACGCGCGAGCCGACCACGAGGAACAGCACGAAGACGAGCAGCGAGAGTTCGCCTCCCAACAGCAGGTAGGTTCCGCACAGCACCATCAGGGTCAGTCCGGCCCGCACCAATGTAATGCTCAGCAGCACGAAAGGCCCCAGCATGGCTTCCTGACGGATACAGGCACGGCGCAGTTCCGCAAAAGCATCGCGCAGGCGGACAAAGCGGTCGCCCAGCAGGTTGTAGGCTTTCATCACGCGAATGCCCTGCAAGTATTCCTCCAAGCGGTTCCCGGCATTGATTTTGGCTTGTATCTGCCTGCCGCTCAACTTTTTCTGCACACTCGTGCTCATCCATAGGACAAGCAAGGCGACCGGCAGTGCGGCGAACATGGCAACGGCCATCCGCCAGTCGATCCATACCAGCGAGAGGAATGCCAGCACGGGCATGACGACGGCTCCCATCAGTTGGGGCAAATGGTGGGAAATGCCCGTCTCGGCCATCGTGAAATCGGTAACGAGCATGGACGAAAGATCGCCGGGGTCGCGCCGGGAAAGAAATCCGAGAGAGAGTTTCCGCAGATGTTCCGCCAGTGCAATGCGCCCCGACGCACTCATTTCGTAGGCTCCTCTGAAATTGGCCCGGTAGGAGGCCCGTTCGGCCAAAGCCATCACCAGCATATAGACAGCCAATATGCCGAAAATGCACCACAGTCTTGCCGTGTCGAGCGGTCGTCCGCTGCCGTCGAACGCGGCGAAGATGATGCGCACCGCCTCGATGGAGAGGCAGAAAGGTATGATGTTGACCAGATTGGCGAGCATGGTATAGCCACGGGCTTGTAAAGACGTTCCGTTATGGCCTATCGTAATGTTTTTAATCGCATTCATGTTCCACTCCTTTCATTTATGTGCGACGATATGCAGTTCTTCTTTTTTCTGAATTACCCGGATGTCGGAAAAGCCGGCTTGGGACAGCAACTGTTTCAGTTCTTCGGCTCCGTACACCGTCATTCCCTTTATCCGCTCCGTCCACGCCTTTCCGAGTTCGGGGTCGCTCGCTTCCAGACTGATGAGAAAGCAGCCCCCTTTCCGGATCACGCGGAAGACTTCGGCCAGCGCCTTGCTGACGGAAGACCAGAAATAGACGGTCTCGAAGGCCGTAACGGCATCGAAGGCCCCGTCCCCGTAAGGCAGGGAGCAGACATCGCCCTGCTGTATGAAACATCGGCGGTCCAGTTCTCCCGCATTGTGCCTGCGGGCGAAGGCGACGCTCTCCTCCGACAGGTCCATGCCGTAAACTTTTCCCTGCGGACACAGCTTCAGCAGACGCTTCACGTTGGCGCCGCCCCCGCATCCGATGTCCAGCACATTCCATTCCGGCCGCCAGTCCACCTGTTTCATGCCGCGATGGGCCAGCGAAGCGTGGAAACAGTTCATTCCCCGCAAAATCATCCGTCCCCAGAATCCCTGCGGACAACTCGTATTCTGTAAAATATCGTTCAAGAAACTATTCTTTTTCATATCTCCGTATTCAATTTTTGTTCAACTTCCAATGATAAGCGCTCGTATAGGCATCCCACATGTTCTTGTAGAGCCCCTCGGCGACGGATAAGTCGTCGTGCTGGCCCTGCTGTACGATCCGTCCCTGCTGCAAGACCACGATGTTGTCCGCCGAGACGATGGACGACAGCCGGTGGGCGATAATAATCACGGTCTTGCCTTTTATCAGGGATTGAAGGGCCTGCTGCATCTTGTATTCGTTCTCCGGATCGGCGAAGGCCGTGGCTTCGTCCAGTACCAGTATCGGCGCATTCTTCAGAATGGCGCGGGCCACGCATACCCGCTGCGCCTCGCCGCCCGACAGATACACGCCCTCGTCGCCTATTCTCGTCTCGTAGCCTTGCGGCAGCCGCTCGATGAACTCGTGGCACTGGGCGGCTTTGGCCGCCGCCACGACCGTTTCTTTCGTTGCGGCGGGGGAACCGACGGCGATGTTCTCGTACAGCGTGTCGTAGAACAGGAACGTATCCTGAAAGACGAATGAAACGGTATCCATCAACTGCGTCGTAGCGATGTTCTTGATGTTCACGCCACCGATGAGAATCTCGCCCTGCTCCACGTCCCAGAAACGGGGAATCAGGTTCGCGACGGTGGACTTGCCGCTTCCCGAAGGCCCCACGAGCGCCGTAATCCGGCCTTGCGGCGCCGTGAAGCAAACATCGCGCAGCGCCTCGGTACGTGTGCCCTGTTCCGTATTTTCGTAGGAGAATGACACGTGGCGGAACTCCACCTCATACGACTGCGGCGACTTTCGGGGGTGGTTCCTGGTTCGGGAACGGGCTTTTTCTCCAGAATGCGGTCGATACGCGCCACGCCTTCGTCGATCTCCTTGGTGTTTCCGCCCAGGAACGTCAGTTTGTAGATGGGCGAAGCCACACCCGGTCCATGATGATGAAAAACAGCCATACGGCGGCCAATGCGAGCGACTGCGGATTCCCTTGTATCAGCAGGATACCCACGGAAGAATGAACGTCACCATCGAACCCAGCAGGACGGTGAACGCGATCATCCCGTTCTGGTAGGTGTCGCAGCATTTCAGGGCGAACGTCTTGTAAGCCTGTATCTCGGCGTTGAACTGCCGGAACGAGCGGACGCTCTGTCCGAATATCTTCACCACGGGCATTCCCCTGACGTACTGCACGGCGGAGGCGCTCATCTTTTCCTGCGCATCATAGTAAATACTCATGAACTCCCGTGCCTTCTTCCCCATGAAATTGGAGAATTGCAGGGCGAAGCTCAACAGCACCACGGCCAGACAGACCGCCGTCAGCCATGTATCCAGCGAGAAAAAGATGACGAGCATCACCACGACCGTCGCCACTACGTTCACCAAATCGGGAATCGTGTGGGCGATGAATCCCTCGATTTTCTCGATGTTCTGCTCCATCGTCTTCTTGATGGCTCCGGTAGAGGTGTTGTTGAGATAACCCAGCGACAGCTTGCCGATATGCTCGGACAGCCGGACACGCAATCCGTACAGAATGCGGAATGCAGCCACGTGCGAGGACATCAGGGCGGCGTACAGCAGCACCAGTCCGCCGATAAGCCCGCAGAAGGCGATCCAGCCCCAACGAATCATGCCGCTTCGTCCACCGAAGCCGGGCTTGTACCGTGCGTCAGCAGCTCTTTCAACACCTCGTACACCGCCCAATAGGGTACGAGCATACACACGGCGCTGCCTGCCGACAGCAGACCCGCCAGAAAAAGCAGCCCTTTCTTCTGCCCCGCGATCTCGAACAGGCGGGACAGACCTTCTTTCTTCTTTTCTTTTGTTTCCATATATTGAATTTTATCCGATTCTCTCTATCCGTTGTTGGTAAATTCCTGTAAATCTTCCGGCCGGATTACAACAGCCCCGTCAGCCGCTCCCCGCTCTTTTGTCAGCCGGAAATCGCAGCACGAAGCACCGTGTGCCAATGTGCGGTCCGTGTCAGCCGGATACCGAGTACATCGTGTGTGATATAATCATTCACGCAGAAATAGGGAAAAAAGCACTCGACGCCAATACGGGAACAGAGTTCGGCGACCGGGCACCGGGCAATGTCCATACCGACATCGAACGTATCGTCCGCATTCGGCAACACGCAATCGAACAGCCAATCGTCCTCTGTGGAAACATGCGAAGCGGAAGCGATGCGACGCACATAGTCGGGCGAACACAACATTTCGCGTATTTCCGAAATTTTTTCAGAAGGGATACTCGACAACGTGAGCTTTTTCAATGCTTTCTGCGTAACAATGGAAAGTTCTGCCGGACTCCATCCTCTGGCCGACAGTTCTTGCCACAGACCGATCTCATAGGCTATACCGATAATGTTTTTCACCCATGGTGATGTCGGCGGGACATCCGGAATGATTGCGGAGATACGATGAAAATTCTCGACAGCCGCTTCCATCACGGAATCAACGGATTCGACCGACAAACGGGATGCCAGTTCTTCCCTGAAAAATTCTTCGAACCGTTCCAACATTGGGAGATAAGGTTCAATCGTCGTCTCTTTCATCTTTCATGGAGAATTGCCGCCGTGTCACGGGAATTCGATACGATTTCATATCCCAACATCGAACTGAACTTGTAGCACAGCCGCGTCATCCGTCCCAATATTTGCCCGAAGAAGAAGCCCCAGCGCGGACGGAAAAACTTCATGTAATTGGCCTGTTCCAAAAGGCGTAGGCGGGGTTCCCATTGTTCTACCAGACGCCCGTCGCTCAGACCGGAGCGGATTTGCGCCTCGTGTTCACGGAGCGAATCGGGTTTCACTCCGTGACGGCTCATCATCGTACCGCAGACGTCGAACCACAGTTCGCCGCCCCCGAAACGCTCGGCCACATGGTGCAGAAATGTTTTTACCTGCTTTTCATAGAAATACATCAGCACGCCTTCGACCACGAAGATGAAATGCGCATCGGGATGCCGGCGACGCAGGTCGTCCAGCCAGCCGGCATCCAGCAGGGAGGCCGCAATGTAGGGGTTGCCCGGCTGCTCCGGAATCAGCTCGCGGCGCAGCGCGATGACTTCCGGCAGGTCCATGTCGTAGAATACGGCCTTCCCGTCGCCGATACGCTGGAAACGGGTGTCCAGACCACAGCCCACATTCACCACCACCGCATCGGCGTGCTTCCCTATGAAGCGGCGCACGGCACGGTCGAAAAACCACCCGCGCACGACGCAGCCGACCTCGCTCAACTTCGCCCCGTCGAAACGGGAGTAGTCGTATTCCAGACTGTCCACCAGCCCTCCGCAACCTTGTCGTTCAGAATCGGGTTCTTTCGGCGGCTCTCTTTCGCCCTGTAATAGAGCGGAATGAGCAATGTCTCGGCGACAATGCTCTCGAATTTATGTCTCTGTTTCATTTGTTATGATATTTATTAATGAACGATATTCAGATTTGTTCACGAATAAAAAAAGAGGAAACCTTTGTGAAGATTTCCTCTTTCCCGCTGCCCCGTTACGGCAGCTTGTCCGTATGTGTCTTTTCTATCTGTCATACCTTGATAATGGCCCTCCAACCTTGAATTTCAAACAGAATATAGTCATGCAGAATGGATTCCATTTCCTGTTTGGGCACCGCGTGCATCAACAGCTCCTCGAACAGCGTGAACATCCACACCGTATGCAGGTGAATGATAAAATCGGACACAGCCGTATTTATATTCGGGTACTTCTTCTTCATGGCGGCGAACCATGCCTTGACCAGCCCGGTCGAACGGTCGGTGTAGCTTTCGCGAAAATGTTCCAGCGAAGAGCCTTGGGCACGGAACAACAGGATCTCCAGCAGGCTGCGATGCGTTTCGATGAGCGAAACGTATTCGTCGATACAGGCTTTCAGGTATTTTTCGGAACGCATCGTCATCACGTCCTCGCCGCGTATGCCGTGATGCTCCTGCAACATGGCTTCCATAGCGTGCAGGACGGGACGGACCACTTCACAGAACAATTCGTCCTTGTTCCGGAAATAATTATATATGTTCCCCACACCGACACCGACGGCTCCGGCAATCTCGCGCATGGAGGTCTTGGAATACCCCTGCTGCCCGAATCGCTGTTCGGCGACTGCCAATATGCGGCCGCGTATGTCTTCTTTGAGTACCTGCATAAATAATGAACGATGTTTCCGTTTATATTTTGCAAAAGTACGGGGTTTGAATTTACTGGACAATACCTATTTATGGTGATTTTACATGATTGAAATAAGGGAAAAGCAGGTATTACCGGAGGTAGCGAAATACCTTGTCTATATCCTTGTCTATATCCGAAAGGAAAAGTCATATTGTTCAATTGAAAAGGAGAAGTCTCATAGATTATAATTACTTTTGTACATAAAACCCAAAGAATCAAATATAAAATGGCAAAGATTACAGTAAAAGACACAAGTGTCACAATTATATCAGTCAACGAGAATGATTATATCAGCCTGACAGACATAGCAAGATACAAAAGCGATGACCCGACTGCGGTTATCGGGAACTGGCTGCGTAACCGGAATACAATAGAATATCTGGGTATTTGGGAGAGTTTGTACAACCCGAGTTTAAACCCCTCGAATTCGAGGGGTTTAAAAAGGAAGCCGGGCTGAACGCCTTTACCTTCTCACCGACAAAATGGATAAGTACGACAAACGCAATAGGCATACTCTCCAAATCGGGACGCTACGGCGGCACTTACGCTCACAAGGATATAGCATTTAAGTTTGCAAGCTGGATTTCCGTTGAATTTGAACTGTATATTATAAAGGAGTTCCAACGATTAAAGACCGAGGAACAACAGCAACTCGGTTGGTCAGCCAAACGGGAACTGTCGAAAATCAACTACCGCATACATACCGATGCCATAAAACAGAACCTTATCCCGGCAGAGGTAACCGCCAAACAAGCCAGTATTATCTATGCCGATGAAGCCGATATGCTGAATGTGGCGATGTTCGGTATGACCGCCAAGATGTGGCGTGAGCAACACCCCGAACTGAAAGGGAATATCCGGACTATGCCACAATCAATGAGCTTATTTGCCTCTCAAATATGGAAAACCTCAATGCAGTATTTATAGACCAAGGTATTCCGCAGGGTGAGCGGTTGATTAAACTCAATCAGATAGCCATTCAACAGATGAGAATATTGGGAACTGGCGGCAGCGAACGCAAGTTATTAAAGTAGATGAGTCTCTATCAGAATTTGTGCCGAGTACGTGATGAACAATACACTATCAAACCATGACGAATAAAGATGAAATGACAATGAACTCTGATAAAAACGCCTATTTTCTATCGCTTCCGGAGATAACCGAATTATCCGTTCCTCCTAAAACGATATTGTTGGAAGAAGGCAAGGTAGCCGACAGAATGTACCTGATCCGGAAAGGTTGCCTGCGCCTGTTTTTCAACAACGAAGGACGGGACATCACTTTCCAGTTCTTTTTCGAAGGGGATTTCGTCGCGTCATTCGACAGCCTGTATCAACGGACACCGAGCCTTTTTTCCCTGGAAAGCATAGACCGGCAGAACTGTCGGTTATGAAGCGGGAAGATTTTTCAGAAATCCTCCGGACAAGAAGCCCGCCGCTACGGCAGATATATGAGGAAAAAATCATCGAACGCTTCCATGTTTATCAGCGGCTCTTCCTTTCCCGCATAAAGAACACCCCCCAACAACGGTATGAAGAACTGCTGAAAGAACACCCCTCTATCATACAGCGGATTCCCCAGCATTATATTGCCTCCTATTTGGGGATTACTTCTGTTTCCCTGTCGAGGATCAGAAACAGGCGATAGTTCATTTCTTTACATTTGTTATCGTCCGGTTCCAGTCGAAGATGCGAACTTTGCCGCATCTATTAAAACCGAAAGACAGATGAAAAAGATTTTTATAATAGACTGGAGCCTGATTCCCGTGTTTGTCCTGTCCGCATACTCCGGAATCGAATTGCATGTGCCGACTATGAAGGCAATCACGAGGTATGGCATAATTGGGCAGTTTTCCATGTCCTGACGAGCCTGCTGTTCCTCATGGCCTCCATATTTCATATAGCGACGCATTGGGGCTGGTACAAGGGAACTGCCAAGAACGGAATAGGCCGGAAAAGCAAGGTCACGGCGGTACTGTCGGTCCTGTTCCTGTCCGTGGTTCTGACCGGATTTGCCTGTTAGGCATAGAAGGAGCAGGTTCCCGGTCGGGCAATGTCATTTTTGGGCAGGAATCGTTACAACTGTCCTTTCTATCGGCCATATACTGAAACGCCTTCCGTTGCTACGCAAATCATTGAAATAAGCACAACCTATTCAACGGACAACTTCCGGACAAAGCGTTCTTACAGAAATCGGGGTACTTATTACAAATGCGGCTTCTTGCTTACTGTCGAGAAGACCGCATTTTTCTTTATTTTTCGGCATATCATTCGATTTCAGCATTGCTCGTCCAACCATTTGGGGCATCCGGTCCATTCGTTGCCCCTTCAAATCCGGCATCAGAGAATGGCTGTTGTCATAGGCACCGACTTCATGCAGTTCCACGAATGAGGCATTTCCTCCGTAACGGTTTATGTTTTTCACGAGCTTACGGCCTGTCCGGAGAAAACATACGTGCCAGTTTTTCCCGACGAGATTCCGAAAAGACATTAAAATAGTTGAAGAATAAAATGTTACGCATACAATTATGTACAGAATCCTTTCATTTCGAACCATCATGCCTTATTTATACCGGACGGGGGCAATGTCGCTCCCGTAAAATAATTAAGGATTATGATAATAGGTTATTTAAGGGTCAGCACGGGCAAACAGAACCCGGCTAACCAACAAGACGAGATCCGGCGTTTCGCCGACAGTAGAAATCTTTCCGTCAGCCAGTGGGTGACGGAGGTCGCCAGCGGCAAGAAGAAGGGGTGCGACCGCAAATTAGGGGGACTGATACGGCGCATGAAACGGGGCGACACGGCTGATTGTCACGGAAGTTTCGCGGCTAAGCCGCACGCTGACGGACTCATGGCCATCATGGGCAAGTGTCTGGAGAAGGGAATCAACCTTTACACAACCAAGGAGGGGTATTCGTTCGACAACTCCATCAACAGCAAGGTACTTTGTTTCGCGTTCGGTCTGGTAGCGGAAATTGAACGCAACCTGATTTCGATGCGCACGAAGGAGGCTCTCGCCCTCCGGAAAGCCGAGGGTGTCGTCCTTGGTCGGAAAAAAGGCAGCTACACGAAAATGAACGTGCTGATCGAAAACCGAAAGGTCATCGTTGGCATGTTGAAGCGGAACTGTACGATTGCCGATATATGCAGGCGTTTCGACATTTCGCGGGATACATTCATGAAATTCCGTAGCCGCTATAAGGAAATAGATAAGGCCATGAAAGAGAAAGAGATAAGACGGAAAGGGGAGTTGCAAAAACGGAGGGTATGATTTTACGTTCGTTTTCAGCCACAAAATTACAAAAACACGAATTATCCACAAAAAAAATCTGCAAAAAATTGCGTTTCAGTTCTTTGAGTAGGACAAATTTTCCCGGAGTGTCCGAATAATACGACCTTTTTTCCGATAGTCTTTTTAACGAACAATTATAAAGCAGGAGCGAAGTTATATTTTTTTAGTTAATGAGTGGTGATTTGCTTCTAATTATATACCAATTTTTAGGTATTGTGCTCTGAGTAAACTCGTTATAATTTTGCACCCCGAAATAATAATAAACGAAATAATAAAATCACAGAAAGATGAAAAGAAACAATTTGCATGTCGGTTTGATGGCATTCGCAATGCTGCTGATAGGGGCATCGTGCAGCGATGACGACAACACCCTCTCATACAGCACGGGTGCCGTGCAGAATACCGAATTGAAAACCATTCTTGTTCAAAGAGGCTACACATTCAACGAGGACGGCAATCTGTTGCTTGATGATTTGGCTAACAATACGACGACGCTTGACCTCTCCGGAACGCAGATTTCCACAGACGCACTGGCAGAACTTTCCATGTTCCCTAACTTGACTGATGTGGATCTGTCGGACAATGGTTACGGCCCGGCGTTCGACTTTGCCAAATTGCCGGAACAAATCACCGGAATAGACCTGACGGGTAATGAAATCTACGACTATGATAATCTTGTGAGTGTCGTAGTGGAAGAAAACGGTGATGAAACTGTGACTAACCTGCACGAAATTACCAAACTTTACCTTCCGGAAACCGCTAAAGAGAATATCGAAGATCTCGTGCGTTTCTACCGCCAAAACAAGGAAGCCATCACCGCCGGCACCATTGATATGAAGATGACTGATGTCGACGGCAATCTGCAAACTTATACCACCCTGCGCGACGTGCCCGACGCAAACCTGCTCACTTATTTGCAGACAAATTTTGCCGATCTGTTTAACGGCGACCAAATAGACCTTAGCAAACATTTGGGACTCGACCAGAAAACAAAGGAACTGCTTGTTGCTCCTGCTGATAATGTTACCAACTTTGAGGGTATTCAGTTTCTGGTGGAGAATCCTTATTGGGAAGGTGCTAAAATCAGCCTTTATTCTGCCGGAGAAGAAAGTATAGCTTCTATGCCCAATATAAAAGTAGGGAAATTCATAACCCAAGTCATCCTGCAAAATATAGAAGTGGAAGATATCGACTTATCCAATGCTACAGATTTGCGAAGTGCTTGGGTCCAAAATAACCCGGCATTGCAGAAGTTAGATTTGAGTTATTCCACTATTTGGGGTCAAGGAGATAAAGAAACGGAAGGCAATGGTACGTATGGCAGTAGTCTGATGGTTCTGGGATGTCCTATACTGAAAGAAATCAAATTGCCCGAAAAAAATGAATTGAAAGCTACAGAATTGATATTGAATGCTTGGACGCATTGGAAACATTTGACATGTCGAATGTCAAGATGGTAGCAGAACTCAGTATAGGTGATTTGAATAAAGACTTTAATCTGGTTTATCCGGAACTGACCATTTTCTATAGTGAAGATGGATATGCCGGTACTTATTTCGCTTGTTCAGAGAACACTTTCTATAGAGAATCAACCCAAGCATTCCTGAAAGCAAATTATACAGACATTGACCCAGACGATACGGTCAGAAGGTTAGGTTATACTTCTTCTTTATCGTATGATAAAAACAAAGGATGCCGTTGGAGGACTTTATTGAACAAACAAAAATAAAGTGTAATTATTTTTTTATTAAACTTTAATTATAAAAACGATGCGAAAATTTTTCTTAGGAGCTGCCCTTGTTGCAGCAAGTTTCGGAATGGCACAGTCTGCTGACGCTGCCACAGTGATGGATGTAGATGGTGTAAGTACCGTATTGGCAATCAGCGATTACGAAGGTACTTATAACGGTACAATGGATCAAATCAAAATGAGAGGAGAAAATTATGAGCCACGTGCTGCATCTTATACTCTTGAAAATGGTATTTTGAGTTGCGATTTTCCGCAGATCGGAAGTATGCCGGGGAATATCACTATCGAGTTGGAAGTAGAAGTAGATGAAGAAACCGGTGAAATTACAGCTTTCAAAGGTGATAAAGCAGGAACTTTGACCATTTTAGGCATGGATTTAGTAACATTGAAGTTAGATTCTTTGACTGATGCCAAAGTTACAGGCAACACTATCGAGTTTACTCTGGCAGTATCCGGTAAGTTCTTAGGTGCAGATTTCCCTGCATCCGTACACTTTGTTGGAACAAAATAATTCGTCATTATTTTGTCAAGCAACGAAATTAAATTCAGAAAGAGTAAAGGAGAAAGCTGTCAAACGGCTTTCTCTTAGCTCTTTTTTTGTGTGTTACTAAGAAAAAATTATCACAATATATTCACCTCACCCAATGGGGAAGACACCATTATCCTGTCAGCAAGGCTGCTATGCCGCTAAAAACACTTCCGGTATGCAACCGACGGCGAGGAAACAAAATTATCCAAACCGCCTGAACCGCTTCTGAAGCCTACATGCGGTACACATCAAAGACAGACTTTGCCATCGGAAAAAGCCTGCCTTTAATCATGTAAAAACCATGACTTACATACCTTTGCGGAATACACGCAGGCAAGGGTAATGAACAGGAAACAATTATGGATTACAAAACAAGTAAATTATATAAGCAAAATGAAAAAGTTATACTTTTTATTTCAGCCTTCTTATGGCAACAGTAATCGGATTAAGTTCGTGTGAAAGTGACGATTCACTTACCAATGAGCCACCTGCACAGGAATATATTGATAAGGCGAAGGAAATCCTTGTAGGAGACCTCGTGCTCTCAACCCGTGCTACAATGAGCGGTGTGGACAAGACGCTGTTGGAAAGCGGTTGCCCCACCAAATTCAACTTTTCTTGGCGGGAAGACGGCACGATGGTGCTCGACCTGAGCGACTTCACCGTGGGCGCCATGCCCTTCGCCATCACCTTCCGCTGTGCAACGAAGTTTATGCAACTCAACAGTTGGGAAAAGGATGAATACCCCGGCAGCGGTTGGGTGAAGTTCGTGGGAACGGACGGAAATGTCACCACGAGCGGCGATGACGCTGCGGACAACCAGGAAGGGAGCGGCGCCCGTGTAGATGGTTTCCTGAACGTGGACACCAAGCAAGTGGAGTTCATCGTGGACTACAACATGATGAACGTGCGCACCGAAACCTTCCTGCAAGAAATCGACAAGAGCCGTATCGACCGCTTTGAAGAAGAATTTGCCCAGTACGAAAAAGACTTGGAAGAAGCCAAGAAAGAACAGGGCAAGGCTTGACCTTTCGATTGCAGGAAAGAAGGAAAGACCGTAAGACACACGGCTTTCCCTCTTTTTTGTGTAGAATAACATGTTTTGATGATAGACAGATGAAAAGAATAACAGCCATCTTATTTTGTGTCTTACTGGCATGTATGAATGCCCAGGCACAACGTAAAGTAAAGCTCAAAGTTCTGGAGAAAGGGACGGAACAGCCGGTCATCGCGGCCACTGTGGTCTATGCCGATAACGAAGCGTTGCAAAACCTGCAGGGGAGCGTCACGAATGTGGACGGGCTGGCGGAACTGAAAATCCCCTCCAAGAAAACGTATTATTACAAAATATCCTATGTCGGTTTTGTTCCGGCAACAGGAAAGATAGAAGCGACCGAAACCGAGAAGACCGTCTATCTGGAAGAGGATCATTTGGGACTGAACGAGGTAGTCGTCACCGGTTCGCGTACAGCGCGACCCATCAAGATGTCGCCCGTTACGACGCAAGTCTTGGGCGGCAAGCAGTTGGTCGAAGCCGGATACAGCAACCTGCAACAGGCATTGCAGCAGGAAACTCCCGGTCTGAATATCCAGAAGGTGGGCTTCGGAAACGAAATCTCCATGCAGGGGCTCGACGCCCGCCACGTGCTGTTCCTGATGGACGGCGAGCGCATGACGGGCGACATGGCCGGGAATCTCGACTACGAGCGTTTCAACCTGCACGCCATCGACCGTATCGAGATTGTAAAAGGAGCCAGCAGTACGCTGTACGGCTCGCGTGCCGCCGGTGCGGTAATCAACCTTATCACGAAGAAAACGACCAAACCGCTTTCCATCGACGCAGGTGTGCGCTACGGACAGATGAACGAGCGCAATTACAAGAATCCGCAACCGAAGGATTTTTTGTATATGTTCGAGAAGAATGCCGACCGCCCCAACCTGCAAGGCTGGGTATCTGCCGGATTCAAGGCGGGGAAAGTAACCTCGCAGACCGACGCATGGTACAGTTCCTCGGATGCGTTCTACATGTATCAGGCGGAGAATGACAAGAAGGTCTACACGCAGGAGGCCAATCCCTTCCTTCCGCACGACATCACCGTGGTCAACTCGTCCTCACGTCCGCCGATGGGCATCGAGGGCAAGGAGCATATCACGGTTTCCCAAAAACTGTATTACGACCCGACCGATGACCTCTCGGTCTTGGTTTACGGGAGCACCTTCTTCATGAACACGTATGACCTGATACAGGACATGACTTTCAGCCAGGCGCGTGACTGGACGGCGGGAGCCAAGCTGACCTACCACGTGAAGGACTGGTTCAGCGTTACGGGTAGCTTCATGCCGACTTTTACGACCGCTTCAAGCGGCACGAGCGCATCGACACGCGCAACAAGGACTACGAGAGTAGCATCTGGCAGCCGCGCCTGACCATCACGAGCAACTACTTCGACGGGCACAGCCTGATCTTCGGTGTGGAACATACGTCGGACGAACTGACCTCCGACCGTTTCTCCGGCAATGCCAACCACGATCTGAAAACCCGCGCCTTGAAAGAAACGGAGTATTTCTTGCAGGACGAGTGGACCATCAACCCCAAGTGGATGGTATCTGCCGGACTGCGTACCAACTTCTCGAAGGCGTTCGGTTTCATGGGGATGCCCAAGATTGCCGCCAAGTATTCGCCCAACGAACGGTGGAGCATCCGCGCCAACTATTCGATGGGATACCGTTCTCCGAGTATCAAGGAACTCTTCTTCAACTGGGACCATTTGGGCATGTTCATGATCCGCGGAAACGAGAACATGCAACCGGAAAAGAACAATTATTTCTCGCTGGGAGCCGAGTACAGCAACGACCGCCTGTTCCTGTCCGGTACGGCCTACGGCAACTATTTCCGTGATAAAATCGAGGGCGTATGGCGCATCTACGACATGCAGTACAACTTCGAGTACACCAATTTGAGCAAGCAACGCCTTCTGGGGCTGGAAGCCTTGCTGCGCTGGCACGTGCTGGACTGCCTGACGCTGAACGGGACGTACAGCTTCGTGAACGTGAGCAAGAACGAGGCATACAGGTGAACACCACCTCTCCCCATGCCGCCACGGCCAGTCTGGACTACAAGTTCACGAAGAAGAACTACCGGTTGAACGCCGTGTTCAGCGCCTCGTACATGGGACGCAAGAAGTTCGACGTGCAGGACCGCGTGTTCGTGGAAGAGGACAACAAGAGCTATGACGCCTACTTCCGTTGCGACCTGCCGCAATACGTGCTGTGCAACCTGTCGGTGTCGCAGACCTTCTACAATAAGGTAAAACTGACGCTCGGTGTGGACAACATCTTCAACTACGTGCCGAAAACCCTCGGTTCGGGCATCACGATGTTCAACGTGCCCGCCACGCCGGGAACACGCGGATGGGTGCAGTTGGAATTTATGCTGGACGATGTGATTAACTCTTTAAGGAAAAAGAAATGATTAAATATACGACAATGAAACGTATGGGATTATTCAAAACGGTAAGCCTCCTGCTGGGCTGTCTCACGATGTTCTCCTGCGTGGACTATGACGACATACAGCCTTTACGGGCAAGACGCTGCCCCGCAAGTCGGGCTATTCCACAGGGGTGACGAACGACTGGATATACTTCAACCTCCGCACGGGAGAGTCATTCAACACTTACACCGTGAACAAGGACATCAAGGAAGGCGAACAAATCAACCGCACGGACTGGATCTGGCTTTCTGCGGCTATACCATGCGTACCAATTCGGGTACGAGCGGCATCGGTCAGGGCGGTGCCGCCGACTTGGGCTATGGCGGTTACGATGACTGGACGAGCGTTTCACAACTGCCTTCCGACTTGGAATGGGTCGTTGACACGGACGACGTGCGCGTCACCATGTCGCAGAACGACTGGAACCATTACCTTGTGGAAAACAATCTGGACTTCGATGCCAACCCGTGGTTCGACCCCAACAACGGTCCTGCCACGACCGAGACCAATGCCAACCCGCTGCTGTCGCAGGCCATGAGCTTCTCCGGGCCCTCCCCCCACATACACCCCTTCGTTCCACACGTATGTGGTGCGTACCGCCGACGGAGAGAGGTACTTCAAGATACAGATTATCAGTTGGTACGATGCCAACGTGGAAATCGGTGATGAAGGCGGGAGAATCAGTTACTATTGCGACGAATTGAAATGACGGAAAGTATGATGGGACAATTCGTGCGCTTTATGCGCTTCTGCAACCGGCGGTGGGTGAAATGGCCGACAGTTATCGTCTTCCTGACGGCGATAACGGTCGCCCACTTCGTCATGGCAGACAAGTACGGGGACAGCCCCAATGCTCCCACTTGGGAGTTTACAATTACGCTGCACGCCGCCATGCTGGTTGCTGCGGCAATTATTATAGTATTCTACAAGAAACGTATCAAACGTAAATTAATGGAATATGGAAAAGACTAACGTAACGACCACTGAAACAACAAATGTAACACCTCCTGCCGCCAAACGGCGCTATTGGTGGAAAGCCATCGCTTCTTTCCTCATGGTATTGTTTACCATGCCTTTGGGGCACGGCTGATGATTATCATGGAGCATCTGATGAGCGAGACCGTTCTGCACTATTCGGCCTTTGTCATGGGCGCGGTAGGTATGGCGATGGTGATTGTCGGCGTATTCGCCAAAGGAGATACGCGCCAAACACTCTGGGGATTCTTCGGCGGTCTGCTCTTCTGGACAGGCTGGGTGGAATTTCTCTTCATGTATTTTGCCAACCGTTTCGGCACGCAGCCGGAACTCGACCCTGTGACGGGTGAAATCGTAACCCGTCCCGAATATCTCATACTGCCCGCCTCGTTCGGTTTTTGGATGATGATTATGGTAATGTACCTGTTCAGTACAAAGAACGGATGCAACTTCATCAACTGGTGGCAACGGTTGCTCTTCCGTGGTAAGAAGAACGACATCGCCGCCCGCCCCATGACGCGCCACACGAGTATCGTCACATTCATGGAACTGATGATGTTGCTGTGGACTTCCTACCTGTTGCTGATGTTCTGCTACGATGATGTATTCCTGGGCGAGAATCATCCGGTGACACTGTTGGTGGGGGTCGGATGCTTTATCGGCTCGTTCTTTATCTTCGCCAAACAGTTGCGCCTTTCTGCGTGGGGGCCAACATCCGTATGGCAATCGCTACCGTTATCGTGTTCTGGACACCGATTGAGATCCTTGGCCGTATGGATTTGTTGAGCGAGATATGGGTAGACCCTATGGGGCATAAGACGGAAATGATTATCATACTGGCAGCGTTCCTTGTACTGGCTGTTTACCTGTGGTATATGGGTGCGAAGAAAAAGAATGCCGTTTCCCAATAAAGAAAACCGGATATGGCAGCAACAAAAGAGAGAAAAAGGCACTGGCTTAAAGCGTTTGTCTCCATCGCTGTGACATTGGTTGCCATGCCGCTGACACACATCCTGCACGTGCGCTGAAAGACGGTACGGCGGGGGTGGAACAGTTCTATGCCGGTATGGGAATGGGGCTGTTCGGTTTGCTGATGGTCATTATCGGTGTATTCATAAAAGGCGACGTCAAACAAACGCTGTTGGGTTTGTTCGGCGGTATGTTTTACTGGATGGGCGCCATCGACTTCCTGTTTATGTACTATGCCAACCGTTTCGGCACGCAGGCGCAGCTCGACCCGGTAACGGGCGAGATTGTCAGCCGGCCGGAATACCTGATACTTCCGTCCACATTCGGGTTCTGGGCCATGACGATGATGCTGTACCTGTTCTGCACTGCCAACGGCTGCAATTTCCTGAACTGGTGGCAGCGCTTGTTCTTCGGCAAGCACAAGAAGGAAATCGCCGCACGCCCCATGACACGCCATACCAGCATTGTCGCTTTTATGGAAGTCATTACCATGCTGTGGACGTGCTACTTGGTGCTGATGTTCTGCTACGATGAGCGTTTTTTTGGTGACCATCATCCGGTGACATTGCTTGTCGGGATGCTGGCTTCATCGGTTCGCTGTTCATGTTCGCCAAGCTGTTGCGTTATGCTTCGTGGGGCATGAGCCTGCGTTTCGGTTTCGCCACCGTAATTATCTTCTGGATCGCGGTAGAGGTCTTCGACCGGATTCACCTGCTGAACGGGCTATGGGCAAATCCACAAGGACATGTGCAGGAAATCGCGTTGATTCTGGTTTCGTTTGCAGTAACCGGGCTTTATCTCGCTTGTGACAGACGAAAGAAAACTGCGGATGTAAAACGACAATAAAAGATAAATCATGAAACGGATAACTTGGAGGAAACATCATAAATGGTTCGGGTTGCTGTTCTGCTTCTTCATGCTCATGTTCTGTTGGAGCGGTATTGTGCTGAATCATCGTGAAGCGGTGGCCGACATCAACGTCAGCCGGAAGTGGCTGCCTGCGGGTTATCGTTTCGAAGCATGGAACGGCGGGCTGCTGAGGGGAACGCTGCGCTATACGGACAAGGATTCCGTGGCTCATATACTGGCCTATGGTGCAGCCGGGGTATGGCGCACGGACACTGCCGCCTCGGCTTTTGCGGACTTCAACGAAGGACTTTCCCAAGGGGCGGACTACCGTAGCATGAAAGGCATAGTGCAAACACCCGACGGTACGCTGTATGCCGCCGGCCAGTTCGGCCTGTACCGCCACGACGGAACGGCTTGGATAGAAATCCCCCTGCCTTTGGACGAGGGAGAACGTCTTTCGGACATCACCGTCCGGGGCGACACGCTGGTAGTTGCCGGACGTTCGTACCTCTATCTCTCCACGTCTTCTCACGCCGGATTTCGGAAAATACAGGTGAAAGTTCCCGACGGTTACGAGCCGAAGGTGACGCTTTTCCGCACGGTGTGGATGTTGCATAGCGGGGAGTTGTTCGGCACGGCAGGCAAGCTGGTTGTGGATGCGGTGGCTGTTGTGCTGGTTCTCCTGTGCCTCACGGGGCTTGCCTACTGGCTGCTGCCCAAGGACATGCGCCGCCGCCACCGCCACGGGCGGCACACGGAAGGCGAAGCCCGATGGACACGCCTCTCCCTGCTGTGGCACGACAAGCTGGGACGCACCACTATCATACTGACCCTCTTGGTGGCCGTTACGGCTGGTGTCTCCGTCCACCCGTCATGATACCGTTGGCTCTGACTAAGACACCCGCTCTGCCCGGCACTTCCTTAGACAGCCTAATCCTTGGCACGACAAGCTGCGCATGGTGCGCTATGACGATATGTGCGGTGACTGGCTGCTCTCCACTTCCGAGGTTTTATTCGCTGGCTTCACCGGATGCCGTTCCCGTGAAGGTGGAGGAAGCTCCCCCGGTCAGTGTCATGGGGCTGAATGTCTGGCAAAAGGATAAGCAGGGGAACTGGCTGGCCGGTTCGTTCAGCGGCCTGTTCGTTTGGGACAGACAGCAGGGCTGGGTAACGGACTACTTCACGGGAGAAGAAGCCGAAGATACAGCCGGTCCTCCTTTCGGCAAGTTTGCCGTTTCGGGTTACAGTGCGGATTTCAAGGGAAAGGAATGCGTGGTGGAATATTACGAGGGAACGGATGCACTTGTCCAGCCCGGCGAACTCTCCACACAACCCATGTCGCTTTGGAACTTCGCTTTGGAAGTACACAGCGGACGGGTGTTCATAGGCAGCGTGGCTACTTACGTGTTTGTCTTCCTCGTGGGAGGAGGATGCGTATGGTGTCTGTGGACAGGATATAGGGTGAGAAAAGGAAACAAGTAATAAAACTTGTTTTTAAGAAAGTCTCTTGGAGATTGAGCACACCCGATTCTACACAAAATGCGATGGCATACGGCAGAACGCCCTGTTTATTTTCATGCAGGACCGGAGAGATAAAACGGCATTTGAAAGAAACGGATTGCCAGTTGAAAATTTGGGAGGCTTTGTTCAAGATTCCATTGGTTGGAATGACCGCATACGGAGACATCGCCTCTTTGCGCATAAAAGTGAGGTTGTGCCGGTTTGAAGTGAACAACCTCACTTTTTATAATTTGGGGCAGCGATTGTTTAACATCCTCCGCAACATCCGCCTCTTCTGTGTTTCTTGTGATGACGATGATAATCGCAGCAACGACCTTCATGATCACAATCTACGCAACTTCTGCATTCTTCATTCTTGCGACAACCTCTGCATTCCGAGCAGTCCGTATCGCATTTACACTTGCGGCAGTACAGTCCTCGCAACAACATTCTATTTTCACTGTTTCCTTTTCTTTTTTGTCCTTTTGTGCAAACAGGGTCACACAGCAGGCTGAAAAAACGAGGACACAAGTC
>ENA-OQIG01000509-OQIG01000509.1-human-gut-metagenome-genome-assembly--contig:-NODE-509-length-22267-cov-3.175790_pt1 | contig 22267 bp, 29 predicted proteins | sample MGYA00242576_ERZ504741 | MGnify/ENA primary metagenome ERZ504741 (study PRJEB26092, sample SAMD00036436) | human gut metagenome | host: Homo sapiens | study: EMG produced TPA metagenomics assembly of... | reverse complement strand
TAAAACTACAAACAAACAAAATAAAAGACTAGTAACAACAGCCATTATAACACTTGTCATCAATGTATGTTATATTGATTTTCCATAACAGAGGGCATAAAGTATGTGGGGGTGAATCTTATTCTAAAATTTATACGTCGTTCCCACCATTAACCCTACTGTTCCCCGTATGGTTCCTGAAGGTCTGCCCGATAACTTCTGTCTTTGAATATATTGATCCGGGGTTCCAGCCAGAGTCCGCTATGTGCCGATAGCCTGATTTCTCCCTGTAGTCCGATGCGTCCGTTCAAGATAATTGAAGACGATGATTCCGCTCCAGGAAAATAGCTCCCGATGCCACCTGCAACGATCAGGTTGAACACGTGGCTGTCCCGATCGGAAAAAAGCCTTGTGAGGCTGCACAGATAGTCAATGTTGAGGCTGATATTAAAATCGCGGTTGCTACCGCTGTCTTCATTATCCAAAAAGGCGGTACTACTACCGGCACTGATCCGCATCCCGTTAAATTTGTCGAACCATTTACCTAAAGCGAATTCCGTGTCGAACAATACATTTCCGGTGTTTCCGGTACCGGCTGCCAGCGAGGCAAAACCTCCTTTAAGGAAAGTCAGGGTAGCGTATCCTGCCGGTTTGTAAGTAATACCTGCCATTAGTGATCCTGCCAGGTTATATCTTTTCCACGATGACTGGTTGTCCACCCGGTCCGGATAAAGTGCCAGTTGTGGCTCGATAAACAGGTTAAAAGCAGACGATACATTCAGTTTCCCTTGTAGTCCTGCCCTCAATCCGTATGAATGGATTGTTTTTTGGTCTTTTACGATAGTGCCTGATAACTGAGTCCGAGAGCGCCGATCACTTCGAATACTCGCTTCGGGTTGTATCTGGCGGCAAATGCACTGATATTGATCAAATAGTCTACATTGGCTCCTGCCAGATGCATATTCGTATTTCCCTGTTTCCATTGTGTATATTCCCCTCCGGCCCGTAGTCCTATGACGGGGGTCAGCCAATTACCTGCCATGAATGATGCCCGTGGCCCGTGGGCGGTTTGTCCGCTCCTACGTTAAACAGATAACCGATACCCGATCCGACAGAGAAAAACAGATGTTCCGATCCTCTCTTCGAATGGAACTTTTCTGCTCCCTTTCGTTTGGGCATCAAATATTCTGAGGCCTTAATATTGTTTTTTCCTTCTGTTGAATCTTGCTTTTGCTCTTGTGCTGCCAGAGTTCCGCATAAGATGAAACCGATTCCTAGCAGCAGGATTCTTTTATAGCTCTTTCCCATATTCTTCATTGCTTTATCGTTTTTTCTTCATTCAAGCCGCTCTCTTCCGTTTCGGTGTCTTCCGTTTCGTTTTTTTCTTTTGTTTTCTCCGCTTTTTCCTTCAGTTCTTTCTTTTCATCTTCCAACTGTTGCAGCAGGTCGGTTACGTCTCCGTCTATCTGCGCAATCTCTTTCAGTGACGGATCTTCGTTCAGGGCCCGTTTAATGAAAGCGTATGCTTCGCTCACTTTGTCCAACCTGTTGGCACATGCTGCCCTTAGATAATAGCTGAGTGGTTCATCCGGTAGTTCTTGTGCCTTTTCCCATGCTTCTTCATTTTGCTTCATGGCCATTAATAATACCACTTCATTTATGCCGCCTTGCGTTCCGAACCGTTCATAAGCATCCTCAAAATGCCCGTTGTAAGCTCCAACGATGGCTCTTACGTCTTGTGTCATGTCGTTGTCCGGCAGAAAGTCTATAATCGAGTCCGCCCGGTTATAAGCTCTTTCGTCCATTAAGGCGATTACCTGATTACAGAGTAGTTCTGTGGGAGCCGATCTGCTGACAAACGGTTCCAGCAATTTGCTGTCTGCTTTCTTTTGTTCTATCAGCAACGCAGCCAATTCGTTGGCCATAATCATAAATTTAGGATATTGTTCCAGTGCCTGTCGGCAGATCACTTCGCGTGTAGAGTCATTATCGGCATCCAGGTATATCCGCCAAAATTCATAGGGTACCAATTTTTTATAGTCCTGTTTATACATTATGCGTATTTCTTCATCGTTCAGCAATCTCATCACCGAATAGTTGAAACTATATTCCACCCGGCGCAGCCGTGGTAAGTAAGTCGTTAGAATGACATTCCGATATTCCGGTAGTCGTAGGATCCGGCTGTACTGTGAGGCCATGTTGTCCGGATAGCAATTGATGATTTCCCGTAACTTGTCTGTAGGCAGTGAGTCGCGTTCCATCAATTCTGCTACCTCTTCCCATGAGGCCACCACTCCTTCTGTATATGTACTGTCTTTTATTGCGTTTATAGTACCTTCGTTCAGAAAACCAAAGATACGTTTCAGCGTACTGTCCGTGCGTTTTTGTGCCAGTTTCAGATTCGATTGATACGGACCTTCAGGCGAAGATACCCCTTTGACCGAAAACGACAGGAATTCCGAGTTCGGATCGTTTTCTATTTCCTGCAGGCGCAAGCGCATTTTCTCCAGTTCTCTTTGGTTGTTCGGATCTTTTTCGTCTATCGTTGCCGAGTTGATCAGGAAGTTCAGCTTCACTTCTCCTCTGTCGCCTCTTTGTTGTTTTTGAGGTTTAGGGATGTATTTTTCATCTCTGATTTTCATGCCATCTGCTTGGTACGTAAAGAAACGCATCGGATTTACCGTACCTTTGGCTATCACTACCGTATCTTTGTATGCCAGTTTTTTATATTCTACCAGATACATGTAGATGTCACACCGGCATTCATCGTCCGGGTTATCCATATAGAGGGAGTCTACGTAGGCAATCACTTCATTCTTATCAATCTTTTGCGTTTTCTCCTGAAAAGCTGCTAACGGGTCTCTGCTCAGGTCGAATTCCATCATTCGTTCCAATGTGATGGCATACTCCTTTCCGGTCACCACTGCCGGGCGGAACAGGCTCTGTGTTTTACGGGTAATATTCACCAACATCGGTTGCACTACGATACGTGTATTCGGCTTATACATTTCTTTGGGAATTTTTACTTTAGGGTGGATGATGTATTGATTTCCGACGATTTCGATGTCGGTTGGTTCCGGTAGCAGTTTGTCCACCACTTTTTTGGCGGTGATCACCACTTCGTCAATCATCGATGCTTCGTACGAGATCACTACGTTTATCGTTGTCTTTCCTTTTAGTTTTACTGTTTTTGATGCGTAGGCAAATCCCGAGAAATGCAGGGTCGTATTGGGATCTGCCATGATCTTGAACTTTCCGTCGAGGTCTGTGATGCCGTATACATCTCCCTTTTCATTGTGATCTCTGATTACGATAGAGATGGCAGGCTCTCCCTCGTCATCGATTACGCTTCCGCGTATTTCTACTTTCTGGCTTGTCCCCATGCCGGAATAATGGCGTATAGGGCCACTATCCCCAATAGCAAAAATCTTTGATATTCATTAGGGTTATATTTATTTGGCTATATAAATAAAAGATACGCTTAGTTTAACCGGTATGGGGGCCCATCCCGATTCATTCGGTTCACCATGAGTGCTTCCCGGTTGGTAGCGCACCAACCTGTAGCGTGCCACACCCACACCGCCTGATACCTCAAGGTTCCAGCGACGTGACAGAATCCAGTTGTATCCATACGTGACACCCGCGGCCGCGGCATCTCCATAATATGCCCTGCGGTTTATTCCCACATCGAACATGGAATAGAATCCTGTGATACCGATGTAATGGCGTGCCAGCAGGTTCCGAAGCCAATATTTAGCTTCAGCTTGTACGCGTCCATGGCGGTAGAAAAGTTTATCTGTAATCTTCCAGGGATTAGCCGATGCCGAAATTTCAGCTGTCATCCAATCGTTTAATGGGAATTCCACTCCCAGATTGGGGGATGCCGCCAACCATTCCAGCGTATTAGTCTTGATGCCCATGCGTTGGGCGGATACTTGAAAAGATATTGCTATGAAAATAAAGAATATAGCCCATTTCCCGAATAGAGACGGGAAATTATATCCGGCTATCTCACAACAAGTTGGGAAATCTAGTTTTAAATTAAATGTATTCATAAACGCGCTCACTTCTGTCTAAAGCGTGCTGTCGTTTATTCTTGTCACCGACAAATATAGAGGTTTTAATCGGGACTTTCCAAATAATCAAAATCTTTTTATCAGTTCTGATAAAAAGGTTTGCAGGTCGGTTTCTTGGTTCAGTTGTAATTTCTGTCGGAGCCGGCTCCGGTTGCTTCTCACGGTTGAAGTGGCTATGTATTGGAGTGCTGCTATTTCTTCGGTTGTTTTGTTTTCCAGTATCAAGCAGCAAAGTTGTATTTCTTTGCTACTCGGTTGCAGGTGCAAAGCATTGAAAGCAGCCCATAGTTTTAGCTCGGATGTCATTCTTGCCTTTTGTCGTTGCATGGTTCGTAGTATTTCCTGTAATCTTGCCAACATGATGGGAGGAAAGATATATGCACTGCCAGGCTGGGCAGACTCATCAAATAAAGTTCGGATGATGTATAGACCCCGATGAACATATACAAAAGAATCGGGGCGAAAGATAATATCATTACGGTGTGTCGACTCACAGAGATGGAAGCCAGACCACAAGTAACCATACCGATCATCAGATCTTGCGACAAAAAGAAGCCGGTCTCTTCCGGTGGGAGGTAGATACGGCAGTACATCGATATTAGGATATTGCTTTGTATGGTATAAAAGGTGCATTTCAACAAGAAAGTTATCTGTTTCTTTTTCCGAATCAGCAGGTAAGTGAACAGTAAGAATAACCCCAGGGATAATATGTTACATAAAGCCAGTAACAGGTCTTTTCTGATCAGGTAGACACAAAGGTCGGCGATGATTCCGATACTAAAGCAGCCACTGTACCGTAATAGACGAAATAAATTGTTTGTCGCTTCGGATTTCTTATTTCTTTGAACTGTAGATATTTCTTTTGGATGTACTTTTTTGTTTTTGGCAAAGACAGGTATTTTGAATTCATGTTTTTTTAGGTTCAATATGTAATGTTTATAACGAGCTACGTAGGCGTATATATTCTGACGGACAGACTTTCGAAATGGCTTTTTTATCCCATAATAAATACAAAAAAGAATGAAAATAGAAGGGGGGAGGGTGAAGATCTTGAAAAAATGTACTGAGTTCGTCATACGTGTCATCAAGGCTCACCATATACCTGCTTTATCGGATGATCAATCACTTAACTTATGTGTTAAATCAAACATCAAGACATGAAATACTCCATTTACAACTTTTCCAGAACAACGATATTTCTGAGTAATCCTGAACTTAAATATCTTTTTAGACCGAAAGATGGCGAATGAATCTTTCTGTTTATTAGTATATTCCTTATAGTCTAATCCTTCAGAATTATAAATATCAGCCCACGACAATTCAGCAAAAATTCTAAAAGCATCTGCAAACAATGATTCGTCCTGTTCACTTATTTTCTATCAATCAAATCGAAATTTATTTTAGAATTTCGATATAAATGCTTCGTATCTGAGGCAAAGATAAGAATTAAAATTGAGACTTAGGGCAGAACGCAGTAATAAGGCTGATGAATAGCGATTTAGGCGATAAAAAGGAAAAAGCAGCAAGCCATCCGAAACCAACAAAAAGCCAAGTGAGGACAGAGTTGCATTACTATCTCGTTACTTTCTTTTGGCTGGCAGATGATTTTAAGATGGTTTTTAAAGAGCTGATTTACATGAATTTCAGACACTATTTACTTGCAAATGTAACCGAATTTTCGGAAAATGGCAGTGATAGCATGAAAAAAGAAGTAAATCCGATTCTTTTGCACTGATTTGCAGTGCTTTGCGTATCAAGAAACAACTCTACAGGTGATAATTTTGCAATCAAAAAAATGTAGAGTATGAGATCAACATTCAAAGTCTTATTTTATCTCAAGCGCAATGCCCCCAAGAAGAACGGGCTTGTGCCGGTCATGTGCCGTGTGACCGTAAACGGCAAAGTATCCCAATTCAGTTGCAAACTGGATGTAGAGGAAAAATCGTGGAATGTCGAATTGGGCAGATTGTCCGGCAGAAGCCTCGTTGCACAGGAAGGCAACCGGATGCTGGATAAAATCCGTGTGGGTATCAACAAAGCCTATCAAGAAATCCGTGACCGTGATAACTATGTAACCGCTGAAAAAGTGCGTAATGCTTTCTTAGGACTGGGCATGAAACATGAAACCCTGCTTGCCGTGTTCACTCAGCACAACGAGGATTATGCCAAACAAGTTGGTAAAATCAAGAGCGAGCGCAGCTATTGGAAATACTGCACCGTGTATAACCACTTATCCGAGTTTATCAAGCAACGCTATAAGGTCAGTGATATAGCCCTCAAAGAACTTACCCCTGCTTTCATTACCGACTTTGAACTATTCCTAAGAACGGAAAAAGACCATTGCACAAATACCGTTTGGTCATACATGATGCCATTGCGGAGAATTATCTACATGGCTATCAATAACGGCTGGTTACAACGCGATCCCTTCTACGGGTACAGCATCACAAAGGAAGAAACCAAACGGGGTTTCCTGACAAAAGAAGAAATTACACAGCTCATTAATGGCACGTTCAAGAAGAAAAGCTACGAACTGATACGTGACCTGTTTATTTTCTGCACATTCACAGGGTTGAGCTGGACGGACATGTATCACTTGACGAAAGAGAATCTGGAAATCTCTTTTGATGGTCATCTGTGGATTAAGACCAAACGCCAGAAAACGGGTACAGAAAGTAACATTCGTCTGTTGGAAGTTGCCAGACATATTATTGAGAAATACGAGGGTATGGCGAAAGACGGCAAGCTGCTGCCCGTCCCTTGTTATTCCAACTGCAAAAACGGAATCAAAGTAATCGCAAAATACTGTGGCATAGAGAAAAATGTCACATGGCATCAAAGTCGGCACTCGTATGCTACAACCGTGTGTCTGTCGAACGATGTACCCATTGAAACGCTGTCGAAGATGCTCGGACACCGCAGCATCCGCACGACGCAAATTTATGCGAAAATTACAGCGGAGAAGGTCAGCCGTGATATGGAGAAGCTATCGAAACAGATTGAGCAGATGGAATCATTTATCTGTCAGGCTATTTAATTACATCCCTTAAAATCATAAACAATGAAAAGAGAAAAGATAACTATCAGTAAAAGCGGTATAATCACTCTACCGGATAATCCGGTTGAAACGGTTTGGATGCGTGATTTTGAGATAGCAGAGTTGTTGGGGGTAATGCTACCCACCATCAAATCCAATATTCGGGCAATTCTGAAATCGGGAGTAGTAAAAGCCGATTTACAGCATGATGGAGTAGTTTACGGAAAACACATTTTACCTGACTATTTCGGGCTGGATATGATAACAGCACTTGCTTTTCGGATAAACTCGCTGAAAGCTAAATTATTCAGAGAGTACATACTCGGTAAACTCTATGCAGTAAACACACAGAGTGCACCGAATGTAATTATTCAAGTGAACGCTGACAAGAGATTCAATAAAGAGAAAGTAATTTTCAATTAAAGCCGGAACAGTCATTACCATTACAGAGGCAAAAGTCGTTACGGGTTCTTCACGCAGGTACAAGGTCAAGCCGCAAGCGGTTATCGGAACAATCTCCACACCTTCGCTACGCTTCGGGTTGTATTGCATAATCTGCTCACACTCGGTAATTCATGCAAGCATGATTACACTCGTTTAAACGCAGATTTCTTCCGATAAACCTTGTACCTGCTAAACCCTTCACAGGAGAAGCCTCTGAAATGGCAACGACCGCCCCGACATTCCAATCCGAAAAAGAAAAAATAACAGTAACGAATAAAAGCAGAGACAGTATGGCTAAGAAACTGAAAATTGAAGGTATTGATGCGGTGGGTATTTTGAACTCCATCCGCCCCGTGAGTGAACCGTTAAAAGAAATTCCAAGAGTGGAAAACACGACAGAGACAAACGAAAGTAATAATCGCAGAACCGCTCTGGATATAGACGAAGTACGATGTCTGGCATATATCAAAGAGAATCCAATTTCTAAACAGTTGGAAACCAAACGAAAGAAGACAGAAGCGCAAAATATGGCAAGTGAACTAACTATACAAAGTGAAGTAAGTACACCGGATGAACTAACAAAACTCACTAATCCGGTTAAACCACCCATTCAAAAACGTACCGGCGAAAAGAAAAAGGAAGAAGCATTAGAACAATACCGCCAAACCTTCTTGCAAGTTCCCAAGATTAATGACCGCAAACCCGTGTTTGTGAGTTGCCATACACGGGACAGGCTCGATGAGATTGTGCGCAGGCTGGGAGGCAGAAAGATGAGCGTGTCGGGATTGATTGAGAATCTGGCACTGCATCATCTGGAACTTTATGGAGAGGACATTGAACTTTGGAGAAAATTATAGTTTCACAGCTTATTAATAATGTATAGTGTGTATAGTCAGTATAGTATGTTTACCCAATGGACATACTATACTGAATACACTGAAAATAAAGCTAACTTTTCAATCCGTCTTCGGACGGATTTTTCTATTCACCAGAATAGAGCAAGGTGTCTTTTGAGTTACTCAAAAGTCGGAGAGTAACGCTAAAGCTACTCTCCAAACCTTGCCCTTGCAGGAGGCAATCACCCTCCGAAGTCGAGTGATTTTTTATTATGAATGATAATAATGACTTCTTGTCATCATCGGGCTATGATAAAAATGGTCATCACCTTATGTCATAAAGGTATATATCAAAATACCATAATACAAGTATGATTGAAAGGATAAATAAACAAATTAATTAGTCTATTATCTAAATATCAAGACATCATTGGCGTTATCTTTATCACCAATATATTGCTCGTAAAGTGTAAAACACCTATATTTGCAACAAAACCATCTATAGAAAAGCGGATATAGCCGGTATAAATACGATATAAGAATGAAGCAGGAAGAGAAAAAAACTCGAAACAGACGGACCAATGAACAATTAGACAGGGATGTGATGTCCGAACTCGAAAAACTTGTGGCGGAACAGGGCTTCAGCAATGTCAACCTAAGCACCTTGACGAAAGCCGCAGGAATGGAAGCCAACGTATTCTATAGAAGGTACGGTTCGATGGATAATCTCTATGACAGACTTGCCAAGCAATATGACTTCTGGATGAACAATGCCATCGATATTTCCAACTTGAATGCATTGGGGCCTAAAAAGTTCTTCGCTGAAACATTCAAGATACTCTTCAGGAACTTGTCCGATAATCCCGTTATGCAAAAGCTGTTGCTTTACGAAATGTCAGCCGTCAATGATACCACAAAAAGAACGGCGGAAACGCGAGACATCATGAACCTTAATTTGATTACATATTACGAAACGCTGTTTAAACCTGCAAAAGTCAATATCAAAAGCATCGCCGCAATCCTAATCGGAGGTATTTACTATTTAATACTTCATAAGGAGTGCGCCAAAATCTGCACGATAGACTTTAATACCCCGGAAGGCGAAAAAGCCTTTTCAGATGGAATAGACTTCTTGACTGATACCATTTTCAATAGATTGGAAGCGCATGAAAGAGGCCGAAACGCAGTCCGGCAAATGCTGGCTGACGGCATAAACGAGTTAAAGATATGCAAATACATGGGTATTAGCAAAAATGATTTGAAAATGTTGCTCTCAAAGTAACCACGGCACAACTTTTTATATAGCCATATTTTATATGGTCATATTCCTTTTTCGTACAATGCGATTGGGATAATCGTATTTCCATTTTCAAAAGGATTCAGATGAATGATATTCAACTATAAATCTATTGATTTATAGCTGTTCAATTATGTAATCATCCGAAACACAGATAAATTTATTTAGTTCGAATCCTATAATAATTAAAATACACATCATATTTATAAGCAAAATACTTTTCTTATAATTTATTTATGCTACTTTTGTCGATTGAGTAATAAAACAAAAAAGCATGAAGAAAATTATGTTACTGCTCCTTTTCGGAGTAATGGTACTTACGAGTACGGCACAGGAAAAAGTTTACCAGATAGAAGAAATCACCGTTATCAACTATGGGGATGGCCGGTTGCTCTTTCGCTTGAGCAATGAAGAAAAGACCCCGCTCAACGGCTCTCACCGCCTGATTGACGGCTATCACTCGGAGTACATTCTCGCTGACTTTAAGGATGGCATGTATCATGGTAATTACCGACATTTCAAAGAGAACAAACTACTTGAAGAGTGCCGTTACAAAGAGGGAAACAGGGATGGACTATACAAGCGCTATTATGGTGACGGACAGACCGTGCAAAGTGAGCGAACGTTTATAGACGGCAAAGTGGACGGCGTGAGCAGGACGTATCACTCGAACGGCAAAGTTGAAACCGAAAAAGTATATAAGTTAGGAATTGAAGATGGTTATGACCGGCGATACGGCAGCGACGGCACTCTGACGCTCGACGAATGTTATAAAGACGGTAAACGCGATGGCAAATGGACTCAACACCTGTCGAGTAACCTCGGTGACATGGTTCGCATCAGCTTCTACAAGAACGGCTTGCCCGACGGTCAGTGGAGCGAAACGTGGAAAGACGGCAAGCCCCGTAGCAAAAGCAGCTATAAAGACGGCAAAAAAGAGGGTGTCTGGATTAGATATGGTAAAGGCGGCAAACCCGAAAAGTCTACCACTTACAAAAACGATGAAAAGAACGGAGAAGAGATTACTTATTTCACTGACGGCACTCCTGAAAAGTCGTCAAACTACCTCAATGGCAAATTGAACGGAGTAACAAAGGAATTCTATTTTGAATCAGGCAAATGTAAATCGGAATATACTTTCAAGAACGGTAAGCGTGAAGGAGCATATAAACGTTACTTTGATACCGGAAAGTTGCGGGAAGAGGGTTGTTGTGAAGCTGACAGCGAGGTCTATCGCAAGGAGTATTACGCTAACGGCAAGCTCAAATCGGTTGCCGAGCGCAAGGGCGGAGGCTGGAATACCATTGAAAGATATGATTCGGAGGGTAACAAAGAGTAAATATTATAATATCCCTATTCCAAGCAGGTAATGTTTTGGCAATTTTACCATTTTTGATAAATATCAAATTGAATAATTGGTTGGCTTTAGCTGTATATATATGACAAGAAAACAGATGAAATGAAGCAACGGAAAAAAAAGAGCAACAAGCAATCGAGGCGTGAAATCATAGCCGATGTCAAGCGTAGAGAGCTGAGTGGAGAAAGAAAAAGAGAAAGGAAAGGTGGCGTATATGCAAATCCATATCATGTTGTGGGGCACATTTATATCTTTCTTCTCATTACTTATATTCGTCATGCTGTCAGATATACGTAATACCTTCACCAACGTCATGCTTGGATTGATAGCCATTAACGGTGGGATTTACCTGTTTATGTACATCCTGTCTAAAGAAGCCCGGAATCTGACTATCCGGATACCTCTGAAAAATGGCGAAAGTACGGGAAATACGCAATGGTTGCCGGATTTTCGGAAACTTTGGTAGAGCTGAATATTTAAGCCGGTGTGATGACAAACAGATTGTCATTGATAATGATTACGTATTGGCGAGGATTTTTCTATTTTTGCTCCTTTTTATTATCTTTTTAGCCCTGGTCTATTTTGCAGATGCCACTCCTTCAAAACTTACAACTGAAGATTATGGAAGTACATTACTGCTTCTTGAGTTGTACTTGCTTATTCTGACACCAGGAATAAGTGCCATTCTACAGCCTTGGCGGCGGATTGTTTTTGATCGTGTTTCCAGGACCGTAACTATACCAGGACGACTTCTGCTGCATAAAAAAGAAACGATACCTTATAGTCAGCTGAACTCACGATTCGTTATTACATGGGGCGTGGTTCGCTGGGGTGTGTGTCAAGTATAATAATTTCCAATTCCAATTCACCCAGTCTGTTAAGTGGAGTTTCCTTGATGGACGGTGATATGGATAAAGCCAGACGTTTTGCCCGCTTCATACAACTATACATGGAGGAAGAGGAATTGCCGGATATACCGGAATTTGAGAAATACAGGAATAAGAAGGAGCAGGAACATACTGAAATTGAGAAAGAAATCCCTATATGGAAGAGATGAATGTACCTTTAGATGTAAGAAGGCTTCTTTATCACGAAGCAAAGACTGTATTAGAACAAGTATTTATATCTCCAAATAGTAAAGATGTGTGGAATTTTTAAAAATAGAAACAGTTATGGAAATGGAAACAGATAGAAACCGCCCCTCTACAATCAGAATTATAGCCGGAATCATTGTATTGTTATGCGGATTTCCGGTATTTGGGGTTTGTTGTTATGGAATGTGGCGCTTTACAAATTGGTCTTATGAGGAGCTATGGATTTTTGAGTATGTATGGGGTAAGCTATTAATACTCTTCGTATCCGGAATGATATTTTTGATGTCGATAGGACTGATTTTGGTAGGTGTATTAATCGCAACAAAGATATGGATGGGGAAAAGCAGAATGATGGAGCATATTATATATCCCTTTCCAACTGTATTAACGGCTGAGCTTGCCGATAGCATGAATGTAGAAAGAGCTGATGATAAATTTTTCGTCTTCAATCCGAGTTCCTTAATCCGGAGTACTTTGATAGTCATCGGGGGGATTCTTTCATGCGTAGGAATAATCGTCATTTATCGAGAAATAAATGATCCATCTAGTGATCTTTATTCACCTCCCATAAGTGGAGGAATAGTAGCCTCTTTTTTTCTGCTTTTAAACGGATTACTTGCTCCTTCCCGTCGTTTTGTACTAGACAGAATGAAGGGTACTGTGACTTTTCCCCGCCATTTGTTTTTTCCACGTTGTACCATTCCCTTTTCAAAAGTAATTCCGGGGTATTCTAACGGAAACTTAGGTTTTGCACATCCTTACAGTGGAATTGTCATTCCTGTCCTTGGTGCGTATGATTCCGGCTGGTGGTCATTTTATGTCCTCTATATGGATAAAAATCGTCCGTTACCTCAAGGGGACACTTTCGATCCTTACAGGGAGAAAGACTTTTTACGCCGGAAGGCAGAAGGATTCCCTAAACCGATATATCCTAATACCATACTTGTTACAGATGCTTATATGGGTTATATATATGGTACGGATGAGTTTAAGCAGAGATTATCTAAAATAAAACACAGAATAGTATATTATTATGACAGAGTGTCATGGTATTGTCAGAAGCATGAAATAGAAATACCGAATGATAACGATTTGGTCTTAATCGGCATCTGGAAAAAACAATTTGTATTTAAGTTGTTTGCTCCTGAAAATGTGGAATATATCGTACTTCCCGACGACACTGTATTGACCGACTGTTTTCTTTGTGATAGTAACACAGCAGAGGTAAAATATATCAAATAGCCTGATATATTTACAATAGCGTTAGATTGATATAATAATTGGAAATGGGAATTTTAATTAAGTGCAAACATATTAGGAGAGAGAAAAATGAGAAAAGGAAAGAAAGTAGAAAATGCTTGAAATAAGAATAGGATTATGGATATTAAGACACTTTTGATTATGGGATTACTAAGTTTGGGACTTGGCGGATGCGCTAATGCGCAAAATAAGCAAGGGAACTCGAATGTTAAGGAACTTACTAAAAAACAAAAAGAGAAGTTGAAAGAAATGTATGAGATGTACCGGTATTTTCAGATGAAACCGGGCATTTCCGAAAATGTGACTGTGGAAGAAAGGTCCGAACCTTTACCGTGGGTGGAAACGGAGAGGAAGGTTGATTCATTTCATGTGAAGGAGTGGCTTAGAAATGCCCAATTAGGGTTTGGAGAATTTTATATGGTAGACGGTAGATTGTTGCTACATGGTACATATGGGGCGTGCAAAGACCAGAGGGAGACAAAAGAATACCCGCAAGTGACACCCTCCGATAATCCTTATGAGAATAAACTTGCTAACATAAACATGCTTGGAAACATGAGAATCAACCTCATATCTCGCTTGCGGAGTACGGATGGAGATACACTGAAATTATCCACATTCTCTCGGTTGGATATTTCCGACGACAAAAAAGAACTGTCTATGTTGTTCCGCCCCATCTATGGAGACGCTGCCGACTTCGAGGGAGGTATCGAGGTAGAACTTCTTCCCCCTCTGCGCTGGAAACATGTACGCATCTCTCTTTTGCCGGAAGACGAAGGAAAAGCATATGAATTTGACGGTGTAAGATTCAATGTGTTCAAATCCAATCCCGGCGATGTGATACTTGAATATGACGTGAAGTATGCTGAACAAATGGATAACTGTAAACTTATTCTGATCAAGGGGCAAAAGTTAATAGACCGTGGCAATCAAATGACGAGTGGCGGCAAAGAAATATTGCAACTTTATAAACATCCTGACATGGGTTTTGGAGAGTGGTGTATCACCTTCATGGAAGTAAACTATGATTCGCTTGGAACAACACCGGAAGCGTTGAAACTTGCAACAGAAAACCACTATCAGCCATCACCGGAAGAAATCCGTCACTTTCATGAAACGTCAGGTGAGATAGTGGGATGTCAGCTAACGGATATACTAAACGATATTAATCCGAAAAGCTACAAGGAGTTTTATCAACAATGGATAGAAAAAGGCTATGAGGCTGCCATAGAGTTCAAGGGGAATTACGATGATGCAATGGGATGTTTCTATGAGCGTTATGGAAATGACAGTGAACCGTATATTGCTTTTTTACGTGGTGTAGACATCGGTTGTTCGTATGTGAAAGCTAGCCTGAAACCCGATTGGAATATTATAAATAGCTGTGCTATTGATTTTCTAAATAAATACAACAGTGCCGACGAGGATTCATTATACAGTATTGTTGTAAAGCATAGAGAAGAATATATAAACCTTGTCGTATCACGAAGAGAGACATTATCATTCTTGACTGATAAAGATATAGAATATCTTTCAAAAGATATAGTTGAAGATGAAAGTCCAATCATGTATTGCTGGTATAAAACCAATACAGATGCAGATGCCATGTATATTTATAAACCGGACGAAACGACGAGTGATAAACCTCTTATTAAAGTTCGTTATCATCTGGGCGGAGATAAGCCGGAAATTATTTATCCTGAATAACTATCGGTTATAAATGAGGGAAAAGAACGATCTGAATAATCACTTTTAAAATATATATAAAATGCGAACTATTACACGTGAATGCAGAGTTCTGACCATTATTAGATTAGATTATTATCAAGGATACAATAATTGGAGATGGAAATTTTAATTAAGTGCAAACATTATCAGGGAGATGAATATTAATACGGAATTTTAATTTGACATGTCAGTTATGAGACTAAAAACAGTTATAATCATGGGAGTAACAAGTCTTTTCGGCTTGGTTGGTTGCGCAAAGGCACAGATAGGGAAACTGGTTTTCAACTTAGACAATCCGGACTACGGCCTAAACGTAGCCGCTATAATGTCTTCCCTCTTAGATACCACACAGCAGAAGATTGAAGCGCGGTACAAAGTAGATACCCTTAAATTTTACAACACGGAAACGGATGAACTGTTTCCGCCTTTGGTGGCTTACAGAAACAAGGGAGGCAGTAAAAGAACGGAAGCACTTTCCGGGGATTTAACTTTACAGAACTCGGCATGGTAACAACAGAACAAGGCACATTAGTGCAAGTCAAAGGCAAGAAGAATACAGACGAAGAAGGTTTCGCCAAGTTGGTGAAAGCAGCCACAAAGAAATACGGAAAACCACATTTTGAGGAGGGAACCGATTTTGAAGGACGACCCGGGCAACTGTACCGCTGGGAAACAAAGAAAGAATATATCCAGTTATATGCTAAAAGTAACAGCAGTAAAGACACACTTGTCATTGCGACGGCAGGCAATGAAAACGGGCTTGTCAATATGGAAAACGACAAGCCGTGTCTGGATGTGACTCTATGGCGATGGAAAAAAGAATATCACGATTGGCTCGTCTTCGAACTGGACTATTGCGTGCTTGGAGAGGAAGCGCAAAAACTATCCAGCTTGTCTAATATTCAGAGTGCAGAGAATTATACACCGGCATGGGTGAAACCGTTCTTCATTACTGCACATAATCTGGATGCTTTGGAAAAATCGGGTGATGTATGGGGAAAAATCGAAGCCAGTTTCTATTACCGTATTCCGAACGGTAAAGTAATCGATGAAACCGGTATAACAGATTCTGTAGAAATCAACCGTGAGGCTTGCCTTCCTTGCTGGGAGTTTGAAGAGTTTAAAAGCAATTTCAAAGACGGACTTAGCACCACAGCATATATGGCTCGCCAAATGGAAAAAGGCGTGAAGTTTACGGAACTGATGGAGGACAAAGAGCTGTGCCCCAATATTACGTATTATGGTGAAGCGAGATGGAGGGAAAAAGTGACAAAATCCGTTATTGTGACGTTTCATTCGAATGGGAATATAGGATGTGAGGAGAGATACCTGACGGAAGATGAAGAACAGCTCCCCCTTGTTGCCGGTGAAACGAGATTGCGGAGAACAAAAAGACTATCCGGTATTGTGGAGTTTGAACGGAATGAAAAAGGGAATATGGCGTTGAGAAGTCCTGATACATATGAATATGACATATGCGATATGTGCCTCATTATTGATGACAATGTACAAGAACGACTGTACGGAAGGGGATATGATATGGAGTATAAAACAGCGTACATGATGGAAATACAAGAAGAACTGCGGAAAAGCGGTTTGGATTTGGAGCATACAACAGCACGTCTGGTGAGAATGCCGGCAATTCCTTTGGCTTTTTTCACTGACGGGAAAAAGGATATGTTTATGAATATCGACAAACAAGGTTACAGTATCTATACTCCTAATGGCCATGAATGGAAAGCAGGCAAAGTTTACCGGCTTTATGATTATCTGATAAATTGGTGATTAATCATGGAATCACATTATATGAAGTGAGGGGTTAATGTCAAATGAAAAAGATAAGCAAAGCAGTTTTTGTATTTGTGTTATCCCTGTTTGTTTGCGTGCAAATGGGATGTACACATCATCGTTATGTCCCATTCAACCGGAAAGGTTGGGACGAATGGGACGGACATTATTATTCCAGAAAGTTCATGGTTGACGATTTGGTAAATAACCGTCTGAAGGTAGGAATGACTTACCGGGAAATACTGAACCTATTGGGAGAATCCTATTTTGTGAATGAAGAGGATTCGATGCCCGGCATCCGTTATGAAATAGACGTTGAGTATCAACTCCTCGACATTGACACCTACAAGGGAAAAGACTTATTCATAAAATTCGGTAAAGACTCCTTAGTGGCCAGTTATAAACTTATTGAATGGAAATCCGGTTACATACCGGAAGCAGAGAACATATTGGATATACATTACATTGTAACCCAAAGAGGACCCGTCGAAGTGGACGATTTGTTAGCAAAAGGTTATAAAATAATCGGTCGCTACAAATTGTACAATCCGCATCCCCGCCCGATAACATCTGCCGATGCTCGGTTTATCGCCGGAAAATTAAGCGGGTGGCTGAACTCCTCTTATCCTCAAAAGACATTCCGGCTCGCTTTGCAAAACCTCACGGCAGAAAGCATTAGTAATCACATGAAATATGCGTTTACCATGCTATCTTACAAAAGAATTCTTGAAGGAGACTTTTATTGTCTGAAATTGCAAGCGGACGATAAGGAAACCGTTAGTATCTATATTGCTAAAGCTCTGTGTGATGACGAGGATTACGACGATACGGAAGAGTGTGTGGTATATCCTTTCTTTACAGAAGCATGGCATGAAAATATAATGAATTCTAACCCCTATAAACCGGGAGAATTATGGTAATTAAAAAACAGAAAATAATGAGATATAAAAAGACAGTTAGATTGATACTGATATCCGTAATCATTGTTGGAAGTATTGGACTCTTTTATTCCAACGTATTGCAACCTCCGTTTATTCATATAACTGATGGTAAAGATTTGGAATATAACCGAAGAGGAAGAGAACAGTACCTATATCTATACCGAGGAAATATTGGTGGCACATCCTCCTAAGGATACTTTGGAGCGCATGAAATGATGATAAACTATTATGATACAGCAGGCGTATCTTTAGCTGATTTAAAGAAGCAAGGAGATATAACATACTATTTTATGGGATTTTCGAAAAACACCTGTGCTACCCGGAAAGTTCATTTAGAGAAACAAAGGAATGTAGAATGCAACAGTAATGAAACCTATATAGGAGATATTTGCATTGTCCGCATGGAAGAAAGTCCTGATAAATGGAAGATTGGGATATTGTATAATCTGGGGACAGAACCTGATGCCGATTATATCGGACCAAAAATAAAGGAGTACATTTTATATGATGAAAGAGATTCTGATTTTTATGAGAAGCATAAGGATGATGAAATAGTACGATATTACCATGAGTTGCAGAAACGAAAACGATATACAAAGACTGAATAGAGATTTCGATATAACAATTTAACTAAAGAATATGAACAAGATTATAATGATTGCAGTCTTATCGGCACTTTGCGCATTTACGGGATGCAACAATGCGTCCAAACAAAGAACCGAGAATACCAGTTCGGAAACCAACTTGCCTTCATGTCAGAAGACATCACAAGACAAACCGAACGTGATAGAGATTGACGGTACACCGTATCTTGCACTGAATAAGTTGTTGGTATTACCAGATGATGCGAAGACCGTGGCGATACCCTTGCCTGTTTCATTCTACAGCTATTATAAAGATATACAAAATAGCGAAAATCCGGGATATCAACCTGCCGATAGTTTGATCTCTTTCTTAAAAGCACTCGGATTCGAGGGTGCGGAATTTCATACGTGTCATACGCTTCCGTTCAGAAATAAGAATATTCTTCCGGTATTACTTTGTCTATCCTTAGGGGACAACGACAGCTATCTGGTCGTGACCGTTGATGCCGAGCGAGTGAAATAATTGACCATTTAAAGGTAGGCGAATCAACCGATAACGGTATAATTTCATTCCGTATAGATAAAGAGTTCAATATTGCGAAATTCAGCGCAGAAATAGTATACAATGAAACGGACAATACTTATGAAGAGGTCTATAAAGAGAAATTAGGTAGCTATCAAATCGGATCTGACGGCAAAATCAGAAAGGAAAGTATTAACTACACATCAAATGCCGCTATAGAAGGCAATGATAGTGATGTTGATGCATCCACTGTGACACAGATGGAAGCAACGCAAGTGCCAATAGTTATCGATTTTCTGAAATGGTACAAAGAAAAGTATCATGAGATATCGACACTTTCTCTGGTTAATACCTCTGAAGAGTATTACTCTGTTGATTTATCTGAGTGCGAGGCGTATTTAAATTTACTCCAAAGTAGCGGATATGTATCTTTTAGATATATTGAACAAATGCGATCATATTTTGAAACATATTTCGAGAAATACAAAACAGCATTATACACAGATGGTCCTCCTGATGGTTTTGATTACGATCTTGTTCTGCTTACACAAGAGGTTGACGATACTATGCAAGCGATTGAACATATTAAAATACTGGAATGTGCAATTATCGATAGTACGCATCAGAAAGTGAAAGTTGATATTATGCCCTCTATTCTCACGTTCTCACTGTCGTACAATCAAGAAACAGGCTGGCTTATTGATAATATTGAATGACTGTTTAAATCAAAATATAGGTTAAAATGAAAAATATATTATTTTTAATTGTATTCTGCATTAACATTAATGTATCATGCAAAACACCGCCCAAAACAAAAGATATAAAAATAAGCGACTTTGTTGGTAAATGGTATTATTCAGCAAATGATGAAACCTTAACTTTGAATTTAGAATCAACAAAGAATAACGGGATAATAGGTAAATATTGCAATATAGCGTATAATGGTAATAGAATAGACTGTTCTCCGGATGATGAAAAAAATATAGCCGGTGTTTTAAAAAACGATACTCTCTATTTAAAATTTACCGGGTTCTATGACGAAAGTGCATACGGGGAAGCCAAATTATACAAGGAAAATGATTCATGTCTTGTATGGATACTTGGCAAAAGCAAAGGAGACTTTTATCTGCCTGAAGAAGCAATGTTAAAAAGACCTCCTTTACAACACGAAGACAACATGGATTGTAATGACAAATTGTCCTTATTAATCACATCGAGTCTGAATTACGTCACAGATCAAAACCTGAATGACTTAAAAGCAGTTATTGACAGGCAAGACAAAAATGAGTATTACGTAAGATTGTACAATAAGTTTACAACGAAAGACATCTCGTTAATAAAACATAAATATTGAAAACAAAACAACTAATAGACTATACAGACAAATACAATGAAAAGGTTTTAAAATATGAAGATGTTTTTTACAACTCTGCTGTGTCTTGTTTTGGGTTAAAAGCCATAGAGGCTAAAACAGAAGAAAAAGAAGTGGATTCTAAATTAATAGAAAAATTTGAAATGTATTATCAACATGCACCTATGTATAAAACATCAGGTGAAAACTCCGAAGAAGAGGAGATTGAAATGATGGAGATTCCACTTGACATGTGCAGCTTTTTTAATATAACAGCAACGAAATTGTATTTATGGAAATTACGTCCGAAAAACAAAATTAAAGTGTGTCTATTATATGTAGAGATCTCCCCTGATAATAGCACAGTTATTTTTTACACACTTTCCAATGAGAATAAAATTATTGACAAACTACCAATAGGTGAGGATTTTGAAAAAAAAGGTATTCTTTCAGAGTATGCTGTGGACTACATAAATGGCGAAAATGTGATATATACTGATAAAACTGACGGGCAAAAGGTTTTTAATAAAAAGGAATTTCGCATCACACTAACGGGACAATTTGAAGAGATAAAATGAATATAAGTATCTTGTCAATTGGATTTTAACGTAGCAATTACAAAAAACAGATTGTAAAAATAGTTTTATTTTTTAAATTTGACATTATCAGTTATGAAACTTAAAAAAAATAATCGTTACTGGGATATCCGTAATCATTGTTGGAAGTATTGGATTCTTTTATTCCAACGTATCGCAACCTCCATTTATCCACATAACTACGGGTAAAGGTTTGGATACACACCGAACAGACAGCACCTATTGGTATATCGAGGATATATTAGTGGCACACCCTCCTAAGGATACTTTGGAGCGCATGAAGATGATGATAAACTATCACGATACAACAGGCTTATCTTTAGCAGATTTAAAGAAACGAGGAGATATTACATTCTATTATATGGGATTTGTAAAAAACACCTGTGCTACCCGGAAATTTCATTTGGAGAAACAAATGAATGTAAAATGCAACAGTAATGAAACTTATATAGGAGCTATTTGCATTACTCGCATGGAAGAAAGTCCTGATAAATGGAAGATTGAGATAAGTTATAATCTGGGGACAGAACCCGACGCCGATTATATCGGGCCAAAATTAAAGTACTACATTTTATATGATGAAAGAGATTCTAATTTTTATGAGAAGCATAAGTATGATGAAATCGTACGATATTACCATGAGTTGCAGGAACGAAAACGACATATAAAGGGTGAGTAAGTGATGGCAGAAATAAAGGAGTGTTTGTAATATGAGAAATAAAATATGGATTATGATAAGTGCATTGTTACTAACTAAAATTACGAAAATCGTTATACTATTACTTGTGCCGTTCCTATTTACAAGTTGCACAAAGACCGAATCAAATCCTTATGAGGCTATTTGGTTAGCAATTACAGATACCGACAGTGGATATGTAGTATATAATTATCCTAATTTTCAAGATGAAAAAATGATTGCACCGGAATATGTAGCTATTCGGAACGATTCTTTAATTTATGCAACTTGGCATGATTGTCCTGAAAAATTCAGTTTGAAATATGCAAAAATAGAGAATGGCAACAATGAACAGTATTCCTTTGTGACGGAATATTACTTTTCATTCACGTGGGTTGACAAAGAGAAACATATTGCCCGTTGGACAATATCTGATATTCAAAAGAAAAAAATAATAAGTAATTATTTATATGTAGATAGTAGATATAACACGTTTCCTTTAATAGACTATCAATGGGAGGAAAAGCAACCAATAGATGGAGAAAGTGAATAGAAGCGGAATAAGTAATCAATATAAAAGCTATTTTGAACTATAAAATCAATGAATAACGCATTAAATATCATGAAATCAAGAGTGTTGCTATATTGCATATTGCTTGTCATCGTTTGCAGTTGTACCAAAACGGTGAAACAAAGTAAA
>ENA-OQIG01000508-OQIG01000508.1-human-gut-metagenome-genome-assembly--contig:-NODE-508-length-22288-cov-2.807229_pt1 | contig 22288 bp, 28 predicted proteins | sample MGYA00242576_ERZ504741 | MGnify/ENA primary metagenome ERZ504741 (study PRJEB26092, sample SAMD00036436) | human gut metagenome | host: Homo sapiens | study: EMG produced TPA metagenomics assembly of... | reverse complement strand
CGCCCGCAGCGGCGTCATCGTCCAGCGTTTTTTGCAAGTAAACAGTGATTTGCGGTGACGGATAATACTGCGTCGCCGCCTGATTAACGTTTTTGTACACCATATAACAGACGCTGGGCAGCGTCAGGGAGATGGCGATAACCATCACCGTTAAAAACGTGGCGAACGGTTTGCTTTTCAGATCCTGCAATGCGCCGTGGAAGGCATAGCGCACCTGTTCGTTGAAAACGTTGGTTTTGCGATTTACCGGTTTTGGCGAGGATTTCGCGCGTTTCGGTGCGTTACGACCGCCGTCGCCTGAGCCGCCGACCGATTTACGGAAGCGATCCAGACGCCCACCAAACTGCCGAATATGATTGATTGCATCGCGCTTATTCATGGCCCACGCTCCATGCAAGTGACCATCGCTCAGGGTGAGCATGCGATAGGAACGCCGTGAAATCAGGTTGATGTCGTGCGTTGCCATCAATACGGTTACCCCAACGCGGTTAAACTCTTCAAACAGACGTAGAATCCCTTCCGACAACGCGTCGTCCAGGTTACCGGTCGGTTCGTCCGCCAGCAGTACCGCGGGCTTATTCACCACCGCGCGGGCAATGCCAACACGCTGTTGTTCACCGCCGGAAAGCTGAATAGGGAAGTTCTTCGCTTTGTCCAGTAGCCCGACTTTATCCAGTGCCGCCGACACCCGGCGACGAATATCGTCACCGCTGGCACCAGCGATAATCAGCGGGATCGCCACGTTATCGTAGACAGTACGGTCCATCAGTAGATGGTGATCCTGGAAAATCATGCCAATCTGGCGGCGCAGAAACGGAACTTCACGGTTTTTCAGACGCGTGATGTCATGGCCGCTAAACCAGATTTTCCCGGCGCTGGGCCGCTCAATCCCACAGATCAGCTTCAGGAGGGTACTTTTCCCTGCGCCGGAATGACCGGTCAGAAACGCCATCTCACCCGGCTGCATATGGAACGTAACGCCCTGCAGCGCCTGTCTCCCACCGAGATAAGCCTTGCTGACATGTTCAAAGCGAATCATTGTTAATCCTCTCGGGCAAAAAGTGCTCTATAAAGTCGTCCGCCTTAAACGGACGCAAATCCTCAATACGTTCGCCGACACCAATGTAGCGGATAGGGATACCAAACTGGTCAGCCACCGAGAAAATTACCCCGCCTTTCGCCGTGCCGTCCAGTTTCGTTAGCGTGATGCCGGTTAAGCCAACGGCTTCGTGGAACAGTTTGGCCTGGCTTACCGCGTTCTGCCCGGTACTGGCATCAATAGTCAGCATAACTTCATGCGGCGCTTCAACGTCGAGTTTCTTCATCACGCGGACGATTTTCTTCAACTCTTCCATCAGATGCGATTTGTTCTGCAGGCGTCCGGCGGTATCGGCAATCAGGACGTCGATATTACGCGCTTTAGCTGCCTGAATGGCGTCGAAGATAACAGAGGCGGAATCCGCACCGGTATGCTGGGCAATCACCGGAATATTGTTGCGCTGACCCCAGACCTGAAGCTGTTCAACCGCTGCTGCACGGAAAGTATCGCCCGCCGCCAGCATCACCGATTTACCCTGCTGCTCAAACTGACGCGCCAGCTTACCAATCGTCGTGGTTTTACCCACACCGTTGACGCCCACCATCAGGATCACGAACGGCGTTTTACCTTCAACATTCAGCGGCTCATCGACTTTCGCCAGAATCTCGCCCATCTCTTCTTTCAGCAGGCCATAGAGCGCCTCGGCATCACGAAGCTGCTTGCGGGATGCGCCTTCCGTCAGATTGGTGATAATTTTACGTGTGGTTTCCACGCCCACATCGGCGATCAACAGCTGTTCTTCCAGCTCCTCAAACAGATCATCGTCGATTTTTTTACCGCGGAACAGGCTGATAAATCCGGAACCGAGATTTTCTTTGGTTTTTAACAGGCTGCGTTTCAGGCGCGCGAAGAAACCTTCTTTGGTCGGTTTTTCCTGCTCCTGAGCGATTTCTTCCACCGGCTGCTCTTCTACCGGAGGAACCACCATCACCGCCTCTTCTGCCGCTTCGGCAGCCAGCGCCTGTGCTTCCAGCTCTTCGTCGGTGATTTCTTCTTTAGCCGCTTCTTCTTCCGCCGCTTCGACAATCTCTACGGTTTCCGCTTCAGCCTGCCACTCTTCTGGCGAAACCTCTTCGGCGTTGACGTCTTCCGGCAACGGCAGCTCTTCACGTTCGATAGCCACTGGCTCCGGCGTTTCTTCTACGACCGGTTCCGGCTGTGCAACGACTTCCGCTTCAGGCTGCGCTTTTTCACTTTCAGCAACCTGTTCAGTGACTTCCACAACGTCGGCAGCAAAAGTTTCCGCCTCGGCTTCAGTATGCGCCTGCGGTTGCTCTTCGACGGCTTGTTCAGAAGCCTTCGCAGGCTCTTGCGCCTGAACGATTTCTTCTACAACCGGTTGTTCATTCTGAACTTCTGTCTCTTTTTCCGGGGTCTGCTCTTTTTGACCAAAGCCCAGCCAGGAAAAAAAGCCACGTTTTTTTTTCTTTCGCCATTTGCGACTACACTCCTCGCTGTTGCTTCATGGCACAGCGTTAACGCTATGTACATAGCAGCTAAAAAAATGATGAAATAGTCTATCACTTAACTTAATTCACATCACCGCCTGCAAGTATGTGTTATCTGGCGGATTGAGCAATTTATCATGAAAAAACCGAATCATTCCGGCAGCGGCCAAATCCGCATTATTGGCGGGCAGTGGCGAGGCCGTAAACTACCGGTTCCTGATAGCCCAGGTCTGCGCCCCACCACCGACCGCGTACGCGAAACGTTATTTAACTGGCTGGCTCCGGTCATTGTTGACGCCCAATGTCTGGATTGCTTCGCCGGAAGCGGCGCGCTGGGGCTGGAAGCGTTATCACGCTACGCTGCGGAGGCCACGTTGATTGAGATGGATCGTGCAGTTTCTCAGCAGTTAATTAAGAATCTGGCGACACTAAAAGCAGGCAATGCACGCGTAGTGAACAGCAACGCGATGTCATTCCTGGCGCAAAAAGGCACACCGCATAATATAGTGTTTATCGATCCACCGTTCCGCCGTGGCTTGTTAGAAGAGACGATAAATTTACTGGAAGATAACGGCTGGCTGGCTGACGAAGCCCTGATTTATGTCGAAAGCGAAGTCGAAAACGGTCTGCCCACTGTTCCGGCAAACTGGTCATTGCATCGGGAAAAAGTGGCGGGTCAGGTGGCTTATCGGCTGTATCAACGCGAAGCACAAGGAGAAAGTGATGCTGATTAATATTGGACGTTTGTTAATGCTCTGCGTTTGGGGATTTTTAATCCTCAACCTGGTGCATCCCTTCCCGCGCCCGCTGAATATTTTCGTTAACGTGGCGCTGATTTTTACCGTGCTGATGCATGGTATGCAGCTGGCGCTATTGAAATCCACTTTACCGAAAGATGGCCCGCAGATGACCACCGCCGAAAAGGTGCGGATTTTCCTTTTCGGCGTGTTTGAACTGCTGGTCTGGCAGAAGAAAATTTAAAGTTAAAAAATAACCTTATTGTTCGCCAACAAAGCTAACAAAGCGCGTTCCTTTATAGCTCAGCGTACCTTTATCGCCCACTGTCAGGGCGTGGTACTGCTGGGCGTCGAGGCGAAACGTTTGCTCCATTCCTCCGCTTTGCGGTTTGAAGCTTGCCTCATAGCGCATACTGGTGCCTGCCGGAGTCACTTCCTGCTGGCGCGAACGGCGATCGTTAATCGGTTTTTCCCGCTTGTTGCTCACCACCACCAGCTTTTGCTGGAGCGGAGCCATATCATTATCAGCTTTTTCCCGTCGCTGTTGCATAAAACGAAACGATGCGGCGACGACAATTAAGCCAATGATAACAATAAAGAAAAGAGGTGGTTTGCTCATCTTTATCCCTCATCGGAAAATGCGGAAATAAGCATACCCTGCCAGTTATGGTGTTGTCATCCGTCCACCCTCGCCACTAAACTGGAAGCAAGACCGTAGGCATTCCGCTTACGAAAAAATAACGAATTCAAGGAACTAAGATGCTTTGGTCGTTTATCGCTGTCTGTCTTTCCGCATGGCTATCTGTGGATGCATCGTATCGTGGGCCAACCTGGCAACGCTGGTGTTTAAACCGTTAACCCTTCTTCTCCTGTTGTTACTGGCCTGGCAAGCGCCGATGTTCGACGCCATTAGCTATCTGGTGCTGGCGGGGCTGTGCGCCTCACTGCTGGGCGATGCGCTAACCCTGTTGCCACGTCAACGTCTGATGTACGCCATCGGCGCGTTTTTCCTCTCGCACCTGCTGTACACCATCTATTTCGCCAGTCAGATGACGCTCTCTTTCTTCTGCCTCTGCCGTTGGTACTGCTGGTTCTGGGCGCGCTGTTACTGGCGATTATCTGGACGCGGCTGGAAGAGTATCGTTGGCCTATCTGCACGTTTATCGGCATGACGCTGGTGATGGTGTGGCTGGCAGGTGAACTGTGTTCTTCCGTCCGACCGCTCCGGCGCTCTCTGCGTTTGTCGGCGCTTCGTTGCTGTTTATCAGTAACTTTGTCTGGCTGGGTAGCCACTATCGCCGACGCTTCCGTGCGGATAACGCGATTGCTGCGGCCTGCTACTTTGCCGGTCACTTCCTCATCGTCCGCTCGCTGTATCTCTGATAAAACTTGACTCTGGAGTCGACTCCAGAGTGTATCCTTCGGTTAATGAGAAAAAACTTAACCGGAGGATGCCATGTCGACTCCTGACAATCACGGCAAGAAAGCCCCTCAATTTGCCGCGTTCAAACCGCTAACCACGGTACAGAACGCCAACGACTGTTGCTGCGACGGCGCATGTTCCAGCACGCCAACGCTCTCTGAAAACGTCTCCGGCACCCGCTATAGCTGGAAAGTCAGCGGCATGGACTGCGCCGCCTGTGCGCGCAAGGTAGAAAATGCCGTGCGCCAGCTTGCAGGCGTGAATCAGGTGCAGGTACTGTTCGCCACCGAAAAACTGGTGGTTGATGCCGACAATGACATCCGTGCACAAGTTGAATCTGCGGTGCAAAAAGCGGGCTATTCCCTGCGTGATGAGCAGGCCGCCGACGAGCCACAAGCATCGCGCCTGAAAGAGAATCTGCCGCTGATTACGCTAATCGTGATGATGGCAATCAGCTGGGGTCTGGAGCAGTTCAATCATCCGTTCGGGCAACTGGCGTTTATCGCGACCACGCTGGTTGGGCTGTACCCGATTGCTCGTCAGGCATTACGGCTGATCAAATCAGGCAGTTACTTCGCCATTGAAACGTTAATGAGCGTAGCTGCTATTGGTGCGCTGTTTATTGGCGCAACGGCTGAAGCTGCGATGGTGTTGCTGCTGTTTTTGATTGGTGAACGACTGGAAGGCTGGGCCGCCAGCCGCGCGCGTCAGGGCGTTAGCGCGTTAATGGCGCTGAAACCAGAAACCGCCACGCGCCTGCGTAACGGTGAGCGGGAAGAGGTGGCGATTAACAGCCTGCGCCCTGGCGATGTGATTGAAGTTGCGGCGGGCGGGCGTTTGCCTGCCGACGGTAAACTGCTCTCGCCCTTTGCCAGTTTTGATGAAAGCGCCCTGACCGGCGAATCCATTCCGGTGGAGCGCGCAACGGGCGATAAAGTTCCTGCAGGAGCCACCAGCGTAGACCGTCTGGTAACGCTGGAAGTGCTGTCAGAACCGGGTGCCAGCGCCATTGACCGGATTCTGAAACTGATCGAAGAAGCCGAAGAGCGCCGCGCCCCCATTGAGCGGTTTATCGACCGTTTCAGCCGTATTTATACGCCAGCAATTATGGCCGTCGCCCTGCTGGTAACGCTGGTGCCGCCGCTGCTGTTTGCCGCCAGCTGGCAAGAGTGGATTTATAAAGGGCTGACGCTGCTGCTGATTGGCTGCCCGTGTGCGTTAGTTATCTCCACGCCCGCGGCGATTACCTCCGGGCTGGCAGCAGCGGCACGTCGTGGGGCGTTAATTAAAGGCGGTGCGGCGCTGGAGCAGCTAGGTCGTGTTACCCAGGTGGCGTTTGATAAAACCGGTACGCTGACCGTCGGTAAACCGCGCGTTACCGCGATTCATCCGGCAACGGGTATTAGTGAATCTGAACTGCTGACACTGGCGGCGGCGGTCGAGCAAGGCGCGACGCATCCACTGGCGCAGGCGATCGTGCGCGAAGCACAGGTTGCTGCACTCGCCATTCCCGCCGCCGAATCACAGCGGGCGCTGGTCGGGTCTGGCATTGAAGCGCAGGTTAACGGTGAGCGCGTATTGATTTGCGCTGCCGGGAAACATCCCGCTGATGCATTTGCTGGTTTAATTAACGAACTGGAAAGCGCCGGGCAAACGGTAGTGCTGGTAGTACGTAACGATGACGTGCTTGGTGTCATTGCGTTACAGGATACCCTGCGCGCCGATGCTGCAACTGCCATCAGTGAACTGAACGCGCTGGGCGTCAAAGGGGTGATCCTCACCGGCGATAATCCACGCGCAGCGGCGGCAATTGCCGGGGAGCTGGGGCTGGAGTTTAAAGCGGGCCTGTTGCCGGAAGATAAAGTCAAAGCGGTGACCGAGCTGAATCAACATGCGCCGCTGGCGATGGTCGGTGACGGTATTAACGACGCGCCAGCGATGAAAGCTGCCGCCATTGGGATTGCAATGGGCAGTGGCACAGACGTGGCGCTGGAAACCGCTGATGCAGCATTAACCCATAACCACCTGCGCGGCCTGGTGCAAATGATTGAACTGGCACGCGCCACTCACGCCAATATCCGCCAGAACATCACCATTGCGCTGGGACTGAAAGGGATCTTCCTCGTCACCACGCTTTTAGGGATGACCGGACTATGGCTGGCGGTGCTGGCAGATACGGGTGCGACGGTGCTGGTGACAGCGAATGCGTTAAGATTGTTGCGCAGGAGATAAGGCAAACCGATCGCAACATTGAGCGCGATCGGTCCCCTCGCCCTCTGGGAGAGGGGCGAGGGGAAAAGGCGGCATCGAAGCCAATCAGCCCCATCAACCGCCTTTACGAATCAAATAACGATAAGGCAGTCCATCCGTCTCTTTCGCAACCAGTTCGTGTTCCATAAAGGTACAAAACCCAGGAATATCGCGGGTAGTGCCGGATCGTCGGCGATAATCAGCAACGTTTCGCCGGGCTGCATATTGCGCACAGTTTTGCGCACCATCATTACGGGTTCCGGGCAGCGCAGGCCAAGTGCGTCGAGTGTGTGGTCAGGGCTGGAAAAGAGATCGGTCATTTTCTTCTCATCACATAAAAAAACGGCGCTAGTTTACGCCCTGTGAGTCCGTAAGCAAACCAGGTTAACGATTGCGTGAAAATTAACCATTGCATTGTCAACGTAAAGCAGTATCATGCGGCGGCTCGAAAAAAGGGTAAGCACGTTATTATGTTAAGGTAACAGACGTGTCGTACGTATTGGGTTCCCTCACCCCAATGGTTAATCAAAAAGGTACAATATGAACGTTTTCTCGCAAACTCAACGCTATAAGGCGTTGTTCTGGTTATCGTTATTTCATCTGCTGGTGATCACCTCCAGTAACTATCTGGTTCAGCTTCCCGTCTCCATTTTGGGTTTCCATACCACCTGGGGCGCGTTTAGCTTTCCGTTTATTTTTCTTGCTACCGACCTGACCGTGCGTATTTTTGGCGCACCGCTGGCCCGACGCATTATCTTCGCGGTAATGATCCCTGCGTTATTAATCTCCTACGTCATCTCGTCGCTATTCTATATGGGTTCCTGGCAGGGATTCGGCGCACTCGCCCACTTCAACCTGTTTGTCGCCCGTATCGCCACCGCCAGTTTCATGGCCTACGCGCTGGGGCAAATCCTCGACGTGCACGTTTTTAACCGCCTGCGTCAGAGTCGCCGCTGGTGGCTGGCACCGACAGCGTCCACACTGTTCGGTAACGTCAGCGACACGCTGGCCTTTTTCTTCATTGCCTTCTGGCGTAGCCCGGATGCCTTTATGGCTGAACACTGGATGGAAATCGCGCTGGTCGATTACTGTTTCAAAGTGTTAATCAGTATCGTTTTCTTCCTGCCAATGTATGGCGTATTACTCAATATGCTGTTGAAAAGACTGGCAGATAAATCCGAAATCAAGCTTTGCAGGCGAGTTAAAGGTTCGTTATCAGAGTTGTGATAAGATGGATGAATGAGCCGTTATGGCCGTTTATCGAAAGGAAGAAGTCAATGCGCAATCTGGTTAAATATGTCGGAATTGGCCTGCTGGTTATGGGGCTTGCGGCCTGTGATGATAAAGACACTAACGCTACGGCGCAGGGTTCGGTCGCGGAAAGTAACGCTACCGGGAATCCCGTCAACCTGCTTGATGGCAAGTTAAGTTTCTCGCTGCCAGCGGATATGACCGACCAGAGCGGTAAGCTGGGAACGCAGGCCAATAACATGCATGTCTGGTCCGACGCCACCGGGCAGAAAGCAGTCATCGTCATCATGGGCGATGATCCGAAAGAAGATCTGGCGGTGCTGGCGAAGCGTCTGGAAGATCAGCAACGTAGCCGCGATCCGCAGCTGCAAGTGGTAACCAATAAAGCCATTGAGCTGAAAGGTCACAAAATGCAGCAGTTAGACAGTATTATCTCCGCGAAAGGCCAGACGGCGTACTCTTCCGTTATTCTGGGTAACGTGGGTAATCAACTGCTGACCATGCAAATTACGCTGCCCGCTGACGATCAGCAAAAAGCGCAGACCACCGCAGAAAACATCATTAATACGCTGGTTATTCAGTAAGTTTTAAGATGATGAGGCGGCCTCAGGGACGTGTTCCGGAGGCCGTTTTTTTAATCGCCACGTCAGTAATAACGCGATTGCGACCAGTCCCGCCGCCGCCAGATAAATCACCGGTACGCCCGCCCAGCTCATCACCAGCCAGCCAGTGGTCCAGTCACGCCAAGCGATAAATCCATAAAAACGGTGTAAGTTGCCAGCGCCGCCCCCTGATTTTGCTGCGGAACCGCTTTTACCGCCACTACACCCAATGCCGGGAACACCAGCGAAAACCCGGCCCCCGCCAGTAAGACGCCGATTTTCGCCATCCACGCATAGTCGCCACGCCAACCAGTAGCAGGCCGATTATCTCAACGCTAAAGCAAATCATGCTACGTTTAAGCCACCGATACGGTTAATGCCGTTAGGGAATAACAAACGCGTACCGACAAACGCACAGCTAAACAGCGTCAGCGCGAAAGCCGCACCGTCCCAACCTTTAGCGTCATAAAACAGCGTGATAAAGGTGGCGATGACGCCAAATCCGGCGGAAGCCAGTGCCAGCGCCATACCGTACAGCCAGACGCGCCCAAGCACCGCGCGAAACGGCAGCGGTTTGCCTTTACTGGCTTTTACCGTCGGACGCGGGATCGCCAACAAAATGGCCACCAGCGCCACGCCCATAATGATTAACGCTAACGCCTGCAAGCCGCCCCAGTGATAAAACACGACGCCTAACGGCGCACCCATCGCCATCGCCCCGTAAGTGACAATGCCGTTCCACGAAATCACCCGCCCGATATGCTGCGAGCCAACCACGCCAACGCCCCATAGGGTCGATCCCGTTCCGGCAAAACTTTGCCCAATCCCAAGGATGACGCGCCCCAGGCAAAGTAATAACAGGCTGATGACAGGCAGACTGGCGGTTAATCCTGCCGTCAGATACCCCAGACCGCTCAAAAAGCAGCCGCATAAACCGAAGACGACAATCTTTTTGGGTCCCAGCGAATCGGCGTAACGTCCGGCATGAGGCGGCTCAGCAAGGTGGCGAAATATTGCAGGCTGATAACCAATCCTGCCCAGAAGGCGCTAAAGCCCATCACATCATGGACATAGCCCGGTAATACAGCGAGCGGCAACCCGATGGTGAGGTAGCTGGCGAAGTTAAACATGACTATAGAGACAATGCGCAAATTCAGGCGCAATCCGTTTAGCGCGGGTTCGGCTACGGGTTCGGGCATGAAGATCACCACATTTTTACAACAGTGTTTCATTTTTACCACGTGCTGACGTGAAAATCAGCAGTAAGAATCAGAATATTGCTGGCGTGACTCCCGCTACACTTAATACAAAAAGTCACAAGGAAGCCCCAATGGAAACCCCTCAACCCGATAAAACGGGCATGCACATTCTGCTCAAGCTGGCCTCGCTGGTAGTGATCCTCGCGGGCATTCACGCAGCGGCAGATATCATTGTGCAGCTGTTACTGGCGCTGTTTTTTGCCATCGTCCTCAACCCGCTCGTCACCTGGTTTATTCGTCGGGGAGTACAACGCCCCATTGCCATTACGATTGTGGTGGTGGTGATGCTGATCGCACTAACTGCGCTGGTCGGCGTACTGGCGGCATCGTTTAACGAATTTATCTCTATGCTGCCGAAGTTTAATAAGGAGTTGACGCGCAAACTTTTTAAATTGCAGGAGATGTTGCCTTTTCTTAATTTGCATATGTCGCCGGAGCGAATGCTGCAGCGGATGGACTCGGAAAAAGTGGTTACCTTCACCACGGCGCTAATGACCGGGCTTTCCGGGGCAATGGCGAGCGTGCTTTTGCTGGTGATGACCGTAGTTTTTATGCTGTTTGAAGTGCGCCACGTCCCTTACAAAATGCGTTTTGCGCTGAATAACCCACAGATTCACATCGCAGGATTACACCGCGCACTTAAAGGCGTTTCGCACTATCTTGCATTGAAGACGCTACTCAGTTTATGGACAGGTGTCATCGTCTGGCTGGGGCTGGAGCTGATGGGGGTGCAGTTTGCGCTGATGTGGGCAGTACTGGCGTTTTTGCTCAACTACGTGCCCAATATCGGCGCGGTAATTTCCGCCGTACCGCCAATGATTCAGGTGCTGCTGTTTAATGGTGTTTACGAATGTATTCTGGTCGGCGCATTGTTTTTAGTGGTCCATATGGTCATCGGCAATATTTTAGAACCACGGATGATGGCCATCGCCTGGGGATGTCCACCATGGTGGTATTTCTTTCATTGTTAATTTGGGGATGGCTGCTCGGCCCGGTAGGGATGCTACTTTCGGTGCCATTAACCAGCGTGTGTAAAATCTGGATGGAAACCACCAAAGGCGGCAGCAAACTGGCGATTTTACTGGGGCCGGGCAGACCGAAAAGTCGGTTACCGGGATGAGGCGACAAGTGATACGATACGCACTTTCATTTTCCATTAAACGTTGGCCCTGATATGTATCGGATAGTTCTGGGGAAAGTTTCGACCTTAAGCGCAGCTCCACTGCCACCGGGTTTACGCGAGCAAGCACCGCAAGGTCCACGACGCGAACGCTGGCTGGCGGGGCGTGCATTGCTTTCGCACACGCTTTCCCCGCTACCGGAGATCATCTATGGCGAACAAGGCAAACCTGCATTTGCGCCGGAAATGCCGCTATGGTTCAACTTAAGCCATAGCGGTGACGATATCGCCCTGCTGTTGAGTGATGAAGGCGAAGTCGGCTGCGATATCGAAGTGATTCGCCCGCGCGCCAACTGGCGCTGGCTGGCGAACGCCGTATTCAGCCTCGGGGAACACGCTGAGATGGACGCCGTGCATCCTGATCAGCAACTGGAAATGTTCTGGCGCATCTGGACGCGCAAAGAAGCCATCGTTAAACAGCGTGGCGGCAGCGCCTGGCAAATCGTCAGCGTAGACAGCACCTATCACTCCTCGCTGTCAGTCAGCCATTGTCAGCTTGAAAATTTAAGCCTTGCGATCTGCACCCCTACTCCCTTTACGCTCACCGCCGACAGTGTGCAATGGATCGATTCAGTTAACTGATCCGCCCACCCGACTGCCCATCTATTGATCCAGAACAGGTAATCAGTATGATGAATACTTAAAATCGTCATACTTATTTCCGCCATCTATTTTAATCCATTGGGGTTACCATGCTCTCCACACTCCGCCGCACTCTATTTGCGCTGCTGGCTTGTGCGTCTTTTATCGTCCATGCCGCTGCACCAGATGAAATCACCACCGCCTGGCCGGTGAATGTCGGGCCACTAAACCCGCACCTTTACACGCCTAACCAGATGTTCGCCCAGAGCATGGTTTATGAACCATTGGTGAAATATCAGGCAGACGGTTCGGTGATCCCGTGGCTGGCAAAAAGCTGGACTCATTCAGAAGATGGTAAAACCTGGACCTTCACCCTGCGTGATGACGTGAAATTCTCCAACGGTGAACCGTTCGATGCCGAGGCGGCGGCAGAAAACTTCCGCGCAGTGCTCGATAACCGTCAACGTCACGCCTGGCTGGAGCTGGCAAACCAGATTGTTGATGTTAAAGCACTCAGTAAAACAGAGCTGCAAATTACCCTGAAAAGCGCCTACTATCCTTTCCTGCAAGAACTGGCCCTGCCCCGTCCTTTCCGTTTTATCGCTCCCTCGCAGTTTAAAAACCATGAAACCATGAACGGAATTAAAGCGCGATTGGCACCGGACCGTGGATTTTGCAGGAATCGAAACTGAATCAGTACGATGTCTTCGTCCGTAACGAAAACTACTGGGGCGAAAAGCCGGCGATTAAAAAGATCACCTTTAACGTGATCCCGGACCCGACTACCCGCGCGGTGGCGTTTGAAACTGGCGATATCGACCTGCTGTACGGAAACGAAGGGTTATTACCGCTCGATACCTTCGCCCGCTTTAGCCAGAACCCGGCTTACCATACCCAACTGTCACAGCCGATCGAAACCGTGATGCTGGCGCTCAATACCGCCAAAGCCCCCACCAATGAGCTGGCAGTACGTGAAGCTCTTAATTACGCGGTAAACAAAAAATCGCTGATTGATAACGCGTTGTATGGCACCCAGCAGGTCGCCGACACCCTGTTTGCCCCTTCTGTGCCCTACGCCAACCTCGGCCTGAAACCGCGCCAGTACGATCCGCAGAAAGCGAAAGCGTTGCTGGAAAAAGCCGGTTGGACGCTGCCTGCGGGCAAAGACATCCGCGAGAAAAATGGTCAGCCGCTGCGCATTGAACTGTCGTTCATCGGCACCGATGCGTTAAGCAAATCGATGGCGGAAATCATTCAGGCTGATATGCGCCAGATTGGCGCAGATGTCTCGCTGATTGGCGAAGAAGAGAGCAGTATCTATGCTCGTCAGCGCGACGGTCGTTTTGGCATGATTTTCCACCGCACCTGGGGCGCGCCATATGATCCACACGCCTTCCTCAGTTCAATGCGCGTACCGTCACACGCTGACTTCCAGGCACAGCAAGGATTAGCCGACAAACCGCTGATTGATAAAGAGATCGGCGAAGTGCTGGCGACCCATGACGAAACGCAACGTCAGGCGCTGTATCGCGACATTCTGACCCGTCTGCATGACGAGGCGGTTTATCTGCCTATCAGTTACATCTCAATGATGGTGGTATCAAAACCGGAGCTGGGTAACATCCCCTACGCGCCGATCGCCACCGAAATTCCGTTCGAACAGATTAAACCGGTGAAACCTTAATGTTGCGTTACGTATTACGCCGCTTTCTGCTGCTGATCCCGATGGTGCTCGCCGCCTCGGTGATCATTTTTCTGATGCTGCGCCTCGGTACCGGCGACCCGGCGCTCGATTATCTGCGTTTATCTAACCTGCCGCCGACGCCGGAGATGCTGGCCTCTACCCGCACCATGCTCGGGCTGGATCAGCCGCTGTACGTCCAGTACGGTACCTGGTTGTGGAAGGCGCTGCATCTTGACTTTGGTATCTCATTCGCCAGCCAACGCCCGGTACTGGACGATATGCTGAACTTCCTGCCCGCCACGCTGGAACTTGCAGGTGCGGCGCTGGTATTAATTCTGCTCACTTCCGTACCGCTCGGTATCTGGGCGGCGCGCCACCGCGATCGTTTGCCGGATTTCGCCGTGCGCTTTATCGCGTTTCTTGCGTGTCGATGCCCAACTTCTGGCTGGCATTTTTGCTAGTGATGGCGTTTTCGGTGTATCTGCAATGGCTACCCGCGATGGGTTACGGCGGCTGGCAGCACATCATTTTGCCTGCGGTTTCCATCGCCTTTATGTCGCTGGCGATTAACGCGCGACTGCTGCGCGCCAGTATGCTGGACGTCGCCGGTCAGCGTCACGTCACCTGGGCGCGGCTACGCGGCCTGAATGACAAACAGACCGAACGCCGCCATATTCTGCGCAATGCCTCGCTGCCGATGATCACCGCCGTGGGGATGCACATTGGCGAATTGATTGGCGGGACGATGATTATCGAAAACATCTTTGCCTGGCCTGGCGTCGGGCGCTATGCGGTGTCGGCGATTTTTAACCGTGACTATCCGGTGATTCAGTGCTTACGCTGATGATGGTGGTGGTTTTTGTGGTCTGTAATTTGATTGTCGATTTGCTCAACGCCGCGCTGGACCCGCGCATTCGTCGTCATGAAGGAGCGCACGCGTGAACTTTTTCCTCTCTTCCGCTGGTCGGTACGCCTGGCGCTGATCATTATCGCCCTGCTGGCGCTGATTGCACTCACCAGCCAGTGGTGGCTGCCGTATGACCCCCAGGCGATTGATTTGCCGTCGCGCCTGCTTTCGCCGGATGCGCAGCACTGGCTGGGCACCGATCACTTAGGTCGCGATATTTTCTCGCGGCTGATGGCAGCGACCCGCGTGTCGCTCGGTTCGGTAATGGCCTGCCTGCTGCTGGTGCTGACATTAGGGCTGGTTATTGGCGGCAGCGCCGGGTTGATTGGCGGGCGCGTTGATCAGCCACCATGCGCGTCGCCGATATGTTTATGACCTTCCCGACCTCGATTCTGTCGTTCTTTATGGTTGGCGTGCTCGGCACCGGGCTGACCAACGTAATTATCGCCATCGCCCTGTCGCACTGGGCGTGGTATGCACGCATGGTGCGCAGCCTGGTGATTTCACTACGCCAACGCGAGTTTGTGCTGGCGTCACGGCTTTCTGGCGCGGGCCATGTGCGGGTGTTTGTCGATCATCTGGCAGGCGCGGTGATCCCTTCGCTGCTGGTGCTGGCAACGCTGGATATCGGCCATATGATGCTGCACGTCGCGGGGATGTCTTTCCTTGGCCTCGGTGTGACCGCGCGACCGCCGAATGGGGCGGTGATGATTAACGACGCGCGCCAGTATATCTGGACCCAGCCGCTGCAAATGTTCTGGCCGGGGCTGGCGCTGTTTATCAGCGTGATGGCCTTTAACCTGGTGGGTGACGCACTGCGCGATCATCTGGACCCTCATCTGGTGACGGAGCACGCACACTAATGCCGCAACAGATTGAACTACGTAATATCGCGCTACAGGCCGCGCAGCCGCTGGTACACGGTGTATCGTTAACCCTGCAACGCGGGCGCGTGCTGGCGTTAGTCGGCGGTAGCGGCAGCGGGAAATCATTAACCTGCGCCGCGACGCTGGGCATTTTGCCCGCTGGCGTTCGCCAGACGGCGGGGGAAATTTTAGCCGATGGCAAACCGGTTTCGCCTTGCGCCCTGCGCGGCATCAAAATTGCCACCATCATGCAGAACCCGCGCAGCGCCTTTAATCCACTGCACACCATGCACACCCACGCGCGGGAAACCTGCCTGGCGTTAGGGAAACCCGCCGATGACGCTACGCTTACCGCTGCCATAGAAGCGGTGGGGCTGGAAAACGCCGCGCGCGTGCTGAAGCTGTACCCGTTCGAGATGAGCGGCGGCATGTTGCAGCGCATGATGATTGCGATGGCGGTGCTGTGTGAATCACCGTTTATCATCGCCGATGAACCGACCACCGACCTCGACGTGGTAGCACAGGCGCGCATCCTCGATCTGCTGGAAAGCATTATGCAAAAACAAGCGCCGGGAATGCTGCTGGTCACCCATGATATGGGCGTTGTGGCGCGTCTGGCGGATGACGTTGCGGTGATGTCACAAGGTAAAATTGTCGAACAGGGCGATGTAGAAACGCTGTTTAACGCCCCCAAACATACGGTGACGCGCAGCCTGGTTTCCGCTCATCTCGCCCTCTACGGTATGGAGCTGGCATCATGACCTTACTTAACGTCTGCGGCCTTTCCCATCACTATGCCCACGGTGGATTTAGCGGAAAACATCAACATCAGGCGGTGCTGAATAACGTTTCCCTGACCCTGAAAAGCGGCGAAACCGTCGCCCTGCTGGGACGCAGCGGCTGCGGAAAAAGCACCCTCGCGCGGCTGCTGGTAGGCTTAGAGTCTCCCTCACAAGGGAATATTAGCTGGCGCGGCGAACCGCTGGCGAAACTCAATCGCGCCCAGCGTAAAGCGTTCCGCCGCGATATTCAGATGGTATTTCAGGACTCCATCAGCGCCGTGAATCCGCGCAAAACCGTGCGCGAGATCCTGCGTGAACCGATGCGCCACCTGCTATCACTGAAAAAATCCGAACAACTGGCGCGCGCCAGCGAAATGCTGAAGGCGGTCGATCTCGATGACAGCGTTCTCGACAAACGCCCACCGCAGTTAAGCGGCGGCCAGCTCCAGCGCGTCTGCCTGGCTCGCGCGCTGGCGGTCGAACCGAAACTACTGATTCTGGATGAAGCCGTTTCTAACCTTGATCTCGTGTTACAGGCGGGCGTCATTCGCCTGCTGAAAAAGCTACAACAACAGTTTGGCACCGCCTGCCTGTTCATCACCCACGACTTACGCCTGGTGGAACGCTTCTGTCAGCGGGTGATGGTGATGGACAACGGACAAATCGTCGAAACCCAGGTGGTGGGAGATAAATTAACCTTTCCTCTGACGCCGGACGTGTGCTACAAAACGCGGTATTACCCGCATTCCCCGTGCGCCGTCGCACCACAGAAAAGGTTTAACGCAAATGCAACGAGTCACCATCACGCTTGATGACGATTTACTGGAGACGCTGGACAGCCTGAGCCAGCGTCGTGGTTATAACAACCGTTCCGAAGCTATCCGCGATATTCTGCGTAGCGCCCTGGCGCAAGAAGCTACCCAGCAGCACGGCACACAAGGTTTCGCGGTGCTGTCGTATGTGTATGAACACGAAAAACGCGACTTAGCCAGCCGTATTGTTTCCACCCAGCATCATCACCACGACCTCTCCGTCGCCACGCTGCATGTGCACATCAACCACGACGACTGTCTGGAAATCGCCGTGTTGAAAGGTGACATGGGTGACGTGCAGCATTTTGCCGATGACGTTATCGCCCAGCGCGGCGTGCGGCACGGGCATTTGCAGTGCTTGCCGAAGGAAGATTGAGTTATTTCTGAAACGAGGAAAGAAAAGATATTAACTGAACTTAATTTATAAAATTAAGTTCAGTTGCATAGATAGATCCTGTAAAGGCAGATATTCTGCGTAATGTACGCCGCTAAAATTTATAAATGATTCAAACGCTCATTCAGTGTTTCAATAATATAGGTATTAACAGAGACTTGTTGCTGCGCAGCCGCATTATTAAGGCGTTCACTCAGCGATTCTGGATAGCGTAACGTAAAGGTCTTAATCTTTTCTGTACGCGCATACGGCTCAATACCCGCAGCTTTACAATCCTCAAGATACTCTCGCAGGGAAAGCTCCCCTTCTTTTTGCAGCCCCTGAATGCTGTCAGAGACAAAATCACAATAACCTGACAAGCCCAGGAATTTGCCACGAAATGCATTCAGTTCTGGCACGTAAGTGATAACTGCAGGTTGCCCGGCAATCTCCATAGAGTTTGGCGTCTTCAGTTTGATCATGGTTTTACCCCTATACTTAGTAACCAGTCACGCACGCTTTCTACAGCGCCTTTATCGGTATCTGGCGACGGATGAGGCCGATGGAAACACGCAACGCTCATATTTAGTATGAACTTACAACGCGAACCTCTTCCTTCCTTAATTTCTCCGCCTAATGCTTTAACCAGTGACTCTATATCAGACCACTTAATCCCTTGAGGAACAGGAGTTTTAAATATTTGATCCAATGTATTTTTTTGTTTCTTCCGTAAAGCCTGTACCTTGGTTCTCATGGCATGTCCTTATGACTTCACTTTATGACATCAATAGTATGACATCACAGTATGAAGTCAAGTTTCCCTTCCTTACGCCATTGTCCCAATCCTCTTCCTGAATCGCAGCAGTGCATGGTGAAAAATGCGCCGCCAATTGCCATCAGCGTCAGAAACTGCGGCCAGACGATTTCGAATCCGGCACTCCGGTAGAGGATGGCCTGCGCGAGGCTAACAAAGTGTGTCGTCGGCATGGTCAGCATAATGTCCTGCACCATCTGCGGCATACTTTCGCGCGGCGTGGATCCACCGGAAAGCATTTGCAGCGGCAGCAGCACCAGAATCACCAGCAGCCCCAGTTGCGGCATTGAACGCGCTATCGTCCCCATAAAAATGCCGATTGACGTGGTGGCAAACAGACTGAGCGCCACGCCCAGCATAAACAGCGGGATCGAGCCTTCAATCGGTACGCCCAGCACACCTTTCACCATCAGCACCAGCGATAATCCCGACACCACCAGCACCACCAGCCCCATCGACCAGATCTTCGCCATCATGATCTCAAACGGCGTTATCGGCATCACCAGTAAGTGTTCCACCGTGCCGTGTTCACGCTCGCGGATCAGCGCCGATCCGGTCAATACAATCGCCAGCATGGTAATGTTGTTGATGATCGCCATCACCCCGCCAAACCACGCGGGATCGAGGTTCGGGTTAAAGCGCATCCGGGTTTCCAGCGATACCAACGGTTCGCTATTATCACGGTAGCGCGCGACAAAGCTGTTCACTTCACCGTTGATAATATTCTGGATATACCCGTTGCCGGTAAATGCCTGGCTCATGCGCGTGGCATCGACGTTCACCTGAATATCTGGCTGGCGTCCAGCGAGGACATCACGCTGAAAATTAGGCGGAATATTTATCGCGAAGGTATAGCGTCCGGCGTCCAGTCCGGCATCCATCTCATCGGCGGTGATCATCTCCGGTGGCAAAAACCACGGGCGATAGAAGCTGTTAACGATCCGGTTCGATAACTGCGATTGATCCATATCGGCAATGGCGATCGGTGCCAGGTTCAACGATCCTGGCGTAACGGTCGCTGACGAATACACCGACACCGTAAACGAGAAGACAATCAGCGTCAGCATCGCTTTATCACCGAGCAGACTGCGCAACTCTTTGATACCCAGATTAAAAATATTGCGTAAATGGCGCATCATCCCTCCTGTTTTTTCAGCAGCAGGATGCTTAAGCCATCACCAGCGGGATGGCTATCAGCAACGGGATAAAAAGTTGCCACAAATCAGCCAGATCCAGCGCTTTCGAGAACGTCCCGCGGGCGATAGTCAGAAAATGACTGGTCGGGTAAACCTCGCCGATCCAACGTCCTGGACCTTCCAGCGAAGCTACCGGATCGATCATTCCGGAAAACTGTGTCGCCGGGATCAACGTGATAATCGCCGTTCCGAAAATGGCGGCAATCTGGCTTTTCATAAAGGTGGAGATCAGCAGCCCCATTCCGGTGGCAATGATGATATACAGCAGCGCCGCCAGGGTGAGCGTCAGGAAACTGCCTTTATGCGGTACGCCAAACACAAACACCGACAGGCCGCAGAGCAGGAAAAAGTTCAGCATCCCCAGCGCGATGTACGGTAGCTGTTTGCCAAGCAAAAATTCGCTACGGGTGGTGGGAGTCACGTAAAGGTTGATAATCGACCCAACTCTTTTTCCCGCACCACGCTAAGGGCGCTTAGCATTGACGGGATCATCATCAGCAGAAGCGGGATCACCGCCGGAACAATCGCTGGCAGGCTTTTTACGTCCGGGTTATAGCGATAGCGCGTCTCAATATTCATCAGCCCGCTTTGGCTGGCGGGTGTGGATTGTCGGCTCGCCACATCCTGTAGCCAGCTCTGGTGCATGGCCTGCACGTAACCTTTTACCGTTTCGGCACGGCTCGGCATCGCACCGTCGATCCAGACGCCGAGTTCCACAGGCGTACCACGCGCAATATCGCGCCCGAAATTGGGAGGGATCTCAATCGCCACCGTGATATCGCCCGCACGCATCCGACGATCAAGCTCGTCATAACTGGTGAGCGGCGGCTGTTCGATAAAGTAACGGGAACCGGAGAGATTGAGCGTCCACGCCTGGCTACTGACGGTCTGGTCGCGGTCGAGCACCGCAAAGCGCAGGTTTTCCACATCCATACTGATGCCGTAACCCATTATCAGCATCAGGATCACCGTTCCCATCAACGCCAGCGTCGAACGGACCGGATCGCGTCGCAATTCCAGTGCTTCGCGGCGGCTGTAGCTAAACAGACGGCGCAGGCTAAATCCCTGACGCGGCGCGTGGGTGGTGTCGTGTATCACCGGCAGCGCTTCGGCTTCGTTGCTCTGCCCTGCCGCTTCCTGCAAATAGGCGATAAATGCCTCTTCCAGACTGGCGGCTCCGCGTTTCTCAACCAGTTCCTGCGGTGTACCGCTGGCGAGCACTTTTCCGGCGTGCATCAGTGAGATACGGTCGCAACGTTCCGCTTCGTTCATAAAGTGGGTGGAGATGAAGATAGTCACTTTGTCCTGGCGCGAGAGATCGACCATCAACTGCCAGAACATATCCCTCGCCACCGGATCGACGCCAGAAGTAGGTTCATCGAGGATTAACATCTCCGGGCGATGAATCACCGCCACCGCCAGCGAAAGCCGCTGGCGAATGCCGAGCGGCAATGACTCCGGCAGAATATCTTCAACGTCGTTGAGTTTAAAACGCTCGCTCATTTCAGCCACTCGCGCGGGAATTTCCGCTTCCGGGATGTGAAACAAACGGGCATGTAACTCCAGGTTTTGCCGCACGGTGAGTTCGTTATAGAGCGAAAACGCCTGCGACATATAGCCTACCCGACGGCGGGTATCGATATCTTTTGGATCAACCGGTTGCCCAAATAGCCACGCCTCACCTTCGCTGGCGGGCAGCAGTCCGGTAAGCATTTTCATGGTGGTGGATTTACCGCAGCCGTTCGAACCAAGAAAACCAAAAATCTCCCCGCGTGGAATGCGGAAATTGACGTGATCAACGGCAACGAAGGAACCAAAACGCATGGTCAGATCGCGCGCTTCGATGGCAATCTCTGCGTTTTCAGGTTGATATGGTGGGATCACTACCGCCTGATGCGCCTGGCGTTGCGCTTGCGGTAACAGATTTATAAACGCCTCTTCCAGCGTGGCACTTTGCGTTTGCTGCCGCAGCTCTTCGGCGCTGCCAGTTGCCAGCACTTCTCCGGCATTCATCGCTACCAGCCAGTCGAAGCGTTCGGCCTCTTCCATATAGGCGGTGGCGACCAGCACGCTCATATTGCTCTGCCGCTGGCGAATACTGTCGATCAGATCCCAGAACTGGGAGCGGGAGAGCGGGTCAACCCCCGTTGTTGGCTCATCAAGGATCAACAGTTCCGGGTCGTGGATTAACGCGCAGCACAGCCCAAGTTTTTGCTTCATCCCGCCGGAGAGTTTCCCTGCCGGACGATCGCGAAACGGTGCTAACCCGGTGCTGGTCAGCAGCTCATTGATTCGCACTTCCCGCTCCGCTTTGTCGTGACCGAACAGGCGAGCGAAAAAATCGACGTTTTCATACACCGACAAGGTGTGGTAGAGGTTTTTGCCCAGCCCCTGCGGCATCCAGGCGATGCGCGGGCAGACGTCGCGGCGATGCTTCGGGTCGCGCATATCGCCGCCCAGCACCATCACATTGCCCTGTTCAATGACGCGGGCACCGGAAATCAACGACAACAAGCTCGACTTCCCGACGCCGTCCGGGCCAATCAGCCCGACCATACAGCGGGCCGGAATATCGAGAGTGATATTGTTCAGCGCAACGGTTTTTCCATAATGCTGGCTCACGCCCGCCAGTTGCGCGACAGGCGGGACGGGAACCAGTTCCAGATGCGTCATTGCGGCAACCTCACCACGAGGTCGTCAGGCCACGGAAGTTCTTCATTCACCCGCACCCACGCTACGCCCGGCAAACCGGTTTTGACATATTCCAGATGCTGCTGGAGTAATTCCGGTGGGATACGCGCTTTGACGCGGAACATCAGTTTCAGCCGTTCATCGCTGGTTTCGACGGTTTTTGGCGTGAACTGGGCGACACTGGCGACAAAACTGATGGTTGCAGGAATACGCAGATCTGGCGCGGCATCGAGGATCAGCCGGGCCTTCACCGCCCAGTTTCAGCGTGCCCGCCTGTTCGGTTGGCAGGAAGAAAGTCATATAGACGTCGCTGAGATCGACCATATTCAGCA
>ENA-OQIG01000507-OQIG01000507.1-human-gut-metagenome-genome-assembly--contig:-NODE-507-length-22304-cov-2.004374_pt1 | contig 22304 bp, 30 predicted proteins | sample MGYA00242576_ERZ504741 | MGnify/ENA primary metagenome ERZ504741 (study PRJEB26092, sample SAMD00036436) | human gut metagenome | host: Homo sapiens | study: EMG produced TPA metagenomics assembly of... | reverse complement strand
TTAAATTTAGTTTTTCAATTCGCTTTTTTCTGTTACTGTTTTTCAATACGTCCCTTAACGCTTTTCTCATTAACGCCTAAATAAAGTTGACAATAGCGACATAACCATAACCGCCCATTCTCAACTCTAAAATTTTTGTTTGTCTTGCTGTCAACTCTAATTCTTCAACCATTGTATCATAATCAGTCACGCTGTTAGCGTCCACCGTTTCAAATTTGACAGCGCCGTTAAAGTCTGTCACGTTTCCGGCAAGGTCACTAAACTTATTTAAACGTCTGTAAATAGTTGTTTCTTCGTTGCTTTCTTCATCCGTTGCAAGGTCTTCGAGATACAAATAACCGTTTGACGGGTCAATATTTAAAGAACGATTGTTTGCTACTTCTCTTCGAACCGCCTTGTAAACTTCTTTAATCGGTGAAGTTTCCACCGTTTCCCACCCGTTTACGCTGTCTTCTGATTTAATCCAAACCTTCTTTTTTAACCGTCTGACTCCATACGTATTTTCTAAATAGTTTTCTTTTGTTCTGTCTGCCTTTTCGCTTTCGTCCAGCAATGCAACCATTGCAACGTGTACAAGGTCGAGACCGTCCCCAAGTGTCTGTTGCGACAGTTTGTTATAAGCATATCTGTAGTCACTATCTTTCGTTTTGGTCTGTCTGTCTCCATCTTCGTTATACACTGTTACGAACGCTTGTTTGCAACTGTAGTCAATGTTTGCTAGTGTGTTCTTGTCTCTGTAGATACTTCTTTTCACTTCGTCAAGTTGAGTATTGCAACCGCTGTTGCTAACTTCTCCGTCCTTGCGTCCTTTTCGTTGTGGGTCAAGACACTTTTTAATAACAGAGTATGCAACCGCTGTTGCTAGTTCATCCAGTACGTTGGAAAATGCAACGCTTGTTTGTCGTTGTTGTATTCCTTTTCGTACTGTCTTAAAAGGTCTGTAAAGTTTCTTGTTTCTGTTGTGGTTGTTTTGGCTGTCTGCTGTTTTGTCATGTCGCTTTTCTCCTTTTCTTTGAATTGGTTGTTATGTGGTTGTTGTAAGATATAAAAATATATCTTGGAACTATAACATAACATGAATTGTTATAGATGTCAAGCTAATTCTATAACGTTTCATTTTCTAACCGTAACCCACGGGGAAAACTTTTTACAATGCTATATATCTATGTTCCTTTTCCCACTACAGCACATAGGGCGGTGGTTATGGTATTTTTGTCTGCTGTCAGATTATACTATAAGGAAGTCGCTTCATCTCCCACATACAGCTTAAACCTCCAAAATCAGCATTCTTTCACAAAGGCTCACCGCTGGTTATTGGATTTTCTTATGCTCCTTTTTAAATCAATAGATAGCTATCCAATAAGAAAAGACGGTAACCAGCGAGCCTGATCCTGCAAATTATTTACTTGCAAAATTCATGCTAATTATATTATTTGCATATTGACTTTTCTTGCATACAATGTTATAATAATTATGCTAAATAAATAATCTGCTTGTTTCCATTGCAGATTTTTCTTTTTGGATTATAATGCTAATTATATTATTTACAATGTTGAATCTGCTTTGTATTTAACGCTCTATCATGTAGCTGTTGTATCAAAAGCAAAGATGGTGTTTTTCTTTTCTTTAGTTATTATGAACACACCTGTAACTTACTGAGCGTCAGCAGATTACAAAAAATTCTACAACTTTTAAGTTGTAAAATGGCAAATAAAAGGTGTAAAAGGGAGGTTTAAAATGATCCAAGTTTGTGATGCGATCATGGGTACTGGCAAGTCCAGTGCTGCTATCACGTATATGAATGAGCATCGAAATGAAAAGTTCATATACATAACACCGTACTTGGAAGAAGCTGAGCGAATCAAGAATGGATGCAAGGACATGCACTTCGTAGAACCAAGCGACAAGCTGAAACAGTACGAATTCAAAAAAGGAGTACATACTGCTGCTCTGATTAAACAGGGTAAGAATATCACTACCACACATCAGGCATTTAAGATGTATACGGAAGATATGCTGGATGACATCAAGAGGTATGGGTATCGTCTGATTATCGATGAGAACGTAGATGTGCTTGAGAAGTATGATTTCCACCCAGACGATATGCAGCTCGCTATTGATTCTGGACTAATTACAAAAGAGGAAGATACATACTCTCTTGCTAAGGAAGATTATAATGGCAGGCTATATCATGAGCTGCGACAGTTCTTAAAAGTACGACAGCTGATTCAGATGGACGATACGTCTGGTACGCATCTATTCTACTGGGTGCTTCCGCCGGAACTGATTACTTCGTTCAGGGATGTAATTATATTGACCTATCTATTTGAGGGGCAATCACTGCATCATTTTTTGGAGATGTATCAGCTCCCATATCAATACATAGGTATCCATAAGGATGATGGCGAATATAGTTTCTGTGAGTATCCAGGCTATACGCCGGAGTATGTAAGTCATCTTAAAGAAATGATTCACATTCTGGATAATGAAAAACTAAATAGCATCGGGGATAGCTACCATGCATTATCAATGAGCTGGTTTGAAAAAGACAATGACTTAGTAACGAAGTTGAGGAATAATGTCAATAACTGCATCAATAATATCTGGAGGGATATGCCAGCATCAGAAAAGATGTGGGGAACATTCAATGACTGCCGGAGCAAGATCAGCGGAAAGGGATATACGAAATCATTTCTGCGATTCAATATGAAAGCTACGAACCAATACAGGAACCGGCATTACATGATTTACTTGGTCAACCTATTTATGAATGTTGGTGAGAAGACATTCTATCATAAACATGGCATCGAAGCAGATAATGACATGTACGCACTGTCTATTATGGTTCAGTGGATATGGCGATCTGCAATTCGTGATGGCGATGAGATATATTTATACATACCGAGCAGAAGAATGAGAACACTGCTTGAAAACTGGATTGAAACAGCATCAAAAGGAGGAAATACAATCAATGAAGCGTAAATGTAATAACTGTGTATATAGAGATAACTGCAAAGAAACAATACCTTGCGAGGATTTTTATCCGGTAGATGACGACTACCCAACAGATCGTATGGTAGAGAGAATGATTGAGGACGGTCGTTCTGAGTACGAAGATGCGTGGCGTAGCTATATCAATGAATTTGCTCATTAAAATATCATATCATGCTAATAATATAATTTACTGAAATGAGGTGTTGAAAATTAGCAAGCAACTTACTTGTCAAAAATTTATTTACAAACTACATAGTAGCCGCCTACGGAAACATCGTTGGCGGCTGACATTACCAATCGAAGAAGCTAGACGTAATGAAGAAGTGATATCTCTCGCTGATAGTCAAACACTGCGTTGGATTGACTTCTTAAATGATATTACAGATGCGGACGCAGAAGCAAAAAAGATTAAGGAAGAAATCAAGAGTCTTCGCTCCGCACCAAATAATGTAAAGAACAGACATGCAATAAAAAAACTGTACGAGGATTTGGATCACCTGCAGTATAAACCAGATTACGTCACTCTAATTATCGATAAGGAAAAAGACTACTACCGTGCGTGTAAGGGATTCCAGATCAATGGTGTGAAATACAGACGACTGCTCGGAACCAACGGTGGTATCAAAAACAGCACTATTGTGTTCGTGAGTGAAGAAGTCTCCGATGAACTGCATCGCAGAATTACAAATGGGCGCAACCAAGAGAAGAGATTGGTTACTGCAAAACTCGAAGCTTATCAAGCTCTGACATGCAGTGCGTCTACTCCTGTTTCATTCCCAAAAGGAACTTGCGGATTGTGAATGACTGTGAAACCTCTTTCCTATCAGATATCGTTCATTTAACTGATGAGTGCGACGGAGAGCCAATCATGGAGTTAAAAGAGAAGCAAAAAGTTGACCTCGATGCGTCAGACGGTTTTGGTATGATACTACCGTCCCTCGCAGAACGCTGGAGCAATGAGCTTGGACTTGACTATACCATAAGCGGAGCAAATACAAGATTCTCATTTGAGAAAGGAATGGCTTTCACTTTTGACTATGTGGATTTTGCGGATAAGGTAGCTGACGGCAAATACATTATCAAGGATGCATGGGGAAACGATTTCGATGTTCGTGATGTAGAGTTGATATTAACTACTTCAATGGTAAAGCTTTGGGACAGTTATGATAGTTGCGAAGATTATGTAAAGAATTCACTCTCAAACGGGTATACATTTGGAATCGCTAAGACATGTCCAAAGGAACTAGAGAGTGAACATTCATTGAATTATCAGTTCATCCAGAGTTATGACCTGTCTGATGATGAGATTGAAGAACTGATTGCTCCGACAATGAACGAAATTAAAGATGTTCTGCATGGAGACTGGCGCAAAACTGTTCTTTTCTTAAAAGGAATTGGAATGAATGAATCCAATATCGAAAGATTAGACGATGATTTCGTAAAGGCAATCATGATTGATAACCGTATGATTGACGACCCGTTTATTCAAAATGCGGTATATCAGTTAATCAAGAATCGCATCGACGAGGCAAAAGTTGGTGTTCTCAAGGTTCATGGTAATTACTCTATTGTATCCGGCGACCCATATGCACTGTGTCAGAGCATGTTTGGTTTAGAAGTGACTGGTCTTTTAAAGGCTGGAGAAATATACAACAAATACTGGAGAGACTACGGATCTGAGAAGCTTGCTTGCTTTCGTGCTCCAATGACATGTCATAATAATATCAGACTGGTTCATCCGGTGCATAGCCATGAGGCTGATTACTGGTATCGGTACATGACGACTTGCACAATATTTAATGCGTGGGATACTGCTGCCGCAGCTCTGAATGGTATGGATTTTGACGGCGACCTTGTGATGTTGAGCGATAACAGAATTCTGGTTGAGAAATTGGAAGTTCTCCCGGCATTGATGTGTGCGCAAAGAAAGGCTGCAAAGATAATACCAACCGAAGATGATTTCATCCGGTCTAATATAGAAAGTTTCGGTAATGATATCGGTCAGACAACCAACTACATCACTTCGATGTTTGAAGTCCGTTCACATTATCCAAAAGGAAGTGTGGAATACGAAGCTCTCTCCTATCGTATCCGATGCGGTCAGCTTTATCAGCAGAATGCTATAGACAAGGCTAAGGGCATTATATGTAAACCGATGCCACGTACATGGCACGACAGACACGCAGCTAATAAAATCGAGGATGATGAACTCAGAGAATTTTACAGAAGCATTGTTGCAGACAAGAAGCCATACTTCATGAGATACATCTATCCAGCTCTCATGAAGCAATACAACCAATACATAAAAAATACAAATCGTAATTGCCTGCGAGAGTTTCAGCTTACAGTGGATGAGCTGAGAGCAATTCCAGAAAGTGATCGAACTGATAGACAATCCGACTTTTTAAAATACTACGATTACCGAATGCCTGTTGGAACTGGTGACTGCGTTATGAATAAGATATGCCGCAGATTCGAGCAAGAGTTCGATGGGTATATCAGCAAGCACAATTCCAAAATAAAGTTCGACTACACCATTATGAAAAATGATTCTGCAGAATATACAACAACACAGTTTAAAGCAATTAAAAAATTATACGAAGACTATAACAAGAGAATGCAAAGCTACACCATCTTTGCTCAGAATGAAAAGGTTGATAAGTACGACGCATTCACCGAGTTGTCCGAAATGAATGCAGAATTTAGAAAATCATGTGACATCATATGTCAAAATGAATCGGCATTGTGCAACATCGTATTGGATTTGTGCTATCAGAAAAGTTCATCAAAACGATTTGCCTGGAACATGTGCGGTTCAGAAATCATACATAATCTTTTATTAAATCACAATAATATGATATTCTTCCCTACTATTGCTTCTGACGGGGATATCGATTATTGCGGTGAAAAATTTAAAATTGTATCAAAGAAATTAGAGGTGAACGAATGAGTATTGTATTAAAAGAAAATGATTGGGCTGAAAAAATGATTCAGTCCAAATCATTAGGAAAGAAACCATCAGAAACTTTACGTAGAGTTGCACGGTATTACATAGATAATGGGTATACAAAGAAAAAAGAGCTTCGTCAGAAACTGGATATCTTCCTATTACAGTGTGACCCGGTAGCTTCTCTTCCGAAATGGGATGCTGCGCTTGAATACGCAGCCACATCAGCTTTGAAATATGAGGCGGTAGATATTGATCAGATACCAATTACGACTTCTGAATTAGATATCATCGAATCTATGAATGGAGTTCAGATTGAGCGATTAGCTTTCACACTGCTGTGTCTTGCAAAGTATTGGTATATGGTTTCTCCAGAAACAGATTACTGGGTAAATAATAAAGATAATGAGATTATGGCTCTTGCGAATATAAATACATCTATTAAACGACAGTGCTTATTATATGGGACATTAAAAGAATCCGGTCTAATCAGATTCTCAAAGCGCATTGATAATACAAATGTTCGTGTGTGCTTCGTCAGTGAGGATCAATCAGATGTCGCACTCATCGTATCCGACTTTAGGAATCTTGGATACCAGTACATGAAGTATAAATATAGAAAGCACAGACATAATCCATACTTTGAATGCGAGAACTGTGGCATAACGGTCAAGTATACAGACCCTGAAAAAGGAAGAAAGCAAAAATTCTGCAAAGCATGTGCCACAGAAATAGCCGTTCAACAACGGGTAAACTACGTCATGCGTAGAAAAAATTCGGACATGTAAATTATATTTTTAGCACGATATAAATTTGCTATACACTCTAACCTATTGATACTCAGTTAATTATGGGGATTTGATGAGGTGCTTGTATGAAGGGAATATATGAACGCGGAGTTCTTATAAATACAAGAGTTAAAGGAGAATCAATATGGTTAGAGTTACTAAGAATGAAAAGGAGGCTATTTTAAAGAGCTTCCCAGATGCGCATATCCGTAGAACAATGAAACGAAAATCTGAAAGACACCACTACTTCTGTGAAGAGTCTGAAAAGATTATTGAATTTCTGAATGCATACAGAATTGATCGTTCCATGTGCGTCGAAGGGTAGGTGCAAAATATGAATATAGAACGACAGCCACAGGAGTCTCTTGTTGATTATCACAAGAGGCTTATTTATGGTAAATTAGTTGATCGTACTCTTGCTGATGCAGATTATGTAGAGCTTTCCGAGAAGCTTTATGGTCAACCGTATTCCAGTGATGTAGCTCGTCGAATGATGTACGGAAGCAGAAAGACGCTTGAGTTGCTGGACTCTCAGCAGATTGCTGCTGTCGAAGATTCATCTGTACTGTCTGATATAGATGAGAAAATCATCGAGTTAAAAAAGGAAAGGCAGAAATTCTTTGACCAAAGAAATGCATTCAATAAAGTTGTCAGAGAACGGTCTCGTCAGGAAGAACTGAATGAAATTCTGATTGATGCCATCAAAAGTCGGTGATTGCCGAGGTTGAATATAAACCAGCTATATAGAACCATCATCTAATGATCTGCTCGTGAGTCTGAATGATATTCACTATGGCATCGATGTAAATAATGCATGGAATACATATAATCCAGATGTATGCAGAAAAATGATGCGTATTTATCTGAATAAAATTATTGCGATTGCAGAATTACATCACAGTGATAACTGCATTGTATATAACTGTGGAGACAGCATATCCGGAAGAATCCATTTAACCATTCAGATTGCAAATAAAGAAAATGTAATCGATCAGGTTAAGGGTGTATCAGAATTGATTGCTGAGCTTCTTGCAGAACTTAGTTCTCATTTTAATACTGTTACATACATCAGTGTTCCTGGCAACCACAGTAGATTGGATTCAAAAGAGAACTCACCATACGATGAGCGTATGGATGATTTAATTGAATGGTATCTTGAGGCTCGTCTCCAAGATTTTGAGAACATTACTATCAATACATATGACCGTATTGACGCAACAATGTTTATTACAAATATTCGTGGTAAAAATTATGTCGGGGTGCATGGTGATTTTGACGGCAGTCCAACAAAAATTGCAGCATTACAAGCAATGGCACAGAAACCAATATATGCTGTATTGTCTGGTCATAAGCACCACAATATGTGCGATGAAGTACAAGGTGTCAAGACAGTCATGGCTGGAAGCTTCTTAGGCATTGATGACTTTTGCATCCAAAAACGAATATTCGGCAAGCCAGAACAGATGGTTTGCGTATGTGATAATACAGGTATCGTGTGTCATTACGATATTGATTTGAAAACTACATAGCTTTAACACACCGGAGCTGAGATATGCTCCGGTATTTATTTGGGAAGTTATCCTGTAGAGGTAGCAGTGCTGTCTGTAAAACAGTTGCCTATTGGCTCGGATGGTTCGACTCCATCACTTCCCACTCAACTATATTAAAAAGGAGGTGCTTGCGCAATGGGACGTAAGACAAAAATGAATTCAATCACAAGCCAGAGCTTCTGGCGCAAGTGAATCCAGAAAATACTCAGCTACTTGAAGATTTTAAAGATTATCTTCGTTCGGTGCAAAGAAGCGAAACGACAATCGCAGGATATGAAAACGATATTCAAATTGCATTTGTATGGTGTTTACAACATAACAACAATGCGTTCTTCGTAAACTGGACAAAACGAAATATCGTAGCATATCAGAACTGGCTATTAAATTCAAATGAAAATAGTCCAGCTCGTGTCAGAAGACTTAAAGCTTCTCTCTCATCGATGAGTAACTTCGTTGAGAATATTTTGGATGACGAGTTTCCAAATTTCAGAAATATCATTAACAAAGTGGAGAATCCTGCAAACAAACCAGTCAGAGAAAAGACTGTATGGGAGGATGAAGAATTGGATGCTTTACTTGCAAAGCTTGTAGATCGTAAGGACTATGAGAAAGCCTGTTATCTTGCCCTTGCAATGTATAGTGGAAGACGAAAATCCGAACTGTGCAGATTTAAAATCTCTGATTTCGATGAGGATAAACTCGTTTGCGGTGGCGCTTTGTATAAAAGCGATCCAATCAAAACAAAAGGTAAGGGCGGCGGGAAAATGATTAACTGCTACACTCTCGCCAAAAAGTTCAACCCATATTTGGATATGTGGAGAAATCACAGACTAAACAAATACGGAGATAGCGAATGGCTTTTCCCTGATGCAAAGAATCCAAGTGAACACATTCAGATATCAACAATCAATAGCTGGTCGAATACATTCTCCAGACTGTCTGGTAAGCCAGCATACATTCATAGTTTAAGACACTACTTCACAACCAGCCTGGCGAAAGCAGGAATTCCTGATGGTGTTATTCAGAGTATTGTCGCATGGGAATCATCCGATATGGTTCAAATTTACAAAGACATTGACGCTGACGAACAGATTGGAATGTATTTCAAAGACGGAGACATTGTAGTTCCAGAAAAGAAAGGTCTGGAAGACTTATAAATTAGATGTAAAGGAGATTACGGATATGAATAGAAAGGAATTAGTCCGTCGTATTGCGAATGTAATGCGAGAAAATGATATTCGGAAACCTGTATCATCTCAAAAACAGGTCTTCCATATATCAGACGATGAAGGAAATTCAAAAGATTTCGTCGTCAAGAAAACAGATAAAGGTGTTCTGTTTACATACGATGATGTCGAGGCTGTAATGGATACATGCCTTGCGGTAATCGGTGATAGCTTGAAGAGAGGTGAGTCTGTATCAATCAGAGGGTTCGGTACTCTCTCACTTAATTACAGAAAGCCAAGAGTAAATAAACATCCAGTGACACACGAAGAGGTTGAGGTATCTGGTAGGTATGTACCTAAATTTGAATCTGGAAAAGATTTAAAATGTGTGCGAAGATGTATGAGTTATCTCTTGAGGAACGGCTCGCAAATTATGAGTCAGCCGAATCTGATGAAGAGGAAGGTGATGAATAATGGCTTTAGAGATGAATACAGATAAAGTAATTTGTCCGACATGCGGAACCGGATATCCGAAAAGAAAAGGTCATTTTCCAGTAAGTTATGGTGAACTATACAAAGGTTTAGGTACATACCATACTGCAGATCGTGCGTGGACAAAATATACAGCCAGTATCTTGCTCAGTGTAAGGATTCAAAGATTGCCGTAAGACAGACTTGCAGAAAATTGGATCTATACTGGAACGAAAACATTTTTGATAGTGTTGCAAAGAAAAGCTCTGTGCGTTCTATCATGACACAATACATCGTGCGTATCAATAGCGTATCATGCGCAGGGAAAAGTTACGACGATACATTACTCGACGAGGGTACATTGTGGTCTTTTGATGCTCAACATGTGGATGATGAATCACTGAGTGATGAGCAGGAAGATCATATTGAATCAAATGACGACAAAGACGAAAACATTGAAGTCCCACAGAATGTTATAGATTTTTGGGGATCTGGTTATTCTCCAGAAATGTACGACCAGTTGGAGCAGCGTCGTAAATACTATGCTTCAAAATTTCCAGATGCGTTTTCAGATTCTGGAGGAAATGATATCGGTAGTGATGTTTTGATGAGACAGCTCTGCAATCTTGAAGTTAGCATTTCAAAAGATGCCGCTGCTGGCAAGTCTATTGATAAGAGCGTAAACTCATTAAATACTCTTATTGGTAGTTTGAATCTCAAGCCTGCTCAGAAGAAGTCAGATGAAATGGATTCTTCTATAGCAAATACACCTATGGGAGTATGGTTATTCAGAATATGAAACAAGCGTCCTCTTCCTGAGATTGATAAATCTCTACAGGACGTAAATCATATCAAGAAGTATGTATTTACATGGTTTGGACATGTATGCAAGATGCTTGGAGTAAAGAACGGATATACCAGAATGTATGAAGAAGAAATCAACAGACTGCGTGTAGAGAAACCTGAATATGAAGACGAGGATGATGAAACATTGTTAGTTGATGCATACTCGGAAGTCAGGATGGTGATGAATAATGGACAGATATGAATCTGTTATGGAAGGCGCTGCTATATGGGGCGCCTTTTATCGTGCCAATCCAGACAAATTTGCCGAAGACTATCTCCATATTCAGTTGAAATTATTCCAAAGAATCTTGCTGACAATGATGTTTTGGAGCACGACATTTGTTCTGATAGCATGTCGTGGTCTGGGAAAGACATACCTAAGTGCTATCTATTGCGTAGTTAGGTGCATCCTGTATCCGGGAACAAAAATATGTATTGCCTCCGGAACCAGAGGTCAGGCTATAAACGTGCTTGAAAAGATAATGCTCGAACTAAAGCCACAATCATATGAGTTGCGTGCGGAGATTGATGATAAGCAGTCAAAAATCAATGGAACCAATGCTCAGATTGTATTCTTTAACACAAGCGTAATCAAGGTCGTAACGGCATCAGACAATGCCAGAGGTAACCGATGTAATGTTTTACTTCTGGATGAGTACAGAATGATTTCAAAAGACACTATCGATACTGTCCTGAAGAAGTTCCTTACATTAAGACGTATGCCTAGATACGAGGAACTTACTGACGCAGAAAAGAAAATCGAATATGCAAAAGAAAAGAATCTAACCATGTACTTATCTTCTGCTTATTTTAAAGACCATTGGTCTTATACAAAATGCATGGACACATTTGAAATCATGAAGGACGAGAATCGAAGGCAATTCGTGTGTGGATTCCCGTATGAACTTCTATAGAGGAAGGTTTGCTTGACCCAGAGCAGGTAGCAGACGATATGTCAGAAAGTGACTTTAGTGAAATCAAATGGAGCATGGAGATGGATGCGTTGTGGTATGGATCGGAAGACGGTGCATTCTTCGACTTCCCTACTATTTCCAAAAACAGAACCATCAAATATCCTATGCTTCCAGACGAGATTGCATCAAAGCTAAATAATTCTCAGAATATCCGAATTCAGGAAAGGAATAATGGAGAAGTAAGAGTTTTGTCTGCGGATATAGCTCTTATGTCAAGTAGAAAAAATAACAACGATGCTACAGCGATCTTCATTAACCAGATGAAACCTTCAAAGGCTGGTCGATACTCAAGTAATATTGTGTATGCAGATGCATGTGAGGGAATGCGTACAGATGAACAAGCTCTGTATATTCGCAAACTATATGAGGATTACAAATGTGACTACATAGTTCTGGATACAAACGGATTAGGTCTTGGAGTTTATGATGCTCTCGCTAGAGATATGGTAAATCCAGATACAGGAGAATTGTATCCCGCATTGTCTTGCTGCAATAATGCTGAGATGGCTTCAAGATGTACTGTCGTAGGAGCAAAGAAAGCAATCTGGTCTATCAAGGCAAGCGCTCAGTTTAACTCAGACTGTGCATTTATGCTCCGTGAAGCATTCAGAAGTGGACGAATGCGTCTTCTCTCTACTGAGTATGATGCAGAAAAATATCTTGCTGAAATCAGGGGGTACAACTCTCTTTCTGATTCTGACAAGATGGCGTTACAGCTTCCGTATATTCATACGACACTGCTTGTCGATGAACTTACGAAACTCCTGTATGAGGAGTCTGGAGGCAAAATCAAAATCACAGAACGTACTGGAATGCGTAAGGATAGATACTCAAGTCTTTCATACAACTACTATGTAGCTATGCAAATTGAAAATAAGATGAACAAACGTCAGAGTTTCGGAGATGGAGCGTCCGATATGTTCATCATCAAAGCTCCGAATTATAAAAGAAAGGCGGTGAATGGATTATATGGCGGAACAAAAGCAAGTTGGAGATTCTAGTGTCAAAGATTTCTCCGGTATGATAGGAATCTCTAGTAAGTTTGCTGTTTTAAACAGGTTGATTACCAGGGATCTTAATAACAATACTACTACCCCAACATTTTCTTTGTATTCAAAAGAGGATGTACAGGATATCTTGCTAACCCATATACATATGAGAAACAGATTCGCAATGCTGTTACATATATATATGGTGCTTCTTCTCATTTTAGAAGAATCATTCAGTATTTTGCAAGTCTGTCTGATTTAGCATATGTAGTGTCTCCGTATAAGATTGACCCTAAATCTACCAATGCCAAAACGATAAACCGAAATTATCGTAAGGTATTAAATGCTCTGTCTGCGATGAGCATTAAAACTCAGTTCCCGAAAATCCTAACCGTCTGCTTACGAGAGGATACATTCTACGGAACTATGTGGGTAACAAATGACAATATCACTATCCAACAGTTGCCGAGTGATTATTGCGCTATATCCACAATCGAAGGAAACGTATTAAATGTATCTTTCGACTTCTCATACTTCGATTCGCACAGTGCTTTATTGGAGTTTTATCCGCAGGAGTTTAAAACGAAGTATGCAGTTTATCAGAAGCAGCGTACTTCAAGATGGCTTGAGCTGGATTCTCCGACCTCATTTGCTATCAAGGTCAACAATGATATTCTGTCATATTCCTTACCACCATTCATCGGTATATTAAGAGAACTGTATGATCTTGAGGATTATAAGCAACTGAAATTAACAAAAACAGCACTGGAAAACTATGCAATGCTTGTAATGGCGCTCCCAATGGATAAAGACGGCAACTGGGGTATTGATCTGAATAAGGCAAAAGAATTCTGGAAGAACTTAGATTCTGTTCTCCCTGAAGAGGTTGGATCTATTCTTACACCGATGCCTATTACAAAGATTGGCTTTGAGAAATCAAATACCGGAGATACTAATACTATCGCAGACGCTGAACAGAATATTTTCACATCTGCTGGCGTATCTTCTCTTTTGTTTAATAATGAAAAGGCATCTGCTAATGCTCTTTCATTATCTATAAAGCTGACCAGAGTCTCACGTTTGGCATTGTGCGAAGCATCGAAGACGCTGTAAACAGATTTATACAGGCTCAAAGTTATGGAAAGAATTTTAAGGTTACTTTTCTGGATGTTTCTCCATATAACCGAAAAGAAATGGGCGACGCATATCTCAAAGCCGCTTCCTACGGACTCCCTACGATTGCAATGTATGCAGCATCACAGGGACTCGGACAAGCGGAGCTTGATGCTATGAGTTTCCTTGAAACAGAGGTTATGGGTCTGCAAGATATGTTTAGACCAATCCAGAGTTCCACACAGATGAGTGGTAATACCACATCTATCGATAGTGATGCGCCGACAGATGAAGGTGGCAGACTCAGTCAGACGAAACAGATTTGACAGATAGTGGTGAACAGTCCTCAGAACAAAGCTCTGATTGGGATAGCGGTGATGATTCATGAAAAAATTCATATATGCTTTCAGTGAGTCGGATAGAGACGTTCTTCTGTCACAGGGATACACACTGCTGAAAGCGGATAATACCCAAAAGATATATGTCTTTAAAAATAAAGAGGAATTATGTTTCTCCATGAATGATGGAACATTTGCTTCTTTCAGACATTTTGACTTTTTAGCCCGCATGAATAATCATGCGGGTCTTTGTATTACGGAGTTATAGATGAAAACAGAGATTTTAAATCTTACATATGCATCATCTTTAACCGATTTATGCGAGATTAACTCTTCTTTTGATTCCGGGATTCTCCGTATCGCATACACAGGAGATAACCGAAATGGCAGTTCTATTTCTAAAGATGTATTTGAGAGATGCATCAAAACGATTTATAACTGCCCGGTTGTATGCAATTACGACAGAGAGACTGATACTCTCGGCGGTCATGATATGGAACTTGTCCGTAAGGATGACGGTAGTCTGATTCTTGTGAATCTGACACAGCCGATTGGTGTAGTTCCGCAGACGGCAAAAGTATACTGGGAAACTGTCGAGGAAGATGACGGTACTGTAAACGAATATCTGTGCGCTGAGGTTTTGATCTGGAAGCGCCAGGAGGCTTATAGGAAAATCAAAAAAGATGGAATTACAGCTCAAAGCATGGAAATTACCGTCAAGGATGGTGAAACCATCAATGGGATTTACTGTATCAAAGATTTTGAGTTTACAGCATTTGCATTGATCGGTGTTGAACCGTGCTATGAATCTGCATCTCTTGCATTTTCAAACAGGATTTCAAACAGGAATTTCTAAGATGATGCTTGAGCTAAAGGATAGTTTTAAAGATGTCACTGTCTCTGATGAGACTGGCAATATACACTCACACAAATACTCAATGGAAGGAGGAAGTAAAGGATTGGATAAACAGAATTTAATTGAAAAGTATGGCATTGATGTTAATACTCTTGATTTCTCCATTGATGATTTTACTGTTGAGGCGCTTGAAGAAAAATTCAAAGCAATCACAGAGGCTGACAAAAAGTCTGACCCAGAGGTTGATATAGATAAAAATAAATTCGCCCTTACAAGTAATGTCGTTGATGAAATCATGCGAGCACTCGATGCAGAGAAAATCCAGCGTGAATGGGGCGAATGCAGTCGCTATTTCTTTGTAGATTGTGACTTTGACGCTATGGAAGTTTACTGCTGGGACAGAACCGATTGGCTGCTCTATGGATTCTCTTACAAGACAAACGGAGACAGTATTGAAATCGATTTTGAGAACAAAAAGCGCAAGAAATATGTAATCGTTGATTTTGATGAGGGCGAGCAGGTTTCTCCTATTGCGCAGGTATTTGAGCAGATGGAACAGGTAATCACTGACAAGTTCGCTGCTTCTGCTGAATTTGAAGCAAAATACCAGAACGCATCTGAAACGATTACTTCTATGGAGGCAGAGCTTGAGGAACTTCGTAAGTTTAAAGCTGATACAGAAACAGCTGCTATGGAGGAAGCTCGTAAATCTGAAATTGCAGAAGTATTCGCTAAATTTGAAGACCTAGTAGGTGTAGAAGCATTTGAAAATCTAAAGACAGATTGTGATGCTGACTGCATGAAGTTTGAACTGGATGCTCTTGAGGAGAAATGCTATGCAATTCGTGGTAGACGTGGAATACAGACTAAAATGAATTTCAGTCAGAAGGCTCCTAAACTACCTATCGAAACACCAGAAAATAACAAAGCAGACCAGCCTTATGGCGGTCTTTTTGAGGAGTACGGCTTCTCTGCTAAAGAATAAGGAGGTAAAAATTTATGGCTAAATATGGCGTTGTTAGAACAGACAACATGACTGGTACTGATGTTCGTAGCGAACTTGTGTCTGTTAAATACATGGGTACAGGTAAAAATACTGCTACCGAAATTGAAAACGGAAGTGTCCTGAAAGCTTCTGATCTTATGGACGGTGAACGCGAGGTATTCCTCGGAGAAGATGTTGCAAAAGATACACCGATTCGCGAGGTCGTACTGATTGCAGCACCGGAAGTACCGTATGACGAAAGACTCCGTAACCTGGATGAATTCATTAACCCGGCTGGCAAGGCTTGCAGAGGATATAGACTCCATTCCGGAAATATGTTCTCCGTAACTAAAGAAGCTCTGACAGGTCTCGCATCCCCTGCAAAGGGAAATATTGTAGAGCTTGCAGCTGGCACAAAACTGAATGTTGCCGCATCTGCAACTTCTGGTGCAACAACTGTTGGAAAGATTATCGACGTTGAAATCGCCGGTAGATACACATACTACGTTATCAAGATTGACTAAAGAATCGCCAGTCATGCTAACTAAATAATTTACAAGGAGGATTTTTATAATGGCTGAAATTAAAGATATTGTAAAACTTGCTGTTGATGGTTACAAAGGCAAGGTTGAAAAATATTCCGTAGGTCAGTCTCAGGAGCTGCTCAGACAGGCTCTGATCGAGGCTAACGGCGGAAGCACCGTCCTGGACTATAAGAAAATCAGAGACGGTAAGTGTGCAGGTCTGTTCTCTCTTCTGGAGGAAACACTGAGCAGAACTGTTGTTGAGGGTCTTCAGGGCGATGAATACTTTAATGCTCTGGTTGATTTTCGTAATGTTCCTGAAGGTGATAAGAACATCTTCCTCGTTGAGGATAGAAATCTGTTCGTAGTTTCTGAAGCGGCTGATGGTACTCAGGGTATCAGACGTCAGAGACTCGGCGGTGTATCTGAGGCATCTATTCCGACTTCTCTCAAGACAGTCAGAATTTACGAGGAGCTGAATCGTGTACTTGCAGGTCGTGTTGACTTCAACGACTTCATCAACAAAGTATCTGAATCCTTCCGTCAGAAACTTCTGAATGACATCTACACTCTGTGGAGTGGCGCTACTGCTGACCAGTTCGGTGGTACTACATATTTCCCGGTTGCAGGTGCATATGACGAGGATGAACTGTTAGACCTGATCTCTCACGTAGAGGCAGCTGCCAATGGACAGCAGGCTACAATCATCGGGACAAAGAAAGCACTGCGTAAACTGAAAGCTTCCATCCAGAACGATGGCGCTAAAGACGATCTCTACAATATGGGATACTATGGTAAGTTCTATGGAACTCCTGTAGTAGCTGCTCCACAGCGCCATAAAGTAGGCTCCACTGAGTTCGTATTCGATGACGATGTTATCACTATCATCGCTGGTGATGACAAGCCGATTAAAGTCGTATACGAAGGAAGCCCTATCGTTCTCATGGGTGACCCAATGAGCAACGCAGACTTCACTCAGGAATACCTGTACGGCGAGAAATACGGAATGGGTATCGTTCTTGCTGGTGGTAACGCTGGTGTTGGTCGTTACGAAATGAATGCGTAATCGCAGTAAAAATACAACGGGAGCTGTGATGGCTCCCGTTCATGAACGGAAGGAGTAATTATGGAAGATAAAACTGAAACTCAGGTTGTGGAACAGAATGCAGTTACAGAATCCGTAGCTGCCGAAACTCCAAAGAGAAAAACTCGGACTAAAAAGGCTGCTGAAAAAACTGTGAAACCTATTGTTCCAAAAGATATTGACCCCGAACAGTATGTAACTGTTCGCAATGGTTTTCAGGGACGACTGGTATATGTTAGCAAACATACAGGAGAAAGATTCGTATGGGATCAGTTTGGTGCCGAACAGGAAATGGAACTTCGTGAATTGAAGAACGCAAAAAATTCATATAAGAAGTTCTTTGAAAATAACTGGTTTATGTTCGATGAGGACTGGATTGTCGATTATCTCGGTGTCCAGAGATTTTACCGTAACGCAGTACGTATTGAAGATTTTGATGAAATCTTTCAGAAGGATGCGAAGACAATCTCTGAAATAATCAGTGATATGTCAGATGGTCAGAAAAAGTCTGTGGCTTACAGAGCTAGAGTTCTTATTGCAGATGGTGCCATTGATTCCAACAAAGCAATCACTGCCCTGGAGGAGTCTCTCGGAGTTGAGCTGGTTGAGCGTGATAGATAGGAGGGGTTCGTATGAGCGTTTCTTATGACGTATTCATCGGCTCATTTCTGGAGAAGATAACCGAAAGAGACCTATTGTCTCTTGAAAAATCGCAAAGAGACAGCATCGTCACTGGTTACATGAAACGAGCAATCAGCGGTTTTAAGAAAATTTGTCAATATGATTTATCAACCACAATCATGATTGACGAACAAGAGAATTCGAAGTTGACATTCCGGAAGAAGGACTTGATTGAAATTTCATGATATCATTTCTGAAGGATGATTGTGCAGTGGTTGAAACCATATGTATACAGGCAGGAGTTATTAGAAAATGCTATAGATACGCAAGATTTCACAACCTACTCTCCTGCTGAGTTGCTTTTGCGTGTAGGGAACGCATATGCAGATGCCAAAAAGGACTACACCCAAATGGTCAGGAGTATTCCTTTAATACTGGAGATTTGACGGACTTACACCTATGAGTGGCGTAGTTACAGTAACAGGACAAACAGTCCGAAACAATCTCGTAAAGAATTATTTCCACGATCTCGTAAATCGATTTTTTAAGATTCTCCCTATGCGAGAAAATGGAGAAGAGTCATTGACAACATATATGTGTAGCTTGCGTGTTGAACTTATCGGTGGAAAGGGTTTACTGCCTGAATTGCAGGTGAATTCATCCTACCTAACGCTGATGGCTATTCTTGAGTATTTAATTGATACACCGGAATGCACAGTAAGTGATGTGAGGCGTGAGGTATTCCACGCTATATCTGTATGCAACAAACTCGAAGAGTATTTTACTGTCGAGGAGGTATAGTCATGGGAATATGGGATACATATGAAAACCGTGTATATGTACAGGGTAAGACAAAACGTGAAGCTGCGCTCTTCCGCACTTCAAGAAGGCTTTCTTGAAAAACATTGGTAGACTCACTCTCCTATCACGGCGTTCTGATTGACGGAGAGGAACGTTCTGTAATTATAGATGACTCTGACAACTTAAATGAAAAAATTATGCATTCTCTGCCAGGTGAAGATTTTATGTGTGGAAGTCTTGTTGAATGGGCTGATAACCATTGGCTTGTTACTGAGAAAGATGCAAACAATGAACTGCGAACAAGAGTGAAGCTCCTGCAGTGCAATTTCCTTCTCAAATGGATTGATGAGGATCATATCATTCATGAGCAATGGTGCGTCATCGAGGATGGAACAAAATATCTGACTGGAGAATACGAGGATAAAGATTTCTTTGTTACAAGAGGGGACTCACGTATCGCTATGACGATTGCTCGCAATTCAGATACAGTGAAGTTTTCACGTAACTGCAGATTCCTTATAGACGACCCTGAGTCATCAGATATGAATGCATATCTTCTTACAAAGCCGCTAAAGGTTGGGAAAACCTATAACGGTCATGGTGTATACTCTTTCGTTTTACAGGAAGTAGTGTCAACAGATAATGATAACTTTGAGCTTGGAATTGCAAATTATTATTTGCATTTTCCTAAGAAAGAAAATTCAGATACCGGAAGCACAGATGATAAAGATAACAACACATCATCAGGAACTGGTAAGAAGGGATGGTTGTAATGCAGTTAGAGGAATTCTATGACTACAAAAATCAATCATGGCGACATTCTGACAAATAAGGATATCGTATCTCTTCTGAATACTGATATCAAATTAGAGGATGCTGCTGAGTTGGCTTATACACAAGTGTTTCCATGTGAATATATCCCAGATACGGTCGAACATGGCAAAACATTTATTTGCTTCGATGTAGATATACAAGAGGCGACTGCAAATAAGACATTTCTATATCCGGTCTTATATATATGGGTTTTTACTCATAGAAGCAAACTTCGTCTGCCTAACGGTGGTGGTGTTAGAACAGATAAGCTATGCGTAGAGATTGCAAAAACGATTAACGGAAGTCGGAACTATGGTCTTGGAGAACTTGAATTATATGCAGTAAAGAGATTTGCTCCGATGACTGACTTCAATGGAAAGCTCATGACCTTCCATGCGAAGGATTTCAACATGCAATACAATCCGAAGAAACCGATACCCGTAAATCGTAAGACGGGATAATGTCAACTTTACATCTGCTCTATCGTGATTCTTACGAAATCAATGATTCCATCCGTATAGTAGTCCCATCGGTCGGACAGGTATTGGATAACGAAGATACTTATTACAATATTGTGTCTGCTATAACAGCTATGCCAATCGATTTCATGGTGCAGCTTGATGACCTTGGGATAGATTTTACGACAATCAATGCATGGCAATTATTTGTACTGCTTTTTGAAAATTTAAAGCAGATGGATAAATATGACCTGAGTCTCGTGTTTGGAGATTTGGATTTATCATGCTTTGAAATTGGAATCAGTCCGCAGAATGGAAAATTCATTATTCGTGATGAAAAACATGACATCACGATTGATCGAGCAATTCACAGCCAGATGGCTTCTGTCTACGGAAGTTACACCACCTAGAAAAGAATCACAGACGACCTGCTAATGATGAAGCAAAAGAGTATATGTTAAGGCGTGCTCGTGAAAAACTCAAGCGGCATAAAGACCGCAAAGAAGATTCACAGCTGGAATCTCTCATAATCGCAATGGTTAATACCGAACAGTTTAAATATGATTTTGAGGGGACAAGAGAACTTTCTATTTATCAATTCAATGAAAGTGTTCGGCAGGTTATTAAAAAGACCGATTATGACAACAGAATGTACGGTATATATACCGGAACAATAAATCCAAAAGAATTGAGTCAGAAAGATTTGAACTGGCTCGTTCACTAATAAAACAATAGGAGGAATATTATGAATATCAAAGATATTACTATCACAAGTCTTGAGACAATCTCCGCCTTTGACCTTGTAACTGGTAATTATAGATTCACACTGGATGAACTGCAGAATGCAACTATCGCAAATACTCAGGAATCTACAGAAATTACTGGTAAGGGCGGACGCAAACTGTCTAACCTGAAACGTAATAAGGCTGTAACTATCAGCGGTACAAACGGTCTCGTGTCTGGCGGACTGCTTGAAGCTCAGACTGGTGGAAAATTTGAAAACAAAGCCACTGAAGTAATGTGGACAGACTATCTCACTGTGTCTGGTAATAAGACTGCTACAAAATACAAAGCTATCGGTACAACAGGAGCTGAAATCGAGGCGCTGTTTATTCGTAACGCGGATGGTTCAGTCGGAGAGGAACTCGTACAGGCATCTACGGCTGGAACAGGTAAATTTACATATACACCTGGAACAAAAGCTCTTACATTCCACACAGATGTAGCTGATGGCACTGAAGTTATCGTTTATTACAAGAGACGTATCAAAGCTGATGTTTTGGATAATGAAAGCGATGTTTACTCTGAGAAATGCACTCTGTACATCGATGCTTTTGGAGAGGACAAATGCGGTAACGTATATAGAATTCAGTTCTTCATCCAAAAGCTGACTTCTCTGGAGAGTTCTCTCTTGAAATGGGTGAGAACCAGACTGCTCATGCATTTGAGGCAGAATCTCTTGCTGGTGCCTGCGGTGCTGGCGGTTCCCTGTGGACATACACTGTGTTCGGTGTAAATACAGCTGATGCTGAATGAAGAGCGCAGGCATTGTTCACGAATGACAGTAAAACTATTGTAGATGAAACTACAAAGAGTCTCGTGACGGAATTAGGAAGGTGGGAATAATGCCTACAGCTACAAGAATTTGTAAAGTGTGTGGTAAAGAATATGAATACTGCCACACACTTAGACGAGTAGATGGTATCTTCCGGTATCAGGATGTTGCGTGTTGTCCCGAACATGGTAGTATCTACCTTGCAGAGATTGAGGCATCACGGGCTGAAGATGCAAAGCAAATAGTTCCAAACAAAAAGCCTGCTGAATCGTCTTTGAACTATAGCGACCTCGACGAATGCGACGGGGAAGATTCTTGGTTTGAGGACGATTTCGATGAGGAAGATACAGAGTAACAATTAATATAGCACATGGCTACATCTTTTTTAAGGTGTAGCCTTATTTTCATGAGGTGATTATTATCGCAAGGAC
>ENA-OQIG01000506-OQIG01000506.1-human-gut-metagenome-genome-assembly--contig:-NODE-506-length-22320-cov-3.035372_pt1 | contig 22320 bp, 18 predicted proteins | sample MGYA00242576_ERZ504741 | MGnify/ENA primary metagenome ERZ504741 (study PRJEB26092, sample SAMD00036436) | human gut metagenome | host: Homo sapiens | study: EMG produced TPA metagenomics assembly of... | reverse complement strand
GCCTGCTCTTGACATGCCCGTAAGCAACTGTTATATATAAAACAAGAACGACAAGCCTGATTCACAAGCTTATCGCTCTTAATTATCATAGAAGAATCTTATTTACAGAGATTTTCTCATACTCTCTTATTACCTGAGAACTCCTGCAGGTTGAATATTACGGTGCGGCAGGTTCTTCCGCAATTATCCGTTTCTATGCTTTCCTATATATCTAAGTTTTGCCTCTAATAAGCGTTTTCTACAGCGTCCATACATTGTCCGCTTTATCATTTTTAATCGGCTGTTTGTGCCTCAACAAAGCCATTACTATAGTCATAGGCTACGGCATTTTCAATCGCGTCTATGTCTCTTTTTAATCCTTCAGCAAAACTCTTTAGTGCTTTAAGTTCGCTTTTGCAATATTTTTCTATAAACAAGTATAATAGCGGAATATTTCGCTTTTTAAAAATATTTCGAAACTCTTTTATGCAACGATGAAGTTCCTGGACCGCAGGATACTGATCATAAATAAAGTTTTTGTGTGCTACTGTTAATTCTGTATTCATCCACATATATCGAAATATCCCTTCACGTGTGATATAGTCCTTTTCTTTACCGATACTACCTGTTCTGTATTTTAATGCTTCTGTCATTGTTTGGATATATGGTTGCACTTCAAAATATCTGTTTTCTTTTTGTTCTATCTTACATAAATAGTCAAAGACATTACTCTTTGAACCTGTATATCCTTTTGTATAAATTTCTTTTATTGTTTTGCTTTTACTCCACCCAGAATCCAAACATTGAATAATGAAATCATAAAATATATCCAATTTACTCTGCCGGATTCCGTACATACTTAATTCTTCCGGATCTCCTTCACGATATTTTGCAATCGTATTTCGTCCTACCCCCATTCGTTTTGCTATTTCACGATAGCTACATCCTTCACTTAAAAATTTCTGTATTTGACAGACCATTTTATACCGTTTTTCTGAAAAAATAGAAGAGTTATCCACATCAGATTTGATTTTTTTTACACGGTTCTTCTATGACTGTAGACTGCTCAACATGAGTAATACTTACTGTTGCTGGAAATGTATGATTTAGTGCCTTTTTGATTGCCTCCAATAAATTCTGATGTAAATGAAACCGGTCTGCCACCTGCATAGCATCGGGTAACTCTTCTGATATTACTTTTGCATATGCACTCGCCCGATCACGAGTGACTACTTTTATATGTTTATTATTCTTAAGCCAATTTCTTAGTGCATCTCCATTTCTTCCATCCAACAGCGCAATTGGTTCATGATTTTTTTCATTTACAATAATAGTTCCATATGTATGTCGTTTTTTATATGCAAAATCATCCACGCCAATTACATCACCTACCTCTGGTCCGGGAAGAGATTCATACTTTCTTAAAAGCAGTCTTATAACAGTATCCCCACTAATTTTAATACCAAGTGCCTTACAAATACGGGCACAACCTTCGCAGCTAGATTCCATTGCTAGTGTACAGATAAAATCAGCACATCGTTCTGTCATACGACTATAAGTATTAAGAAAACCATCAAATGTTTCAGCAAACGTTGTTACTTCACAGTCATTATTTATACATTCATATTCATGAGAACAAATCTCAAGTTGAACCATCTTCCCTAAAATAGGGAGATCCTGGACTTTACGAATATAGGTTCCATGATATTTATCTGTTATATAACCACATTTTGGGCACCTGCAATCCTTGGAGATTGATTTCATTCGCATTAAAATCTGTTTTTCATATTCCTGAATCTTAGTTATATTTAATTCAGTTTCAGGATAAAAACTATTTATACATAATGTACCGTGTGAACCTGGCATCTGACTGCCTCCCCCATATTTTTTGATATGTTAATTATACTATATGTCCGATAATATAAAAAAGCAAAAACGGATAATTGCGGAAGAATCTCAAAGTCCGGACAGGTGGCTCAGAGAGCCCCGGAATAATCATGCAGGTGATGAGTTATATCTCTTTACGAGGGAGTATTCTACGACCTGTTATGAGATGTGTAAGTCAGGAGCACAGATTCATTCGATTCTTTATGGAAGGAAGAAAAATACGGCATTCATGAATTTATCAAAGTACCTTAACTTCATGATGTCGTATTTTGTAGAGTATTATGGTCTTGATGTTGCTTAATTAACTCAGCAATAAGCGTTATAGGCAGCGCTAATATTTGAAATGACTTCATCCACAATGTTCCTTGGGGACATTACCTTTACATAGTGTCCGAGAAAAAGAATGTTGCGGATGATTTCATCTTTTTGGAAACGATAATAGTAGATGTTCATGACGAGAGTATCATCCCCTTTATCATAACAAATAGTATCGTATGACGAAAAAGATAAGCACATCTATCATAGGCTTCATCTTGGTTCTTGATTTCAATAGAGACTGGAACTTTTTCTTTTATATTCTTTAGTTGCTTTTCAAAATTAGATAAAAACTTATTATATTCTACTATTTCATTTCCCAACTTTACTGCTGAGAGATTGGTTAGATTCATTTTCACTGGTCGCTTTGTATCTGATGGATAGCAGGAGAGTGAAAAAGAGTCAAATTGCGCAGAATATTCTAGCTTGTAAGGGTACACCTCTTGGTGTTCGTAGATTTGACCAGAAAAGGTTGTATTGGTTACAAACAGACGCCGATGCTGTTTTATTGCCGATACTATAGTCTTGAAATTTGTTAAAAACTCATCTGTGATTGATAGCTTGTTATCAGGAGAAAGTGATCGAATGTCGATGTATTCAGATTTGATTGGAAACCTCGACTGATCAATTTCATTTTCAAGTGCAGAAACGAGCTTTTGCTTAGTGGATGGTTCCAAAAACAAATCCGACTTACTGTTTTGTAAAATATAGTATAACCAGGCCTTTTCTGCGATAGATGCTCTTATAGGAATAGAAATCTGACGCAACGGCAACATAAGAGCATCTTGGGTATAGAGGATGCTGGCATTATAAAATTCACTGTTATCGTAGGCATTTGTCAGGGCAAGCAGGAATTCTTCAAAAGAGCTTTGAGAAGCTCCGGAGAGCTGTTCTCTAAGTTCATCTTCTGTTAAAGCCAGGGAATCGTCATTCACACAGTTGTTTATGTAATTTGTGATGAAGGCGAAGTTTTTGTTCTTATATTTATTGAATAATTCCATATTGCTTCATTGCCTCTTCCCAGTCAGTTTTGATTTTACCTGCTAAATCAGGGTTTGTACTAGAATCTACGACAGCATAAGAGCCATATCCACGGATCCACGGGACTAATTCCAGCTCGCTTTGTACAGTAACAGAGAAATCAACATGCCCGTTTCCGAGTTCTGTTATAAGGCCATAATGACGCGTTGATTTAAGCTGTTTAGTTGTTTCTGGTATTCTTCCTCGGGGAATGTAAAATGGATTAATACCGTGGAAGTTTTTTCGCTCATGGCAATATTCCAAACGTGTTCACAGTGTTGAGAATATATCTGATTGTACATGCGATGTAGATCAGTGCCTTTATTGATTTTCCCGGTAAAGAATTCGTATTTCTGCAACTTTTTAATTCTCTTGGCAATGGCTACTTCAGACACTGAGGATAACCGCTGCATATTGAAAACTTTATATTCATAATCATAACAGAAGAAATATTGGCGACCATATTGGCAGTCAATTACTAGCTTCATTGGTAGAACAGTACATTCTTTTAAGGAACCACTTTTAGTTCTATACTTATATTGGATGGCATTTGTGTTGTGGATTGCATTTAAAATAGCCCAAGTAATATCGTCATCAATAACATTTTGAAGACGGTGGTTTTTGTAGAAGAAAACAGGGTTTTCTTGCTTGTTGAAAAAACTATCGGTTTCTTCGATGAAATTTGATTGCGTATATTCACCTATAGTAGCGGATAGATAGTATCCTGGGATGGTAAGGAAAGAGCAATTGTAAAAGTACTCGGTCATAAGTTGTACATCTTTAAGCTCGTCTGCATCTAAATCAGCAAAAATATCATCCGAAAGCCGATAGGTATCTTTTGAAGTATTGACAATAATGCCAATATCCGACAACTCTTGAATTCGCGCACGAACTTTGGACAATGTGAAGAGCAACTCACTGTGTTCAGCGTTGCCAGGAATACCATTGAATGCTTCGAGTAAATCCTGATTAGTTTCAAATACTATCTGGAGAGTGATTATTAAGTCATTTATGGTAAATTCGTGCATATAATCCATGCAATCGTCTATTTCATCATATTCTTTACCACATTCGTCTGAAGCATACTCATAGGGCTTTTGCCGATAATCAGGATCTGTGAAAGTCTGCATAAGGCAAAAGTAGAAGATGAAGTCATCTATAACGTAGGAACAGTTTTGGTATGTGTCAGCAAGATAGTTTACGGGACAAATAAAAGGATCGTACATAAAACGATATTTCTTCCCGGAGCCCTTCTCTTTTGACTTGTGTTCCTGAAGGTATTCTCCATCAATATAGTTTTCAATTCGCTGTTTAGTGTCATAGAAAGAACTAATGCTTTTGGAAAGCTTTTTTTCTACAAGTTCTTCTTTAGACGAGCTGCCATACATGTAAAGATATCGTAGGATATCTCGGATTTTATCATAGTGTTTAATGTCACTTTGGAAGGCATGGGTGTTTTTGGTTTTTGCCATTTTGATTCACTCCGATTTTTGTAGGTTTTTTATAAAGTTCAGAAATTATCATGTGGTAGTATATGCTCATCACATGAAAAGCCAACTTGGAGGTGATAATTTCTCGGCTTTTAGTATACAAAAAAGTGCACAAAAAATCTAGACAAACTTGATACTTTATCAGTAAAATGATAAAATTGTAAGGGCATATACCAGAATTTGATGTGCGAACTACATGCACTTGAAATAATTAAACTTACCTATCGAAAGACGGAGGACTACGCGATGGAAAACATGAATGAATTTGATGGATTTGTAATGCCGCAGGCAAGAATGCTTCCTGTAATTTTATTACTTGATGTGAGTGGCTCTATGTCATATGACTCAAAGATGGATGAATTGAACAATTCCGTTCGTGAGATGCTTGAGAGTTTTCAGAAGGAACAGATCGTTCAGGCAGATATCTGCGTTTCGATTGTTACATTTGGATCAGAGGTTAAGGTTCACACGGAACTTATGTCGGCGCGTGATATTAACTACACTGATATGGTTGCAGGCGGAATGACATACATGGGTCGTGCTCTTGATGTGGCCTACGATATGATTGAAGACAAGACTAAGATTCCAAAGAATGCATACAGACCGGTTGTGGTATTGGTATCAGATGGCGCTCCTAATGATGATCACTGGGAGGACAAGCTCACGAAGTTTACTACTACAGGTAGAAGTTCTAAGTGTGACAGATGGAGTCTTGCGATTGGAGCCGATGCTGACACAGCTATGCTTAAGAAGTTCCTCGATCATCCTGAAAAGGAAGTATGCTACGTTGAAGATGCTGCAGATATCCATAAGTTCTTCCGCTTTATCTCCTCATGCACGATTCAGCGAAGCCAGAGCAAGAATCCGAATCAGGTGGCACAGGACCTGTTTACGGCCGATATTTTAAATATTAATTTTGACAACTTGAGATAAGCGCCTATGAAGCGAGAAGTCATAGGATATTCTTCTGTTAGGGGAGCCTTGCATGAGATAGGGAGGCTCCCTAACCAGGATTCATATCTCGTAAAGCAATTTAAATTCGGCACATTGCTCGTTGTGTCAGATGGCATGGGATGCATCCGCATTCAGATGTTGGCTCACATTCGGTTTGTCTGAGCGTATCGCGTGCTATTCAACTTTGGCACGAATATCGTTGCGATGATATTCGGTTGCTTATACCATTGCTGCATTCTTTGTGGGGGATGGATGTATTTCCGTTTCCTAAAAATGAATGTGGAGCAACTTGTCTTTTTGCCTTTCTGAGTGATGACAACCTTTTATATTTAGGGCAATTAGGGGACGGAAACATATATTATTCTGTCGGGGATGAACTTATTCTGCTAAAAACTAAAGAGGATGATTTACAAATCTTACGACTGGCATCAATAGCATCAGAAGTTTTGAGGATTGGAGCCTTGCTACAGTATGCGTTGGTGATAAATCTGTTAAGGTATGTCTTATGACGGATGGGGTTGCAGAAACTTTGGTTGAGAGTCGACGTAATGAGTTTGTGAAGCTACTCTGGAAGCGCTTAAGTGAAAAGAATAATATTTGCGAGCGAAATAACATGATTAATAGGCTGTTAGAGGATTGGAATCCGGTAAATGCTGGAGATGACAGAACTTTAGTCAGCTATGAAAAACGATAAGGCGGTGCAATATGGAAGAATCAAAAATTCAATTTGTGATTGATGAAAATGGATATAAGCATTACCTAGAGGAGGTCCTTGGAGGAGGTGGCCAGGGCGTTACCTGGAAAACAAAGGATCCTAACATTTTGATTAAGATGAAGGTTAATCCGGGTACCGGTGAACCTGTGGTAGACGATGCAGAATATGAAAAGTTTAAGAAGGAACTTGATGAGGTTAGAATTCTTGATATTCCTGTTGATATCCATATTGCAAAACCTGTAAGTTTACTGCAGAAACCGTACTGTGGATATACTATGCGTCTCCTTAATGATATGAAGCCAATTAAGTATTGGATCAGACCATTTGACGGAACGACAAAGCCGGGGCTCTTTTTATATAACACTGGTGGATTGCGTCATAGATACGAGCTGTTAATGAACACAGCAGAGATATTCACGCGTTTGTATGCTCACTCAACAGTTTATGCAGATATTTCTCCTGAAAATATTTTTGCATTCTGGAAATCTCGAATCAAGTGAAGTCTGGCTTATTGACGCAGATAATATGCGTTACAGATTTGATGTTGAAAAACAGATTCAGACACCGGGATATGGTGCACCTGAGATTATGAAAGGTGAAATCAATTCTCTTCAGGCCGATGAATATTCGTTTGCAATCCTTGCACATGAAATCTTGACTATGAATTCTCCGTTTAATGGTGAGCTTCTTACAGACGGTGACGGAGGGGGCTGGGACGATGAAGAAGTAGATTATGCTGATCTTGCTTCAAAAGGAGAAGTTGCCTGGATTTATGATGAGAATGACGACTCTAACAGATGCCACACCGGATTAGGACCGAAATTTGCATTCACTAAAAATATAAAGAAACTGTTCGAAGGTAATTTCGGAGAAAAAGGCCGCCACGATCCGCTTAGCAGACCGAAAATGCGGGATTGGTATATTGCCCTGAGACAAGCAGCAAATCTTACAGCTAAGTGTAAATATTGCGGAAGTACTTTTTTAGTACAGCTGGAAGATATTCAGAACTGCAAGTGTCCATTCTGCAAAACAGGAAGAGAGAGTGCTCGGGCGCCATTTATAGCTGCAATCGTTATGGACTATTTCAATGTAGATAAGATTGTTGCAGATGTTAACGAGGATATAGATGCATTTAATTCAGATGGAGGGTATGAGGTTGAACCGTGTCTCTCGATCTGTTAAAGCGCAAGGAAGCCGTAAGTATTAAGATTATCGATAATATGGATGGAGATTATTTCTTGTATAACTATCATACAAGCGATACATCTTTTTCTGAAAAGGTAGAAAAGTCTATAGAAATTGCGATTTCTGAAGGCGAGTATACAATCCGGAACCTGATGAATCGAGCTATTCGCATTGGAACACCAAATTCGGATTACGGCGAAATTATGCCGAACAGCAGTAAACGTTTGTCTGATATTAATAATATTATTTTGACCATGTCCGTGCTGCGCGGTGATATGACAGATTATCTTGGGGATGAAGAATTTACTACAGATGACATCAGGAATCTGAGAGAAAGAAGAATTCAGTTTGTCCTGGTATAGAAAAGGAGAGATGACGAATGGATCATTATGATCTCAAGCATTGTACACAAGAAGATACAATAGAATTTGAAATACTCTCTAATCTAAGCGATGAAAAAAAGCCACATTTTAAAGATGGCGAACCAGTCAGATTTATGAGTATTGGCGATGAATATGCGATAGCGTCTTTGAACAATGATACTAGAGTAGTTAAGGTTAAGCCGACTAATGCGCATTATAAGAGTATTGTCGACGGGATTCTTGGTAGGGGTAGAGTTTGTTTGACAGCTGTCATTAATAATACGAAAAAATTGCTTCAGGTATCTTTTAAACAGTTTTCCGAGGAGAAAACTCTTAGCTATGCAATTAACGTATCGGAAGATTTTTTTTCTTCGGTTAGAAGAAGTGTTAATCTGAATAACATTTCAAATCCCAAGAAGGATATAGAAGAAGGAACTTTATATAAGGCTGGTGGTTACACATATGCTGTAATCGGAGTTCACGCACGTGCCGATGAGAATCAGCAGTTTAAGCGGTTTATTGTTGTCGGAAGAGATTTTTATATTCAGGTCAACAAGATAGAGGAAGATTTAGGGCAGGAGTATTACGTCGCTGAAAAAGTGTTTAAGAAAATTAAGTCAGATGACTATTATTTTTTCTTGGCAAAAGGTCAGCTTAAGTACACAACAGATCGTGAAAAAATAGCACTTGAAACAAAGGCTGTAATGGAAAGCCTTGCAGATGATACATATATTAAAATATGGGATGAGTATGGTGAGATTGAGAGAGAAACCATATTGCAGGAAGCTCGTGATTTCGGTGCTTTGAGATATACTTCTTATGAGCAGATTGGCCGAGATTATCGTTTTGATATATCTTCAGATAACCCGGAGAGATTCTCTGCATTTGCAAAGAAATTTGAGCGAGGAGACATATTAGCGGCAAGTATTATGAATCCGTTTGATGTGCAGCGTGAGAATCAGGAATTCGAGGAGTATCTGGATAAACATAAGAATTATATTGCTAACATTCGTCTTGCGGAGGATATAGATCCTTCAAGTGGTTCTGTTATTTTTACGGTTGATGACCAGGAGGCAAGAAAAATTTCTGTAGCGCAGCAAGGCTATATTTTTGTCTCTATTATGGGTGATAAAAAACGTTTGGACAGACGTGAGCAGGCTCGTACCAAGATAGAAAGCCGTCAGTGTCCTATGCCTAATTTATCAGCTGTTCTAGAAGGTAAAAGTGTAAGTGCAGCGAATAGAACTAAAAGGGATTATCCTGCATTAAGCGATAGCGTTATTAAGGAGATATTTACCAAGAAAGGCAAATACCAGCCACCTACACAGAAGCAGGAAATGGCTATTGCCATGCACTTAATACGCCGGATATTGCGCTGATTCAAGGCCCTCCAGGAACCGGAAAAACGACGGTTATTACAGCTATATTAAAGCGTTTAAATGAAATTGCTGATCCAACAGGAGGCATGTTTGGAAGAGACCTTGTGACAGCATTTCAGCATGATGCGGTGCAAAATGCAATTGACAGGATTGAGATATTAGGCTTGCCGGCAATAAAGTTTGGTCATAAATACAATGAATCAGAGGATGATATTGTGGAGATTAATGCCGCAATTCAGGGATGGATTAATGACAGACTGTCTGATTTATATACCTGTCACAGTGATCTTGACAGCAAGAAGTATTTGACTGAATTTAACAAATTGTATGTGGATTATCTGTATTCTGCTAACTCTATAGATCAAACACTGGATCTTTTGGAAAGAGTACGTGATCTGGTTGATATCCGTGTTTCATCTGAGTTGTTAGATGAATTGTCAGATGAAATATCAGACTTGCAGTTAATGACTGGTCGGACTGCAGGAGCAACAACAAATCTTCTGGTTCGTGCTGTCAGACGCCTTCCGGCATCTGAGATTGCATTTGAAGATAATGGAAGATTTGAAATGCAAAGGGCTGTTTATCAGTTGCGAAAACAGCGCAATACAGAATTTGATACAGAGATAAAACAGATTCAGAAGATGCTGGACTCAGAAGAATATGATTTTGAGTCATTAAAACTGATTCGTAAAAAGCTCCTGATAAAGGTACTTCCTAAGCAGGATATATTTACGGCCCCTAATAAAAAAGATGATATCGTACGTTTACTCGGTAGGATATCGGACTATCTTTTGAACCAAATTGAAGGTGGCAAAGATGGCGAAGACCTTGTAATTATGCAGTATATGCAGAGCTTGGAAGAGGATCCTCTTGCAGTAAAGCAGGCAATATTAAACTATTCGGCTGTTAATGGCGCTACAAATCAGCAGGTCATGCGAAAAGAGATAGCTGACTTAAAAGACGGAGAAATAGTTTTTGACAATGTACTTGTAGATGAGGCGGCAAGAAGTAATCCTCTGGATCTCTTTATACCTCTTTCAGTCGCTAAGGATCGTATTATTCTTGTTGGAGACCATAGACAGTTACCTCACATCATTGATGAACAGATAGTTGGAAAACTAGAAGACAATAAAGAAAACGATGTAAAGGCTGACATTGAACAGAAGATCAAAGAGAGTATGTTTGCGCAGCTGTTTACAAAGCTGAAAATGCTGGAGGCTCAGGATGGTATTAAGCGCACGATTACGCTTGATAAACAATATAGAATGCATCCGACTCTCGGCACATATATCGATAATAATTTCTATCGTAAATATAACGAGAGCGAACATGTTGGAAACGGCTTAGAAGATCCGGCATTTTTCGCACATACTTTGCCGGGGATTGAGAATAAAGCATGCATTTGGTATGACATTCCATATGACGGAGAGAATAAAGGCGAAAAAGCAAAGAGTAAGTTCAGAAGAAAGGAAGCAGAGGCTATTGCTCGTCACCTGAAAAAGATGATTTTGTCTGAAGGTGGCAGAACCTTGAATTATGGCATTATTACTTTTTACCGGGAGCAGGTAAATGAAATTAATAAGGCACTAGCAGACTCGTCTATTCAGATAATGGTAAAAGATGAGGCGGGGCATTATGTGATAAATCCTGAGTATAAGAAGAATAATCGCGACGTGAATGAAATTGTAAAAGTCGGTACAGTAGATGCGTTCCAGGGTATGGAATTTGATGTGGTTTATCTATCCATGGTTCGATCTAATGATACGGAAATAGATGTATCTGATGATAGTCCTGAAGTGGCGCGGATGCTGCAGAGAAAGTATGGCTTTTTAATGTATGAAAACCGTCTTTGCGTAGCAATGAGCAGACAGAAAAAAGCACTTATATGTGTTGGTGACAGCAAAATGCTCCAAGGAGCACAGGCTGTAAAGGCAGTTGCACCATTAGTGGAATACTATAAATTATGTAGGGAGGATGAATATGGAACAATCATTCAATAACAGAACCAGTGTCATATATCAGAATCCTACGCATCCCAAGAATTATAAAATTGTAAAAAAAACGTTGGGTTTTAGTGCCGATGTGTGAATACAAAGTGTCGGTCCCCTATCCGAAGCCTAACGCTTTGAATCTGTTTCAGATGACGATCTTGCGTTTGCTTATCAGCGGCAGTAAAGATGATGTCTATATAGCAGGAAAATTATGCTTGCATGAGGAGCTGGTTGCTTTTGTTATAGACGAATTAAAAAGATATCAGTTAATTGATGAGCGCAGGAGAGTAACGGCGAAGGGATTAGAACTTGTTCAAACGGGTACAGAGTCCTATGAAATTAAGACTGGCTATGTATATTACAACTACGTCACAAAAACTTTTTATGGATGCGTTTATTCCTGATGATAAGCATAACGAAGTCGAAACCGGTAGTAGATATGATGGCAGGATAAAATTTGACCTAGGCACAGTGGCAAAACGTGAATGGAAAAACGGCATAATACTTAATGTTGATACTTCAGCTACGGTAACACCAACTCCATACGATGTTATTGCTATTTGTAAGAAGCATAATCGACGTACGCGGAATCTTGGCTTTATGGATGAAGATACTGACGACATAAAGACTATGGCAGAAGCTGAGGAAGAAAAAAACAGGGGAGAGGATATGGATCTGCCTTGGGAAATACAGAGCGTAAAAATGCTTGGCACTCAGAAGGATGTTTATGTGGCAACGTATTTATTTATGGCTGCTGATGATGTTATAAATCGTAGTAAGCTGCAGGTTTGTTATCCTTTTGGCGAAGGTACGTCTGCGAATATTGTTGAATGTGTTGATAAATTATCACACAAAAAAGAAAATACGGAACTTAAGAATGAAATACTTGGATTGAAAGATGATGTGTTTGGCATGTCGGATGCAGAATTGGATGCGGTAAGGAAAGGCCATTCTGATGCTGAAAAAATGATTAAGCGTATTCTGTCTGATAAGGTTGACGACTATCCTGCGGTTAGAGATGCACTCTTAAGTGTGGAATCTTCTTATTTGCTGGTGAAAGAATTACTGGAGGCAAATAAAGGAAGCAACAAAGACATCATCAAAAAGAATCTGGATGACTATATTGTAAATAACTATAATCTTCTGGCGAGTATATTAACATACACGGCTAAGGAATATGATTATTTTACAGATGCCCAGCTGGCTAATCATGTAGAGCAGAACGCAGTTTTGTTAAAAGAACTTTCGAGAAAACAAGGCTTTGCAGTGGCTGATGGTCGAGATGCAGATAAGTTCTTTCGTGTTAAGTCACGCACGGTGAAGGAGGCTGCGAATGCTAGCCAACAGCAATTAAATGCGTTGTTTGCATATAATCTTATTGTGGCGGATCATTTTCCGGAACATCCTTTTTATAAGCTGGCTAAGAATGTTCCTGAGCTTGTTCCGTATCTTTCAAGGTTGCGAGACTTGAGAAATGACAGTGCACATCCTAATGAAATGCCACAGGAGTTTAAGTGGGTTTCTTCATATAGAAAGAAGAACATGTATATAGCATTCCTTCTCTTAAATGGCCTGCAGTTTAATGATGACGGCGAAGAAGAACAGGACGGAAATTCTGGCAGTAAGGAAAAGCTTGTAAAAGCAATGCGCGATGCAGAACTGTCGTGTGAAAGTATATACACAGAATATTTTCAGAGAAGCGGAAATATTGCGAATCAGCTTAGAAACCTTCAGTTTGAAAATCTTTTAAAGGGGGAGAATTATCCGAATCGAGCATCAGAAGTATTCGAAGCTATTTTTAAAGAGATTTTATCTCGTAGGCTGGTTCTGGATGGAGTTAAAGAGGTTAAAGACTCATCAAAACCAGAACAGCGAGAAGAACTACTTAAAGAGATGCAGGGATTTGGATTCGATGTAACGGACACTCCTTTTTATTATAAAGATCGCGTTCTTGCCACATTCCGAGATTATACAAAGGGAACTCTGATCACTCTGTTTTACGCCTGGTATTATTCTGAAGCATAAAGGCTGATGGTATGTTAAAGGATCTGTCAGGTCGTTGCCCTGAATTTATAAAGTTGATAGATGAGATTCATAATAATCGCGGACACAGTGGAAAGATGGATTTTAAAGATAAAAACCTCGATTTTACTAAACAGCATATCGATAACGCTATCAATAGTATGCTGGATATCATGTTTGAGCATGGTGTTTTGTAGTTTTTTTAGAATAGAGAAATATGGCACGATGCTATATTTATCCATAAGGAGGAATGCTAAATGGCAAAAGGTAAAAGCAAAAATGGGAATCCTGCAGTAAATTCAAAAAAGGAAAACATAGAGCGTTTTAAAGAAAGGGCAAAGGCTGCTAAAGTCAAGAGTGCTGAAGATCAGTGGAAGGATATGTTGGCTGCTATGTCCGAGGAAGAGGCTAAAGCATTCCTTGCGCAGTTAGATGTGGCTGCGAAGGAAGCAGACCTGGCTGAACGCGAGCAGGCAATAAAGGATATCCAGGCTGGGTTCGGAGACATTGAAACCGAACTTGACAATCGTGATACCCAGCAGGGAAAATTGCAGGAAGTGCTGGACGGGCGTGAGTCAGCGGTTCAGGAACGTGAGACTGCCGTAGGTGCACGTGAGACAAAGGCAGATAAAAAAGATTCTGAATTAATGGGACGTGAAAGAAGCATTATTGAAAGAGAAGCTAATGCTGAAAACGAATTTGCAATACAGAATCGTAAGGCACTGGACGCGCTCAGAAAGCGTAAAGAAGAGCTTGATGCAGAAATTCTTGCGCTTGAACAGAAAAAAATTGAGAAAGAGGATACGCTTGAGCAGCAGATAGAAGGTTTGAGAAAAGCTAAATTGGAAGCACTTGACGCAGAAATAGCAGATTTGAGCGAAAAAAGAAGGGTGGCTGCCAAGGCTGAAGCTAATCAGATTGTTGCAGATGCAAAAGCGGTGGCAGCAACTGAAAGGGCGAATATACAGAATGAGATGACCGTACTTAAGACTCTTTCTACACAGCTTAATGCGCAAAAACTTGAACAGGAAAAGAAAGAAAAGCAGCTTGCGGATAGAGAGCAAACTCTTGAATTTGGTGAAGATGATCTTAGAAGTGAGCAGGGAGACATCCCAAATCAGATTAAGGCCGGCGTTGAGAAAGCAGCAGGAACAATACAGACAAAGCTTACTCAGGCCGAGAAGGATCGCGAGCATTATAGACGCAGACTTAAAGAGTGTGAGGCTGAACTTGAAGGATACAGACAGCAGGAACGAGAAGCAGATGGCATGACAATGGCAGAGCTTTTAGAGAAGCTTGCCTCTAGAGAAGCGGATATTAAGAGATTGACAGGACAGCTTAATGCACGTCCTGATGAAGTGCTCCACGCAGAGTATAAGGTTAAAGCCCAGAAGTATGATGAACTGGATACGAAGTATGTACGGTTGTTGGAAGAGCATTCGGATCTCGAAAGACAGCAGGCACAGTGGATGCTTACCACAAGCCAGTTGGAAACTGAAAGAGAAAAATGCTTGATTGCAGAAAAGCGAAGAGAAGCACTGCAGGCCTCAATCGAGAAATATGAGCAGGAGGTTAATCGCTTCAGAAGCTTGTATGAACAGCCTAAGGAATTGGCAGGAAGATTGGAGTCTATTGAAACTCCATATTTTGCTAGACGTGAAATGGCAGCTCTTTCGATGACAGAGACAGAGTGGCTGGACAAGATTTGCGCAAACTGCGCGGAGGCAGGTATTAAGTTTAATCAGAGATTGCTTTACTCTTTCCATACAGCATTAAAAACCGCAGATTGGTCTCCAATTACAGTACTTGCAGGTGTAAGTGGAACCGGAAGTCGTTGCTGCCTGAATATTATTGTCGATTTGGCGGAATCTATTTTATGTCCATGGCTGTTCAGCCGGATTGGGATAGTCCACAGTCGCTCTTTGGATATTTTAATTCTGTAGACAATAGATTTAATGCAACAACACTAATTCGTGCGATGGTTCAGTTCAGCATGATGCCAAGCAGGTGGCAAAGGAATCAAATCTTTCTGATTCTATGTTCATTGTCCTTTTGGACGAAATGAATCTAGCTCATGTTGAATTATATTTCAGTGATATGCTTAGCAAACTGGAACGCAGAAGAAACAGTGATGATGAGATTGATGTTGAAATCGATCTTGGCGCCGGAATGCCAAAGTATCCACTTGAACTTAATGATAATATTCTTTGGGTCGGAACAATGAACGAAGACGAAACTACAAAATCGTTGTCGGACAAGGTTCTTGATCGTGGAAATCTGCTTAGTTTCCCGAGACCGAAGGAATTCATCAGCCGCGCTAAAGCCAATAGTGTTGAGGCTGCATCTATGCTTCCGAAAAATGTATGGCAGAGCTGGCTTGATGCTAATGTTATCGAGGAAGAACAGTTCATTTCAAGAATCGATAAGTATAAGAAGGGTCTTGAAGCTGTAAATGAGGCGATGGAATTTGCAGGAAGAGCTCTTGGACATAGAGTATGGCAGTCCATAGAGAATTATATGGCAAATCATCCAAAGGTAATTGCAGCTATTCAGGCAGAATCATTTGATGCAGGTGTCTGTGATCTTGCGATGCAGGAGGCATTTGAGGAGGCATTAGTACATAAGGTAATGCCAAAGCTTCGTGGTATCGAAACAGACGGTGAAACTAAAACCCAGTGTATTGACAAGATTGAAAGTGTACTGTTCGGACCGAACGGAAAAGATGGTCTTGCTCCTGGTTTACAGGCAGATTTCGAGCATGCAAAAAAGAACGCATACGAGACATTTATCTGGAGCAGCGCAAAATACCTGGAAATTGAGGAGTGATATATATGGCACCAGAGCTCGGTGAAATTAGCTAATTGAACAGCTTGCGGCAGGTGATGAACCTTCTAAGGAAGGCGCATGGTGGATCATGCTTCAGACTGCAGAAAGTGTATGCAATTGTGCCAGCTTAAGAGATCCGGTGAATAACGTCTTCCTTTCAGAATTTTGGACCGATGCAACTAAACACGTGGCGCCTCTGCTCGAAACAGAGGTAGAGCGCCCGTTGCCGTATGATGACTTGATGCAAATGGTGTCTTACTGTGGAGACCAGTTGCAGACGATTATCACAAATCCAAGGCATAATATTGAAAAAGTCGATAAAATGGTTATGCCTCAGAGAGTTAAGAATGCCGGATCGAAAACAATGAACTGGCTGGGGCGGCAACCAGGCAAAACAATAAAGGAGAAGTTAGCCGGAAAAAATAAGATGCTTACTCAGGTCAATGAGTACAGCTACGATATTAGGGAAAATCAGGTATCCATGATGTTGTACCATCAAATTATGCGTCGGGTTTCAGATCGCGTGAATTATGGTATTAATGCGGGTGGATATGATGATACTAACAGTGAACAGATGACGCAGCTGCTTAGAATAAAAAAGTTACTGCGGAATTCTCCACTGGCAGATATCACTGCAAAAAATCATAATCAGGCCAATAATGCGCTTCTCTCAGATAAAAATTATTCTGTAATCTGGAGAGCATATCTAGATATGGCTAAATATGATAAGAAACTTGCTGCACAATGGGAAACTGCATTACAAATGTATGTTAGAGCAGTATTTTTGGCTTTCAATGCTGAAATCTTGTCATATGAAGATGTGTATGCTGTAGAGAGTAGAATAAAGCTTGAAGGGCTTGGCGACTTGAAGACGGCATATGTAATAGGTTATCATTGGCAGATTCCGTATGTGATAGAGGTTGAATATAGTGAAAACACTATATCTCTTGATATGTATGATGCACCGCTTGATGGAATCAATCAATCAGAAGCAGAAATGCATCTGACGCTGACTTTTGAGGAGTGTACAGATAATAATAAACTTGAGGCAAAGCATGGAGTCCCTATTAATGTCATCGTAGACGATGCAACAAGGCGTATATTCAGTTGTTTGCCGATTTTTCGGGTATCCGATCGATTTGCTTCTTTTTAGTAAATAAGGTGTTTCCGTTTGCTGATATTGATAAAGAGAAAAGACAGCAGGAAGCAGCACATATAGAAGGATCAGTAGCTTTTGATATTGTTGCCAATGGGGAATCATTGGGTGTTGATGATCCGGATGAGTCTGTTATTCCAAGCTTTGGATCAAAATATGCTGTTTCGTATCTGGATGATAATGGCAATATTAGCGTTTTTCCAAGTGGCAACAGAGGTATTCATTACAATGCTGATGAAACAACAACGATAGACGATGCTGTTTTTAATCAGAATAATGAAGGCTTAAGAATGGCCTTAGAAGATATACACAATAAGGTTATTCTGAATAGAGATGATTATTTCTTTTATTTAGTGCCGGATGCACTGGAAGAAATTCTGCAGAAAAATCTGAAGCAATGCGTTAGATCCTGGTTTTCGAGGACATTTCCGGTTTGGCGCAGTGTAGCGGCATTAACTTTTTGGCTTAATAATCCGGAGTATTCTTTTGATGAGGATAGTATTTTTGCATACATTGATTTTGTTGGCGATACGGCCACGGCTGGAATGATGACCATTCATAGCGAAAAAGCAGTTCATGGTTATGTTTGTAATCATTTTCCGCCATTTCCGCAGATTGATGAGGGTGATGATATTACTGAAGATGCATATTGCCGAAACTATATAGTTATGTACGCAGAAAAATATGGTTTTAGCATTCCGGAAGAAGTGGTTACAAAATTTATTCGATCCGGCAGCATTAAATCCTTGATGCTCAGAGACAGCTACGCAAATCAATTTGTTGAGTGTGATGGTAAGACAATAGTTTATCAGGTCACCTATGACGAAGAACTTGTTAGCGAAGGCATAGATGCGTGGTTGAATAAAATCAAAAAATTTTGGGCAAGAATACATGGCAGATTTGATTCAAGCAAGAAGCCAAACCATGTCATCTTTTTGTCAGATATTCTGATTAATGTTTTATATCAGCTTAAGCGAGAGAATGACTTGTACACCGTATTCGATGAGGAGGAACAGGAATATCTTTCGCTTTATCAAAGCTCTAGCGATGAAATTTTAAAGGGGGCATTGGTTTATAAGGAACGTCTTAACAGACATCTCCCTACATGGACAGAGTATCTGCCTCATTTGAGCCTTGAGGTTATCAAAGACGGCGATTATGCCGAACTTGAGCTGATTGGTGACGATGTTTCATTTGATGTTATGGGCGATGATAATGAGCATATCATTGAAGAACGATTGCTGCTCAAGGCGAATGAAAAAGAGTTCAGCTTTCCGCTTGTGAAGCAGGACATAAGCCGTAAATCTACAATGATAGATGCCTATATAACAGACAGAAGTTTTCCGCTTGATCATGATGTTGAGGTAGCGCTGTCCGTAAGATATAAATATGGATATGATAACAGTTACGAGTTGACTTTAAAACCGGTAAATGGCCGAGAAACTGCATTCAAGGAGATTGTCGTCGAATGGGCTAACACAGACAGAAAAGCAAATATTCTAAGTATTTGGCCACCGGCAACTAATAAGGCAGAAGCATCTGTCATATTGTTAGAAATCGAGGAAACTCAGAGAAGTTTCGTCATCATCAAAGATAGCATAGAAAAGCATTTTGTAAATTATCCTGGCTATGGTGACAAAACTGTTCCAATAAAGAATACTTCTTGGGCACTTAATAAAAATATATTTAAATTGAGAAATATAGTATTAAGCGGAATTCCGGAAGCAGAAATCTTTTTGGATTCATTTATACAGAGCGATTTGTATAAATACATCGGTCAGTTGGCGGGAATATTTAAGAGCGCGAGCATACCAGATAGTTTTTACAGTAACAATGAATCTAGAGAACTGAGCTTTTTGCGTGGTGATTGTATGCAGGTTATGTTTTCTGTTGGAAAATATACACCGGAGGTAATACAAAAGTATTTTGTCTCTCATTATACAGACTATGATGAAAGATCACGTACAAAGGCACTAGTAGATATGCTTTTGTGTAATGGCCATAATCATCAGGCCATTGGTAAACTTATAGATGATGTACGAAATGCCAACAATGATGATACATATAGCATCAGGATGGACGCTCTGGTCAAAGAATTAAGTCGTATGTGCTGTTTTGATTCGGATTTGGTGTATGATTTTTATGACGCAGATCCATCTTTTATGACAGAAATGGCTTTATATGTAGTTGCCAGTCTTCGGAAACAGTTGGCGAAATGTGAGAGGGTTGGAGAAAACTATAAGCCAAGAAAGCAGGATGTGAAAAGATATATTGCTTATATGTTAGCCATATTAACATTGCTACGATTAAGAGATCCGGATAGAGCTGGACTTTTTCCTGTTCTTGAAGTAGCAAGCGATAATTCTAAGAAGTTAGCGCGTGAATTGAGGATACTTGACGACTATATGAGTAAAGAGCGGCCAATTAATCCAGCAATTAGATTTAAATTGAATAAGCCTGATAGCCTCTCTAAAATGAGTGATTTGTGTTATGCGCTTGATTTGTACCTGAATGGTGATAAGCAGGCAGCATCAATAGAGGTAGTAGGTGTAGATGAGGATGATTGATGAATGAAGATACCAAATGAAGCAATAACCCATAACGGAAGGTTTCATACAGATGATGTGTTTTCTGCAGCTCTGTTGAAAATTCTTAATCCACAAATAAATATTGTGAGAAAGAATTCTGTTCCGGAGGGCTATTCTGGACTTGTATTTGATCTTGGTGATGGCCAATTTGATCATCATGGGCCGAGAAGTCAGTTTCGAGAAAATGGAGTCCAGTATGCTTCATTTGGCCTTCTTTGGAAGAAATACGGAAGCCTGCTTGTAAACCCGAAAGAGGCAGCAGTCTTTGATGAATCCTTTGTTCAGCCATTGGACCAGCAAGATAATAATGGTGGAAATAATATGTTGTGTCGAGCTATAACTCAGGTCAATCCGAAATGGGACGAGAAAGCAGATTCTGACGAATGCTTTTTTCGTGCTGTAGAGATGGCAAAATTTATTCTTGAGAATGAAATCAAGAGTATGCATAGCACCGAACATGCTGAAAAGACAGTGAGGGAATGTCTGGATCAACAGCAAGATGGTATTGTGATACTTCCACAGGGAATGCCATGGAAAGCAATACTGATTCCATCAGAAGCACTTTATGTTGTATATCCATCACCGAGAGGGGGATACAATGCACAGGCAATTCCAAAGGCGATAGATACGCAGGAATGTAAAAAGCCTTTCCCAGAAAAATGGAGGGGTGAAAGAGACAAGTTGAGTGAGCTTGCTGATATTCCGGGTCTTACATTTTGTCATGTGCATGGATATCTGCTTGGAGCAGAGAGGAGAGAGGCAGCGGTAGAAGCTTGTATCAAGGCAATGAAATATTAAGGGCGGTGAAGAGATGATTACATATTCGACGAAGTTTCCGATAAAAGAGAGCTTGGATAAAAAGACATTTGTTGAGATGGTTATAAAGTGGAATCAGGGAAGCAAATACGATAAGTTTGACTCGCTGGATTGGGATGGTGAATCTTTTTCGACAAGTTGGGAGGATAATGATAAAAAGTTAATTATCGATGAACTAGTCCCAAAAGGTGTGATAGCGTCACGCTTTCAGAAAGAAGACGAGCACGGCCTGTGGAAGACCGATTTTATCTTGAACTATGACAAAAAGTATTTAACAGTTCGTGTTGCTTTGGAAACTACTGAGTTTACTACCGATTTTTATCCTAATTATTATCCACCTTTCTTTGTAAAACAGGTGATTTACTGGGAATATGCAGGAGAAGATGTATGTTTACCGGTTGATCAAGAAGCGCATTGTCTGGATGCGTATAAAAGCAATATAGATGATATCGTTTTGGGCAAGGCTTCATTGGCGTTGCCTATTGTGCTTGTTTCAAAAAAATCTGAGGGCGACTTTCCTGTAGATCTATCATCATTAGCTTTTAACTGCAAGGGGTCGCACACGTTATATATGAGGGTAATGAAGTGGATTTGGGATCATATGCCTCTCAGCTGGATTGTGAGAGTAAAAATGGAACAGCTATTATCATTTATCCAAACAAAAACATGAACCGGAAGGTTATAAATTTTTCTGGGGTTAATAATGAAAATCCAGAGCAGGTGATGACGCGCATTACGAATGCTGTTTATGAATTCTCAAATCAGGTCATGCGCCTCGATATAGATACCTGGGAAGGTATACAGAATGAAAAATTACATTTCCAGAACGGTATGCTTCTTTCAGACCGAAAAATTCTTGAGGAAGAAAATGCGGAATTGTACGAGGTTTTTGAAGAGCAGTTAAGCAAAACGGAAGAAGCAAATCAGGCGCTTAATAGAGAAATTCAAAGACTAACGATTGAGAATCAGGCATTGCGGATGCGCCTGGTTTCGAGAGATCAGCAACCGTTGATTTATATGGGTGAAGAGGCTGATTTCTATGAGGGCGAAATAAGGGAGATAATATTAGAGATCCTTGAAGATTATTCTCGAAATGTTCAAAAGGATACCCGTAGAGATCATATTGTAGCGGATTTGCTGGAAAATAATGATTTTGAGCATATTCCGGCAAAAAGGAGAGAACAGATTAAAGTAGCGCTTAAGGGATATAGGTCTTTAGGCGGTTCATTACGAGGAATCTTGGAAAGTATGAGATTTGTTATTACTGATGATGGAAAGCATTATAAGTGGACATATTTCGGAGATCATCGGTATTCAGTGACTATAGCAAAGACAAGCAGTGATAATCGAGCAGGAATGAATATGGCGTCGCTCATAGATAATTTAATGTTGTGATAATGAAATGAATAAGAGTTTTGAGGACAGGCAAACATGAAATTGCTGGTCCTCTTTTTTTGTAAGCGCATAAATTTCAGCCATAGTTAAAAAATTACCCGGCTACTTCTCAGTAGCCGGAGTACCTTGACAATTCACATCCGATTGATCTGTGTTATTTACGCGGTTGTTGGATCTCAGTTTTGACGTTTTCATTCCACGGTGCCAGGAGCTCTAACTCCTCGTCACTCATCCTATTAG
>ENA-OQIG01000505-OQIG01000505.1-human-gut-metagenome-genome-assembly--contig:-NODE-505-length-22356-cov-1.641909_pt1 | contig 22356 bp, 24 predicted proteins | sample MGYA00242576_ERZ504741 | MGnify/ENA primary metagenome ERZ504741 (study PRJEB26092, sample SAMD00036436) | human gut metagenome | host: Homo sapiens | study: EMG produced TPA metagenomics assembly of... | reverse complement strand
CTTGTATAAAGCCGTATGGATTATCTTTTTAATTGATGTCACCCTGCATATTTCGCTGGAATACCGGAATACGAAAAAGCAATATCGAAGGCTGGCATGGATATTGAGCGTATTGCTTTACCTAACTTTGGTTCCCGTCATCTTCCATCGTCCGGAAGAAGAGGGAGCGATTCTGCAAGTCTGGGAATTCCTTCACGGGAAGTTTTATCATTTAATATTATTGTTGGTTTTTTCTCTGCTGAACCTGTCCAATGGCTTGGTGCGTCTTTTAGGACGCCGTACGAATCCTCTTTGATACTGGCTGTCAGCTTTATGGCTATTATTCTGATCGGGACGGGATTGCTGATGCTTCCACGATGTACGGTCAATGGCATCACTTGGGTCGATTCTCTGTTTACAGCCACCAGTGCCGTCTGTGTGACGGGCTTGGTGCCGGTAGATGTATCCACCACTTTCACCACCAGCGGACTTGTAGTCATTATCCTGCTCATTCAGATCGGCGGACTGGGAGTGATGACATTAACCAGTTTCTTCGCCATGTTCTTTATGGGAAATACTTCCATTTACAATCAGCTCGTTGTCCGTGATATGGTCAGTTCCAATTCGTTGGGGTCGTTACTGTCCACACTACTATATATCCTTGGATTTACATTGGTCATCGAAGGCATTGGCATGGTGTCCATCTGGTTCAGCATTCACGATACGCTTGGGATGAATCTGGAAGAGGAACTGGCTTTTGCCGCCTTCCATTCCATTTCGGCTTTCTGTAATGCGGGTTTCTCCACACTTTCAGGCAATTTAGGAAATTCGATGGTGATGACCAACCACAACTGGCTGTTCATCTCCGTCTCTTTACTGATTATCTTGGGCGGTATCGGCTTTCCGATTCTGGTTAATTTCAAAGATATCGTATTATACCATTTGCGCCATGTCTGGACGTTTGTGCGTACCCGCAAACTGGAAAGACATAAGATGCCGCACCTCTACAATCTGAATACGAAAATCGTATTGATCATGACTTTCCTGCTTTTGCTGATCGGTACACTGGCCATCCTTGCTTTTGAGTGGAATGCCTCTTTTGCCGGTATGTCTGTGGCCGATAAATGGACGCAAGCATTCTTTAATGCGACCTGTCCGCGAACGGCGGGTTTCAGCAGTGTCGATCTGGCATCATTGAGCGTGCAGACGCTGTTGGTTTATCTCTTCCTGATGTGGGTCGGCGGCGGTTCGCAGTCTACGGCAGGCGGTGTCAAAGTGAATGCTTTTGCAGTGGTAGTGTTGAACCTTGTAGCCGTATTGCGGGGAAGTGAGCGGGTGGAGGTCTTCGGCAGGGAATTGTCTCATGACTCTATCCGGCGTTCCAATGCGACGGTCGTCATGTCGCTGGGCGTATTGTTTCTCTTCATCTTCATATTGAGCATACTCGAACCGAAAGCCTCTTTGCTGGCGCTGACCTTTGAATGTGTTTCCGCCCTTAGTACGGTAGGATCGAGCCTGAATCTGACGCCTCAATTGTGCGATGCCAGTAAATTGCTGGTATCGTTGCTGATGTTTATCGGACGTGTCGGTCTGATTACGTTGATGCTGGGCATCGTCAAGCAGAAAAAGAATACAAAATACCGTTATCCGAGTGATAACATCATCATAAACTAACATCATGAAGTATATTATTATTGGTCTAGGAAATTACGGGCATGTACTTGCCGAGGAATTATCGGCATTGGGGCATGAGATCATTGGAGCGGACATCAGCGAAAGCCGTGTCGACTCAATCAAAGATAAGGTTGCCACTGCTTTTGTCATTGACGCTACGGACGAACAGTCGTTGTCGGTGCTGCCTTTGAATAGCGTAGATATTGTTGTTGTGGCGATTGGCGAGAATTTTGGAGCATCGGTACGTGTTGTCGCGTTGTTGAAGCAGAAAAAGGTGCCTCGTATTTTTGCCCGTGCCATTGATGCGGTGCACAAGGCAGTGCTTGAAGCGTTTAGTCTGGAGAAGATTCTGACACCGGAAGAGGATGCTGCCCGTAGCCTGGTGCAGTTGCTCGACTTTGGGGCGACGATGGAAGCGTTCCGTATTGATCAGGATTATTATGTCGTGAAGTTTACTGTTCCGAAGAAGTTTGTAGGATACTTTGTGAATGAGCTGAATATGGATGAAGAGTTTCATCTGAAACTGATCGCACTGAAGCGTGCGAACAAAGTCACTAATTGCCTGGGCATTTCTTTGATGGAGCGTCATGTCAAGAATGAGTTGCCCGGAGATGAGAAGGTGGAAGAAGGAGATGAACTGGTATGCTATGGTAAATACCGTGATTTCCAGTCATTCTGGAAAGCTATTTAATGAAATATAACACTGAATAATGCGAATCAGTAGCATCTATATTTTCTTCATCCTATATAAATAAAAACAAATATTATCTGTCACCTGTCACTGTTTTAGAGTTAACAGATTGATTTTGAGATATAAATGTGGTGATAGCAACGAGTGGCAGCAGTGTGATGGCAGAATTTGCCGTCACGCTACTGCCACTCGTTGTAGCTTAATTAGTTTCCACTGCTTGAAACTGTAGTTTCATCAGTAAGAAACCATAGTTCCAAAGGCTTGAAACTAAAAGTTTCGAGCGTATGAAACCAAAGTTTCAAGTAATAGAAACTAGAGTTTCAAGCAATGGGAACTATAGTTTCAAATAGGGAAACGAACTTGGCTTACTATCAGTAGAAGTGCAGAGGGTAGCTAAAATGAAATAGCAACGTGTGACAGCAGTGTGACGACAATACTTGCCATCACACTGGCTGTCACACGTTGCTGTCACGGTCTTATGATTTAATTATCAGACTATTATCACTCGTTTGGTGACAGGTGACAGCAGTTTTTCAAATATATTTCTTTATGTAGACCGATTATTTCGTCAGAAGACGGATACTTCCTGCTTTCACTCCGCCGGCTTTGGCAGTCAGAATAATTTCTCCGGCTGTTTCATTTGTTTGTACGATAGCTGTAAGCATTCCGTTGAAAGCGTGCATCTTCGGAAGATGGAACAGGTCGAGACTCGTGGGGTCACCGTTGGCTCCGGCACGGTATTTTCCGGCACCTTTGACGGAGAAGTTGATCAGACGACTGTCGGCAGGGCAGAGGTTGCCGTCTTTGTCCACCACTTTCACTGTCACATAAGCGAGGTCTTTGCCGTCTGCCGTCAGTTCGTTCCGGTTGCTGACCAGTTCGATGTGATGAGGCTTGCTTGCGGTGCGTACACTCTTTTCTGCTACTGCTTTTCCGTCTTTATCGTAGGCTACTACTTTCACTTCACCCGGTTCATATATGGCATCCATCCACATCAGACGGTAGCGGCTTTTCAGTGAACTGTTGTTCTTGCTTTGTTTACCGTAGCTTTTTCCGTTGATAAACAGTTCGGCAGCAGGGTAGTTGGTGTAAACAAATACCGGAGTTACTTCACCTTCGCGTCCCGGCCATGTCCAATGCGGCAGGATATGCAGTGTTTCCGCTTCCTTATTCCATATGCTGCGATACAAGTAATAGCGGTCTTTGGGGAGACTGGCAAGTCGATAATACCGAACATGGAACTATGATTGGGCCAGGCATCAGTATCATAAGGGGAAGGCTCACCCAGATAATCGAAGCCGGTCCATACAAACTGTCCGATGGTCCAGTGATGATCGTCCGCCAAAGCGAAGTCCTCATCGGGGATGTTGGACCATGAACATGCCTCTACGTCATAAGAAGAACATTGATGATCATCGTACTGGGCACTTTTCTTATCTTTTACGGGAAACTTGTAGACACCGCGTGAGCTGACGGTGGACGCAGTTTCACTACCCAGAATAAGATTTTGCGGAAGTTTGTCATATGCCTCCTGATAGCGATTGGCGCGGTAGTTCAGACCGGGGATATCGATCATGGCAGCAAATCCGTTGGCTAGAACACAAGTCACTTGGTCCATGCCGCAGGTAACGGGGCGGGTAGGGTCTTCACGGTGGCAGATATCTTGCAGGAACTTGGCTACTTTATATCCTACAGGCTGCATTGCGTGGGGACTTCATTACCGATACTCCACATCACTACACAGGGATTGTTACGATAGTTGTGCAGCATATTCACCATATCGCGTTCTGCCATTCGTTGAAGTAACGGTGATATCCGTTTTCACACTTGGCGATGTCCCATTCGTCGAACGGTTCGATCATCATCATGAATCCCATTTCGTCGCACAATTCCACGAGTTCGGGAGCCGGCATATTATGGGAAGTACGAATGGCGTCGCATCCCATATCCTTTAAGAGTGTGAGCTGGTGGCGAAGTGCCGCTACGTTGATGGCCGCACCCAGCGGACCTAAGTCATGGTGGTTGCATACACCTTGGAATTTGCGGTGTTTTCCGTTCAAGTAGAAACCTTTGTCGGCAATGTATTCAATGCTGCGGATACCGAAGCGGGTAGAGTATGTATCTACCAGTTGGTTGTCTGCGTACACTTTCGATACAGCCTTGTAAAGAGCGGGGCTTTCCGGTGACCAGAGTTGAGGCGCGTTGACGATGAAGTTTTGTTCAAACGGCTGCCCGTGATTGATTGCGGCCTTTGTTTTCTTTGCGGGTCACTACCTTTCCATCCGGTGACAGGATTTCTGTCTCTATACGGATTTCTGTCTTTTCGCCGGCATTCTCTATCTTGGTTTGCAGGCGTACGGCGGCAAATTCATCACTGACATGCGGGGTAGTAATCTGCGTGCCCCATACCGGAATGTGTACTTTTTCCGTCACGATCAAGTGGACGTTGCGGTACAGACCTGCTCCCGGATACCAGCGTGAAGACTGGGGGCGGTTTTCGAGGCGTACCGCCAGTGTATTGTTCTTTCCGTCTTTATTCAGGAAAGGGGTGACGTTGCAATGGAAAGAGTTGTAGCCGAAGGGCCAGAAGCAAGCCTCCTGTCCGTTGACGTATACACGCGCCTCACTCATTGCTCCGTCGAACAGGAGAGTGACTTCTTTGTCGGCGGGAACGTCGAAGCTGGTGCGATACCATCCGGTTCCGACATAAGGCAGTCCTCCGGTACGTCCGGTTTTCAGTGATGCCTTCTTCTCAAAGTTCTGTGTGACTGCTACGTTTTGCAGGTCGTTGTTCATGTCGAAAGGTCCGAAGATGGCCCAGTCATGCGGGATAACGACCGATTCCCATTTAGTATCATTGTAGTCAGTCTGCGCAGCTTCCGGAAAATCTCCTTTACTGAATTTCCAGTTCTTCTCAAGCAGCGTCTCGCTGCGCTGTGCCTGTAGCATACAGGCTGCGCTCATCAAAAGTACAGTAAACAACTGTTTCTGGTGTTTCATGTTCATTCTCACTTTTTTATTGGATTTTAAAAGCATCTAGTGCAATTGTAGGCGCATTATTATCGAAACAGCTAGGTTATAACCGTCATTATAGCCATTCGGGGCTTGTGGCTCCCAATAGAAGATACCTTCCACATCGGCTTGCATCATTTTTGTAATGAGTTGTTTGCAGGCCTCTGCCTGATCATAAGGCATACCTATCTCGCAAATCATGACAGGTTTGTTGTATTTCTGCTTGACATGCTTGATATTGGCAATACAGTCATCGGCTACTTCAGCCAACACCGGTTTGCCTTCCTGCTCTGCCCAATATGGATAGAGCGACATGCCTATCATGTCGTATTTACCTCCATTGGCTTGAAGAATGTCGAACATGCGGTTGTATACCCATTGGTCGTTTCCCGCGTCCAGGTGGACAATGACTTTGGCGTCGGGACATATAGCTTTCACGGCATCATATCCCGCATTGTTGAGTGCAGTCAGTTGTTCGGGATTATCAACAGACCCCACAGGAAGCATCATGCCGGGAGTTGTTTCATTACCTACCTGTACCCATTCCGGTGTAACCCCAACCGCTTTTAACGCGGTAAGAACTGATTTCACATGTTCGCTGAGAGCAATTTTGAGATCATCAAATGAAAGCTCTTTCCACGCCTCCGGCATTTCCTGATGTCCGGGGTCGGCCCAGGTATCAGAAAAATGGAAGTCGATCATCGTACGTAATCCCAGACGCTCGGCACGTTTTGCTTTCACTATTACGTCATTCATGTTGTTCCAGCCGTCTTTCGGGTTAACCCATACACGAAGACGGATAGAGTTGACTCCGCAATAATCACGCAAGAGGTCCATACACTCCATCTCTTGGCGATTCTCGTCCGGCGTGTAGAACTTGAGTCCTTCCGCTTCCATTTGAGTCAGCCAACTTACGTCTGCACCACGTGCAAAGCCTTCTTCTTTTACAACCTTTTGCGGTTCTTCTTGACGAGGATTTGTAACCGGGCCATCTTCACTACACCCGTTTGTAGCCATTGAAGCAATGAGTGCTACTATTGATAATATGCTTGCTATTTTCATTGAAACTGATTTATTTAAGTGAGTAAGAATAAGTTTGGTATCCCAAATCAACGGTAAGGACATAGGTTTTGCCTATTTCGAGTTCATCGTCTCCGTCAAATCCTGCTGAGGATTCAGAATGCTTCAGGTGCAGAATGCCGGAACCACCGCCGAAGAAAAGGTTCCAGTTGTTATTTATCAGCACTTTTACTCCCCAAGGACTTTTTCTTTTCTTTAATGAACTCGGCTGTAAATATCTCTGGATTTTCTGCAGACTGTGTCATGGGGGATTCAGACCAATTATCGTTAAGTCCGGTAAATGTCACAGTCTGCACTTGAGTCAGTTCATAGGTCAATGACTTCATGTTGAAATCCATAACATACAGCCCTTGTGCCGGTGCGGGAATGTTGTCTTTAGACTCTGCAAGGATCAATGTGCCGGACAAGTCGGTAGAGCCATCGGCTGCATTATAGGCGGGCTCCCATGCTTGTTCAGTATATGCACGATATCCCCATTCAGAATCTATCCAATGTGCACCACCATAGCAAAGTCCGGCTTCATCGTATAAAGTGAGGTAATCGTCAAAACCTTCCCAATTGGTTATGCCGGAGAAGTACAGATACTGAGAGACTTCCGGCTGCGGAACGTCTTCTCCGATGCCGATGGTAAATTGAAGAGGATTGGATAAATCAAGAACCAGGAGATTTTCTCCGGCGGGCATAGTTACAGAAATATTATCTGCACTCTCACCGAACAAGAGGTTTTGTGAATTGCCGCCAAATGCGACAGTTTGCTCAATAGCAGGTCCTATATCGGTTGTTTCCCGGTTGTACAGGCTACCCTTTCCTGATACGGAAATGGTCAGGTAGGATTGTGTTGCCAGATTTACCGGCAGTGTCCATTGATTGCTCTGCTTGTTGTAAGCCATTTCGCCCGTTACATCTCCACTAACTGACAGACTGGCAACATGCAGTGCACTCCACCATCCTTCAACCGTGTTTACGGTAGTGTAATAGCATCCTGACGGATTCGGGAACCAAAAGTTCCAGTGACTGTCTTCCGATGAAGCATAAAATGTCTTTCCTTCTTCACCAAGATTACCCCACATTACATTATTGGCTTCGCGAAGCCACCAGTTTTCCCATCCGTTGACGCCCATAAAACCTTTATAAATGCCGTCTTCAGCAGGAGAGGCAAGCGTCATAGATGTGTTCTTCCAGTCCTTGTCAAGTACTTGAGCCAAGACAAGCTCAATGCGATAAGACTGGACAGAACCTCCATGACATTAGAGTATTCGGGAGCGATGTTGGCTGCCAATGCCGAACGCATCCGAATCCATAACGGAGCCTTCTCATTGGCTCATAACCTAAACGATCAAGCAGAGAATTAAGCTCCTCGCAAAGAAATTGACGGGAATGGATATTCTTATCCACCGCAATATTTAACGGAGCAGTAAAGTGTTCATCCTTTGAGACTGAATCGTTATTTCCGCAACATTCACCGGAGCTTGCAAAAGTGTATCACTAAGCGCCAAACGTCCGTCGCCACTCCAATAAACTGTCAATGCCAAAGCCTGCGGATTGTCTGGCGTAAGAATAACTTCATTCGGGCCCCCCATCAATTCCATAGAGTCTCCGGACAAGACGTAAACCGGATCAATATCGCTATCACAGGAGGTGGTAGCTACTGTCATAACAGCTGACAATAATATCAATTTAACTATTGTACTAAAAACTTTCATATCGTATCTTTTTAATAGAGTGGATTATGTAGATTAGGATTGGCTGTAAGATCTGTATCAGGAATGGGATAAATATTATATTTTTTGTTCACGGCACGGCCGTCAAGAACGCCCCCTTTCCATTGCCAGATATAATCTGCTGATACAAACTTATTGAATCTTATAAGATCAGTTCTACGCACTGATTCGAGGTATAACTCCCTGGCTCTTTCATCAAGAATGAAATCGAGCGTAAAATCACTATCTGAGATTTTTCCGCTTTCATCCTGGTTATATGCACGCAAACGAACCTGATTTACAAGTTCCAATGCTTCGGCTCGCGATAGCCCTGTTCCTCCTCTGAGTTGTGCTTCGGCTGCCATCAGATAGATGTCGGCAAGCCGGAGTAGGGGATAGTCGGTAGAGCATCCTGTGGCAGCAGAATTGGATGCTGCTACGCCTCATCAGTGAGATTGGAGAACTTTTCAAAGAAATAGCCTTCGGTTGGTTATCGATTGCACCGGTAAAGAACTGTGCTTGTCCATCTGTATAAAACATAGCGCGGCTGTCTTTGGTTGTAGCAATATCTCCAAACTTTGCTGTCATCTCACCACGCGCACGAAACATACCCCAGCCGTTGGACAATCCGTACTTGGCGGGGTCTTGTGTGCTCGAATTGCCACATGATCCACAAATTATATATGTTCCTCCGCCCCACGTAACTGATGTTGTGGCGTCACACACCATAGCAAACAAAATTTCATGTGTTCGCTTGTGATTATCGGCATTAAATAATTTGGCATATTCCGGTTCCAGATAGAATGCAGGATTGGAAATTACTTGTTTGCAAGCAGTAATACATTCTGTATAATACTTAGTATCCACATTGCCACGATATATTGCGCTGTTTAAATAAAGACGGGCAAGGAGTGCCCATGCCACGGGTTTACTGGCACGGCCGTATTCGTTGGTAGCGGGCAATGCTGATGAAACTCCTTCGGCAACCAGTTCTTTCAGTTCGCTTTCGATAAAATCAAACATCCCAATCCCATCGTAGGCTTCCGGGATATAACCGATAACTGGCGTATTTTCATCCACTTTAGGACCTTGACGATACAAATCGAGTACCATCCAATAACTGAATGATCTCATAAAACGAGCTTCCGAACGGAAAGTACGGATTCTGTTTGTTCGGCTTCTGAAAACCGGGCAATCTCTTCATCCGAACAATGGCGAAGAAACTCATTACACAAGGCTATGTTGAAGAAAAGCCAGTAATAGGAGTCAGAAACCCAAGAATCTTTCGCATCCCAACTGATATAGGTAAGGTCAGACAGGTTGTTTCCTGAAAGCCAGGTATTAGCTACTTCATCGGTAGCGGCTTCTTGCAGATTGAAATAGCCACGGGAAAAGTCTTGTTTGTTGATGCTCTTGAGGTCTCCGTTATCTCCCCTTGTCCTTGTCCTGCAAGAACATAAGAGGCATATATTTTGGCAAGGACTTTCTTATAATTTGCCGCGTCAGCATAAACTTCTTTTGAGGTATCCTCTGTTGTCGGCATTTGATCAAGAACATCTGTACACGAGCTTGCTACAAGGGTCATGCACCATACGATTATTGTTAGTATATTAATTTTCTTCATGGTTTATTCAGTTAAAAATTAAGGCCAATAGTGATAGAATACGTGCGGGGACGCGGATAAACAGATGTGTCGACACCATTGGCTGTTTCAGGGTCTACACCTTTATATTTAGTCACGGTAAAGACATTCTGCACCATGGCAGAGGCATGAAGGCCGATGGTCTTATATATGCGACCGAAGTCATAAGAGAGTTGCAGGTTGTCCATCTTCAAGAACGAAGCGTTTTCAAGATAATGGTCGCTGAGAAACTGCCTCTTGGTAAAGCGGGTATCCAGGAAACTCCGATTTAAGTTATTAAGTTGATAATCGTTATAGCTCATGGTTTCCCATGCACCTGTATTCATGGCCATACCATTAAAGATATATCCTCCTATATTGGCTCTAAGCGAGGTTGAAAGTGTCCACTTCTTATAGCGCAGCGAGGTTGAAAAGCCCAAAATCCAGTCCGGAGCCGGTGAATGATGATGGTAGCGGTCTTTGTTCGTTATCTCGCCATCTCCGTCAAGGTCGGCATACAAGCCTTCAATGGGTTGCCCCGTCTCCGCATCATACAATTGCTTGTATAAATAGAATGAGTAGGGAGCGTAATCAGTAGAGAACACCTGCATCTGGTAAGCATCAATCCAAGGGCCTACTTCTGTGTCAGGGCTTGGAGCACCGGGAGTAAGCGTAAGATTCTTTATCCTTACTTTTTGCCATGCAGCATTGGCACTTGCTGTCCATGACCAATTTTTTGTATTGATGATGTGTCCGGTAACAGAGAGTTCAAGTCCTTTAGAGTCTACATTGCCCACATTTTGAAGCATTAGCTTATCAAAGTTCGTACCGGCTGGCATCGGAACAGTGGCCAGAAGATTTTCGGTCTTTCTGGTATAGAAATCAGCAGAAAAGGTAAATCTGTTTTCTAAGAATGCCAGATCTATACCATAGTTCCATGATTTAGTAGTTTCCCATTTCAATTCAGGATTATATGCTTCAGGACGATAGGTATATATCGGATTTCCGCCAAACAGGTATTGTGCTCCGTCAAGTCCCGGAGTGTAGACCGGAATGTAGCCATAATTGGTGATACCATCTTGCTGTCCGGTTATACCATAGGATACGCGCAACTTCACGTCATTCATCACTGTGCGCAAAGGCTCAAAGAAGTGCTCTTGTGAAACCCTCCAAGCTAAGGCTACTGAGGGGAAAGTACCCCAACGATTGTCGGATGCAAATCGAGACGAGCCGTCGCGGCGCATGGTGGCCATAAGCAAATAGCGATCCATGAATGTGTAATTCAAACGCCCATAGTATGACATGAGTGAATGCCGCTGATCGGTTGCGGCAGAAGTCGACTGCTGTACTCCATCGGCACTCAGAATGGCATAAAACGGAGTGGTATATTTCCAGAATTGATAATCATATCCTACTGTTACATCAATGCCGGAATGAATAGCATCGAAGTCATTATGATAATTGGCATAAATCGTGAGCAGTTTATTGTAATTCTTTTGCGGGCCGTATGTGTAGTCACGTCCGCCGGTTGTATAATAAGAAACGGCCTCTTTAGGTACATAAATATGTCCTTTGCCTTTTGACCAGTCATATCCGCCCGTAGTATGCAAACGCAAGCCCTTTACCCATCTTACATTCCAATCCACGCTGGCACTTCCTATAAATCGATAGACATCCGATGTGGAATCGTATTGATTCAGTCGGCCGACAGCATTGGCTAATGCTCCCGTCACCGGTACGCCATTGGCATCGATAGCCTCGTTGTAACCACCAAAGGTATCGTTTCCGGAATATACCGGAATGGTGGGGTTGAGCGTACTGCCTGCCCAGATTGCATCGGTATCAGCAAAGCGGTTCTTAGAATAAGTGCCTTTTAAACCTATATTAAATCTCAGCTCGTTATGGAAAAACGAAGGAGTAAGGTTTACGTTTCCGGTAAAGCGTTTTGTATTATCCGTTTTCAAGATACCATCCTGATAATACATACCGGTTGAAACACGAAATGGCAACCAAGGAAGTGCAAGTCCTGAAACACTAAGGTTATTATCTGTTCCGAAAGCTGTTTGATAAATTTCATCGTTCCAGTTTGTACGATAGTCACCAAGCAATGACTTTTGGTGTTCCGTACCATACTGATTGACAATATTTATAAATTCGTCTGTGTTCAGCATATCCGAAGTCTTGGTCTTGGTTGCAATGGAATTGGTCTGTTGGAAGAGACTTAATATCACTCCCGCTTCCCTTTTTGGTTGTTATGATGATGACGCCGTTGGATGCTCGTGATCCATAAATAGCAGTGGATGAAGCATCTTTCAGCACGGTCATACTCTCTATGTCGTTCGGGTTTATAAGGCTTAGAAAGTTTCCGCCGCCGGATATGGAACCACCTACTTCCATAGGAACCCCGTCCAGTACAATTAATGGGTCATTGGATGCGTTAAGTGATGCACCACCACGAATGCGTATGGTTGAGACAGATGTAGGCGAACCTCCGCCATTTACTATTTGCACACCGGCTATCTTGCCATTCACAAGCTCTTCGGGCGATGAAACCATGCCTTTATTAAAGTCTTTAGTACCCACAGAGGCAACCGAGCCGGTCAGATCGCTTTTGCGTTGTGTTCCGTATCCGATGATTACTACATCACTCAGTACTTGTGAGTCGCTTTTCATTTGTACATTCAGTACGTTACTGTTTACGGGGATAGTTATCACTTTAGTTTCATATCCTACGTAAGAAAATTGTAGTTCCTTACTGTCTTTCGGTACATTCAGAGTATAGTTTCCGTCAAAGTCGGTCACTGTACCTGTCGATGTTCCTACGATAAGAATGCTGACTCCGATCATCGGCTCTTTGTTCTCATCGATCACTTGTCCGGTCATTTTCTTGCCTCCCTGTTGGGCAAAGGCAGGAATTGCGCCTCCAAGAAAAGCTGTACATAATATAAGTAGTACAGTCAGATGGCGTAGATTTAAGATATTACAGTTCATAATTATTGTGTAATTGGTAAAAGATTTATTTTATTGAAATATCGGTTAATAGTATCATTCGGTCGGGAGAAGTGGTATACATCTTTATCTATAGCTGCCTTACGATCTGCTCTCAAATAGCCGAGGGCACGGTAAGCATGTGCGAAAGGTGTGGAAGTCGTTTTACCTTGTGTGCTGACGAAGGCAAATAACGGACAAATACAAGTAAGAATAAACTGTCTTTTCATGCTATCAAATTTAGTGGTTTGTTGATAGCGGCAAGATAGACTGCCTGGCATTTTCATAAAAGCACAGATTGGACATATAAGGATAAAAATAGGACGAAAAGCCCTAAAATGCCTCTACAGCCCGTCATTCAAGTATTGGCGCGGTGTTTTTCCAAACTCTGCCTGAAAGCATTTGGAGAAATAAGAATGATTGGAAAATCCTACCATATACATCACTTCGGCAACGGTGAATTTCTTTTGTTGCAATAACATGGCAGCTTTCTTCATGCGGATGGACTTGATATATTCCACGGGAGACATTCCGGTGAGTTGCTTGATTTTCCGGTAAATCTGCTTGTTACTGATTCCCGACAGTTCGCAAAGTGCGTTGACATTCAGGTCTGCATCGGAGAGGTGATTCTTCAATCAGACGGATAATGTTCGACAGAAATTTCTCATCCTGCGATTCTGCTTCGATCGGTTTAAGTATGGGGAGAGATTCCAACTGTTTTTTGGATGCTATGACTGGTATTTCGTCTTCCTCTACAGCAATGACCGGAATGCTCAGCCCGATGGAAGTTCCCTTTCCTTTTTCGGAGGTGACTCCATCGATAGAACCGCCGTGTAATTCCGTGTAGGTCTTTACCAGATAAAGTCCGATACCTGTGCCTTCTTTGCTGCCGCTATGGGGTGACTGGAAGAAACGTTGGAAGATATAAGGAATATCCTGTTGCGGAATGCCTGCTCCCGTATCGGAAACGCAAATCTCCAGCAAACCGGTTTCCTGCCGATAGAAAAGGGATAAGCGGATACTTCCGCCCTCTGAGGTGAACTTGACAGCATTTGATAATAGATTATCTAGTATTACTCCAAGTTTGATGGCATCCATATCGGCGTAAATCTTCGCTTTGTTTGCTTCGAAATGGAACGTGAACCGTTTGTCCTCTTCATAGAACTGAAAACAACTGCGGCTGAATGATACAAGTTCGATGCGTGACAGGATAAGCAATGAATCTTTATTGTCTTCAATCCGGTTGAAGTTGAGTACCTGATGAATCAGCGAGTTGATTTTCATGGCGTTGCGCTGCACTTCTTCCAGTGTCTGTTTTTCGTGTACTTCTTCCGTAGACGGAAGTAACTGGCTGATAGGAGCTATGATCCGGCTGAGAGGTGTCTTCAGCTGCATTGGATAAGTTGGTGAAGAATGCCATTTTCTGACGGGACTGTTCCAGTATTTTTTCTTTTTCCCTGCGTTCTGCTTTCAGGCGGTTTTTAACCCGGAAAAAGTTGATTGTCCATGCGATAAGACTGAGCAGCAGTAAGATATAGATGCTTTGCCCATATCGTATAGTACCACGGTGGAAGAATCCGGATATTCAGAATATGAGGACGGTTGGATGGTTGTCCGTCTCTCTCCAGCTTGCTGATGATAAGCTGATAATTTCCATAACTCAGATTACTGTATGTAATACGGTTGATATTGGATTTCAGAAGTTCCATTCTTTGTCCATGCCTTCCAGACGATAGACAAACTTGTTTTTCTCGTCCAGCGAATAAGGAAGGTCGGATAACTCGAATGACAGGTTATTCTGATCATATTTTAATTTAATTGAGTTGGTATATCGGATATTGGGCACGTCATCTCTGGTGCGTGGCGATACCAGTTGATTGTTAATGTATAAGGCAGTCAACAGAATCGGACGTTCCGGTTGGTATGTGGCTTCTAGGTTGGAGTGTGAGATACCGAAGCCGTCGGCTCCTCCCAGATAGACACAATCTTCTTTCGGGTCGAACAGCAGGCTTGTAAAGCGTTTGTTTGTCATATTCTGCTGTCGGGCATCCATTGTTTTCCGGTCGATAATCCAGAGGCCGTTGGTAGTGGATACCCAGATGGAGTTCTTCACGCAAGTCATGGATAAAATCTCGTTGTTGCTGAAACTTCCGAAGGAGATACTCTGCTGGCTCTCGTCTTTGGGGTTGATGCGCATGACACCGCCATGAAATCCTACCCAAAGCAAGCCGTCCTCATCACATAACAGGTAGTTGGGGCTTTTCTCTCCGGTTAATTCGTCTGCAAATAATTTCGTTACTTCCCGTGTGCGGGGATTAATTTTATCTATTCCTTTATTATTGTAGAGCAATACCCATACATTGCCTTCATTATCGGGAATAATCTGGTTGATAAACATACCGGACAGTCCGTTGTGGACGGAGTAATTCTGTTCGGCTATATATTGTCCGGAGGTAGATTGCATCAATTTGTGCTTGTCTACTACAAAGATTCCTCCAAGGCATGTTGAAATCCATAGTTGTCCGGCGGTATCTTCAAATATATAATAGGTCCAGTTGGTATTATACGTTCCTGTATTGTCTACAATGTTGTAGTGTATGAATTGGCGGGTTGCATAATCGTAGCGGTTGATGCTTCCGTCGGTAGCAATCCATAACTGCTGTTCTTTGTCTTCGTAAATATGCCGGATGCGGTTGTGAGATAATGGATAAGTCTTGTCGCCCATTCTGTACCAAATGGCATCGTGTCTTTCTCCGGCAGGATCAGTGAAACGAATTAATCCGTTGGCTCCTCCAAACCAATAGAACCCTTTTGAGTCACGAAACAGGGAATAGAATTGGTTTCCGTCTCCCGTACCTGTAATCTGTGAGATTGGAATAAACTGCAGCGCACTATTATAGCGTGAGAGGGAGATGCCATAGTCGGTACCCAGCCAGATGTTATGTTCCTGGTCGGCAAAGATATTCCAGATGATATTATTGGTCAACGACTGGATATTGCGGGAGTCGTGAATGATGTGTTGTAGCGGGGTGGTATCGTTATGATAGACGTAAAGTCCGTTGTCTGTACCTGCCAGTAAGTCTCCGTTTCCATCCAGGGCTAATGATTTGATCGAATTATTATGGAAGGCTTCTGTCTGTTTTATCTGTCCGGTTGACGGAAAGTATTGGAAGAGATAGCCTTCCGTACCAATCCAGACACACTGGCGGGTAGTATCTTCCAGCAAAGAATTGACGAACAGGTTACTTTGACTGCTATGGACGGGAAGAGGAATGCCTTCGAATTTCCCGTTGGACGGGATATAGCGGCATAGTCCGTTGTAGGTTCCCACATAAATTTGATTATCCTTGGTGCGGATAATGGAGTATATGGTATTATTGGGAAGTCCGTTGCGTCTGGTATCAAAAGATGTCAGTTTCCGGCTTTGCAGCTGATAAGTGTATAAACCGTTTAAGGCGCCTAGCATAGGGTATCTCCTTGAAGAGCCATGGTGCGTACATCTGTCGGAAAGTCAGTTTCCGGTTGCTCGTAGCGGTCAGCCCGGTAATTATAAACCAGGATTCCGTTGTCTGTCCCCATATATAAATAGGTGTTGTCTATAATGACACCGCAGTAGATACGGGTATTATTGTTTTCACCGTAAGTAAAATGTTGCTGTGTGGAGTAACCGTCATAGCTGAATAATCCCTTGTTGGAACCTATCCATATCAATCCTTCACTGTCTTGAAGGAAACAGCTGACAACCGATGCCTCAGCACCGAGATAAATATTGTCGAATTGCTGATAATTTACTTTTTTCCATAAGCGCTGTTGCTTAGGATGCAAGATGCATAAAGGAAAAAAGAATGGCTATGATTCGTTGATACATGATATCAGGTTTGCAAGGCATTAAATCTTTAAATGTTGTGTTAATATTAGCACTCTTGATTGCAAATGTAGGAAAAATGTCGGTTACACTTGTAAATCTCCCCGTCTTTTTGTTCCTTTGCTCTATATTTATAAAACAGAATAGTTCGGAATGAAAAAGCTAATTTATCTGCTTTTGTTACCATTGGCTCTGGCAGTGGCAGCCTGTGGCGGTAAGAACGGAAGTTCAAATAAAGAATCGGTATTGGCAAGGCAAGACAGTGTAGATGCTCACGGGTTGCAGCGTATGCAAAGTTCAAAAGCTGAAACTGATATTAAGTTTAAGGGAAGAGACTATCATTCGCTGGTTTCGCGTACTCCTGACGAAAGTCTGCCTCACGTCTCCAATGAGATGGGGGATACGTATGTAGACAATAAAATAGTGTTGCGCATCACCCGGGGAAGTGAAAACGTACTCAACAAGACATTTACGAAGAACGACTTTTCATCGGTAGTCGACGCGAAATTCCTTTCAAAATCCATACTTGAAGGAATCGTATATGACAAGACTACACCGGAGGGAATTGTCTACGCCGCCAGTGTGTGCTATCCGCAGACCGATTTGTATGTTCCGCTTTCCATCACTGTAACGGCCGATGGAAAAATGAGCATAAAGAAAGTAGATATGTTGGAAGACGATTATACGGAAGAAACACCTGAATAGGCTTGTGAATGGGGATATAAGACGTTTCTGACAGAAGAATTGCACAAATGTGAAAGCATTTGAGACAAACGAAAGGCAGCCGTAAGGGTTGCCTTTCGTATTTTTGCACCGTCGATAAACTTAATACCGGATAGAATGAAAAAATACATTTTGGTTATTTATATGATGGCGGCAGGATGCACGATGCTGACTGCTCAGACTAAAAATACGCAAACACTGATGCCACTCACCGAACGGGTAAACGTACAGGCTGACTCTGCACGTATCAACCAGATTATTGACGGTTGCTGGGTAGCTGTCGGGACGAATAAACCTCATGCCATTCAGCGTGATTTTACCAACCTGTTTGATGGCAAGCCCTCCTATCGCTTTGAACTCAAAACTGAAGACAATACACTGGAAGGTTATGCGAAAGGAGAAACGAAAGGACGTGCCGAGTTTTCATATTGCTATGCAACTTCCGACGATTTCAGGGGATTACCTGCCGACGTTTATCAGAAAGCACAGATCACAAAGACAGTTTATCATCACGGGAAGGGAGCTTGTCCGCAAGGAAGTTCCCGCGACTATGAGTTTTCGGTTTATATTCCTTCTTCTTTAGACAGCAATGTCTCCACCATCTTTGCCCAATGGCACGGAATGCCCGACCGGACGCTGGTCCAGACTCCTCAGGGCGAGGTGAAGAAACTGACTGTTGACGAATTTGTAGAACTGGAAAAAACGACCTTCTTCAAAAAGAATGTCGGACACGAAAAAGTGGCAGACTGGATAAACAAGGTAATCCGGTGAAAGATAAAAATGGAAAACCTGTATATAAGGCAGGAAAACCCAACGGATGGTTGGTTGAACAGGGAGGATACCCGCCATTGGCATTCGGATTTTCCGGAGGACTGTTTTATATCAAAGCAAACTCCGACCGTAAATGGCTGACAGACAAAGATGACCGTTGCAATGCAAACCCGGGAAAGACGCCCGTTATGAAACCGCTGACTTCTGAATACAAGGCATCCACCATTGCCTACAAATTACCTTTTGCCGATTTCCCGAAAGACTGCTGGATTACTTTCCGTGTCCATATCGACTGGACGGTCTATGGCAAGGAAGCGGAAACGATTGTGAAACCGGGCATGCTGGATGTACGGATGGATTATCAGGAGCAAGGTAAGAAAGTGAGCAAACACATTGTCGATAATGAGAAGATTCTGATTGGACGTAACGACGAAGACGGGTATTACTTTAAGTTCGGAATTTACCGCGTAGGTGATAGTACCGTTCCCGTTTGCTACAATCTCGCAGGATATTCGGAAAGATAAATAGGTAAATAGTTAAGGTTAAAAGTTAAGGTGAAGAGAGAGCGATCCGGATGTTCCTGAGTGGGCATCCGGATCTTTTTTATGGGGTAAATTCAAGACTGAAAGTTAAAGAACACAAAAAAGAATGTGATCTCTGGTTATTCCCAAATCTTTCCTAAATCTGTATCGTTATTTGCAGTATAAAACTTATCAGATATAGTATTAACTAAAAAGAATAACGATTATGAAGAAAATTTTATCTTTGCTTGTGATGGCTATTGTAGCTATACAGTTCTCATTTGCCGGCGATGTGATTACAAAGGATATGAATCAGCTACCGCTTCCGGCACGCAACTTTATCAACCGTCATTTTACCAAACCTCAGGTGGCTCATATCAAGATTGATAAAGATCTGTTGGAGTCTGCCAAGTATGAAGTGTTATTGACGGACGGTACGGAAATAGATTTTGATAGTAAAGGTAACTGGGAGGAAGTAAGTGCTAGTAAAGGGCATGCAGTTCCGGCAAGTGTTGTTCCTTCGTTTGCTGTCAGTTATCTGAAAGAGCATAACTTCACAGAGCCTGTGACAAAAGTGGAGCGTGACCGGAAAGGATATGAAGTGGAATTAAGTACCGGCGTTTCTTTCAAGTTCGACAAGAAAGGAAAATTCCTGAAAGCGGATGATTGATGATTAAATGAAAATATGATATAACCTAAATCCTAAGAATTAATTATGTTGAAGTTTAAGTTTGGCGCATGGGCAGTCGTTTTAATGCTGACTGCCTTTTCTTTCAGCGCATGTGATGATAATGATGATGAAACGTATAATCCGCCTGCCAATATCACAGAGGCATTGAAGCAACTATATCCGAATGCCCAGAATGTGGAGTGGGAGATGAAAGGAGATTATTATGTAGCTGACTGCTGGGTGACTGGTGACGAACTGGATGTCTGGTTCGACGCGAATGCCAACTGGGTGATGACGGAAAACGAACTGGATAGTATCGATCAGTTAGTACCTGCCGTTTATACCGGTTTCCGTAATTCCAACTACAGTTCATGGGTAGTGACCGATGTGTTTGTATTGACGTATCCGCAGCATCCTACTGAGTCCGTGATTCAGGTGAAACAGGGAAATCTGAGATTTGCACTGTACTTTTTCGCAGGAAGGAAGGCTTGTTGCAATGAAAGGGATATCACCAATGGCGATGATACGAATTGGCCGGTTATGGAGTAGAATTAGTTATGTACAGAGGAATGTGGACAGACACTCCTCTGTAGTCATTATATTACATTTGTTGATAATCTTTGGCCAGTCCTCCTTCGCTGGTTTCCTTATACAGTGAGGGCAGGTCATGTCCGGTTTGTTTCATTACCTGTACCACTTTGTCGAAAGAAACACGGTGCATACCGTCTGTAAAAGCTGAATAAAGATTGGCATCCAGTGCACGGGCAGCAGCATAAGCATTCCGCTCGATACAAGGGATTTGAACGAGACCGCATACGGGGTCGCAAGTCATCCCCAGGTGGTGTTCCAGCCCCATTTCCGCAGCATATTCAATCTGTGCCGGACTTCCTCCGAATAATTGATTGGCTGCTGCTGATGCCATCGCGCAGGCAACGCCGACTTCTCCCTGACATCCTACTTCCGCACCGGAGATGGACGCATTGAACTTGACAATGTTTCCAATTAGCCCAGCTGTAGCCAAGCGCGAAGAATCCGCATGTCACTGAAGTCACGGCTTTTTTGTAAATGATAAAGTACTGCCGGCATCACTCCGCAGGAACCACAGGTAGGGCAGTCACGATCTTTCCACCGGAAGCGTTTTCTTCGCTGACTGCCAGTGCGTAAGAGAAAACGAGTCCTCTGGATTGCAGAGATTGTTTGTATCCGGTAGCACGTATATAATAGGTGGAAGCTTTTCTACGTAAGTTCAGCGGTCCGGGCAATACACCTTCCGCTTCCAGACCTCGGTGGATAGCGTCTTTCATTGTGTCCCATACTTCTGCCAGATAGTCCCATATATCCTCGTTCTCACATTCCTTGACATACTCCCAATAACTTTTTCCGGTACGTTCACACCATTGCAGGATTTCGGTCATGTTGTTCATGCCGTATACTTCCGGGCTTTCGATTGTCGGGTTGTCATTATTCTCTGCCAAAGCTCCGCCACCGATACTGTAACCGTCCAGTTTTCCAATATCTTGTTGTCTGCATCCAGAGCAGCAAACGTCATTCCGTTCGGATGGAAGGGGAGGAAAACTTTGGGTTGCCATACGATTTCTACCGGAGCGGCAGGTTGTAAAGTATCTATGATAGCCACATCCGTCATGTGCTTGCCTGTAGCTGCCAAACTTCCATAAAGGGTTACTTTGAAAGATGCGGCATCCGGGTGACGTTCAACAAACATTTCTGCAGCTTTACGAGGGCCCATTGTATGACTGCTGGAAGGACCTGTGCCGATTCTGTATAATTCTTTTATTGATTTCATGGATGGGTGCGCTTTAGTTAATACCATTTCTTTTTTCTGAAGTACAAATATACAATAATACCGATAACCGCCATTATAATCCAGGCAAATAAATATCCGTACCGCCAGTCCAGTTCGGGCATCCATTTGTAATTCATTCCCCACACACCGACAAGAAACGTTAGCGGGATGAAAATGGTGGATACGATGGTCAGCCGCTTCATGATATCGTTCATTCGTAAATCATTGTTCGAGATATACAGGTCGACTAATGAAGACAGTGTTTCACGGCAGATTTCAATCGTTTGTAATACAAATTGTAAATGGTCGTTCACATCATTGTAGAAGGCACGGTTTACTTTATGTATAAGGAGATTTTCTGCCCGCAACAATTTTACATATTGCTCTTTAAGCGGGAGGATGGCCTTTTTCATCAGCATATATTGGCGGCGCAGCCCCTGAATCTGAATGCCGATGTCATTCTCATTGGTAATCATCAGCAGTTCTTCTTCCAGGTCTTCGAGTGCATCGTCGATGGAAGATATCGTTGAAATGTAGTTCGCCATGATGCTGTTCAGCAATACACTGAGCAGATAATCCGTCAGACGGCTACGGATTTTCAGTATATCGTTTCTCAATGCGGCGTTGATTTCATCAAAGAAATCTGTTTCTTTTTCAAGAAAGGTAAGTACATAGTTATTTCCCAGAATGATGCAGACTTGTTGTTGGAGCAATCCGTCGAGGTCATCATCCTCTTTATGCTCATTGGGATAGAATATTTTCAGGATCAGACAATATATTTGTCATGCTCTTCTATTTTCGTCGGGTGGTCGGCATTTAATATGTCTTGTAAAACGAGGAAGTCTATTTCAAAATGACTGCAAATCTCACGGTATGGTTTCCGTATCTTTCAGCCGTGTACCTGCAGCCAGTTGATTCGTTCGTTATCCAATGTTTCTTTGACGCTTTGGAAGGTGTCACCGGAACTTTCCTGCATCTCGGTTGCATTGTATGTGCAGAGATGTAAATGGGTGGGGGTAAGGCTGTCCCCTGTGTAAATAAGCTTTTCGCTTAACAGATTATTCTTCATGCTTTATTCTCGTTTTAGAAAACCACTGTAACACAAAGGTAGTGGTTTTCTAAATGAGAACAAGTTCTTCGATCGTTTTGTTTTCAGATTAGTCAAAATCGACTACCGTAATTCCGGCACCTCCGAACTGGACATGCTCGTCTGCATAATGACTGACGCCCGGTACGGTGGACAGGTATTGGCGGATG
>ENA-OQIG01000504-OQIG01000504.1-human-gut-metagenome-genome-assembly--contig:-NODE-504-length-22415-cov-2.492732_pt1 | contig 22415 bp, 26 predicted proteins | sample MGYA00242576_ERZ504741 | MGnify/ENA primary metagenome ERZ504741 (study PRJEB26092, sample SAMD00036436) | human gut metagenome | host: Homo sapiens | study: EMG produced TPA metagenomics assembly of... | reverse complement strand
TGGAAGAAGGTACATCTCCTGTGCCCACCAACATTTCAGAGCACTTCCCTGATAATATTCAAAGTAAGAATCTCTATTAAAACGTTTTCCGTACCCCTGTCGTTGGAAGAAGGAACAGTAGCAATATTCTTGATTTCATAAACACCCTCTCCCTCACGTGTCACCACACAGAGAGCTTTCAGCCCGTCATCATAAAGAACAAACATATCACCGCGTTCCAAATATCGGTCAATCATACTTTCTTGTTCATCAGCCAAGAGTAATAAATCAAGGAATTCTTTTTTATCTGAAGTTACTAGTTTTATCTCCATATTATCTATTTTATCATAAAATAAAAATGTTACCGACTCATTTGTCTATGGTCCAAAATAGTATCCATATTCTCCAAAGCCCATCCCACCAGTCCTTCAATATGAGGAATCAAAGTGCCACCCGTATCTGTCAGACAATACTCCACACGGAGGTACTTCAGCATATACTTTCCGTTCAACCAATCCATCTGATTCCAGAGTACGCAATGTTACAGTCAACATTCTTTGTGAAACATCTTCTATCGTTTTATGAATATCACTAAAACGCATGGTGCCGTTTGCGTTCAGCGTAATAAGCACCAGCATCGACCACTTGTCTCCCAAGCGGCTAAGCACATCTCTTATCGGACAATTTCCTATCGGATGAAAGTTTTTCATTCTTTAACGTTTTGTATTTTATTGAGTTCCAACAATAGTTATCTCTATGTAACTTCCTTATTTTCAAGTACGTTATTGCATTTCTCAAACTAGAAAGATACATTTGCATCACAAAAGTAATAAACTTACTAATAATAACTATTGTTTCATTTAAATAATTATGATTATGGCAAAGAAAGTTGCAGTTTTAGCAGTGAATCCGGTAAATGGTTGTGGATTATTCCAATATTTGGAAGCGTTTTTCGAGAATGGCATTTCATATAAAGTATTTGCCGTATCGGATACGAAGGAGATTAAAACAAATTCAGGAATCAGCCTGACAGCAGACGATGTGATCGCTAATTTGAAGGGACACGAAGATGAATTCGATGCACTCGTTTTCTCTTGTGGGGATGCAGTACCTGTATTTCAGCAGAATGCCGATAAACCCTATAACGTAGATTTGATGCAAGTCATTAAAACTTTCGGAGCTAAAGGGAAAATGATGATCGGACATTGTGCCGGTGCAATGATGTTTGACTTTACCGGAATTACCAAAGGGAAGAAAGTAGCAGTTCACCCATTAGCTAAACCAGCTATTCAAAACGGAACAGCTACCGATAAGAAATCAGAGATAGATGGCAACTTTTTACTGCTCAAGATGAAAACACCATTTGGACAATGATGCCACAGGTTATCGAAGCATTAAAATAATGTTTGCAACGTAGATATAAAACAATAAATATAAACATTATTATATTAATCTACGCATCCGAAGATGAAAAAGCACGTTCCTTTAAAAGCAACAGTGTGTTTCTCGGTGTACAACGTCGTTTCTTTTAAAGGAACGACCCGTTGGTTTTAAAGGAAAAATGTACATTTATTGCGCATTAATAATCAATCACTTACAGATTCAAAAAATTCAAAGACCGACTAACTTCCCCAATCATTATTCAATTCAATAAATCCGCACAAGTGTTCACTCCTTTATTTCTCAAATGATTATTGTTAGTTAACTAAAATCCAAGGGAAATATCATATATCACATTCTCTTTTCGTACCAAGAAAAAGAAAAACGGAACATTACAAAAAATCTGAAACAGCGTTCATCATTTTTTAAAAGTCCGTATATTAGCAGCTTGAAGACTTGAAAGAGATAAACAGCATACTCCTTCCGAGTTTAAATAACCAAACAAGATGCCTAAAACAATATGATTAGAGAAAGAGAGAATTACAATGCATTTTTACTTCATTTTTTAGAAAGACTGAATAGCTGTGACTCTATTGAGAAAAAAATCACAGAATCACTTACGGATATTTGCGAATACTATGGCTTTAAAAGAGGATTCATTTATCAAACTGACGGATTTCGCTACTTCTATCTAAAGGAAACTGTCGGAAATAACGACAACGTTTTGCGACAACGTTTTGAAATCAGCGAAATGACCAATCAACATGTTGTCCGTGCAAATGGAAAGAACAAACCTTTTTATGCTTGCAGAAACCAAAATACTTCTTGGGATGATGTAGACATCGTGGATTTCTATAAAGTCGATTCATTACTAATCCGGCAAATTCAAGACTCCGAAGGAAAAATTATCGGATTCATCGGATTTGGAGACAGAGAACATGCAATATCTTTCACCGATGAAGAACTGCAAATGATTCATCTCATTTTAGGCTCCCTCTCCAAGGAAATAGCAGTGCGGGAATATAAAGAAAGAGAAGTACGGGCGAGCAAGACGTTAAGCAGCATCATGAATAATATGGGAGTTGACATATATGTAAATTCTTTCGATTCTCATGATATGTTATATGCCAATGAATCGATGGCTGCTCCTTACGGAGGCATCGAACATTTTGAAGGAAAAAAATGCTGGCAAGCTCTTTATAAAGATAAAACCGGAGAATGTGAGTTCTGTCCTAAAAACATTTGATTGACGAAAATGGACAACCTACCAAAGTCTACTCCTGGGATTATCAACGCCCGTTTGACAAATGTTGGTTCCGGGTATTCAGTGCAGCATTCGCCTGGATAGACGGACAGATGGCACACGTGATTACCAGCGTTGATATTGACCACCAAAAAACAATAGAAGAAGAACTAAGGATAGCCAAAGAAAAAGCGGAAAACCTGGACCGCTTAAAATCAGCCTTCCTCGCCAATATGAGTCATGAAATCCGTACTCCGCTCAATGCGATTGTCGGCTTTGCCAGTTTACTGGTCGAATCGGATGACAAAAAGGAACGTCAGGATTATGTCGATATCATGCAAGAAAACACCGAACTTCTTTTACAACTGATATCCGACATTCTCGACTTATCAAAAATAGAAGCTGGAACACTCGACTTCACCATGGATTATCTGGACATTAAGAGCTTCTGTGAAGATATTATACGCAATTATGATATAAAAGAAGATAAGCCGGTACCAGTTTTACTAGCCCCACCCTACCCAATTTTATATCTATACTGACAAGAAACGCTGATGCAGGTTATCACAAACTTTATCAACAATGCCCTCAAATTTACAAATAAGGGACAGATTCTTCTTGAATATCATCTGAAAGAAGATACCTGTGAAATTGAATTTTCCGTAGCTGATACAGGAATGGGGATTGAACCGGACAAAGTAGACCGGGTATTCGACCGCTTTGTGAAACTCAATTCATTCTCAAAAGGCACAGGCTTAGGGCCGTCTATTTGCAGGAGCATTATCGAACATCTCGGCGGCACTATTGGAGTGGAATCCGAGATGGGAACCGGCTCGCGTTTTTGGTTTACTCATCCCTACCAAAGCGTACCCCTATAAAATTGAATAAAAAGCCCGTTAATCAGAAAAAGGCCTGAAGTCTTTTTTTCATTCATTTTTTATGGTCAAAATCAAGTTTAATTCATTTATTATTAATACTTTTGCCAATGCATAAACTTAATAAGCCACCAGAAAATTAAATTAAAAATGACAACTCTTTTTCAAACCAAAATAATTAACTCATATATAATAAAATTATTTTTGTCTTTCTGTCTATTAGCTTTTTCCTACATATCACCGATTCTAGCTCAAAAAGATTCAGTGAACTCGTCAAATTATCTTTTAATCATTAATTCATATACAGAAGCAGCTCCCTGGAGCTTCAGAATGATTTCAGCCATTACCGAATATGCCCAGAATTCGCCTCAATTAGCACTCTATACCGAACACATGAACATGCTAATGATGGACACAGACTCCACTTTGAATGAATTCAGACAGGCAGTTCTGGAAAAATACAAGCGACATTCTCCGCGTATGTTGATATTACTCGGAAACTCCAGCATGATATTACGGGACGACTTCAGAAAGATGTGGGGAAATATTCCAATTATACTATGTGCTGAAGAAGATTACATCGGCCCGAAGGAATTTTATCTCCAAAAGAAGCCTGTTGAGTTGACTGCAAGAACCCCGATTGCAGATATGGCGCAGCTTACAATCTCACTTTCCTACATTCCAATTTCTATATTAAAGAAAATATAGACCTGATTTGCCGAATGACTCCCGATATTAAAAATTTCATATTTATCGGTGATGAACGGCAAAACAACCAGACTTACAATATGGTTATCAAACAAGAATTGAAAAAGAGCCATCCCGACATCAATTATCAATTCATATCGCCCCGGAAGATGCAAACCAATCATTTGCTGGACACCCTTTACACCGTTGATCCTAAAACAACAGGAATACTTTTCTCTTCATGGTTTTACAAACACACCTTTGCCGGCAACACCTCGCTAGTTACAAATTCACACCTATTAGTCTCAACGACTTCCGCACCTCTGTTCAGCCTTGGATGATGACAATCAAGGACAACGCAGGAGGAATAATTGGCGGATACATCTACGATCAACATGTATACAGCCAGAAAATCATACAAACGATCCAATCAATATTGAATGGCAAACAAGCATCCGAGATACCTTTTTACGAGCCTTCAGATGCCGCTCCGACTATCAACTACAATGTTTTGCTACGTAAAGGAATGTCGCCATACTTATGTCCACCGGGCACTATTTTCTTTAACAAGCCGCCTACGTTTTGGGAACAGTACGGATACTTTATTTTAGGAACCATAGTCTGCTTCATACTGCTTGCCCTATTCTTCCAATACCGCATCAGTCATCTGAATAAGCTCAAGAAAATACAACAGAAAGAGATTGACACAATGACTTCTTACAAAAACCTGATTAACAATATGCCTATATTGTATATGCAAGAAGAGTTAATCATGAATGAAGAAGGTACCCCGATAGAACTTGTATACCGGAATGTCAACGCTCATTTCGAGAAAAGTTTTTTCCGTAAAGAAGATGTAGTAGGCAAGAAAGCCAGTGAAATATTCCCTGAATCCATGCCGGAGTTCCTGCATTTCACCAAAATGTCACTTGCGGAAAACAAGGCTATCACTTTCCCCTATTATTTCAAACAGATAGACACCTTCTATGATGTAGTACTAAAAGGAACTCACCACAACAATATTGTCGATATTTTCTGCCTGGACAGCACCGAACTACACAAAGCACAACAAAAACTAAGTGCTACCAACAATAAACTGGCAATGGCACTGGACGTAGCCAATATCGTGCCTTGGAAATGGGATTTGCGAAGCAAAACCATACTTTGCGACATCAATAGGCCTATTGAGCTTAGCACAAACGATAAAGACGTGAATGAAGAACAATTGGCAGTGCCCGATTCCCAATATTTCTCAAAGATATTCAAAGAAGACCGTAAACGGGTAGAAAAAGCCTATGATGACCTGATAGAAGGGCGATCGGATAAAGTCAGGGAAGAATACCGGGTTATCAATGTACAGAATAACATTCACAGAATCGAATGGGTGGAAGCTCAAGCCGCTGTAGAGACCCGTGACGAAAACGGCAAGCCGCTCACCCTGGTCGGTTCTTCACTAGTCATCACCACACGGAAAAAGATGGAAATGGAATTGACCACAGCCAGAGACCGGGCAGAAGAATCCAATCGTCTGAAGTCTGCCTTCCTCGCCAATATGAGCCATGAAATCCGTACTCCCCTCAACGCTATTGTCGGTTTCTCCGGCATATTGGCTTCAACAGACGAGGAAGAGGAAAAGCAGGAATATGTGAGCATCATTGAAAACAATAATACCTTGTTATTGCAATTAATCAGTGACATTCTTGATTTATCAAAGATTGAAGCCGGAACATTGGAATTTCAATATTCCAACATAGACTTGAACAAAATGCTGAACGAGTTAACGAGCTCATTACAATTAAAAATAAAATCTGAAAAAGTACAGCTAACCTGCCATCTGGCAGAGAAAAACTGCTTTATCCATACAGAGAAGAACAGGCTGTCACAATTGCTCATCAACCTGATAAGTAATGCCATCAAATTCACCACTGAAGGATACATTCGTTTTGGCTATGAACTCCGCGGCAAAGAGATCTATTTTTATGTCAGCGATACTGGCTGTGGCATTCCCAAAGACAAGCAAAAGAGCATTTTCGGACGCTTCGTCAAATTAAATAGTTTCGAACAAGGCACTGGCCTGGGACTTTCTATCTGCCAGACTCTGGTAGAACACATGGGAGGTACCATCGGAGTAGACTCGGAAGAGGGCAAAGGCTCAACATTCTGGTTCACGCTGCCATATAAAGCCGCAATAGCCGTAGAAGAAAGCATAAAAAAAGAGGAAATTCAGCCGATAAGTATAGAAAAAAACAAGTTTACCATTCTGATTGCCGAGGATAATGAAAGTAACTACAAACTGTTCGCATCCATACTAAAGGGAGAGTATCAATTAATTCATGCCTGGGATGGACAAGAGGCGGTGGAAATGTTCAAGCAATATAATCCGCAGATTATATTGATGGACATCAATATGCCGGTCATGGACGGTTACGAGGCAACTAAAGAAATACGCAAATATTCTGCCAAGGTACCTATTATCGCCATTACGGCTTTTGCCTATGCTTCGGATGAACAACGGGTGATGGAAAGCGGTTTTGACGGTTATATGCCTAAACCGATCAATGCCCGCCTGTTAAAAGCACAACTGACGGAAATCATGCAGAAGCGTATTATTTTACTTTAAGAGACAGAGAACCGAAAGCAAAAAACGAATATCTACATATTCCATTTATGACTGAAGAAAAAATACATAAAAACCGCACCGGAAGTTGGTGGGCATTAAGTCCGTTGCTCGTATTCTTATGCCTTTACCTGGTAACTTCCATTCTTGTCAACGACTTTTATAAAGTGCCTATCACGGTGGCTTTCCTTGTTTCTTCCTGCTACGCCATTGCTATTACCAAAGGATTGAAACTAGACCAACGCATCTATCAGTCTCCGTGGGAGCTGCCAATAAAAATATCCTCCTGATGATATGGATATTCATTCTTGCCGGAGCCTTTGCTCATAGTGCGAAACAAATGGGAGCAATCGATGCCACTGTCAATCTGACACTGCATATTCTGCCGGATAACCTGTTACTGGCAGGCATCTTCATTGCCGCCTGTTTCATCTCTTTATCCATCGGAACCAGCGTAGGAACTATCGTCGCCCTTACTCCCGTTGCCGTAGGACTGGCAGAAAAGACAGAAACAGCTCTCCCCTTTATGGTAGCCGTCGTAGTAGGCGGTTCTTTTTTCGGAGACAACTTATCTTTTATCTCCGACACCACCATCGCTTCGACAAAAACCCAGGAATGTGTAATGCGCGATAAATTCCGTGTAAATTCTATGATTGTCGTCCCGGCAGCCATCATTGTGTTGGGAATTTACATATTTCAGGGACTATCCATTACCGCTCCCGCCCAAACACAGACCATTGAATGGATCAAAGTTATACCTTATATAATACAGCCATTGCCGGAATGAACGTGATGCTCGTACTCATAATAGGTATATTGACAAGTGGCATCATTGGCATCGCGACCGGCAGCTTTGGAATTTTCGACTGGTTTGGTGCCATGGGAATGGGAATTACAGGAATGGGAGAACTGATTATTATCACTCTATTGGCCGGAGGGATGCTCGAAACCATCCGTTATAACGGTGGTATCGATTTCATTATCCGGAAACTCACCCGCCACGTCAATGGTAAAAGAGGAGCCGAACTAAGCATTGCCGCCCTGGTAAGTATCGCCAACTTATGTACAGCCAACAACACGATTGCCATTATAACAACAGGACCGATTGCCAAAGATATTGCCGTGAAATTCCATCTCGACCGAAGAAAAACAGCCAGTATCCTCGATACTTCTCCTGCCTGATACAAGGGAGTTATTCATACGGAGCGCAGATGCTGATTGCAGCGGGACTTGCCAGTATCTCCCCCATCAGTATCATCGGAAATCTCTACTATCCGTTTACAATGGGAGCATGCGCCCTGCTAGCAATTTTGTTCCGCTATCCGAAACGGTATTCGTAAAAAAGATGCGAAATGTTTGTCAATCAAAAGAAAAGCCGTATCTTTGTGCCCGCTATTACGAGATAATAGTATAATTCAAATCAATCATTAAAAACAATTATTTAAAATGGCAACTAGAATCAGATTGCAGAGACACGGACGTAAAAGTTACGCGTTCTATTCAATTGTAATTGCAGACAGCAGAGCACCACGTGATGGTAAATTTATTGAGAAGATTGGTACTTACAACCCTAACACCAATCCTGCTACAGTAGATTTGAATTTCGACGCTGCATTGGCATGGGTACTGAAAGGTGCACAACCAAGTGACACTGTACGTAACATTCTTTCTCGTGAAGGAGTTTACATGAAGAAACATCTTCTGGGCGGTGTAGCAAAAGGCGCATTCGGAGAAGCAGAAGCTGAAGCTAAATTCGAAGCTTGGAAAACAACAAACAGTCAGGTTTGGCTACTTTGAAGGCTAAACAAGACGAAGCTAAGAAAGCTGAAGCAAAAGCACGTCTGGAAGCAGAAAAGAAGATCAACGAAGTGAAAGCAAAAGCACTCGCTGAAAAGAAAGCTGCTGAAGCTGCTGAAAAAGCTGCTGCTGAAGCACCTGCAGAGGAAGCTGCAGCTCCGGCTGAAGAAGCTCCTGCAACAGAAGCTGCTGCTGAATAAATTTCAGCAGATTCCGAACAAGAAATCAGGAAAAGCTATAAATCCTCTCCGGTCCGCCGGAGGGGATTTTTTTATTGTTTTCTGCTATAAAACATATCAAATTATTTATTCCGTTCAGAATAAAATGCCTTTCTTTGCATCAGCATAGTTCAGCATAGTGTTATTTATTTTTCGAATATGAAACGAATTGATAAAAAGGCAACATTCGGACAACAGGCAAGCAAGGTTACGCAACTAGCGGACGCACTTAGCCAGGCGATTTCCAGAAAAGAATTTCTTGAAGGAGATTCTTTGCCTTCCATCAATCAGTTGAGTGCTCAATACGGAGTATCACGCGACACCGTTTTCAAGGCTTTCCTTGATTTACGCGAACGAGGCTTGATCGACTCCACTCCCGGCAAGGTTATTATGTGACGAGCCAGGTGACCAATGTCTTATTGCTGCTCGACCAATATACTCCTTTCAAAGAAGCCTTATATAACAGTTTCGTCAGACATCTGCCTATCAACTATAAGGTAGACTTATTATTTCATCAATACAACGAACGGTTGTTCAATACGATCCTCCGGGAATCCATCGGGAAATACAACAAATACATCGTGATGAATTTCGATAACGAAAAATTCAGCACTGTTCTCAATAAAATTAATCCTTCAAGATACTACTCCTTGATTTCGGCAAATTCGAAAAAGAAAAGTATTCATATATCTGCCAGGATTTTGATGAATTTTTCTATCAGGCATTGAATCTGCTCAAGGAAAGATTGAAGAACTATCACCAGCTCGTTTTTTTGTTTCCCAAAAGCCTGAAACATCCCCAAAGCAGTAAGGTGTATTTTACCCGTTTCTGTCAGGAGCAAGGATTCCTCTGTGAAATACAGGAGGATATTGAGAATCTGATCGTACGTAAGGGAGTTGCCTATATCGCCATCAAGCAACAAGATGTAGTAAAAATGGTGAAACAAGGAAGATTGGAAGGGCTGAAATGCGGAAAAGATTTCGGTCTGTTAGCGTATAATGATATTCCTTCCTACGAAGTGATTGACGAAGGAATAACCTCATTGAGTATTGATTGGGAAATGATGGGAAACGAAGCGGCCAATTTCGTTCTTAATAATGTACCGGTTCAGAAGTTCTTACCAACGGAAGTAAGGCTTCGAAAGTCACTTTAATTTTTTTTTGCGAAGATATCAGCACAGTTCAGCACAGATATTAATTAATCCTTTAATAGATAGAAACCATGAAAAAGTATCCGAAAATCGGGATTCGTCCCACAATCGATGGTCGCCAGGGTGGCGTTCGCGAAAGCCTTGAAGAGAAAACAATGAATTTAGCAAAAGCAGTAGCCGAGTTAATCAGCAGCAACCTGAAAAACGGTGATGGCAGTCCGGTAGAATGTGTTATAGCCGATAGCACGATCGGACGCGTAGCCGAAAGTGCCGCTTGTGCGGAAAAGTTTGAAAGAGAAGGGGTCGGCTCTACCATTACCGTCACTTCTTGCTGGTGCTATGGTGCTGAAACGATGGATATGAACCCGCATTATCCGAAAGCTGTCTGGGGATTCAACGGCACAGAACGTCCGGGAGCTGTATACCTTGCTGCCGTACTTGCCGGACACGCACAAAAAGGCCTTCCCGCATTCGGTATCTACGGACGCGACGTTCAAGATTTGGACGACAACACAATCCCTGAAGATGTATCGGAAAAGATTCTTCGCTTTGCACGTGCTGCACAGGCAGTAGCTACGATGAGAGGGAAATCTTACCTGTCAATGGGTAGTGTATCTATGGGTATCGCCGGTTCTATCGTTAATCCTGATTTCTTCCAAGAGTATTTGGGAATGCGTAATGAGTCAATAGACCTCACAGAAATCATCCGTCGAATGGACGAAGGCATCTATGACCACGAAGAATACGCCAAAGCCATGGCCTGGACTGAAAAAAATTGCAAGACAAACGAAGGTGAAGACTTCAAGAACCGTCCTGAAAAACGTAAAACCCGTGAACAGAAAGATGCTGATTGGGAATTCATTGTAAAGATGACGATTATCATGCGCGACTTGATGACCGGAAATCCCAAATTGAAAGAAATGGGATTCAAGGAAGAGGCTTTGGGACACAATGCCATTGCAGCCGGTTTCCAGGGACAACGCCAATGGACAGACTTCTATCCTAACGGTGACTATCCGGAAGCTTTACTCAATACCTCTTTTGACTGGAATGGTATCCGTGAAGCATTTGTGGTAGCTACCGAAAATGATGCCTGCAACGGTGTAGCCATGTTGTTCGGACATCTATTGACCAACCGTGCACAAATATTCTCCGACGTACGTACTTACTGGAGTCCTGAAGCCGTGAAACGTGTAACCGGCAAAGAGTTGAGCGGATTGGCAGCAAACGGTATCATCCATCTTATCAATTCCGGTGCAACGACTCTCGACGGTTCCGGCCAATCATTAGACGCAGCAGGCAATCCGGTTATGAAAGAACCATGGAACCTGACGGACGCTGATGTAGAGAACTGTCTCAAAGCAACGACCTGGTATCCGGCAGACCGTGACTACTTCCGTGGGGGTGGCTTCTCGTCCAACTTCCTGTCAAAAGGCGGAATGCCTGTTACCATGATGCGCCTCAACCTGATTAAAGGCTTAGGCCCTGTCCTGCAAATCGCAGAAGGTTGGACAGTGGAAATTGATCCGGAAATCCATCAGAAACTCAATATGCGTACAGATCCTACATGGCCTACCACCTGGTTTGTACCCCGCCTGTGCGAAAAACCGGCTTTTAAAGATGTATATTCAGTAATGAATAACTGGGGAGCCAATCATGGAGCTATCAGCTATGGACACATCGGTCAGGACTTAATCACTCTTGCTTCCATGCTCCGTATTCCAGTATGTATGCACAATGTAGAAGAAGATCAGATGTTCCGTCCGGCAGCTGGAATGCCTTCGGCATGGATAAAGAAGGATCAGACTACAGAGCTTGTGCAACTTATGGCCCTATCTATAAATAAACAAGTTCTTTTCGTCCTGTATAAATAAATATTTTAACTTTGCCGTTCGTAGGGATGGGGTCCCCCACCCGACACATAACAAATGTCGGGATAGCCCCGCCCCCTACAGCGACTTAAATAAGTAACACTATGATTACTAACGAACATATTGCACAGTTCATTGCACAAGCACATCGTTACGGGGATGCAAAGTTAATGCTTTGCAGCAGCGGTAACCTTTCCTGGAGAATCGGCGAAGAAGCATTGATTTCTGGTACGGGTTCCTGGGTTCCCACACTTGGCAAAGAAAAGGTTTCAATCTGCAATATCGCCAGCGGCATTCCTGCCAATGGTGTAAAACCCTCTATGGAAAGTACATTCCATTTGGGTATTCTCCGTGAACGTCCGGACGTCAATGTCGTTCTCCATTTCCAATCGGAATATGCCACCGCTGTCTCCTGCATGAAGAACAAGCCGACAAATTTCAACGTAACAGCGGAAATTCCCTGCCATGTAGGTTCGGAAATACCTGTGATTCCGTATTATCGTCCCGGCTCACCGGAACTGGCAAAAGCCGTGGTAGAAGCCATGCTAAAGCATAACTCGGTTTTACTGACCAACCACGGGCAAGTGGTATGCGGAAAAGACTTCGATCAAGTATACGAACGGGCTACCTTCTTCGAAATGGCTTGCCGCATCATCGTTCAATCCGGCGGTGATTATTCAGTACTCACACCGGCAGACATTGAAGACCTGGAAATCTACGTATTAGGAAAGAAAACGAACTAATACCCAGGCATATTACCATGAAAGATACCATCAAACACACTTATTTAGCAGCAGACTTCGGAGGTGGCAGCGGACGAATCATCGCCGGCTTTCTTCTCAACGGTAGGCTGGAATTGGAAGAGATATACCGCTTCTCCAACCGGCAGGTCAAACTAGGCAATCATATTTACTGGGACTTCCCGGCTCTGTTCGAAGATATGAAAACCGGACTAAAACTGGCTGCACAAAAAGGATATGCCGTAAAAGGTATTGGTATTGACACTTGGGAGTGGATTTCGGACTGATTGACAAACATGGAAACCTATTAGGAAATCCAGTCTGTTACCGGGATGCAAGAACAGAGGGAATGCCGGCAGAAGTATTCAAGTGCATGGATGAACATCGACATTATGCCGAAGCCGGTATTCAGGTGATGCCTATCAATACGCTGTTTCAACTTTACAGTATGAAACAAAATCAAGATGCACAGTTGGAAGTTGCCCGGCAACTTTTATTCATGCCCGATCTCTTCAGTTACTTCCTGACAGGGGTAGCCAATAATGAATATTGCATCGCCTCCACCTCTGAATTACTCAACGCCCAATCACGCAACTGGTCATTCGATACCATACATACTTTAGGTCTTCCCGAACATCTGTTCGGTAAAATCATTCTTCCCGGAACAATCAGAGGCACTCTGAAAGAGGATATTGCACGCGAAACCGGACTAGGTGCCGTAGACGTTATTGCCGTAGGTTCACATGATACAGCCAGTGCCGTAGCTGCTGTTCCTGCTGCAGAAAGTCCTATCGCTTTCCTTAGTTCCGGCACTTGGTCGCTACTGGGAGTTGAAGTGGACGAACCCATATTAACGGAAGAAGCAAGAAAAGCTCAATTCACCAATGAAGGAGGTGTAGACGGCAAAATCCGTTTCCTCCAGAATATAACAGGATTATGGATTCTGCAACGCTTGATGAGCGAGTGGAAAGCATGTGGCGAGGAACAAGATTATGATATAATCATCCCGCAAGCAGCCGAAGCCGAGATTGATACAATCATCCCTGTAGACGACACCATATTCATGAATCCGGAAAATATGAAGAACGCGCTTATTCATTATTGCCGGAATCATGCTTTGCAAATTCCCCAAAACAAGGCAGAGACTGTACGATGTGTGCTCCAGTCATTAGCTTTCAGATATCGGCTGGCTGTGGAACAGCTCAACCGTTGCCTCCCCGCTCCAATCCGTCAGTTAAATATCATCGGAGGAGGATCACAAAATAAGTTGCTCAACCAACTGACAGCTGACGAACTCGGTATTCCTGTTTATGCAGGTCCGGTGGAAGCCACTGCAATGGGAAACATCCTGACGCAGGCAATGGCTAAAGGAGAAATTGCCGATCTTCGTGAATTGCGGGAAATTGTCACTCGCAGCGTTACACCACAAGTATATTATCCTAAAAAATAAAAGTATATGGAAACATCTAAAACCGGTTATCAGGTTCAATCTTATGACGTTCCCGTCAAACGATATTGCCAAACCCTTGATTTACGCGATTCTCCGGAACTAATCGCCGAATATCGGAAAAGACATAGCCAGGCGGAAGCATGGCCGGAAATTCTTGCCGGTATCCGGGAAGTTGGCATCCTGGAAATGGAAATTTATATCCTGGGAACCCGACTGTTTATGATCGTCGAAACTCCCCTTGATTTTGACTGGGACACGGCAATGGAACGCCTGAACACCCTTCCCCGCCAACAGGAGTGGGAAAAATATATGGCTATCTTCCAACAAGCCGCACCCAGAATGAGTTCCGCAGAGAAATGGAAACCGATGGAAAGAATGTTCCATTTGTATAATACTTAAAAAATACCAGAAACAACCATGAAACACACCAAGCAGTCCATCATTTCGAAAGATGGCATCAGTTATCTTATACCTTTTATTCTCATTACCTCCTGTTTTGCGTTATGGGGATTTGCCAATGACATTACCAATCCGATGGTAAAGGCATTCTCTAAAATCTTCCGGATGAGTGCCACCGACGGGGCATTGGTACAGGTTGCCTTCTATGGAGGCTACTTTGCAATGGCTTTCCCGGCTGCCATCTTCATCCGCAAATATTCCTACAAAGCAGGTGTTTTGTTAGGACTGGGTATGTATGCTTTCGGAGCCTTCTTATTCTTCCCCGCCAAAATGACGGGTGAGTACTATCCGTTTCTGATTGCTTATTTTATTCTGACCTGCGGATTATCTTTCCTCGAAACAAGCTGTAATCCGTATATTCTTTCCATGGGAACGGAAGAAACAGCTACCCGGCGATTGAACCTTGCACAGTCTTTCAACCCGATGGGGTCACTTCTCGGAATGTATGTAGCCATGCAGTTCATTCAAGCGAAATTGCATCCGATGTGTACCGAAGACCGCGCATTGCTTAACGACAGCGAATTTCAAGCAATCAAAGAAAGCGACCTTAGCGTCCTGATTGCTCCTTATCTCATTATCGGACTGATTATCGTAGCCATGTTGCTTCTGATACGATTCGTAAGATGCCTAAGAATGGAGATCAGAATCATAGAATAGACTTCTTCCCTACACTGAAACGTATTTTCACCCAAACGCGTTATCGTGAAGGTGTGATTGCCCAATTTTTCTATGTAGGTGCACAAATTATGTGCTGGACTTTCATCATTCAGTATGGAACACGCTTGTTCATGTCACAAGGTATGGACGAGAAAAGTGCGGAAGTACTATCTCAACAATATAATATCATAGCAATGGTGATATTCTGTATTAGCCGTTTTATCTGTACGTTCATTCTGCGCTATCTCAATGCGGGTAAATTGCTGATGATTCTTGCTATCTTTGGAGGTATTTTCACTTTAGGTGTAATCTTCCTTCAAATATCTTCGGAATGTATTGTCTGGTAGCAGTATCGGCTTGTATGTCATTGATGTTCCCTACCATCTACGGTATTGCCTTGAAAGGTATGGGAGATGATGCGAAGTTCGGAGCTGCCGGCCTTATTATGGCTATCCTGGGAGGTTCTGTTCTTCCACCGCTACAGGCAAGCATCATTGATTTGGAACAAATAGCGTGGTTACCGGCTGTCAATGTTTCATTTATTCTTCCGTTCATCTGTTTTCTTGTAATTATCGGCTACGGTTACCGCACAGTGAAAAGAAACTGGTAAAATACATATCTAAAAATAGTGACAGTATCACATTGGTATACCGTCACCATCTCACTCGAATAGTGACGCCATCCCTACTGGATAGCGTCACTATTTTTTTCCTTTTCACAGTTAAGAGTTCATAAAAACACAGAACTTGAAGTCGTTTTTTTAGTTTCCTTTTTCGCATACTAATCTTGGCTTCTTAGTATTGTTGAATTATTTACATACATTTGTCTCATACCAACAGACTGATAAACCTATGAGCCAAAACCAAGACCCTATTCATCTAGCCCGCCAATTCGAAATTATATTTACCACGCACTATTCCGCTGTTAAATATTTCGCTATAAACTTGCTCAAATCTGAAGAGGACGCAGAAGATATCATTCAGGATGTGTTCGCTAAATTATGGACACAACCGGAGGTCTGGCTGGAAAACAAAGACATAGGCCAGTATATCTACGCCATGACTAAAAACACAACTTTCAATTTCATCAAACGCAAAAGACTGGAACAATCCTATCAGGAACAATTATCGCAGAAATATCTAATCGAAGACTTACTAAAATCCGAAGATACTCTCGACCCTATCTATTATAAAGAAGCACTATTAATCATCCGCCTAATTCTCGACCGCCTTCCCGAACGCCGCAGAAAAGTTTTTGAAATGAGCCGCATCAACAATATGAGTAATATGGAGATAGCACAAGCACTCAATATTTCCGTACGAACTGTGGAACACCAAATCTATCTGACCCTGCTCGAAATAAAAAAACTATTTTTATTGCATTTTTCTTGTGTTTCTTTTAAGTAATCCCCCATTTTCGATTGTGCTAATAGTGTAACCACTAAAAAGAACAGCGCAAATGAGGAACTTTTTTCAGAAAATACTGATATTATTTACCGGCAATAACTATCCGGAAGCTACCCAAAATGAATTCTATCAATGGCTGGTAGATGAGGATCATGCATCCCAGAAAGAAGATGCTTTGAGAGAGCTATGGAACAAAGCGCAACGGCAAAAAAACGTGAAAGGAATGCAGAAGTCTTACGAGCGCCTGAAAAAACAGGAAGGTATTCCAACCGTACCCAAAGAGAGAAGAATTCGCCCAATACATATATGGCAATCCGCAGCCGCTATCTTATTCCTCCTGCTTGCCTCTTCGGTCTATCTATCGACTGTAGGCACAAAAGCGGAAACCGACTTGTTACAGCAATATATTCCGATAGCAGAAATGAGAAGTTTGACGCTGCCCGACGGAACAAAAGTGCAACTCAACTCGAAAAGTACACTTTTATATCCGCACGAGTTTACCGGAGATAGTCGTAGTGTATTCCTGTTAGGCGAAGCCAACTTCAAGGTTAAGCCGGACAAGAAACGTCCGTTTATCGTGAAATCCAATGATTTACAGATTACTGCGTTGGGTACGGAATTTAATGTATCTGCCTACCTGAAAGCCAGGAAATAGCAACGACCCTCATTTCAGGCAGTATCCGTGTAGATTATAACAATCTGACAACAAGTGTCATTCTCCATCCCAACGAACAGTTTGCCTATAACAGAAACAATAAGAAATATGATCTCTCCAATCCGGATATGGACGATGTGACAGCCTGGCAACGCGGAGAACTGGTTCTGCAAAAGATGACGCTGACGGACATCATCAACGTATTGGAGCGAAAATATCCTTATGCCTTTGTATATAGTATCAAGAACCTCAAAAACGACAGGTTCAGTTTTCGTTTCAAGGACAACGCACCACTCGAAGAAGTGATGGAAATCATCGTGAACGTGGTCGGACAAATGGACTATAGAATAGTAGAAGACAAGTGCTATCTGACAAGAATATAACTTTTTAACCTTATATGCCATGCAAAAAAATACCCGGAACAGAGGCCTCACTCCGTCCCGGATATGAAATCTGAATTCCCAATATTAGAGTTTACTCTACAAATTACCTCGAAATAATTTAGTCAATAACCTAATACTAAGAAAATGCTACAAATTTATAAATTTATAGTAGACAAGAAGACAAAGGGAAGAAGTTTTATGCTTTTTTTCTGTTTGATGCTCGCCACAACAGTTTCCCTTGCACAAAATGGTGCTAAAATCACTATTAAAAAGAATAGTATATCTGTGATTGAAGCACTGAAAGAAGTTGAAAAACAATCCGGTATGTCCGTAGGCTACAACGATTCCCAACTGAAAAACAAACCGGCCATCACCCTCAATATAGAGGCGGCTTCGTTGGAAAATGCGCTCGCTCAAATTCTCAAAGGTACAGGTTTCACCTATCAACTGAAAGAGAAATATATCATGATTATTCCGGAACAAAAGAAAGAAAGCAACCCGACCAAAAAGATCACCGGTAAGGTAGTTGATGAAAACAACGATCCCTTGATCGGAGTGAACATCAAAGTGGAAGCACTGCCGCCGGATCTATCACAGACATCGATGGGAACTTCCTGATCGAAGCTTCCACCGGAAATACACTGACATTTACTTATATCGGTTATACTTCAGAAAGCATTAAAGTCACCAACCAGAATAATTACCGCATTCAACTGACAGCCGATACGCAACAGCTATCGGAAGTTGTAGTAACTGCTCTCGGCATCAAACGCGAGCAAAAAGCATTGAGCTACAATGTCCAGCAAATCGGAGCAGACAAGATGCCGGAAATAAAAGACGCCAACTTTATCAACAGTTTGAGCGGAAAGGCTGCCGGCGTTGTCATTAATGCTTCTTCTTCCGGTGTGGGAGGTGCCAGTAAAGTGGTGATGCGTGGTACAAAGTCTATCGAGCAGAGCAGTAATGCGCTATACGTCATTGACGGTATTCCGATGTATAACTTCGGCGGTGGAGGCGGTACTGAATTTGACTCCAAAGGTGCTACGGAAGCCATTGCGGATATTAATCCCGACGATATTGAAAGCATCTCTTTCCTGACAGGTGCGGCAGCAGCCGCAATGTATGGCAGCAACGCTGCCAACGGCGCTATTGTAGTGACTACCAAGCGGGGACAGATAGGAAAACTGTCGGCTACTTTCTCAAGCAGCATGGAATTTATGAACCCATTTGTATTGCCCAAGTTTCAGAATCGGTATGGAACCGGTACACGGGGCGATGCGGAAGGTTCTCCCATATTAAGTTGGGGCCTAAACTGAATCCGGCCAACCAAACAGGATATGAACCCACCGACTTCTTTGATACGGGAGCGGCTTACAGCAACTCCATCACCCTCTCGACAGGTACGGACAAGAACCAAACGTTCTTTTCTGCCGCAGCAGTCAATTCAGAAGGAATGATTCCGAACAATAGGTACAACCGATATAATTTCACATTTCGCAATACGACTCATTTCCTGAATGACAAGATGAAATTGGATGTAGGAGCCAGTTATATCATACAAAATGACCGCAACATGACCAATCAGGGAGTTTATTCCAATCCATTGGTTTCGGCTTACCTGTTTCCACGCGGCGATGACTTTTCTCTAGTAAAAGCCTTCGAACGTTATGACGAAGCACGTAAAATCAATGTGGCTTACTGGCCGCAAGGTGAAGGGGATTTGCGTATGCAGAATCCTTACTGGATTGCTTACCGGAACGTCCGCACGAATGAGAAAAAGCGTTATATGCTGAACGCCGGACTGACATACGACATTTTGGACTGGCTGAATGTATCGGCACGTATCCGCGTGGATAACACCGACAATACTTATCAGCAAAAGCTATACGCAAGTACGATCTCTACACTGACCGAAGGTAGTACCCAGGGACATTACACCATCCAAAAGGTGAACGAGACACAGACGTATGCCGACTTCATGGTGAATATCAATAAACGCATTGACGACTTCACGGTAGTAGTCAATGCCGGTACTTCATTGAGCGACAACTCCAGTGATTTACTGGGTTACGGTGGTCCGATTCGCGACACGGGAGTGCCCAACGTATTCAATGTATTTGATTTGGATAATGCCAAGAAACGGGCAACACAGGAGGGTTGGGAAGAAATGACGCAGTCTATTTTTGCCAGTGCGGAAATAGGATGGAAAAGCATGCTGTACCTGACGTTGACCGGACGTAACGACTGGGCTTCCCAGTTGAAAGGCTCGAATCCTACTTCTTTCTTCTATCCATCGGTAGGTCTTTCGGCAGTAATCAGCGAAATGGTGACATTACCCAAAGCGATTGATTACCTGAAAGTACGCGGATCATTCAGTTCTGTGGGTACCCCCTACCGCGTTTTCTGGTACAACCGACTTACAGCTATGACCCTACCAAACAGGACTGGAACGCCAAAACCCATTATCCTATCGGCAAACTGAAACCGGAACGTACCGACTCTTGGGAAATAGGTGTGGACGGAACTTTCTTCAAGGATTTCAAAGTCAGTGGTTCATTCTACTATGCCAATACCTATAACCAGACATTCGACCCGAAAATCACCGTATCTTCCGGCTATTCGACTCTTTATGTGCAAACCGGTTATGTACGCAATCTCGGTGTCGAGGGGCTACTCTCTTACGGACATACATGGCGCGACTTCGGATGGAACAGTAATTTCACTTTCTCCTGGAATAAAAACAAAATTGTGGAGTTGGTTAAGGACTATGTGCATCCCGAAACCGGAGAAATCGTCAACAAAGACCGCCTTGAACTAAAAGGACTGGGATATACCAAATTTATCCTGAAAGAAGGAGGCACACTGGGAGACCTGTACACGAATGCCGACTTCATACGTGACGATAAAGGATATATCCAGATAGACAAAAATGGGGATGTCGCCAAAACGGATAATCTACCTGACATCAAATTAGGCAGCGTATTTCCTAAAGCAAACCTGGCATGGAACAACAGCTTTTCTTACAAAGGTATTTATGCGGGATTCCAATTAAGTGCGCCTGGGAGGTATTGTTTATTCAGCCACACAGGCTGCTCTCGACCAATATGGCGTATCCGAAGCATCTGCTGCCGCCCGTGACCGTGGCGGAGTACTCGTCAACGGACGTAGCTGGGTGAACGCACAGCAGTATTACGAGATTGTAGCTACCTCAAGCGGGCTGCCGCAATATTATACGTATAGTGCCACAAATCTGCGTTTGCAGGAAGCGCACATCGGATACACCATCCCCCGCAAATGGTTGGGTAATATCTGCGACATCAACGTCTCTGTAGTGGGACGTAACCTGTGGATGATTTATTGCAAAGCACCTTTCGACCCGGAAGCGATTGCTACAACAAACAATTTCTATCAGGGAATCGACTACTTCATGATGCCCAGTACACGCAATTTTGGTTTTAATGTAAAGATTAACTTCTAAAACTATGAATACTCAAATGAAAGAATACAGAAAAGCAACCCTCCGACTGGCATACCTGCTAACGCTGATGCTATGGACGGGAAGTTGTATCGATATGGATATCAATCGTAATCCTTACGAGACAACGCAGGATGAACTGATGCGCGAAAACCATATCATCGGCTCGTCTCTAAAGAGCATGGAAGCATTGGTGGTCCCCACACAAGAGCATCTTTATCAATTTGTGGAAGCGATGTGCGGAGGAGCCTACGGGCGTTATTTTGGAGAGACTCGTGTGGGTTGGACTGAAAAATACTCGACTTATAATCCCAAGTCGGACTGGCTGAAGGCTTCGTTCTCCGATCCTATCTCGGAAATGTATCCTTCCTACCGGGATATTATCAACCGTACCAATGACCCCGTCGCACTGGCATTCGCAAGATTCTGCGAGTCGCTATCATGCACCGGTCTACGGATATGTTCGGGCCGATTCCCTATACCAAAGTATTGGGAGATAAAACGGAAGGTAACGGCTTAGTGCTCCTTATGACTCTCAAGAGGAGGTTTATGTGGCTATGTTCAAGGAATTGGAAGAAGCAGATAAAGCTCTGAAGGAGAATCTAGGTCTAAGTGCGGAAGGATTTAAGAAACTGGATAATCTTTATTATGGAGATGTGCGGAAATGGTATAAATACCTTCACTCGTTACAGCTTCGCATAGCCATGCGTATCGTTTATGTGAAACCGGAACTGACCAGGGAAATAGCCGAGAAAGCCGTAGCCGCAGGTGTGATAGAGAACAATGAGGACAACGCGCAACTGCATGTGGAGGAGAATCGTTCGGCTCTCTGTTTCAATGATTGGAAGGATTACCGGATAGCTGCGGAAATCGTTTCCTATATGCAGGGATATAACGATCCGCGTTTGGAAAAATACTTCACCCAGGGAAAGTATCAGGATGATACCGATTACTATGGGCTACGCATTGGTATTCTTCCTTCCAAAGTGACGGACGACGAGTTGATACAAACCTATTCCAACCGTTTGATGACTGCCAATGATACGTATATGTGGATGACTGCCGCCGAGGTCACGTTCCTTCGCGCCGAAGGTGCCCTGCGGGGATGGGCAATGAGCGGAGATGCCCAACAGCTATATGAGAAGGCGATCACCCTTTCCTTTGAGCAATGGGGCGCAAGCGGAGCAAGCGGATACTCCCAGAATAAAACATTGGTGCCAGGGGCTTACAAAGACCCGAGAGGTACATACAGCGCCCAATCTCCGAGCAGCATCACCATTGCCTGGAACGAGGACAAGGAGAATACCCGTTTCGAAGAAAACCTGGAACGTATCATTACTCAAAAATGGATTGCCATGTTTCCTCTGGGCATT
>ENA-OQIG01000502-OQIG01000502.1-human-gut-metagenome-genome-assembly--contig:-NODE-502-length-22463-cov-23.642058_pt1 | contig 22463 bp, 27 predicted proteins | sample MGYA00242576_ERZ504741 | MGnify/ENA primary metagenome ERZ504741 (study PRJEB26092, sample SAMD00036436) | human gut metagenome | host: Homo sapiens | study: EMG produced TPA metagenomics assembly of... | reverse complement strand
GACAGGGTGTGTGCCAGCCACATCGTGCATGTCGCGTGCGATACGTGCACGTTCCGCCAACGCCGCGATATCACGCTCATCCTGATCTCGCGCGGCGATTGCCTCATTGCGTTCCCGCATCATGCGAACGGTTGCCATGCGCGCACGATGCCAGAACGACATAACAATGGTAGAAATAATGCATACTTCAATCGGCGTTAGTGCCAGCATGTATTGCGCCATCATGCCGGCGACTTCCGACATGGATGTTCCCGTGTAAATGGAACCGATGATGTCTTCCGTGACCATAGTGTCGTTCGGATTTGAGCTATTCCAGCTGCTCCATGTATGCACTTTGCCTCCGGTGAGCAGTGGTCCATTGGTCATGGTCCATGCTATCAGCGCCGAAGCCAGAAGACCGATGGTCAACGCCAGAATAATGAAGGCTTTCGTGTTTTTGGGATTGCCATAGACGATCACCGAATACAGCATGAACAATGCCAGAATATCGGCGCCCAACAGGCATGGGCCGAATATGAGATGCGCCAAGGTTAATGCCACGCAGAGCAATGCGCCGGTCTGCGGCCGCCATCGACGAATCAGCAACGGAACAAGCATTGCCGCTTCCCATGCCATCTGCATGGAAGGCTTAAGGTCAAACAGCAATCCCGGATTATAGGTGATGCCGCCGGTCACGCCGAACAGCAGAACACCTATGACAAGCGTGATGATGAGATCGCCTGCGAAGACATGACCATGCATCCACGACAAGAGACGCTGCTTGAGATTCGACATACGTTCCACCTAGCGCCAGATATGCTGTGACGCCATCATGCGCGGGAATGAAATAGCGGCAGGATAAAGCCGCTTTTGTGAGGTAAGGTTGTCTCCGCATGTGGGTGGGATGGAAGCCATCAAGAAGCCACTACCCGCATTGAACATGCCGATGACGCCAAAGGGAAGGTGAATGCATGACGTTGCTGAGCGAATACTACGTGCCCGGATTGCATATTGAGGATCGTTCCATCAAGGTGCCGTTGGATTGGACGGGTCACGAGCCCGGTCATGGGTTCGATGGCGAATCGATCAGCCTGTTCTACCGTGTGGTCACCGCTCCCGAACATGTGCATGATGATCTTCCGCTGCTCGTGTTCCTGCAGGGTGGTCCCGGTGGTTCCGGCCCCCGTCCGCTCGGTCCAAGTTCCGATGGTTGGATTGAGGAAGCGATCAAGCATTTCCGCGTGGTATTGCCGGATCAACGTGGTACGGGGCGTTCGTCTCGTGTCGACACGCATGTGATTGAGGGCATGGACGGCGACGGCAAGGCCGGTGCCGCGTTTTTGAAGCGTTTCCTCGCTGATTCGATCGTTCGTGATTTCGAGCATCTGCGTCGCACCGAATTCGGGGGCGCACGTTGGGTCACGCTTGGTCAAAGCTATGGCGGATTCCTGACATTGACGTATCTTTCGCTGTTCCCGCAAGGGGTTATCGCCAGCTTCACTACGGGCGGTATTCCGCACGTTCCCGCCGATGCGACCGACGTGTACCGTCATACGTTCCCGCGCATGGCGGCAAAGACGAAGCAGTTCTACGAGCGCTACCCGATCGATATCGAACGTGCCGCTACGGTTGCCGACATACTGCGATCTCGCAAGGTCACATTGCCGAACGGCGATCCGCTTACGGTGGAACGTTTCCAATGCTTGGGATCCGATTTCGGCATGAAGCCAAGTTTCGAACGCGTGCATTGGATTCTTGACCAGGCATTCCTCGACGGCGACGGTTCGGCCTCGACCTCGGCGGAACTGTCTGACGAATTCCTGTCTTCCGTGATGGATGCGACCTCGTCTCGCCCGCTGTACTGGCCGTTGCAGGAGTTCATCTACGCCAACGGCGAGCTGGAAACGCCGATTTGCTGGGCCGCCCAGCGCGTGCGCGGCGAGCATCCGGAATTCGCGGGTGACATCCGTCCGCTTAATTTCACCGGCGAGGCCATGTTCCCGTGGATGTTCGAGCAGGAACGTGCGTTGCGTCCGTTCAAACCGGCCATGGACGTGCTTATGGAAGACACGCATTTCGGCACGATCTACGATGCCGACCAGTTGGCGCGCAATGAGGTTCCGCTGCAGGCTGCCGTCTATTTCGACGACATGTACGTAGATTCTGGATTGCAGCTCGACACGCTGTCCCGCGTCGGTCGTTCACATTATTGGACCACCAACGAATTCGAGCATGACGGCGTGCATGGTTCCGTGGTCTTCAAACGCCTGTTCAACGAAGCACTGAACAGGGGAGATCTGGAAGAACTGTTCTGACGCAGACAATCCATCCATATATCGATATCAAATAGGAACCGGGAACAACAAGGAGAAACCATGTCCAACCCAACCATCGGATTCATCGGATACGGCAACATGGCACAGGCCATTGCCGAAGGACTTGTCGCGGCAGGTGCAATCGACGGTACTGACATCGTGGCGTGCGCCGCGCATTACGACAAACTGGAGAAAACCACGGCGAAGGTTGGTGCCACACCGCTGCGCACCGCTGCCGAAGTCGCAGACGCGGCCGACGTTGTCATCATCGCCATCAAACCGTACCAGATTGAAAGCGTCATCAAACCAATCGCCGGCGCGCTCGCTAACGAAAGCACATTCGTCGTATCCATTGCGGCAGGCTGGGATCTCGCCAGATACCGTGAACTGTTCGGCGCCGATTTCGGCGCGATGCACATCCAGTGCACCATTCCGAACACGCCGATGGCCGTCGGCAAAGGCGTGCTCGTCACGGAAACCGACAACACGCTGACCGACGCGCAAAACGAGACGTTCGAAAAGCTGTTCTCATCGATCAGCCTCATCGAACGCGTCGACTCCGCGCATATGGGCATCGGCATGTGCATCGCCGGCTGCGCGCCCGCATTCACCGACATGTACATCGAGGCGCTCGGCGACGCGGGCGTGAAATACGGTCTGCAACGCGCCACCGCCTACCGTCTGGCCGCAAAGATGGTGGAAGGCGTCGGCGCACTGTACCTGGCCAACGAAACCCATCCGGGTGCCATGAAGGACGCCGTCTGCTCTCCAGGAGGCACCACCATCAAGGGCGTCGCATCGTTGGAGGAAAGCGCGTTCCGCGGTGCGGTCATCAAAGCGGTCGACGCCATCGAAGCCTAATACTAAGCTAAGGAACCATGTCTCTTACTATCGGAATCGTCGGACTGCCGAACGTCGGCAAGTCCACCATGTTCAACGCATTGACCCGTAACAACGTGCTGGCGGAAAACTATCCGTTCGCCACCATCGAGCCGAACACCGGCATCGTGCCGCTGCCGGACAACCGTCTGCCGGTGCTCGCCAAGCTCGTGCACACCGAGAAGATCGTGCCGGCAACCGTCACCTTCGTCGACATCGCAGGCATCGTCAAGGGCGCCTCCGAAGGCGAAGGCCTGGGCAACAAGTTCCTCGCCAACATCCGCGAGGCCGACGCGATCTGCGAGGTCGTACGCGCCTTCGAAGACGACGACATCGTCCACGTCAACGGCAAGGTCGATCCGGCCGACGACATCGACACCATCAACACCGAGCTCATCCTCGCCGACCTGCAGACCATCGAGAACGCGCTGCCGAAGCTGGAGAAGGATCTGCGCGGCAAGAAGATCGAGCCGGCCTACATGGACGCCGTCAAGCAGGCCAAGGAGATCCTCGAAGCCGGTGAGACCATCGACAAGGCCGCCCGCGAAGGCCGCTTCGACAAGGACTCCGTCTACGACCTGCACCTGATGAGCGCCAAGCCGTTCATCTACGTGTTCAACGTGGACGATTCCGAACTGCAGAACCAGGATCTCAAGACCAAGCTCGCCGCCTCCGTGGCTCCGGCTCCGGCCATCTTCCTCAACGCGCAATTCGAAGCCGACCTGACCGAACTCGACGAGGACGACGCGCGCGAAATGCTCGCCGACGCCGGCCTTGAGGAATCCGGCCTCGACCAGCTGGCACGCGTCGGCTACGACACGCTCGGTCTGTCCACCTTCCTCACCGCAGGCGAGAAGGAAGTGCGCGCATGGCAGATCCACAAGGCTACACCGCCCCGCAGGCCGCCGGCGTGATCCACACCGACTTCGAAAAGGGCTTCATCAAGCCGATATCGTCTCCTATGACGATTTCGTGGCCGCCGAAGGCTCCATGACGAAGATCAAGGAGGAAGGCAAGCTCCGTCAGGAGGGTCGCGACTACGTCATGCAGGACGGCGACATCGTCGAATTCAAGTTCAACGTCTCGAAGTAAGTGTTTCTCTGGCTCCCCTCTTTGAGAGGAGCTGTCGCTACAAGCGACTGAGGAGCGGCACGGATAAGGCCTGAGAAGTCGTCTTCTCAGGCCTTTGTCATGACATTGTTCTGCAAGGACTGGCTGCTGCAGCAGCATAATGTGTGTTTTATTATTCGGCCTTGACGGCTTGCTGGTCAATCCAATTGTTGACGTCGGTGACCGCCTCGTCAAGGGTTGCTTTGGCGGCTTTGTAGTATTTGGAATCTACAGGTTGACGATTTCCGCTCCGAACGGCCAGAGCGCAAGCTTGGCCATCTTGAACGATTGCAATCCGAACGGAATACCGATAATGGTGATGCAGTTGAGCATGCCGGCTCCCAGATAGCCGAGCGCCATCCACCAGCCGACCAGCACCACCCACAGGATGTTGGCCAAGGCAGAGCCGACTCCGCCGCCGTATTGCACGGTTGCGCCAAACGGCGTCAGGGTGAGTCCCGCCATCTTGAACGCTTGAATGCCGAGCGGGATGCCGATGATGGAGATGCACAGAATCAGTCCCACCACTGCCCATCCGATTGCGATGGCCAACCCACCAAGAATGATCCACAGGATATTGCCGAGAACTCGCATGATTAGTCCCTTTCCGATTCCGGTCGATGCCTCGCATGTTCAGCTTCACTATTTTGCCAGACAGCATGACGGAAACACGAGACATAACCCTTAGCTCGCCCCTGATTCATTCTCGGACCGCTATTCAGGCGGATCGTATGCGGTAAGCCCAACCCTTTTGTGAAGATTTTGTGTATTGTCGGGCATACGTGGTTTTCACCGTCGATTTGAATGATGATAGGCTTCTCGATGTCTGCCGTACGAAAACCCATCAAGGAGATGCCATGAACCTGTATCGCTACGCGATGTTCATCGCACGCGCCTGCCGTGGGTCGTTCGTCGGCAATGTTCTGTTTGCCAATCCACAAACGGCCCTATTCTCGATGCTGGTGTAGCGGGGACACGCCTTATGCCGGGATGTACCGATGGCCCATCCGCAGTCGACGTCGCATGAATCGCTCACCATAGCCATCAACTTACGCAAAGCCGCGAATCGTTTGCCGTATATGAATGCGGAACGGATGGCGGCTTTTCCTTTACCCCGGACTCATCAGTGTCCCCGCGTCTTGACACAAGCATGGGGCCGGATCGCCCACACATGCCGTTACCAACAGAAGGAAATGCTGTGACCTCACAGAAAACCGCGGAACTCGGGTCCGCCTCCAGTTCCGTAAAGCCTATTGATCCGCACACCCGATTCATCGTCGTGGGCGTGATCGTCGTCGGCTCGTTCATCGCGCTGCTCAACCAGACCGTCATGTCACCGGCCTTGCCGGCACTGATGCGTGATTTCAATATCACCACCGGCACCGTGCAGTGGGTGACCAGCGTCTACATGCTGGTCTCGGGCATCATGGTGCCGATTTCAGGCTATCTGATTGATAAATTCTCCACCCGAAAGCTCTTCGCCGGAGCTCTTGCCACTTTCATGGTCGGCACACTGCTGTGTGCCGTCGCGCCGAATTTCGTGCTGTTGCTCGTCGGACGCATACTGCAATCCGCCGGCTCCGGCGTGCTGTTGCCATTGGTCGCCGTAGTGCCGATGCTCGTCTATCCGCCGGATAAGCGCGGCACCGCCATGGGCATGGCCGGTATCGTCATGGCCGCCGGCCCGGCTATCGGCCCGGTTGTCGGTGGTCTGATGATTGACAGTTTCGGATGGCGCCCGATGTTCATTGGCATCGCAGTCGTGGCACTGGTCATCCTTGTCGGAGGCACGATGATGCTCAAGAACGTCAGCGAGTTGAAGAACCCAAAGCTCAACATCCTGTCCGTGATGCTTTCGACCATCGCGTTCGGTGGCCTGCTCTATGGCTTCTCGTCCGCTTCCACGATGGGATGGGCCAGTCCGGTCGTCATTACTTCAATCGTCGTTGGTCTTGTGGCCTTCGTCGCATTCGTATACAAGCAAGTCAAGCTCGATGAGCCATTGTTGCGCGTTGACACCCTTGCCACCCGCAACTTCCGCAACTCCGCGATTCTGGTCACTCTGATCAACGCCGCAGTCGCCGCAACCAACGTGACGTTGCCTATCTTCATCCAGAATGTACTCGGCCAATCCGCCACCGTCACCGGCATGGTCATGCTGCCCGCCGCGGCGGTCGGCATCATCCTGAGTCCGGTCGCCGGTGCCGCATTCGACAAATTCGGCCCGCGCGGCGTGGGCATCGGCGGCCTTGCGCTCATGACCATCTCTCTTGGTCTTCTCGGCACCATCAACACCAGGACATCAGTGCTGTTTGTCGCCGTGTTCTGCGCATTGCAGGCATCCGGTCAGGCTATCGCCAACATGCCGATCAACACTTGGGGCGTCAACGCTTTGCCGAACGACATGATCGCCCATGGCAACGCCATCGCCAACACCGGCCGCCAGATCGCGGCAGCCATTGCGACCTCGCTTCTGGTCACCGCAGAAACATCCGTGACCGCCTCGCACATGTCCCAGGGTGTGAAGTCCGCCACGGCCAGCGGCATCGCGTTCTCCTACCTGCTGTGCGCCGCCATCTCGCTGGTCGCCTGATCATCTGCATCTTCACCGTCACCAGCCGTGCCAAGGAGAAGGCCGCACGCAACGCCAAGGCCTACGAGGCGCAAGCCTCCGCCGAAGTCGCGGCCGAAACCACTGAAGGCCAGCCCGTCGAGCATCACTACGCCGGCGCATACGTGGCCCCCGCCGCCTCCCTGTTCAAGCAGGCCCAGGAACAGTCCATCGGCGGATCATGGACGATCAGCCTACAGCTGCCTGGACAGCGATGACATCACGCATGTGGTGCGCGAGTTCATCCGCCTCAACGTCTCCAGCCTTCCCGTGGTGAACGGCGATGGCAGGCTCGTCGGCTTCGTCAGCGACGGCGATGTCCTGAAATCGATTGCCACCTATGAATCCCGTACGGTTCCCACCGGCACCGGTTCGACGATGGTGGTGTTCGACGACGAAACCGTGGCCTCCAAGGTGCAGGCGCTCTCCGGCAAGAAGGTGATGGACATCGCCACGCGTAAGGTCGTTGCCGCCACGCCCGACCAGCATGTTGGAGAGGTGGCCCGAATCCTCGCCAAGAAGCAGTTCAAGAAACTGCCGGTGGTGGATGGTGATGGCAGACTCGTCGGTGTGATCCGCCGTAAGTCCGTGATGGAACATGCCTTCGACGCGCTGTTCCCAAAGGATGATCGGTGATTCGGCGTCATCATCGTCCGCAACAACATGCGCGTGGTCGCCTTCGGCATCACTCTGGTGGGCGTCTCCGTCGTTGGTCTTGGCGTGGTCCACAATCTGCTGGCGTATTTGCTGATTAATGTGGTGAACGGTTTGGCTTCGGCCATCTGCATGGGCCCGATGCGCACCATCATCCAGACCGAGACCGATGAGAAGATGGTGGGCCGTGTATTCGGCCAGGCACGGCGCAACACTAGTGTCGATGCGGCGCGTAACGCGGCCTGATGGCGATTAAGCCGAACTACCAAATTTGTGCGTACGACTCGTAGGACGTGTAGTCCGGCAAATCGTACACCAGTATCGAGAAAGGCATGGATTGGCCATTGTCCGGCCAATCCACAAATGCCATTTCTCCATAGATGATGGCACCTTGCTTATCCCGCAACACTAGGGAAACCTTGATCTGCTGTCCATCTGAAGGCTTGAAACCATCGGTCACGGTGCGGACTTCGCCATTGAAGGTCGTGCCGCCGTCGTTGTTGCGCACTTTGGAGATTCCGCTGATGGGGAAAGTGGCAGTGCCTTGTGCTTCCGTGACGTTGTACTCATTCGGACTGAGCGCAACGAAGTCCACGGTGGCCGGTGCGGTACCTTGACCCGCTTGCCCGGCGTTATATATAGTCTGATTCGGGAACGCCATATTCAGCGTTTGCGTCTGCGAGAACACGATGGAGCCGTCTTTGGTTCGCCGGTGATGGCGACTTCTGGATACTGTACCTGCAGGGTTGTGCTGGTGTTGCGCAGGGCGAATGCGTAGCTAACGTACCCCTGTTGGCTTACAGACCAACCGGATTCCACCAGCTCCAGCGGATTGTCGGCAACCGCGTCGGTGCCGCTTGTGCCGGTACTGTTATTGCCGCCAATGTGGCGGCACTGGGCTTGCGTTTTTCGGCAGTGGCATTGTCGGCAGCGTTGCCACAGCCTGTATTGACCGGGGCATTGTCGGCAACGGCCTCGCCGTCCTGCTCTTGGACGCGCCGTTCGCGAATGCGTTGCTCAATGGGATCGTCGACCAAAGTCTGGATGATGCGTGCCAGATCGCGGTCTCAGACTGCATCCCACTTACCGACGTCCAACAATTGGGGTGCGGTTCAGTTCCGTGAAAAACACTCTTGTGCTTTGCTTCGTTTCCTGCTATGTGTGAAAACATGGATAATACGCATGCTCGCCGCTTCGATGACACGGTGCGGCGTCGGGCGGGGGAGCGCGGCGCCATCATGACGCTGCGCGACTGTCCGCGCGCCATGCGCGTTGTCGTGGACGGCATCGACCTGGATGACCGGCACCGGTTCCGCCTATGTGAGATAGGATTGGCTCCGGGCGCGGGTTTACGGGTCATGCAGCGGAGCGCTTTCGGCGGAAGGGTCGTCGCATTCGGAAACGAACGTGTCGCGGTGGACGGCGGCACCGCGCGTGCCGTCCGGGTACGGTTCGCGCGGGATGAACATGCGCAAGACGACGTTGCGTAACGCGAAGAGAACGGGAATATGCGCGAATGTTGAATCTACGGAACCTGAGGGGCGGCGACTGCTGCCGTTCGCAGAATGGCTGTTGCCGGCATCGCGTTTGTCGTGTCAACAGACCCGCGAATGACGGCATGGGCGGCGACTCCGGCAATATGGGAAACGTCGAAAATGTAAAACGCGTCGTGTTTGTAGGCAATCCGAACGTTGGCAAATCTTCCATGTTCAACGCGCTGCTTGGCGCGAGGACCCGTACGATGAACGCGCCAGGCACCACGGTGTCCATCACTTGCGGGCAATACCGGTACAAAAGCTCGAAAACGACGAAAAATCCGCAGAATTGGCAGTTTGTGGACACTCCCGGAACCTATTCGCTATCTCCGATGAGTCCCGACGAGCAGGTTGCCGTCGACGCGTTGACCGGCGCGTCGGGCATGCCCGTTCCCGACCTTGCCGTCGTGGTGCTGGACGCCACCGCGCTGTCCCGATCGCTGTACCTGCTGTCGATGGTGGTGGAGCTCGGGCTGCCCACCGTCGTGGCACTCACCATGAACGACCTCGCCGTCCGCAACGGCTGCGGCGTCGATGCGGAACGACTGTCCCATTTGCTGGACGGCATGCCGGTCGTCGCGATTGACGGACGTACCGGAAACGGCGGCAAGGCTTTGGCCGACGCGATCGCCGCAAGTTTCGAGGGAACGCCCGTTCCGCACGGGCTGACCGCACTGCCAACCGCGACAGCCGACGCCGACATGAAAACCGCCGACGGCCTGAGCGTCTGGGCCGAATCGCGGGCCGACGCACGACTCGACTGGACCGCCGGCATATTGCGCGGCCTCGACATGCATGCGGTCGACCACGTCACCTTGTCCGACCGCATCGACCGCGTGCTGCTGCACCCCGTGATTGGCGTCCTCGTCTTCCTTGCGGTGCTGTTCGTCGTGTTCCAGGCCACCACCACGCTCGCCAGCCCCATGCAGGATTGGATTGACGTGACCTTCCGCGGATGGTGCGCAGATGGACTCGACCTGCTGCTCGGCCTGTTCGGACCATCCGTGAGCGGCGGCTGGCTGCGTTCGCTGCTGGTGGACGGTCTGCTTGACGGCGTGGTTACCGTGCTGACGTTCATTCCGGTGATGGGCATCATGTTCCTGCTGCTGTCAATCTTGGAGGATTCCGGCTACATGGCCCGCGCCGCGTTCGTGATGGACCGTGCCATGCGCGCCTTGGGATTGGACGGTCGCGCGTTCCTGCCGATCATCGTCGGCTTCGGCTGCAATCTGCCGGCTTTGGCCGCCACACGAACCCTATCCGATTCCCGGCAACGGGTGCTTACCGGCATGCTGGTGCCGTTCGCGGCATGTTCCGCGCGACTATCGGTGTTTTTGGTGCTCGCCCACGCGTTCTTCCCGAAATACGCCGGTCTCGTGGTCTTCCTCATGTACGTGGCTTCGGTCATGGTCATCCTGCTGGTCGGCGTGCTGCTGCGCCACACCATGTTCCGCGGCCTCGAACCCGAACCGTTGATGCTGGCGCTTCCCGCATACCAATGCCCGCGCGCGTTGCAGCTGGCACGTTCGGTGCTGCTGCGTCTATGGGGCTTCATCCGTGGAGCCAGCGTGATCATCATTTCAATGATCACGGCGCTGTGGCTGCTGCAGGGCATTCCGGTAACCGCCAACGCAGGCGGTTTCGCTCATGTCGACGACGTGCATGATTCCGCGTATGGCGTGCTCGCCGACGCGGTCGCTCCCGTGTTCGCGCCGGCCGGTTTCGATGACTGGCATGCCTCGGCCGCGCTGATCACGGGATTCGTGGCCAAAGAGGTCGTGGTCGGTTCGATGTCGCAGTCATACCATGCGGACGAACCGGATGATGCGGCTTCCCAACAAGCCGGGGAGGGAACGCTGGGACAGAAGCTGCGCGCCTCGTTCGACCAGTCATCGCACGGCCACGGCAAGGCGGCGGCCATCGCCTTCCTGCTGTTCACGCTCGCCTACACGCCATGTCTTGCAACGGTCGCCGAAATGCGACGGCAGTTTGGCACGAAAGTCGCGGCGCGATCCGTCCTGCTGAGCTTGGCCGTGGCATACGTCATCGCCATCATCGCCTTCCAAACATTGCGGTTGATATGGTGAGCGGTATGGAACGGTCCGGCGCTTCCGCGCACGGATGGCGGCGCACGCCACGTACGGCTGATACATACGGCGACGGCCGGAACGATATCGTCGCACGCATCGCCGGCGACATCGCCGCAGGATTGACGGTGCGGCAAATCGCCGACAAACGGCATCTGCCGGTCGATTTCGTGGACATGGCTGTCGAACGAGCGGACAAACGGGGGCTGCTGGCCGTGATGGACATGCGGCACGCCTGCGGAGAGACGATATGCCAGCCCGATCCTGCGTCATTGGTGTGCGCAGGATGCCCATTCAGGATATTCCCATCTTCAAGCCCGTACAATAGGCAAGGTTAACAAGACGAAGAACGATGACAGCTATCGGTTCGCAAGGGGTGACACGTATGGATTATCAGTACCAGACCACTGAACAGCCTTCCAGCCCCCGCAAGGCATGGCCGATCGTCCTTGCCGTGGTCGTGGCCCTCATCGTGGCATGCGGTGCCGGCGTGTGCGTTTACCGCAACAAGCAGCAGGAAGCATTGGCCACATGCCGGCAATCGCTCGCGGAATTCAGCTCGGCCCGCAAAGCCGTGCTCGACACTTCCGAAAACGGCAGCGAACTGCAGAAGCTGATTCGAGGCGCGCTCGGCGTGAACGACATCATCGACGCGTTCGCGGACGCGGCCACCAGCGCCGAGAACACAGTCGATACGGAAGGCTGCAAGGCGGAAGCCACCATCACGCAGCTCAATCTCGTAGCCAAAACGTTGGACAGCGCCACCGATTCCCTGAACGCCAGTTTGAAAAGCATCCAAGAGAAAAACGCCGAAACCGCGTTGCAGGATCCGAAGGCCGATTCGGATGGCGCGGCAGCTGGACAATCGTCCAATAACCCATCCGGGCAATCGAACGGAGCCTCTTCGAACAGCACTTCTTCGAACGGTACCTCCGACACGAAATCGTTGGATGAATCCAAAAAGGAACTGCAACAGTCGATCGACGAGGCAGACAAACTGGTCGACAAACTCAGCAAGGACGATTCCCTGACCTGACCGGGCGCAAACTGCTGTCCGCGCTGTCCAAGGCCGCGGACTCCGGACAGAAGCTCGTCGAAAGCAGCAACATCAAGGATTCCAAGTATTACAAGGCGGCCAAGGTCACGCTTGACGAAGCCATTGACATGGCTGACAACTGGGTGAACAGCCAGGCGGCCAAAGCGCAGTAGCATGCTCCCGCGTGTTGCTTCCGCAGCCACGTCTAAAGTTTCCTTCGGAAAGCATGACGTGAATACGACGTCGGATGTGTGGAAGCGTGTAAGGGGGGACGGATGGCAGACGCGGGGCAGGAATCATCGGAAGGCATTAGCGTATCGAAGCCGGTCGCCCGCGTGATGATGCTGGTCAACGCGGCGGTATGGGGGTCCGGCTACACCATGCTCAAGCATGTGCAGGAGAACATGCCGACACAGTGGATGATGTTCTTCCGCATGGCTTCGGCGGTACTGCTTATGGCCATCGTGTTTTTCCCACGTCTTCGCAGGATTCGCCTGCGCCGCTATATCGTTCCCGGTCTGATACTCGCGTTGACTTACTGGCTGGGATTCATCTTCCAGCTCAAAGGACTTGAAACCACGTCTCCCGGACGCAACAGCTTCTTCACCGACACCTATTGCGTGATGGTGCCGTTCGTGGTGTGGGCGTTCACGCGCAAACGCCCCAGCTGGCAGCATCTGGTGGCCGCGTTCGTCTGCGCGTTCGGCATTGGTCTGGTGTCGCTGAGCGGCGGCGGTGGCGCGGAACTCATGCATATGAGCTTCGGTGACGCCATGACTATCATCGGCGCGTTTTTCTTCGCGTTGAATCTGGTTTTGGTTGGTTTCATTGGCAAGGATTTCGACGCGATCGCGCTGATGCTTGCCGAATTCGTGTGGTGCGCCCTGCTGTTCGGTGCTGGCGCGGTGCTTACCGAAGGCGGACCGTCCATGGCTTGGGCACGGTGGACATCGTGCTGTGCATCGCCTACCTGGTGATCGGCTCCACGGTGATCGCCCAAGTGTTTCAAACCATCGCCATACAGAATCTGCCCACTTCCGAGGCGTCCGTGATCTTAAGCACGGAATGCATCTTCGCCATGCTGGTATCCGTGATTTTCACCGGCGAAACGCTGACCGTGCCGTCGTTATGCGGTTTCGCGCTGATTTTCGGTGCGATTCTGCTGTCCGAAATCCAACTGCCCTCCGCAAAACGACAGCGTGGCACAACGGAAGGCGATTAGAAGAACAGCGCCGCGATTCCCGCCGCGAAGCACATGAGCAGCACGGACGTGAGGAAGCTCGCCAGGAACGCCTTCTGTCCCTTCTTCGCGATGGCGCTGAAATTCACATTGATGCCGAGCGCCGCCATGGCCATGCCGAGCACGATGTAGGCGAAGTCCACCAGATTCGGTGCGATGCGTCGATGAACGGCACGAACGTGCCGATGATGGAAGCGCCGATGAAACCGAGCATGAACCACGGGAACGACACTTTGCGTTTGCCGTCGGCCGGCATTTCGGAATGGTTTTTATCCCACCAAACGGCGATGATGATGGCCGCGAACACCAGCATCAGCACGCGGGAAAGCTTCATGATGGTGGCGATGCCCACCGCGCCGAACGCGTCGCCGGCGGCCACGGCATGGGCGATTTCGTGCAGGGACGCGCCAGCGGTGATGCCCAACTGCGTCTTGCTCAGGCCCGTCAACGGCCCAAGGGCGATTTCCAGCAATGCGAAGATGGTGCCCATGATGGCGATGATGGCCACGGCCATCACCTCATTGTTGGCCTTCTCATCCTCTTTTTCCGGCGGCACCTTGATGGAGCCGGACAATCCCATGACGGCTGCCGCGCCACAGATGCCGGTACCGCCCGCCACGAGAATGGCGAGCTGCGGATCGACGCCAAGCTTGCGTGCGATGTTGTAGCACACCACGATGGTGAGCGTCACCACCACTGCCGCGATCGGCAGACACTTGATACCCTGCGTGAACAGCACCGTCAGATTGAGCTTGAAACCAAGCAGGATGATGCCCAGGCGAAGCAGCTTGTTCGAAATGAGCCGGCCGCATCCTTCACACCGGCCTTATGTTCGGCGGAACGGTTCGAATACCATTTGCGGATCGGGAACTGCGCGACCATGCCGATGAGCAGAGCGATGATCAACGCGCCGAACAGGCTGAATCCCGGAAACTGCTTGAGCCACGAAGCCACCAGAGAGGCCGCCAACGTGACGATGCCAATGAACGCCATTTCCTTGGTGGCTATGCGAGTCCACCATTTCTTGCAAAAATCAATCACGAGCGTCAAGTGTTCCGGTTCATGCGGACAAGCCGGCCGGATGGGGAGACACGCGCGGGAATCCATATTTTGCAACATATCTCGAACGGGTTTGAGGTCTGTTTGCTTCAAGTCGGGTTTAAGTTGGTACGCTGGAGATGCAAGCCAAAAACACAGGCAGAATCAAGGAGGGTCAAGATGCAATTCGAAGCCTCGCGACTGGAAGGACTGGAACACCGCACCGACGCGCAGTCCGCACCGGAAGTGTTCTTCACGCCGATCATCACACCGGAAAGCCTCGTCGCCGCCTACCATGCGCTCGGACGCAAGCCGGAAGGCAAAACGGCCATCAAAGTCCATTCCGGCGAATCGGAAAAATCCAATAATCTCAATCCTTCGCTCGTCAAGGACCTCGTGCAGGAGATCGGCGGCACGCTCGTGGAATGCGCTACCGCATACGACGGCAATCGTGAAACCCCCGAAAAAAGCCTTGCCACGTTCAAAAAGCACGGATACGCCGATCTTGCGCCAATCCAGATCATGGACATGAGCGGCGAAATCGAGATCCCGGTGGCCAAGCACCGCCACATCGCCTACGACATCGTCGGCAAGCATATCGACGACTACGATTCCATTTTCGTGCTGTCGCATTTCAAAGGCCATCCGATGGGAGGCTTCGGCGGCGCGCTCAAGAACGTGTCCATCGGCATAGCCTCGTCGAACGGCAAACGCTGGATCCATTCCGCCGGCGTCACCAAGGACAAGTGGGTGGAAACTCCTCAGGATGCATTCCTCGAATCGATGGCCGAAGCCGATGAGGCCGTGATCAGCCACATGCATGGCAAGATGATGTATCTGAACGTCATGAACCGCCTGTCGGTGGATTGCGACTGCCTGCCCTCCCCGACGGAACCGGACATGCATGACATCGGCGTGCTGTCCTCGCTCGACCCGGTGGCGCTCGACCAGGCATGCGTCGACCTCATCCACACCGCCCCCGACGGAGCGTCCGTCACCGAACGCATCGCCTCGCTCCACGGCGAACACATCCTCGAATACGCCGAGGAACTTGGCATCGGTTCGCGCGCGTACCGTCTGACCGTACTCGACTGACGGCGAACGCAATGGTCACGAAACCCGCGAAGCTACGGAAGCCAGCATCGCAATCGCACGTATCGAAACGTTGCTTGCCGAACGCGATTGTGTGTTCGTCGCAATCGACGGGCCATGCACGTCTGGCAAAACCACGTTTGCCGCGATGCTCAACAGGCGTTTCGGCGGCAACGTGCTGCACATGGACGATTTCTTCCTCCGTCCCGAACAGCGCACGCCGGAACGTTTCGCCGAACCCGGCGGCAACGTGGACCGTGAACGGTTCGAAACGGAAGTGCTGGCACCGCTCGCCGCCGGACAAGCCGCGCAATACCGGCCATGGGATTGCCATACAGGCGATTTCGCCGTCGCGTACGCCGTCGAACCGGCCCAGCTGACCATTGTGGAAGGCAGCTACAGCATGCACCCCGCCTTGCGGAGGTATTACGATTGCATGATCTGTCTTGCGGTCGATCCTGCCGAACGGTTGCGTCGGCTCGAACGACGCAATCCACGCATGTTGCAACGATTCGTCGACGAGTGGATTCCGCTGGAAAACCGCTATTTCGAAGCGACCAATATCCAAGCCGTCGCCGATTTGCTGGTCGACACCGCGCTGCCGGACGGTGGGTCGGTCGTCGAGCCGGTATGACGTATACGCATATCCGAAGAGAAGGAAACATTAAGGAGAAAACAAATGTCTGATTCCGCAACCATGCCCGCGGCCGCCCTGCGCCGCACCGACCTGCCGAAACTGAGTCTCGGCACCAAGACAGCAGCCACCCTGCTCGCCATCGTCGCAGCGGTCGTGCTGCCGCAACTGTTCCACGTCATCGGCGCCGTCTCCGGACAGGGCACCATGCTGGGCGTCGCGTTCCTGCCGATGCATCTGCCGATCATCTTCGTCGGCCTGATCGCGGGCCCCGCCGTCGGCGCGATCGCCGGCGCCGCCGCTCCGCTCGTGAGCTTCCTGCTGTCCGGCATGCCGATGCTGGCGATGCTGCCGCTCATGATGGTCGAACTGTGCGCATACGGCCTGGTAGCCGGTCTGCTGCGCGGCATCAAGCTGCCGAGCCTGGCGAAGGTGTCATCGCACAGCTCGCCGGACGTGTGGTGCTGACCGCAGCCACCGCGATCGCCGTGTTCGCGTTCGGTTCCAGCAAGGCCATCGCCGCCACATGGACGAGCGACCTGGCCGCCGGCCTGCCCGGTCTCGCGCTGCAGTGGGCGCTGATTCCGCTCGCCGCCTACTGGACCGAGTCGCTGATCGCCAAGCGCAACCACTGATATGACGTTTGCCCGGCCACGTTCTGGGCAACGCGTGATATGCGGGAGCCGAGCCGTTAAGCTCGGCTCCCGTTACTTATAGGAGGACTACGTAGGAGTTTTACGAAGGGGAAGCGGTCATGATCGCAGGAGTGTCCATCACCACTTTGCTGCTGGTGCTTGTCGCCGGAATCGGCGCGGGATTCGTCGGATACGCGGTCGGCGCGTCCTCGCTGATCTCCTATCCTGCGTTGCTGGCGTTCGGCATTCCGCCCGTGCTGTCCAACACCACGAACACGGTGGGCGTGTGCGGCACCGGCATCGGCGGGCTGCTGTCCGCGCGCAAGGAGCTCAAGGGCCAGGGACGCCGTGTGGCTGTCTACGCTTGCATCGGCTTGGTCGGAGGCATCATCGGCGGCTTGCTGCTGTTGGAATTGCCCGCGAAGGTCTTCGAATTCGCTGTGCCGCCGCTCATTCTGTTCAGCGCGTTGATCATCGCGCTGAACCCGCGGAAGAAAGCGGCCGCACGCGACGCTGTCGCGCAGGCGTTGCCCCAATCGCAGCAAGGCGAGCGCGCGGCGCTGATCGCCAGTAGGACGGCCAATGGCAGTCTGCGCAACGACCCGTGGTGGCTGTGGGTTGGCGTGAGCTTCGTCGGCATCTATTCGGGATATTTCGGTGCCGCCGCCGGTACGCTCGCCCTGGCCATCCTCGACTTGGGCAAAATCGGCCCGTTCCACCAGATCAACGCGCTGAAAACCGTGGTCGGCTTCGGCGCGAACATCTCCGCCGCGATCATGTTCATCTGCCGTGGCTCCGTCTACTGGCCGTTCGCCATCGCCATGTGCCTGGGCTGCATCATCGGCAGTTCCATCGCCCCTCCGGTCACACGCCATATCCCCGAGAACATCATGCGCGCCGCCGCCGTGCTCACCGGCATCGTCCTCGCCGTCAAGCTTGGCTGTAGCACCTATTTCTAAAAGCCTTTGGTTCCGGAGTGTGGCGTGTGACCGTGCGGCTGCGCTCCGGAACGACAATTTCCGGTTCCTCGTGTGCCGAGATTCGTCTTGGCCTGGTGACTTGCGGCGGGTTTGTTCCCAAGCGGGTGTTCCGTAGGTGGTTTTTCGCTTCCGTAGGTGGTTGCCGGAGGAAAGGCGTTTGAGAAACGGCTTAAATTAAGCCATTCTCAGACACCAATACCAGAACCAACCACCTACGGAACCACAAAACCACCTACGGAATTGAGTCTGGCAACGGTGTTTGGCGCTTTTACTGAAGATGGTGAAAAACGGTATATGCCGCTTCGAGTGGCTCGATTATTTCGAATATCTGAAAAGAGTAGGAACCCCCCATTAGATAAGTGTCGATAGTGCCGCATGACGATATCTACATCCTTGTTTTCCAGCTCGCGAATGACGTGCAGATAGGTTTCCTGAGTTGTAGTCATGCTGGCATGGCCTAGACGGCGTGACACGCTGGCGATCGATACGCCGGCGAACAGCAGCAGCGATGCGTGTGTATGGCGTAGACCATGGACGGAAATAACTGGCACGTCCACGTTTCTGCAATGTTTTGCAAGCACGTCGTTGGCTGTTGAGTTGTAGACCTTGCCGTGCACGAAAATAGGTTTATCATGCGGAAGATCCTTGAGTAATCCAGACATTTGCATGATGAGTTGCCAGTCGAGTTGCACTTTACGCACGGACGATTCGTTTTTCGTGGGTACGAAACCGCCGCCGTTTTTATAATCCCAAGTTTTGTTGACGGAAAGCGTCTGGTGTGCGAAATCAAAGTCATCGGGTGTGAGCCCAAGCGCCTCAGAGAATCGGAGTCCGGTTTTCGCGATAAGGAGGATAAGCCAATCCCAGCTTGCCTCGGCCCCAAGATCAAGGTCCGCGAGCATGGCATGCAGCTCGAATTGGTTGAGATACTTCATTTTCTTAATGCGTGGCTGCTTGCCTTTGATGATGACTTTACGCGTTGGATCACGGGGTATGAGTCCTTCGTCAACGGCATCGAGAATGGCGCCTTTGATCTGATGGTGAAAATCCATGGTGGTTTGGCGCTCATGATGCTGTGCATATCCGTTGATGAGCTGCTGGTATGCGGTTCGATCCATATCGGTGAGTCTGAGTTCAGGGATGAGCTTGCCGAGCCAGGATTGCGTAAGTCGATATTTGCCCATGGTCACGTCTCTGATGGCGCCTTCCTTGTACGTTCTCACCCACTGGGCGTAGTAGTCGCAGAACAGCGATTCTGATGTGATGGTTTCCTGCATGAGATGCGCCTTTCTAAAAATAGGGGATTGGCGCAGCCATCATACTTACGCTGATGAAGGGTGATGAGCGAGTCCAGACGGTCGAAGAACGCGCCGATTCGGCGCTGCTCTGGCAAAGATGGAACGAGAATTTCCTGCTTAAGAAAATCTTCTACAACTAATTCGTTCATCATAGTGCCGCTTTTTGTGGAATTCACAAGAATTGGCCGCATAACTTTCTCGCTGTGAATAAAGTACTTCCAAAATGAGTACTCCTGTTCAACAATTGGCCGCAAACAAGTGAATCTTGGTGACATGATGCCGTTTCCAGCATCATTAAGCACGAACCTTCCATAAGCAAATTCTTTATTAGTATGTCCTTCAAATGCGATATCGCCTAATCGAAGACGTTTGTAGTTCGGCAAGGAAGAATCATCAGCTCCGTTGCCTGCAGAATTAAACGTCATTGAAGCAACAGATAAAGTTCGCTCAGACCCTAAACCATCAGTATTTCGCTCGTCATTTTTCTGGTATAGCTCTCCCAGCTTACGCTGTTCCCAAGCGGGGGTGCGGTATTCTTGTGAAAGATGTGCAGTCGCTCGTGGAGCCGCGCATTTTGCCGGCACCGCAATGAGGAGGGATAGATGAACAAGCAGCAGCTCGCTTCGAAAATCTGGGAGTCCGCCAATAAGATGCGTTCCAAGATTGAGGCGAACGAATACAAGGATTACATTCTTGGCTTCATCTTCTACAAATTCCTTTCAGAAAACGAGCTGATGCGCTTGAAGGACACCGATTTCACCGAGGATGACCTGCTGCTGCTTACGGAGGATAATCCGGACATTGTGGAAGGCGTACAGGATGAGTGCGGCTACTTCATCTCCTATGACAACCTGTTTTCCACATGGGTCAAAAAGGGCAACGATTTCGAGATTTCCAACGTGCGTGATGCGCTTTCGGCGTTCTCCCGCAACATCAATCCAGCGCGTAAGAGAGTGTTCGACGGTATTTTCGACACCCTGCAGACCGGACTTTCCAAGCTTGGCACCGATGCGAGGAGCCAGTCCAAGGCCGCACGAGACCTGATTTATCTCATTAAGGACATTCCGATGGATAGCCGTCAGGATTATGACGTGCTCGGATTCATTTACGAATATCTCATCAGCAATTTTGCCGCCAATGCGGGCAAGAAGGCCGGTGAATTCTACACACCGTCCGAGGTCTCCCAGCTGATGAGCGAAATCGTCGCATGGCATTTGCAGGGGCGCGAGCAGATCAAGATCTACGATCCAACATCCGGTTCCGGCTCTTTGCTGATTCATATTGGCCAGTCTGTGGCTCGGCGCAATGGCAATCCGAATTCCATCATGTATTACGCGCAGGAACTCAAGGAGAACACCTACAACCTGACGCGTATGAATCTGGTGATGCGCGGTATTCTTCCCGACAACATCGTCGCCCGCAACGGCGACACCTTGGAAGACGACTGGCCGTGGTTCGACACGTTGGAAAACAAGGAGGAAACATACAATCCGTTGTTCGTGGATGCGGTGGTTTCCAACCCTCCCTACTCGCAGAATTGGGATCCTACTGACAAGGAGATCGATCCACGCTTCAGCTATGGCATAGCACCGAAGTCCAAGGCGGATTACGCGTTCCTGCTCCATGACTTGTACCATCTGCGTGCCGATGGCATCATGACCATCGTTCTGCCGCACGGTGTGCTGTTCCGCGGCGGCGAGGAAGGCCAGATTCGTAAGAACCTGATTGAAAACCACCATATTCAGGCGATTATCGGCCTTCCGGCGAATATTTTCTTCGGTACGGGCATCCCCACCATCGTGATGGTGCTGCGCAAGAAACGCGATGACGACAGGGTGCTCATTGTTGACTCGTCGAAACATTTCATCAAGGACGGCAAGAACAACAAGCTACAGGCTTCTGACATCAAACGCATTGTCGACGTGGTGTCGAACAACCGCACGGTGCCCAAATTCAGCCGTTTGGTGTCCATTGACGAGATTCGCGCCAATGATTACAACCTCAACATTCCCCGGTATGTTGATTCGTCTGAGAATGCGGAGACATGGGATGTGTACGCTTCGATGTTCGGTGGCGTTCCGAAGAGTGAGGTCGAGCAGCTTGAGGAATATTGGAACGCCTGGCCAAGCCTGAAGGCCGAGCTGTTCCGTGATAACGGTGCCTGCTACGCCTGCGATCACGATGATATCGCCACTGTGGTGCGCAACAATGCCGACGTACAGGCGTTCATCGCCTCGTATGGCCAGGCCATTTCCGGATTGCCTGTCGATTTGCGCTCCCGCTTGGTGGAGCATCCCGAACAGGTGGATGCGCTCGGTCAGGAAACGGCCATTGGCAAGGAACTGGATGCGATGATTGCCGATACCGCGCTGGTTGACCCGTATGACGCCTATCAGAAGCTTGATGACGCATGGGGCGGCATTTCCATTGATTTGGAAGTGTTGGGGTCCGAGGGCTTCGATGCGGTAAGAGCCGTGGATCCGAACATGGTCGTCAAGAAAAAAGGCGGCAAGGATGTGGAAGTGCAGGACGGCTGGATTGGCCGTGTTCTGCCGTTTGACTTGGTTCAGCGCGAGCTGCTGCACGATGATTTGACTGCGATTGAGGCGGATGAACGCCGTGTGCAGGACATCGATTCCGAGGTTGAAACTATTTTGGAGGGTTTCGATGAGGATGACAAGCAGAACAGCGATGCGATCAATCAGGACGGTGATGCCTTCGTTGCCGCCGAGCTGAAGAAGGCGGTCAAGGCGATCGGCAAGAATCCGGCTTCCGATTTCGAGCGTGGCTTGGTGCAGGCTCAGAAGCTATTCGATGAGACGAAGAAGCTGAAATCTGGTATCAAGACCAAGCGAAACGCGTTGGAGGAGAAGACCTGCAACACGATTAAGGCGTTGAGTGATGACGAAGCCAGAAGGTTGCTGGAAGCCAAGTGGATTACGCCATTGCAGAAGCAGCTGGAAGCGCTGCCGAATGCCGTGATCGACGAGTTCATCGGCAAGGTGAACGCGTTGAAGAACAAGTACGCCACCACATATGCCGATGTATGCGGCCAAATCGATGAAGCGGAGAAGGAATTGGCCGGAATGCTTGGCGATTTGACCGGCAATGCCCGCGATATGGCGGGCTTGGAAGAGCTCAAAGCACTGATCGGGGGTGAATGATATGGCCGAGCAGCATGGAAAAGCGTTGGTTCCGCAGATTCGTTTCGCTGGTTTCACTGACCCTTGGGAACAGCGTAAGCTGGGGGAACTGGTTGAAATTGAGAGGGGCGGTTCACCACGGCCGATTGAACAATACATTACAGATGATCCTTGTGGACTTAATTGGGTAAAAATTG
>ENA-OQIG01000501-OQIG01000501.1-human-gut-metagenome-genome-assembly--contig:-NODE-501-length-22483-cov-3.120997_pt1 | contig 22483 bp, 20 predicted proteins | sample MGYA00242576_ERZ504741 | MGnify/ENA primary metagenome ERZ504741 (study PRJEB26092, sample SAMD00036436) | human gut metagenome | host: Homo sapiens | study: EMG produced TPA metagenomics assembly of... | reverse complement strand
GCATTGAGTGGCTGAAACCGACGTGGCGGTTGATTGGCCTGGCGATTTCCATCTTCGCCAACTATCTGCTTTTCTTCTGGATCTTCTGGCGTGGTCGCGCCGCCGCCGCCAGTCAGACGCAAAGCCTGATTCGCGGAACATTTCTGGCTGCTATTGGTTTTGAAGTGATTAAAATCGTGATGACCTACACCCTGCCATCGCTGATGAAATCCCCCTCTGGCGCAGCATTTGGTTCCGTGCTGGGGCTGATGGCATTTTTCTACTTCTTCGCCCGTTTGACGCTGTTTTGCGCGGCGTGGATTTCCACCGCCGAATATAAAGACGACCCGCGAATGCCGGGGAAAACGCAGCCTTAAAATAGGCCGGATGCGGCGTAAACGCCTTATCCGGCATACGATTTTATTCGGCCTGGCTCCCCGTAGGCCGGATAAGATGCGCCAGCATCGCATCCGGCTATAATGCGCACATAACCTCTTGAAACTCTTCCCCAGAGCCTCTTCAGCCATCTATTGGGGAGCAAACAATTTCATACCAACTCATAACCCCAGCATATAAATCCAGTTGGTAACTTTTATTTAACCTGAAACCAGTTTTATCCACTATTTATAAAATTATGTGAAGCATTTCATAGAAGAAAAATCACTGGCCTAAACATTATCCCCTTTTTGCCTGGTTTTTGATCATTTTCCGCGATTTGTTACACATTGAAATATCACTTTTGCTGTGCGTAATATGGCTATTCGTTAGCCAAAAAATAAGAAAAGATTATGCAAGCAACAGCCACAACACTCGACCACGAGCAAGAATACACGCCGATCAACTCGCGTAATAAAGTCCTTGTCGCCTCTCTCATTGGCACGGCCATTGAGTTCTTCGACTTTTATATTTACGCCACTGCGGCCGTTATTGTGTTTCCGCATATCTTCTTCCCGCAGGGCGATCCTACGGCAGCAACGCTACAGTCGCTCGCCACCTTCGCCATCGCCTTCGTCGCGCGCCCCATTGGCTCTGCCGTATTTGGTCATTTTGGCGATCGCGTTGGGCGTAAAGCGACGCTGGTCGCCTCGTTGCTAACGATGGGGATTTCGACCGTGGTGATTGGTCTGCTGCCGGGCTATGCCACGATTGGTATTTTCGCCCCGCTGCTGCTGGCGCTGGCTCGATTTGGTCAGGGTCTGGGCTTAGGCGGTGAATGGGGCGGCGCGGCGCTGCTGGCGACTGAAAACGCCCCACCGCGCAAACGTGCACTGTATGGCTCCTTTCCGCAGCTGGGCGCACCGATTGGCTTCTTCTTTGCCAATGGCACTTTCTTGCTGCTTTCCTGGCTACTGACCGACGAGCAGTTTATGAGCTGGGGCTGGCGTGTGCCATTTATCTTCTCGGCGGTGCTGGTCATTATCGGCCTGTATGTTCGCGTGTCGCTGCATGAGTCGCCGGTGTTTGAGAAAGTCGCTAAAGCGAAAAAACAGGTGAAGATCCCGCTGGGTACGCTGCTGACCAAACATGTTCGCGTAACCGTACTGGGTACGTTCATTATGCTGGCAACCTATACGCTGTTTTACATCATGACGGTCTACTCTATGACCTTCAGTACCGCCGCCGCGCCAGTTGGGCTTGGCCTGCCGCGTAACGAAGTGTTGTGGATGCTGATGATGGCAGTTATTGGTTTTGGCGTGATGGTGCCAGTCGCCGGATTACTGGCTGATGCCTTTGGTCGCCGTAAAAGCATGGTAATTATCACCACGCTGATCATCCTGTTCGCGCTGTTCGCCTTTAACCCGCTGCTCGGTTCTGGCAACCCGATTCTGGTTTTTGCCTTCCTGCTGTTGGGGTTAAGTCTGATGGGGCTGACCTTCGGGCCGATGGGCGCGCTGTTACCAGAGCTGTTCCCAACAGAAGTGCGTTACACCGGAGCATCATTCTCTTACAACGTAGCGTCGATTCTCGGGGCTTCCGTTGCGCCGTATATCGCAGCCTGGTTGCAGACTAACTACGGGTTAGGTGCGGTGGGGTTATATCTGGCGGCGATGGCTGGCTTGACGTTAATCGCCCTGCTGCTGACCCATGAGACGCGACATCAGTCGTTGTAATAAGAGTGAAAAGCCTGATGCGCTACGCTTATCAGGCTGAATTTCCATACAATATATTGAATTCGCAAGGATTTGTAGGCCGGATAAGGCGTTCACGCCGCATCCGGCATGAACAAAGCACACTTTGCCAACAATCTAAATCTGTTTAATTGCCGGATGTCAGACATCGGCAATTATCATCACTTCTTCATCTGCGACAATATCGTCCGACACTGATTAGCCTCCCCTTCGGAAGGTGAGATCAGTGCCAGTAACGCCGCCGCCGGTGTTACCAGCGTTGCCAGTGCCGCAGCAACAGCACCACGGGCAATCAGCGGTCCGGCTTTCACCCCAGCCTGCGGATTTTTAAACGTCCCACGCACATACAGCGGCGAACGCAGTGTGATAATCCGAATCCCTTTACTCTCCGGATCAATAGTCAAATCCAGCTGTTCCGAAGCAAAACTTGCCGTGCCGGTAACATTAATCAACGCGTTCTCAGTATCGAAAGCAAAAATCTGCGGGCGCGCCACGCCGTTGGCAATATTCAGATTCGCCGCCGCGCAGTTCACCCGCACCTCATCGTCACCAAATATCGCACCGACAATGTAGTTGCCGACATTCAGCCCAACAATCTCCATCAGGTTGCGGCTCACCAGCCCGTCATTCATCAACAGTTTCAGGTTGCCGTTACTGTTGCCTAAAAGCGCCGCCACCGAGTTACCGCTACCGCGTAGTTCCGCGTCACCGTTCATTTCCCCCAGCGTCTTCTGCATCAGTTCCACATCGGGCATCAGTTCTTTCAGTTTCAGTCGACGAGCCTGAATATCTGCCCGCCCCTGCATCGGCTTTTTATCGCTTCCAGATGGATATTCGCCGCAATGCTGCCGCCCGCCATGCCAAATTTCAGCGGTTGCAGGCGCAGGTCAGCATTTTTGAGGATGATATGAGTAGAAAGATCGCTAATCGGCAGGCTACTGCCATGCTCAATGCACCGCCCTTTGAAGCGAACATCGGCATCCATAACGTCCCATTTATCGGTTTCGAAGCGGTCATAAGGCAGCACTTTGCCCGCAGGCTGAACGCTTTTTTCGCCCTTCTTCTGTTCAGACCGTTTCGACTTTTCTGCCCCTTTCCCGGAGTCAACGCCAATTAACGGTCCCAGGTCCGCCAGCCGCAATTGCCGCGACTCGACATCACCTTCCAGTTTTGGTCGTGGCTTTCCGGTGGTGTAGACCAGAGAACCGTGGATATCGCTATCGCCAATTCGCCCATTAAAACCGCGATAATCAAAGACCGACGATTTTTCAGTGTCGATTTTCGCTACCAGCCGACCATCCGTTTCAAACGGCGGGGTATCGGGCAGCAGAACGCCCGTCAGTTCATAGAGATCACCCAGTGAATCGCCAGAAAATTTAAGCCGTAAATCGACACCGCCCATCTTCATTGGGTCATTCACGACGCCATCAAAAGCAACACGGTATTACCTGAACGGAAATCAGCCTGTACCGGAAACGGCGTCCCTTCTCCACGCAGCGCCAGCATACCGCCTATTTTTCCCGTACCCGTGAGCGGTTCACCGTTATAACGTCCCTGCGCCTTCAGGCCAAAAACGTAATCGCCCACCTTTTCTTTATCCGCTTTACCTTTCGATCCAGTAACTTCGCTGAATGGCAGCGGCTTGCCTAACGGATCAACAAAAATTTCCAGATCCGCTTTGCTTACTTTGTCATCAATGGCGATCCGCCCTTGATCGAAAAGAATATTATCCAGCCGAAACGACCATGCCGACGGCTTTGCATTCGCGTCTTTGTTATCATCGTTGGCAAGATTAAACGTCCAGTTATTGTTCTTTTCAGAGAGGCGAATCAGGCGCGCGTCGGGCTTTTCGAGCTTGATCCACGGCAGCCAGACCGTTTTGGTCAGCAGCGCCAGCGGGGCCAGCGTTGCCTCTACGCGTGGCAAATGCACCATCGTGACTTCGGGAATATCCGGTGGATTGCCAAGAATGATGTCTTCCGCGTGTACATGGGGCCACGGCACCCAGCTGCGCCAGCCAGTTTCTTGTTTTTGCCGCTCCCACACCACGCCCAGATCGCCACGGATAGCGAACGGACGATTCAACTCCGCAGAGACTTTCTGGTTGATGGTCGGTTTGAGTCGATTCCAGTCAAAAGTTGCAATCAAAATGATCGCCACGACAATCAACAACAAGAAAGCCCCTGAAATCGCAGCGGTTATTTTGCCTGCCTTGCTCATCGTTCGCTTCCTCATATTCTTCCTGTGCCAGTCCTAAAGATAGTCCAGCCAGGCGGAAAATGAGGCAGCTTATAGCGCCAGAACCGCCGTATTCAGCGTTTCTATCGGTGCCGGGCGTGAAAGAAACCAGCCTTGTGCGGCGAATGCGGGCGAGTTCTGAACATCACGCCACTCTTCCGGCGTTTCTACGCCCTCGACAATCACCCCGCGACAATAGCGATTCATTAGATGTAAAAGCTGAGAAAAGAGTGTGCGTCCTTCCGGCGACTGACGCAGCATCACAAACAGTTCTCGCGCGATTTTGATGTAGTCATAACGCACTTCACTTAGCGCAGAGAAATTTGCCATCCCGGTACCAAAATCATCCAGCCACAGCGGGCCAAATTCACACATCGAGGCAAAGGTTGAATCTTTCGGCAGGCGGATGTGTTCCACCAGTCGAAACGCAGCCAGGGAAGACGCTCAATCTGGCGCAGGATTTTTGGTTGCTGACGCAGGGCGATGAGCGTAGGGCCATCAATATTGACCGATGCCAGCAGGCCGTGCTCTATAAAGAAGTCGGCTTTTTGCGCCAACAAATCAATCTGCTCTTTCACAACCTCCATCCGATGGCTGACGGTGATTTCAGTAAAATAGCGATCCGGCGGCAGGCGTTGCGAAGGATTCAAGGGATGCGTGACCACCGTTAATAGCTCCACGGCCATTAACCGCCCGCATGTTTGATAGATCGGCTGCCAGGTGTAAGCACGCTCACACTGCAACCAAAAACGCCGTTCCTGCAAGCTCTCGATGCTTGCTTCAGGGTTGCTTATTCGCTGGATAACCTGCCTTATCATCAAAGATGTCCTGTGTTTAAAAGTGATGCTGCCCGGACTCGACAAAGATTATCGGCGCGTAAGGCAGAACTTTACCGCCTGGCCGGGGTAAATTTCCTCACTCCACAACAGAATCTTTCAGGAATACGTCCTGGCTCAAAAAAATAATGGAACACTGTTTTAATATGGTTGACCAGCAAACCACCACAGCGCAAACTAACGCTAATTTTTTACAGATCAGGTTCACGACTATGTCCAAAAAGATTGCCGTGATTGGCGAATGCATGATTGAGCTTTCCGAGAAAGGCGCGGACGTTAAGCGCGGTTTCGGCGGCGATACCCTGAACACTTCCGTCTATATCGCCCGTCAGGTCGATCCTGCGGCATTAACCGTTCATTACGTAACGGCGCTGGGAACGGACAGTTTTAGCCAGCAGATGCTGGACGCCTGGCACGGCGAGAACGTTGATACTTCCCTGACCCAACGGATGGAAAACCGTCTTCCGGGCCTTTACTACATTGAAACCGACAGCACCGGCGAACGTACGTTCTACTACTGGCGGAACGAAGCCGCCGCCAAATTCTGGCTGGAGAGTGAGCAGTCTGCGGCGATTTGCGAAGAGCTGGCGAATTTCGATTATCTCTACCTGAGCGGGATTAGCCTGGCGATCTTAAGCCCGACCAGCCGCGAAAAGCTGCTTTCCCTGCTGCGCGAATGCCGCGCCAAAGGCGGAAAAGTGATTTTCGACAATAACTATCGTCCGCGCCTGTGGGCCAGCAAAGAAGAGACACAGCAGGTGTACCAGCAAATGCTGGAATGCACGGATATCGCCTTCCTGACGCTGGACGACGAAGACGCGCTGTGGGGTCAACAGCCGGTGGAAGACGTCATTGCGCGCACCCATAACGCGGGCGTGAAAGAAGTGGTGGTGAAACGCGGGGCGGATTCTTGCCTGGTGTCCATTGCAGGCGAAGGGTTAGTGGATGTTCCGGCGGCGAAACTGCCGAAAGAAAAAGTGATCGATACCACCGCAGCTGGCGACTCTTTCAGCGCCGGTTATCTGGCGGTACGTTTGACGGGCGGCAGTGCGGAAAACGCGGCGAAACGTGGGCACCTGACCGCAAGTACCGTTATTCAGTATCGCGGCGCGATTATCCCGCGTGAGGCGATGCCAGCGTAAACGCAGCATATGCAAAAGGCTGGATAAAGTGTTACCCCTCTATCCAGCTCATCCATAAATACCTGATGGTTGTGCTAACTCATCACCATCAGGCATTACTGTGCAGGTGGAATATCCGTCACTTCAGGATGTACGTCATCCGTGGCGACAGAGGTGGCGGCAGCAGCAGTCGATGGGGCCATGATTTGATCCCAGGCCGCCTGCAACGCTTTCATGTTAAATTCCGGCTCGCCTTTCGGCTGCAGCAGTATTAACGCCATATCATTCGACAACTGCTGACGCAGATCCTGATTTAACATCTCCACCGTCAGGCTGTTAAGGAAATCCTGGCGCAGTTTCTGATATTGCTCCGGCGCGATATCGACAACCTGATTTTGCAACGAACGCATCCGCTGACCCATCAGAATATCGGTATCAGCTCGTGCATAGGCGGCAAACAGTTTCTGCAGCTCCAGTTTCTTTTGCGCCACTAACGCATTGAACTCTTCTTCCGGCAGACCTTTATCGCGAACCTTCGCCAGTTCACGCGCCACCAGATTAAGGTTGCTGTTCAGCTTGTCGTTTGGTGATTCGATGTTGATGGCACACTGCGCACGCAGATACAGCACACGGCAGTCAAATCCAAGACCGATGTCTTTGCTGTTACTGGCGCTTAACGCTTGCTGAACATGCCAGAACAGCGCCTCGCGGGCCAGGTCCGCACGCCAGTAGCGCAGCAGTGCGGCTGATTCACGAATCGGCTGCCACGGCGTATCCCACATGATAGATAACCGGTCCTGACGCACCGCGTCAGTCATAATACTCACCGCTTCCGCACGCAGCGGAGAAAGCGTCGGCACCGGAGCTGGCGTTTCACGTTTGCCTTTCAGTTCGCCAAACGTTTTGTTTATTTGGTCGACAACCGAGCGCGCATCCACGTTTCCCACCACCAGTAGCGTCATTGCATCCGGGGTGTACCATTTCTGATAGAAATCTTTAATTTTTTCCGCTTCAACGGGTTGTTTCAGCGGATCGGCAGGATCGTGACCTAACAAGGTTGACCCTTTCAGACGATAGCGCCACCAGCCCTCTTTAGTATCGGCAGGCCAGGTTGCCACCATGTCCTGACTTTGCAGCGCGTGGTTGATGGTTTCTGGTGTGATGGTCAATTTGCCAGTGGCATTTGCCAGATAAGAGAGCGCTTCTTTCAGCAAATCGTTACGGTTATTGGGCAAACTCAGATTAAACAGCGTGGTGTCATAAGAGACAATTACCGGCGGCATCGGGCGTTTAGGGTCGATCCCCTGCTGCCACAATGAACGCGCCTGTGCTGCGTCAAGGCCACCGCTTTGCGTTAGCGCAATACGAGGATGGCGTGACTGTAACCGCTCTGTTGTGTACTTTCGGCGAGCGAACCGGTATTAACCAGCAGGCGAATTTCAACACGATCGCTGGGACGCTGGGGGGTGGTCAGCACTTGCCACTGTAAACCGTTGGAAAGCGTCCCCTGTTGCCATGCTGGATCAGGCTGGAGCGCATCTGCCTGCACATAGCCAGCAGTGGCCATCATCAGCAAACCGCCCGCTAAAAGTCGAATTTTTGTGCCCTGCATGTGAACCCCTGATCAACTATCCTGGTAATAAAAAACTGCCCGTTGTCGGTCAGTCTAAATGACGTTAAAAACACTTCGTGTTAGACCGCAAGAACATGAAAATGTCACGGAAGAAGTGAAATAAACCTGAACTCACCCAAGTGATAAGTTCAGGCACAGGGGTCAATTATGCGCAAACACCCGCACTCGGGGAAGGGAGTGCGGGCATAAGTGATGAGATTAAGAGGATAATTCGTGCGTTTTGCCATCCGGCGCACGATTATTCAGCACATCGTCCAGTTTTTTGTGGTCCAGTTCTTTCACCCACTTAGCAACGACAATGGTCGCTACGCCGTTACCGACCAGGTTAGTCAGCGCACGAGCTTCTGACATAAAGCGGTCGATACCGAGGATCAGCGCCAGACCCGCTACCGGCAAATGGCCCACCGCAGAGAGCGTCGCCGCCAGCACGATAAAGCCACTACCCGTTACCCCTGCCGCCCCTTTAGAAGAAAGCAGCAACACGATTAACAGCGTGATTTGGTGGACGATATCCATCTGACTGTTAGTGGCCTGGGCGATAAACACCGCCGCCATTGTCAGGTATATCGATGTGCCATCAAGGTTAAACGAGTAGCCTGTCGGGATGACCAGCCCCACCACCGATTTACGGCAGCCGAGTTTCTCCATCTTGTCGAGCATACGCGGCAGCGCCGACTCGGAAGATGAAGTCCCCAGTACAATCAGCAGTTCTTCACGGATGTAGCGGATAAATTTGAAGATACTGAAACCAGTCGCTTTAGCGATTGAACCCAATACTAGCACCACAAACAGGATACAGGTAATGTAGAAACAGATAATCAGCTGCCCCAGTTGCACCAGTGTGCCGACGCCGTATTTACCGATGGTAAACGCCATTGCCCCGAACGCACCAATAGGTGCCAGACGCATGATCATATTGATGATGCCGAAGATGACCTGCGAGAAACTTTCGATGACGTTAAAAATCAGTTGGCCTTTGCTGCCCAGACGGTGGAGCGCAAAACCAAACAGTACGGCAAACAGCAGCACCTGCAGAATGTTACCGCTGGCAAATGCGCCAATGACGCTCGCCGGGATGACATCCATAATGAAGGCGACAATGCCTGGTCTTTCGCCTGATCGGCGTAAACCGCTACCGCTTTCGCATCAAGCGTTGCCGGATCGACGTTCATTCCGGCACCAGGCTGCACGACGTTAACGATGATAAGACCAATAATCAGCGCGATGGTACTGACAATTTCAAAGTAAAGCAGTGCGACTGCGCCGGTACGACCGACCGCTTCATACTTTCCATGCCCGCAATGCCCGTTACGACGGTACAAAAGATGACAGGAGCGATGATCATCTTAATGAGCTTAACGAAGCCGTCGCCAAGCGGTTTCATTTGCTCGCCTATTTCAGGATAGAAATGGCCAAGGAGAATACCAATGGCTATCGCTGTCAGGACCTGAAAGTAAAGGCTTTTAAACAGAGAGGTTTTCATAGGGTGTCCTTTAGTAAAACCACAGGTCTTGTAAGGTTATGGGGTACCTGCGGCCTTAAAATAACACCCAGACAACATCACAGAAATGTACCTGGATCATAATTGAAACAAAAAGGTTAAAAAGTTTGAGCTGGCTCGCACAAACCAGCACTTTTTAAAGTTTTGTAATCAGTTTGGGGTAGCTACTTTTCTTCCAGGTAACTCTCTTCGAAGATTTCAATAGGGAGTGGGCGAGCAAAAAGGAAGCCTGGGCAATACCAACGCCCGCTTTTGCCAGCCAGTCGCGTTGTGCTTCAGTCTCCACGCCTTCGGCAATCATTTGTAAGTTCAGGCTCTGCGCCAGCATGATAATTGCAGCAATCATGCTGCTATCTCCCGGCAAGCCTTCAACAAACATTTTGTCGATTTTCAGTACGTCGATTGGCAACGATTTCATATGCTGCAGCTGACGCAGCCTGCGTAGCCCATGCCGAAATCATCCAGCGCCACCCGAACTCCGGCATTGCGCAGCGGACGGAGGATTGCCACCGCAGCATGAGGGTCGTCAATACGTCGGCTTTCTGTCACTTCCAGAATCAGTGTTCCCGGCTGAATGCGATAGCGGGTTAACAGTTCCAGCATATCCGCCACCATATTCGGGTGCATCAGTTGCAGCGCAGAGAGGTTTACCGACAAGGGCAGCATAATGCCGCGCTCTTGCCAGGCAGCCAGCAATCGACAGGACTCTTCCAGCACCCAGTGACCGACGGTAACCATCAGCCCACAGCACTCAATGCGATCGATTAAGCCATCCGGCAGGTCCCAACTGCCATCCGGTTGCTGGATACGCAGTAACACTTCCGCACTGACCAGTTTACCGCTGGTCATCTCGACCTGTGGCTGTAACCAAATAGCAACTGATGATTTTCCAGTGCATTAAGGATATCGCTCTCTTCCGTCAACCGCTTCTGGGCGGCTTCCATCTGCTGCGGATCAAAGAACTGAATCTGATTCTTGCCTTTATGGCGAGCGGTAAATGCCGCAGAAATAGCACGACTGTAAAGCTGTTCGGCGGTGAGATCGCCGTAGAACATCGCCACGCCAATGCTACAGTGCGGACGGAGTTGAATACGTTCAATCGGCAGGCGCTCGCTCATGATTGTGAGCACTTGCTGACCTAAGGTGATTGCGTGCCACGGTTCCTGTACACCGTTGGCAATGACAGCAAAGTCATAACGCTAATCTGCGCGAGGATCATACGTGGCGACAGTACCGATTTGAGTTTTTCCACCAGCGTCGGCAGCAGAATTTCTCGTTGCGCCTCTTTCAGCACGCCCGCAGTATCACGCAGGGTTTCACAGGTGATGATCATCAGCGCGGTGGTTTGTTTACGCGCGACAACCTGCTCCAGCATCTCCATCAGCAAGGCTTTGTTCGGCAAATCCGACACCGGGAAGCGCATCGCATTTTCGTTCTGTTCTTCATAATGGCGCTGCAGCAATTGCTGGTTGAGGTTGTAACTGCGCACCAACATACCGATTTCATCGTCCTGATGCAGACGCGGTAATGCCAGTTGGTGACCAACAAGCTCCTGGGGTGGGATGGCGTTAAGTTCGCGAGCAATATTGCGTAACGGATGCAAAATCAGGCGGTTAATGCACCAGCTGATGGCGACGGTCAGGATAAGCGACAAAAGTAAGTAAATGGTCACTAACGTTGAGAGGGTGCTCATCACGAACTTATACATACGGAAGGAATCCGCCTGTAGTACCAGATAGGCAATTGGCTGCGGGTTTGCCGGACGTTCGAGCGAGTAAACGCCCAGCGAGATTTGAACCGGTAGCTCAAACAGGCGAGTAACCATTACCGGCACCGGGCGCTCTGGAATAAAACTTTTACGCAGCGCCTGGAACTGGTTAGGCAGCACTACATCGGCACGGCTGACCACGCCTGCCGGTTTAATGCTGGCAAGAATAGCTTCCGCTTCGGGAATATCGCCTTTCAAAATAGCTGAAGATAAGGTTCGCGGACAGAGCGAGCAATGCTTTCCAGTTGCGTAGCCGTGTTATAGCGATTCTGCTGGACCAGATGGAACAGCAAAACGGTGCAAAAAATAAAAACGAACACCAGGACAACGGCTGCCACCATTGCCATCTGCTTGATTGTTAACGAGCGACTTACGCGCAAATTGTCTCCCCCCGGAAATCCCAGATTGCCGCCCGAGTATACCCGATCGCAGCGGCATTAAGAGAGGCGCTATCTGAAAACTTACCAGTCGGCGTAAGGTATCAGCGGCTGCGGCGGTAAATCCATGTCACCCTGCCATCCGGCGGCGGAATAACGTACGTAGAGCAGGAAATGGCTGGGTGCGTAATCTTTCGCCTGCTGGATATCAATTGCCGTGCCAACAAACCAGTTGGAAGTAACACGTCGTTCAAGTAATGCCCGCGCCGTGTAGCCGAAGCCCTGACTGCTGCCGCCATCGTTGGATTGCCGCGCAGCTTCTTCCTGCCAGTCGGTCGGGATCAGATTCATCAGCGGATAACGCGGCATGGTTTTGGTGCGTGAATGCGACCACGAGCCAGACGCCCCCAGCTCCCACGACCAGTTTTCCGTGCGCTCCCGCCACATCACCGGTATGGCAAACGACAGGTATTCCTGCGGACTGTAGTAACCGCCCTGACCGAGTGAGTAGCCACTCAGATCTTTGTCGTAATGCCAGATCATGTTGTTCAGGCCGATTGTGACGCGGCGATTGTTCTGGTTAATGACTTATAGTAATAGCCCGTCATCCAGCGCACGCGCCAGTTATCTTCGACATTTTTACCGGTTAACTGGTCGCCACTAAGCGATGCCCAGACGCCGTTTGCTTCACCTTTATCGTAGCTCAGACTTAGCCCCACACCGTCGCACGTACGCCACCCCATTTTTTCCCGGTATTGCTCGGGGAGTCTTTTTGCCCACCAAAGGCCAGCAAAGAACTGGAGATGGGCCGACGGTGGGCGTTAACGGTGTAACCCAGCGGCCCGATATCATCGCTGTAACTGATGCCGCCGACCACATCCACCACGTTGAAGCCCATCGGCGTGGTACCGATATCCCAGCTCCAGACGTCATTTCGCCAGCCGACCGCCACGCTGGCACCGGAATCCGACTGGCTGCGGTTGCCGCTACAGTCCTGTAATGTACAGGTGCCCCAGTTGTCATCCCATTTGCCATCGGCATTAGTGGAGAAACTGCCGACGTTCATATTGACGAAATCACTGCGAAAGAACATCCGCCCGTCAGAATACGGCGCATCCACCTGCAACATGGTAGTGTGCGCTTTCAGATCGGAGTAACCACCGGTGCCGCTCGAACCCCAGTAATCGTGCTCAAGGGTGACGTTAAGATCCTGCTGGCGATAGAGGTCCGCCGCATCGCTGCGCACGCCACGTTTCAGCCAGTCATCTTTCTCGTCGTTACGGGTCAGTCGGGTAAAGGTGTCGTTATCCTGCGGACGCGTCGTAGTCACACCGGATGCGACCATGGCGTCTTTGTAGGTTTCCAGCGCCTGCGTTGGATCGCCCGCCTGCGCTTCAAACTTCGCACCATCACGCAGCACCATCGCGCTTTCCATCGACGGTGGCTGAGATTTTGCCTGCGGGATCAACTTATTAAACGTCCGCTGCGCTGCTGCGGTATCGCCAAGCTGCGCCTGTGCCAGCGCCACGCGCCGCTGTGTGTTCAGCGAGGCGTTATCGGTAGCGGGCAGTTTCGCCAGCTGGCTACGTGCCGCCGCTTTGTCACCGGCAGCAATATCCACTTCCGTCAGACCAAGAATGGCGTCGGCGTTAGCTGGCTCCCGCGTCAGGACATTCTGATATGCAGCGCGGGCGGCGGTGTAATCACGTCGTTGTTGCGCCCAGTCAGCCAGCGTGAGGTCAATACGCGTGGAAGGTGGTTGCTGGCGCAGCATCGCTTCCGCTTCTGCCTCTTTGCCGCTTTCTCGCAGGCGGTTAGCGGTTTCCAGCACCTGATCGCTTTGCAGTCGATTAACCAGCTCCTGAATATTGCTGTTCCACTGCGCACGCGGCAGGCTGTTGATATGCGCCAGCGCCGCTCTGTCCTGGTCATGACCAGAGAGGTACAGCCCGTAAGCGTAAACCTGCTCCGGGTCGTTCGACTTCTGCTGCGCCAGATTGCGCATTAACGTATCGGCCTGGCTGCGTTGTCCGGCCTGCCAGAGATCCTGCGAAAGTCGGTAAGTAATCCATACGCTGCCGGGGTCCAGCGCCAGTCGTTGCCGCTGAAGTGCTGCCGCCTGCGCCCATTTGCCCTGGTTTTCCAGTGCCTCTGCCTGCTGTGCCAGACGGTCGTTTTGCAGGCTGCGTTCGATATCATCAATGCTACGCCGCTGACTGGCAGAGAGCGAGGCGATAAACGCTTCAGCTTTTTCTGGCGATTGCTGGCGGTAAATATTTGCCAGCCGCGCACGGCGTTAGTGTTGCCGCTGTCCATACGCAAGGTCTGCTGATAATAACGTTCGGCGGCGGGATAATCTTTTCGCGCCATCGCCACATCGCCCAGCCCCAGCACTGCATAACTGTCGGTGTTATCGACATTACGCGCCTGCTGGAACAGGCGTTCTGCCCGGTCAGGATTATTGGCTTTCAGCGCAGCATCGCCCTGCTGGATCGCCAGCCAGTAGCGGTTTACTTTCAGCAGACTGTTCCATTTGTCGTTGTTGCTGCTGTGCGGGTCCAGTGCGAGGGCTTTTTCCAGATTCGCCACTGCATTGGCGCGATCGCCTTTCTGAGAATACGCCTGGCCCAGCGCCCCCAGAGCTTCACTGTCTTTCGGGTTCGCCCGCACCGCCTGTTGTAGTTCGGGAATGGCTTTACCCGCCATACCAGAGTCCACCGCCGCTAAACCTTGCGCACGAGCGCGGAAAGCAGGATCGGCCAGCTGTTTTTGCTGTTCTGCCAGTTGCGATTGCGCAGCCGCCACGCTATCGCCATCACTAAAGATCGAGAGATATTTTTTCAGCGCCGACACACTGGCATCACTGACGGGCATGTCTTTAATCTGCCCGTACCAGATTTTAGAGGCCCCTTCGCGCCCGGCGTTCGATTTTGCCATCTGTTCCAGGACGGCAAAACCTTCGTCACGGCGATCGCTACTAAACAGCAATAGCGCCAGATTGTTTTGCAGGCCCGTATTGCCCGGTGCATCCGCATTGATGCGTTTTAACTGATTAATCGCTTCGCCACGGCGAGCCGGAATTTTCGCCACCGTACTCCAGTACTCGACAGCAATGTCACCTTCCGGCGGCGCACCGTTGAACAGTTTGTTGTAACTCGCCACAGCTTCTTCTGCATGACCGGTCGTCGCCTGCAATCGTGCCTGTTGCAGTGCCTGACGACCATCCGGCGTGGAAAGTAGCATCGTAGTCCGCGACGATTTATACGCATTTGAACTCGGCGCTAACTGCGACAGCCGATCGAGCTGTTTTTGCGCGCCATCAATATCGCCCTGACGTAACAAAGAACGGAAACGGGCGGCAACGACGTCCGGGTTATTCGGATCAATAAGTTCCAGCCGATATAACGACTGTTGCACCAGATCTTCACGATGGGTCGCTTCGCCTAACCGAACTTGCTCCAGCAACTGTTGCTGAGCGGTTGGTGCTGCCTCGACCATCGGCATGACGGCCAGACCGAGGGAAAGCGTGAATATGTTTAGTGTGAATTTGCGCATTCCTGGCCCCAGTCAGGTAATAACTCACCTTTTGTCGAGAAGCGGAAACGGTGTTGATCCAGCCTTGTCCAAACAGGGTCAGCACATAGTTGTAATAGGCATCGCTGCCGGGAAAGTTATCGGCCACGCGCTGGCGCTGAACGGCCTGCGCATCGCGGTTTTGTAAAAAGGGCAGCATGGCGGCAGAAAAACCGACTGGTCCTTTACCCTGCGCTTTCCCCGTAGCCACATCCACTTTTTCCGGCGGATAACCGTTTTTCTCAGTGAATGTCGCCATCGGTTTAAACCGGTTGAGCATCCGCGCTTTTTGCGGATCGCTGTCAGGCATCATGCCTACCCACATGTAAACGCGGATAGCGTCGTAGCTGCTGATCAATGTTTTTTCGGCTTTTAGCTGCCAGCCTTTGTCTTTCTCATAGCGCACCCAGTCTGGCGAAAAACCTTTCGGGGCGGTTTCCAGCAATAAACGTTGATTGGTTTCGCGCAGCGTGGTCCACGGCGCGCCAAAGCGGGTGAAATACTGCGCCAGCGTCGGCGGCAGGTAGCTGGGGTTAAAACGCCAGCTGTTATCCTCAGCAAAACCCACTTTGCCCGGTAACAACATGGAACCCAGCCCAGGCACCGTCACCACTTCCTCCCGCGCGATACGTTTTAGCAACGCGCTGCCGATGTCGGTATAACGCTGCTCTTTCCACAAACGCCCCGCCTCCAGCAACGACCAGGCCATCCAGACATCACCATCGGAGGCCGAATTGCTGTCCAGCACTTCCCACTTACTGTTCTCTTTCTTGCCCCACAGCCAGGCGGGCAAACGTTCTTTTAAAGAACCCTGAGCGAGATTGTTCTGCGTCCAGTCGAGAATATTATCGAAAGCTGCACGGTCGTTAGCCGCCAGGGCAAAGAACATGCCGTAACTTTGCCCTTCGGAGGTGGTGATTTTGCGCGCGTCGCTGGGGTCGATGACGCGCCCTTCCTGACTGATGTATCCTTTTTAAACTGCTCCCAGGCAGGCCAGGTACAGGCTGCCTGAACACTAAAGGCAGCCAGCAGCAGCATCGTCACGATTCCACTACGCAACACATTCATCTTCAATTACTCGTTATCCGGGTTAAGACGACGACGACTAATAATTCGCAGCAGACGCCACAGTACCCATGCCAGCAATATCACACTGATAGCCGCCAGCACCGCCAGCAGAATCGGATGGTTTGCCAGCGCATACCACAAGCGCTCGAACCACGGCAGATGACCTACGTAATAAACGTCGCCAACACGTAGGCTGTTGATACCGGACTCGCGGATCAGCGCGACCGAACCGAACATGGTGGCGCGTTTGCCGCTATCGTTCACCGCATCGTTAAGCATTTCATAACCGCGTGGGCTATCTGCCAACAGCGCAATCACGCTGCGCTGGTCGTTATACGGCGACTGGAAGCCAATCACCGCCGCCATCGCACCGGAAGAGGTCAGCGTTGACCGGGTTTCTGCCGCGCGATCGCTCTCGTCCGGCACAATGCCGGGGAACGGGGTCTGGCGCATCGGTGTTTTCACCCAGCTTTCTGTCGCCTGCACCAATAGGTCAATCTGCTTATCGTCTTTCAGTTTGTCCGGGATACCACCGATGATCATGATGTCGGCATCTTTGCCTGAATGGTGCTGCCATCATCGGTCACCGTCAGATTAATCGCCGGGAAGCCCGTCTGTGCGCCGATAAAACCAACAGTATTCAGCAACGTTTCCATCTGTGCTTCGTTAGGCGCTTTCGGCATCACGGTGATGGTTTGCGACAGATCCGCCATCCGGCTGAATGGGAAGCCCGCGTTAGCAAAGGCGCGTAGATCCGGCATCGGGATGAAGTGGTAATACTTCGAGAAGTCGATGGTGGAGTCGTCACCAATCACCACATGATTCTGCACCGGCTGGAAGGTAATACAGTTATCCACCGAACCGCCCGGCATCGGGTTCATATACTCAAAGTCGAAGCGCAGCTGGTTGGTCGCGCCCAGTTTCAGCGCCGGAATAGAGACATCTGTTTTGCCATCCAGCAAACCTTGTAATACCGGAATCCGCAGCAGCAGGCGGTTCGCCTCCTGTTTGCTGCTCAGGTTGAAGGATTGCAGGAACTGGTTATTCAGGCTGATATCCATCCGCGAACTGTCTTTCACCGGCGGCATGGTGTAGCGGTAATTAATATCCATATCAATGCCGGTACTGCGCATCAGGTAGAGATCCGGCGGCAGGTTTAGCGAAACGTTAATCGCTGCTGGCTCAAGACCGCTGGATTGTAACTGTTCTTCATAGGTTTTCAGTTCGCCAAATGTGACCGGACGATCGGTACGTACCCAGTTCGGCGCATCGTACGGCTTACGCGGTAGCAGCGGTTTCACTTCATTCACTACCACGCTTTCACCACGGAACAGAATGTTACCCTGAGCGATACCTTTCGCTGCCTGCAACAGGTCTTTGTCGTCACGACCAAACACCACCAGCAGTTTGACGTAAGGATTCTGCGGATGGTTAATCATCTCAATCACCGGGGCTTTTACCGCCGGATGATCGCGCAGGAAGTCCGGCCGTTTGTCGTTGGTTGCAAAGACAATGGCATTACGATCCGGCAGTTGGTTATAGAGCACCGGGAAGTTCTGCCACGCCAGCCAGAACGCGAACCAAACCACGAGGCGACAATGGCAGAGGCTTGTTGCAGCCCAACATCCGGCGCACCCGCAAAGACCATCGGCAAGGTGTTAGTACGGTTATCGCGCGGGTCAAAGAATGGCACCGGGAAGTGTGACAGGTCATTCTTCACATTCAGGGTCTGATAGGTCAGATCCAGTCCACTGCTCCGCCCAACATCCAGCCAAAGCGTGGTGCTGGCCGGGTTTTCGCACACGTCCTGATAATGGCCGACAAACTCCAGCCGTACACGGTTGAAGTCGGTAATAAACAGTGGGTTAATGGGCATTTGCGCCAGCGTTTTTTTACCCAACTGTTCTTTGGTCACTGGCAGCACGCCCATCAGTTCATCATTGAGATAAACCTTTAACTGCGACTGGACAGGCAGTAACGATGGCGATGGGGTGTATTCGAGGTTGAGCATCGCCTTCGTCACCACTTCATCGCTGCGCATACCAAACTCAATGCTGCCGTTCGGGTTAATGCCACGTAGCACCATGCTGCCCGGCGGCGGTGCAATTTGCGCAAAGGTCAGCTTCACATCACGCGAAGGACCGTTCTGCGCCACGACTGGCGCATCAGCGCCCTGCACGCCCGGCATCACTTGCCCCACCTGCGGATTTTGTTCCGTCTGGGCGGCTACAGCTGGCTCAGCATTGATCAGTGGTTGCGTTGCTGGCGTCGCCTGCGTCATGAAAGAGGGGAACGCACTCATCCCCATAGCCACTGCACAAATCCAGAATAGTTTTCTTTTCATCGCGTTATCATCATTGTTGAGCCAAAGCCTGATCCGATGGTTGTGCCGTTTCGCTCCGCTCCGGGCGGCGCGGAATAAACGATACAACCCAGGAAACCAGAGAAGTCAGCACACGGAATATGCCCTTCACCGAAGAAGGCGCAAACTCCGCCAGATGGCGGTAGCCACGGAAGCCGAGCTTCAGAATATCCAGCAGACTTTCCAGCGGCTTATCTTCCGGGTAGCTGTCCTGCCAGAGCGCCCATGTATCCGCACGGGCAAACGTACACTGCACAAAATCGATATGTTGCTGGGTGGTGAGCGGCATTAATTTCAGCCCAACTTCATTACCCATCACGCGCGCCACCTGGGTCGGGAAGACGTATTCCTGCTGACCGCGTTTAAGCAACAGATTCACTTTCTGCCCTTCCAGAATCTGCGCCTGACCGTTGATCTTGATCCCCAAACCACCGTCGGAGAAATCCTGAACGGTACACGAGAAGAGGTGACCATCTTCGCGGGCAATTGCCGCGGGCATCGTCATCTCCACGCGGTGCGATCGGCGTACCTGTTTGCTTTCTACCGATACCGCAACTGCGCCGCCAAGAACAATCAGGTTGTAGAACACCCACACCATACTGACGACCACGGTGAGCATCTCGGTTGGCGGGCCATAGAAGTAGCGCCAGATGCTACCGCAACGCCCACCAGGTTGAGCAGGACAAGGAAGATGTAGGGCCGCGAGATCACCCAGTCGACGTACTCTTCTTCCACCAGTCCACCTTTGGCGGTGACGTTAAATTTGCCTTTGTGCGGGTTAATCAGCGCCACCAGCGTCGGTGGTGCGATATACCACGCCAGCACCGTTTCGTAGATTTCACTCCAGAAAGAGTGGCGATATTTGCCCTGGATCTTGGAGTTGGTCAGGCTGGCATGGATCATATGCGGCAGCACGAATAGGGCGATCATCAAGCTGGCGCATAGATGATGTAGGCATGAAGCAGCAGGAACGCCAGCGGCGCAGTCAGGAAGATCAGCCGTGGAATGCCCGACAAGAAGTGGAACATGGCGTTGACGTAACATAGCCGCTGAGCAAACTTCAGCCTTTACCGGTGAGCGGGTTATCGAGACGGAAGATTTGTACCATCCCGCGCGCCCAGCGAATACGCTGACCGATATGCGCCGACAGACTTTCGGTCGCCAGCCCCGCCGCCTGCGGAATACGCATATACGCGGAGGTATAGCCACGACGGTGCAACCGCAGAGAAGTATGCGCATCTTCAGTCACGGTTTCGACAGCAATGCCGCCAATTTCATCCAGCGGCTTACGACGAATCACCGCACAGGAACCGCAGAAGAAAGTGGCGTCCCACATATCGTTGCCATCCTGCACCAGACCATAGAACAGCGTGCCTTCGTTCGGCGTTTTACGGAAACGCCCCAGGTTGCGTTCAAACGGGTCCGGTGAGAAGAAGTGGTGCGGCGTCTGCATCATCGCCAGCTGTTTTTCTTTCAGGAACCAGCCCATGGTCATTTGCAAGAACGATCGCGTTGGTACGTGGTCGCAGTCGAAAATCGACACGAACTCGCCTTTGGCATATTTCAGCGCATTGTTGATGTTGCCTGCTTTCGCATGTTCATGAGTGGTGCGGGCGATATATTTCACCCCCACGTTTTGCGCAACTGGCGAAACTCTTCCCTGCCGCCGTCATCAAGGATCCAGATATTCAGCTTATCTTTCGGCCAGTCGATACCCAGCGAGGCGTAAATGGTATTTTTCACCACGTTGAGATCTTCGTTGTAAGTCGGGACAAAGATATCCACCGACGGCCACAGCGACATATCTTTCGGCAATGGCACCGGCTGACGATTCAGCGGCCATACTACCTGGAAGTAGCCGAGCACCAGCACAATCCACGCGTACGTTTCAGCGAAGAGCAGAATAAGCCCGCACACCAGGCTGACCGGATCGTCCCAGTTCAGCGTAGAGGTGTAACGCCACCAGATATAACGGCAAGAAACGGTCAGCGACAGCACAATCAACATTAGCGCCGAGAAGCGCCCCGGCATCCGCCGTACGATCAGCGCTACCCCCCACAGCAGCATCAGGAAGATAAACTGCGCCAGCGGGTTAAACGGCTGAGTAACGCAGATTAACGCCAGAATCAGCGAGAAGGTGACGATGATACCGAGGATCAACCGCCGCGCCCCGGCACTCAAATGACCGAGCTCTTTTTTCTCATCAAGATGCTGTGTTTTATGGCTAACGCGCTCAGGCAGCTCGTTCATCCATTGATGGTAACGTCCACGAATATTTTGCAGACCTGAAAATGCCCGCCTGCGCGGTTTCGGCGTTTCTTTGCGCGATGCACCGATCAATAACCAGCATGTTTGAATGAGATAACGGACCGGGTCCAGCGGACGCGGACGCGAGGCGTTGATATGCGGATACAGGTTTTTATGTTCTGCGCGAATACGCTGCCAGCGCGGGTGCTCCAGCGGAATAAAAATCCAGGCCAGGATCATCCAGAAACAGCCGAGCGTCGCGCTGAAAGCCGACGCACCGTGACGACGATAATCGCGATAACGCCCGATAAGCCGCGCGTTGACCGGCGGGATAAGCAACCACCGGGTCAGGATACTCATGATGCACTCCCGACTGGCGTTTTCAGCCGGAGTAGTTCAACAGGCACCAGTTCGCCAGCGTCAGTATCTCTTCAGCCGCCAGCGCATCACTGCGGTATTCACCGACTGGTTGCTTAGCCGCCAGGCATTCAGCCATCGCTTCATCACGATGAATGAGCATCGGCAGCAATCGGCGCTGGCTTTGCAACCAAAGCTGGTAAATATCGTCCTGAACCTGACTGCCAATACGGAAGTTATTAATCAAAATATGTGCGCCATCCGGCAGCGCTTGCTGATGCAATCGGATATGGCAGTTGGCATCCACATTGACGATTGCCAGCGAGTGATCGCACAAACTCAGCAGCTGGTGGGTTATCTGCGAGGCATCACGCGGTAAGTCGATTAAAATCCACTGGTAACGCCCGCTGGCTTTTAGTTGCTGTAAGCCGGAGCAAATATCGCTCAGCCGGGTTTGCCAGTGCTGTGGATTTTCTTGTTCTTCAATGGATAACTGACCAAAAGGCAGCAAATCGAGCTGCGAGGTGTAGCGCAACCCAGCGTCACGCCAGTCCTGGCCATCCAGCATCGCTCTGGCCCAGCCCTGACGGTGGATAAAATCAACATTAAATGACAGGCGCAACAAGTTGTCCGGGCAGGCATCGACCACCAGGACATTTTCTCCCAACATTTGTAATGACCAGGCTAATGCGGCGGTGATGGTTGTTGTCCCCACGCCTCCCCGCACCCCCTGCAATCCCAGTACGGCCATTCACCAATCCCCTACTTTTGTTGCGCAAACTCTGCCAGCAACGGCCAGCGTTTTAATGCCGCTGCCAACTGTTCGCGTTGGGAAATATCGGCATAATCAATATCAGGCAGTGAAAATGCCTGCTTTAACGCCAAAATATCATTCTGGAAGATATAGCCTATCGCGGGATCAGGCAGAGTATCTGGTTTATTGTTATTCATTTTGCTTGATCCCTATGAAATAACCGCACCGTTCATGAGACAATTCTAACCGTGAGCATTTCGCCGGTTTATTGTTTACGGCGAGACGGGAATTTGCTCACTTTTTGACTTCCGTTACGCAACAGAAAAAGTTAAAAACGAAAAGACTAAAATCACATGTCTTGTGACCTGCTAAATTGATTCACATGCTAAATCTGATAAGTTTTAATTTCAATGGTAGGTAATGACTCCAACTTATTGATAGTGTTTTATGTTCAGATAATGCCCGATGACTTTGTCATGCAGCTCCACCGATTTTGAGAACGACAGCGACTTCCGTCCCAGCCGTGCCAGGTGCTGCCTC
>ENA-OQIG01000500-OQIG01000500.1-human-gut-metagenome-genome-assembly--contig:-NODE-500-length-22486-cov-2.213829_pt1 | contig 22486 bp, 19 predicted proteins | sample MGYA00242576_ERZ504741 | MGnify/ENA primary metagenome ERZ504741 (study PRJEB26092, sample SAMD00036436) | human gut metagenome | host: Homo sapiens | study: EMG produced TPA metagenomics assembly of... | reverse complement strand
TCTCCCCTTTCGCTTCCGGTATCTTAAAGCCTGAATAGTTGATTCCCCAGGTTGCCAGCGGCCAGCCGTAGTTTTTGCCTTTTTGCGGGATATTAATTTCATCACCACCGCGCGGGCCATGTTCATTCAGCCACAGTGCATTACTCCACGGATTCATCGCCATTCCTTGCGGATTACGAATGCCATAAGACCAGATCTCGGCGCGCGCACCGGATTCCTTTATAAAAGGATTATCATCCGGGATTTCGCCCTGGTCGGTCAGACGCACCAGTTTGCCCTGTAATTTATCCAGATCCTGCGCCGTCGGGCGCTGATTGTTTTCGCCCAGAGCAATAAAAAGATAACCTTTACCGTCGAATACCAGCCGCCCGCCAAAATGGTTGCCGGTAGACAGTTTTGGCATCTGGCGAAAGACGGTGCGGAAGTCGGTCACTTTTGAGAGATCATCACTTAAGCGGCCATAACCCACAGCAGTTCCGGCTTTGCCATCATCGCCAACTTCGGAATAACTTAACCAGATGCGGCGAGACTGAGCAAAATCAGGCGCTAAAACCACGTCCAGCAGGCCGCCCTGCCCGTGCGCCCAAACGTCCGGCACTCCGGAAAGCGGCGCAGATAATCCTTTTCCTGCTTGCCAGTGACGCAACTCGCCGCCGCGCAGAGTGATTAACATACCGTGATTATCGGGTAAAAAGGCCAGTGACCAGGGATGGTCGAGTTTGTCTTGCAGTACTTCGACATTTACCGTTGCAGGAGCCGCCCAGAGAGCGGAAGAAAGACAAATAAGGGGCACAAGGAAAAAGAATGGTCGATGCATAACGCCTCCGGATTGACTCTGGCTTAAAGCGTAGTCAGTGGAGGAGATAACAAATTCATTTTTACAAAAACTTAAACATGAAGGGGGAGACGCTTTCTCCCCCTTAGTTTTCAGGCCTTCTCAAGCATGGCGTGCTTCTGCAGGCTCTGGATACTCAGCGTTAAGCTCATCAGACAATTTTCAAGCTTATCGGCGTTGACGGTAATAACAGTCGGGCAATCATGGTGCCCACTCATCAAACATACTGCGGCTGTCGCTAATGCTTCTTCAGCATGATGAAGAGCACTCCACTCTTCCTGATCCAGATGAAGATTCAACCGCAGCGATTTATCGTGCAGTTCGCGATTCAGTTTAAAAAAGTTATCTCGTAGATGATTGCTTTCGCTGACGGACATGTATCCTTTTGCCTTCCTCAGTTGCACGTATGCGGCGAGGTCAACGCGTGCGTCGATCAACCGGTTCAGCAGATCGATTCGCTGTCTGTCAACGAACATACTTCGATCCTCCTCTTTCCAGCCTTGTTGCAATTAAATAGTATGGCTATTTGTTGAGCAAAATGCTGTCCAGGATCAATTCTTCACGCCGAATTAACAAAATTTACATTTCCTTCGCCTCCGCCAGCGAATGAGATTGCGATACAAATTTTATCCAGAACTCTGTAGAATCCCTGCCCTGACCTTTCCTGTAACTGAATATTTTTTAAGCTTATGAGCAAAGTAAACTCCCCAGCCGAAAATCGGCTTTGTTTCCCTTGGCTGTCCGAAAAACCTTGTTGATTCAGAGCGTATTCTCACCGAACTCCGCACTGAAGGTTATGACGTGGTACCGAGCTATGACGATGCGGACATGGTGATCGTCAACACCTGCGGCTTTATTGACAGCGCGGTACAAGAATCACTGGAAGCCATTGGTGAAGCGTTGAATGAAAACGGCAAGGTTATTGTGACCGGTTGTCTGGGGGCAAAAGAAGATCAGATCCGCGAAGTCCACCCGAAAGTGCTGGAAATCACCGGGCCTCATAGCTATGAGCAGGTTCTGGAGCACGTTCATCACTACGTGCCGAAACCGAAACACAACCCATTCCTGAGCCTGGTACCAGAACAAGGTGTGAAACTGACGCCGCGTCATTATGCCTATCTGAAAATTTCTGAAGGCTGTAATCACCGCTGCACCTTCTGCATTATTCCGTCTATGCGCGGCGACCTGGTGAGCCGTCCGATTGGCGAAGTGTTAAGTGAAGCGAAACGTCTGGTAGATGCGGGCGTTAAAGAGATTCTGGTGATCTCGCAGGATACTTCCGCCTATGGCGTTGATGTTAAACATCGTACTGGCTTCCACAACGGCGAGCCGGTAAAAACCAGCATGGTCAGCCTGTGCGAACAGTTATCGAAACTGGGGATCTGGACACGTCTGCACTACGTTTACCCTTATCCGCATGTGGACGACGTCATCCCACTGATGGCAGAGGCAAAATCCTGCCGTATCTGGACATTCCGTTGCAGCACGCCAGCCCGCGCATTCTCAAACTGATGAAACGTCCGGGTTCTGTAGATCGCCAACTGGCGCGCATCAAACAGTGGCGCGAAATCTGCCCGGAACTGACCCTACGCTCAACCTTTATTGTCGGCTTCCCTGGCGAGACGGAAGAAGATTTCCAGATGCTACTCGACTTCCTGAAAGAAGCGCGTCTGGATCGCGTTGGCTGCTTTAAATACAGCCCGGTTGAAGGTGCAGACGCCAATGCCCTGCCTGACCAGGTTCCGGAAGAAGTGAAAGAAGAACGCTGGAACCGTTTCATGCAGCTGCAGCAGCAGATTTCCGCCGAGCGCCTGCAAGAGAAAGTGGGCCGTGAAATTCTGGTGATTATCGACGAAGTGGACGAAGAAGGCGCAATTGGTCGCAGCATGCAGATGCACCGGAAATCGACGGCGCGGTTTATCTCAATGGTGAAACCAACGTTAAGCCGGGTGATATCCTGCGTGTGAAAGTCGAGCACGCCGATGAGTACGATTTGTGGGGTAGCCGGGTTTAATTAATTCAGCCGGGCAAAATCATTTGTCCGGCCTGCGAATAATGATTACTGCCAGCTAATCTGTGCCCTGCCGTTTTTCTTACTCTTATACAGCCGCTCATCCGCCAGCATTTTCAAGCGTTCGACGGTAGGACATTCATTTGAATGTGCTACACCGATACTGGTACTTAAATTAATGCTTCCCACCTGGAAATGAACGATTTCTTTTAGAATCGATAGCAACTCTTCCAGCGTTCCACCCGTATAAATCACCGCAAATTCGTCACCGCCGAAGCGGTAGACTTTACCTTTATCTACCGGGATCTGTGATTTAAGGATTTTCACCACTTTCATCAACACTTCATCGCCCAGCAAATGACCGAAGGTGTCGTTAATGTTTTTGAATTTATCGACGTCAAACAGGCACAAATAACCGCCTTTTTCCGGCAGCGCTTTTAAATCTTCGTCAAAGGATTTTCTGCCCATTGCTTTGGTCAGGTCGTCCAGGAACGCCGAGTTATACATACTGTAGAGTTTTTTGACATCGGCAGCCGAAAAGAAAAGCCCGCCATCCAGTACGCGTTCAAAATGGTTATTAATGATGGCTTCTTTCTCCACAATACCACGATTAATCACTCTGCGTACCAGATAGAGGCAACTGGCACCCGATATCACTGCCACCAATGCGGCAAAGAAAATAATCAATGTACAAACCCGCAAATAAACATCTTTTTTATACGCAAATACATACAATCCGGTCGGCAAATAGGCGAAGTGCTCCATCGCTTCCGAAACGGTGAAGATGGCGTTTTTAGCATTATATTCATCACCGGTCACCGGTTTACCGTTCTTAAATAGAGAGAACATCAGGTTCTCGCTGTCCATCGCCAGCGATTTTGACAGTAAAGAAAAACGCTCCAGACCAAGCAAAAATATCAGACTACGATTGTGAGTTACCGGATAGAGGTAATAGACGAAGGTTTTACCGTCAAAAGAGATAAACCCTGTATTTTTGACATGTCGATACTTCACAACCTGCATAATATCTGCACAATAATTTTTCTCGAACTCCTTTACCTGAATACATTCGTCACTGGAAATCAGATAAGGACCGACATCGTACAAATAAGAGGGGGAAACCGAGTCGGCGTAAACTGTGCGCAAACCAACCAACAGCTGTTCCTCCGTGGGATTTAGCGTGTTGATAAGATCAATTGCCACGCTACGCCGATATTCAGCAATATTTGCCACCGCAAAAGCAGTATCAATAACGGACTGTTTCAGGCTATACACCCGTTCCTTTACCATTTGAGTGTAGATCCCGCAGGCAACTGCTGAAATCATGATAAAAATCAGCAGACTGACTGTAAGTACGAACTTATTGATTCTGGACATACGTAAACTACTCTTTTACTAATTTTCCACTTTTATCCCAGGCGGAGAATGGCATGGGTTTCTGGTACAGATACCCCTGAGCCTGAACACATCCTAATTTAATTAATTCGCGCGCAACGTCTTCGCTCTCTACGCCTTCCGCAATCACCGGGATCCGGTTATAGCGTGCCAGATCGAAAATAATGCGCACAATTTTTCCCGCAGTACCGAAAATATCGCCGGTAAATTGCGAGTCCACCTTTATGCTGTCTGGATTAATTTCATAAAAACGTTTCAGGTTTGACAAACCGGTGCCAAAGTCATCAATCGATATCCGTACCCCTTGTTTACGCAGTTGTTCAATATTGAGATAAAATGTTCATTAATTCGCTCGATCACGGTTTCAGTGATCTCAACACAGAGGCTGTTCGCTTCAGGCCATTTTCTTTCATGATGGTGGTAAAACGCTCATGAAAGTGCGGTTCGTTTAACTGCCAGGGCGAAACATTAATATGCAGTAAGAAATCATCCTTCAGCGACGCACGCTGACTAAAATGTCTGAATTCACCCATTGCCGTTTTAATAATCTGATAACCCAGCTCATTGATAAACCCGATATCTTCAGCAATGGTAATGAACTTCAGCGGTGAAATGATCCCCCGCTCCGCAGAAACCCAACGGCACAACGCCTCCGCGCCCAGAATGGCGCGGGTGTTAATATCAACGATCGGTTGATAGACGAGGAATAGTTCGCCAATTTCCATTGCATGGCGAATATTACGCGCAATCCAGATATTCTCTTCTATTTCGTTGAGTTTCGCGTCATCACAGAAAATAAACTCGGAGACATATGGTCACGGATACTGGAAATCGCCAGTTTCAGTTTTTCTGCGTAACTCCAGGCGTTTTCCCCCTGCAAAGGTTCACAAATGGCAGACTTATGGATGCGCAGATTGCGGTAGCCAAAGCTGCTGTCAAAATCGTTTACCATCGCTATTTTACGGGTAAATGTCTGTACATTTTCCCGACACAGAAGTAAATAGAGATCGGCATTGAATGTCACGATATCGCAGCATTGCGCATATTTCTCGGCAATTCGCTGACACAATTTCCTGACGATTTTATTGCGTTCATCAACACCAAACACCGCTTCCACGGCTTCCAGACCACACAGTTTGATGATCCCCACAGCCAGATACTGATTATTGTTGGACTCAATAATCGCCATATTTTTAATAAAACCGCTTTCCTGATCGTAAGAGATCAGTGAGAGCAATTTATTTGACCGTTCAATTTCGGCATCTTTCATTTCCGCGATCGAATTTTTGATGCTGATAATCTCTTTCGCATCGCCTTCGCGAATTTTCAGAGCCTCGATCTGATCCGTTGAGTCGGGCAAAAACGCCAGCGTATTAACCAGCTCGGTCATTTCAGAAAATTGCCGACGGAACACACGAGTGGTCATGAAATATACCACCAGCAACACGATAATAATGAACGCAAACGGTAGATAAAAAGTTTATCTGATGCGTTCAATAAATTACCGCCAGGATAATAAAAATAGATTTCGAACAATGCATTATTTGGCACTGCTGATGTCTTTGCAATATACTCCGTATCGACAGAATCAATAATATTATAATTACCTTCGCTATTATAAATAATCAGTTTTTCACGAGCGAGTTGATTCTTGCAATGATCTCATGACCTTGTTTCAAAAATAGAACTTCATCATTAGCGCTGATTTGATCAAGATACTCGTTCAGATACCGCCAGTTTAAATCGACATGAATTTTATCTACCGCTAACAAATCGTGATCTTTGCCGTTGATACGTAGCGTAAAAGAGATACATTTTTTTCCCGGACGATCAAAGCAATTGTATGCCGGATTCCAGCTGTTGTTAGAGTCATCTGAAGCCACCGACCACGGTCGTTTCGATGGGTTAAAATCGGCAAAAATAACCCGCCCTGACTCGTCGACAAGCGGTCCATTTACTTGTTCCTGATGATAAACAACGATTTTATCATTCGCCCTCCGCGAAAAGAGATAATATTTATTATCATCAAGTACCAGTCCCACCGAGTCTAAAAATGGCATCATTTCCATTTTCAGAATCACGGCGCGTTGAATCTCCTCTGTATTTTTTAATAAATACAGTGAGTCCTTTAATGTCAGGGCCGAACGTTCAATATCTTTAAAGAAATAGCCAACGTTTTTCTGAATAAGTTCAAAGCGGCTATCGGCACGTTTTACCGCGCGTTCCGATACCAGTTGATAGTTAATGATGAAAAAAGACCAATAAATGACAGTGCTGCCAATAAAAATAAAATTATCAGCCTTATCTTTATCTTTTCGTATAAACTCAGCATGTTAATACATTTAACAAAATAACTATCTGAACGCTGTGCCGCTGCAAAAATAGTCCCTTGCTGCGGCTTTTTAACCAAATTACCCGATTCTACAAAATCAGCAGAAAGTTACAACACTTGCTTAGGGCAATAATTTCCTGTGAGGTGATTACCCTTTCAAGCAATATTCAAACGTAACTATCCTTTAATTTTCGGATCCAGCGCATCGCGTAAACCATCGCCCAACAAATTGAACGCCAGTACGGTCAGAAAAATAGCCAGGGCCGGAAAAACAGCGACATGCGGCGCGATAACCATATCCGCTCGTGCCTCATTGAGCATTGCTCCCCACTCTGGTGTCGGCGGCTGCGCACCGAGGCCGAGAAATGACAGGCTGGCGGCAGAGATAATCGAGGTGCCAATGCGCATGGTGAAAAACACCACGATAGACGAGACGGTCCCAGGCAAGATATGACGCAATAAAATGGTCATATCGCTGGCACCAATACTGCGTGCTGACTCAATAAAGGTTTGCTGTTTCAACACCAGCGTGTTGCCGCGCACCAGTCGGGCAAACGCGGGGATGGAAAAATGGCGACTGCGATAATCACGTTAGCAATGCCGCTTCCCAACACCGCAACAACAGCGATCGCCAGTAAAATACCCGGGAAGCAAACAGCACATCGCAAATGCGCATGATCAGCGATCCACCAGCTTCATAATATCCACCAACAAGCCCAGCAACGTCCCGATCGCCGCACCGATAAACACGGCAAACACGCCCGCCGCCAGCGAGATTTGCGCACCAACCAGGACACGGCTGAAAATGTCGCGCCCCAGTGAATCGACGCCAAACCAGTGCTGCAAAGAAGGTCCGTTATTCAGGTTGTCATAATCAAAATAATTTTCGGCGTCATAGGGAGCGATCCAGCGTGCAAAAATGGCCACCACAATCAATAAAATAACGAATAATGCGGCGGTCATCGCCATATGCTGACGGCGAAATCGTCGCCAGAATTCATGCCACGGTGTCCGCACCTGGTCAGGTTTGACCAGTGGCATGGCGTTTAACACCGCCTGACGTCGCCAGTTAAATAGTCGCATCCTTACTTGTACCTGATAGCCGGGTTAATGGCGGCGTAAAGCACATCCACCACTAAGTTGATAAGAATAAATTCCAGCGAGAAAAGCAGAATTTCCGCCTGAATCACCGGGTAATCGCGCATTTCTACGGAGTCAACGAGTAAGCGTCCAAGTCCGGGCCAGTTGAAAACTTTCTCCACCACGATAGATCCACCGAGCAAAAAGCCAAACTGTAAGCCCATCATGGTCACTACCGGATCATCGCGTTGCGTAGCCCGTGTTTGAGGACAACCCAGGTTTCGCTCCCCCCTTTCGCCCTCGCGGTACGCATATAATCTTCGCTTAAAACGTCGACAAATGACGCACGGGTAAAGCGCGCCATCACGGCGGCCACTGCCGCGCCGAGCGTCAGGGAGGGTAAAATGTAGTGCTGCCAACTGTCTGCTCCCACAGTAGCAGCCAGCCCAGTTCAACGGAGAATACCTGAATTAAAAGCATCCCCAGAGCAAATGCCGGAAACGAGATCCCCGACACCGCAATGGTCATACTCAATCGATCCGGCCAACGATTACGCCAGACGGCGGCGATAATTCCCGCCGCCATACCAAATATCACCGCCCAGACCATACTGGTTATGGTCAGCCACAGCGTTGGCATAAAGCGGCTGGCAATCTCATCGGCAACCGGACGACGCGACACCATCGACAGGCCAAAATCCCCCTGCACAGCATTGCTGATATAGTGCCAGAACTGGTGATACAGCGGCTGATCCAACCCCAGCTGCTGACGCACCAGTTCTATAACCTGCGCATCAGCTTCGGGCCCGGCAATCAATCGCGCCGGATCGCCGGGCAGCATATGGACAAATAAAAACACCAGCACCGAGACGATAAACAGCGTCGGAATCAACCCCAGCAAGCGTTTGATAACGTAATTAAGCATTCCACTCCCTGCGTTGCTTATTGCAAATCCGCGTCTTCAAAGCTAAAGCCGGTGTCTGGCATGATCCAAAAACCGGTCAGGTTTTTACTTGTGTGCCGACACCAGTTTTTCTACCACCAGCGGGATCCACGGCGACTCTTGCCAGATGATATCCTGCGCCGCCTTATATAAGCGGGTCTTTTCCGCCGGATCATTAGTTTTCAGTGCCTGAGCCAGGAAGTCATCCACCTGTTTATTGCTGTAAAACGCGGTATTAAACAGCGTCGGTGGCCAGTTCTGCGAGGCAAACAGCGGCGATAGTGCCAGTCCGCTTCGCCGGTTGAAGCCGACCAGCCAGTGTAGAACATCCGCACGCCGCTCTCTTTTTGCCCTTTACCTTCAACTTCTGCCGCCCGCTGTCCGGCATCCATCGCAGTCACCTGGCTTTAATCCCGACCTGCACTAACTGCTGCTGGGTAAATTGCAGCACTTTCTGCGCGGTGCTGTGGTTATGTGACGACCACAGCGTGGTACTGAAACCGTTGGGATATCCCGCCTCTTTCAGTAATTCGCGCGCTTTCACTGGATCGTAAGGCCACGGTTTATAACTTTGCGCGTAGGCGATACTTGGCGGTACCACACCAGTAGCTGGCGTTGCATAGCCCGCAAAGGCAACTTTCACCAGCGCCGGACGGTTAATGGCGTAATTCAGCGCCTCACGGACCTTCGGGTTATCGAACGGCTTTTGCGTCACGTTCATACTGATATAACGCTGCATAATTGACGGACTGGCCATCAACTCGATATTTTTGTTTTTCTCCAGCAGTGCGGCCTGCTCGTAGGGAATGGGGAAAGCAAACTGCGCTTCACCGGTTTGCAGCATTGCCGCGCGGGTGTTGTTATCCGCCACCGGACGCCAGGTTATGCTGTCCAGTTTGGGCAATCCTGGCTGCCAGTAACCCGCGAATTTTTTCACCTTCACAAAATCGGTCTGATTCCAGGTATCCAGTTCATACGGTCCGGTTCCCACCGGATGAAAACCAATCTCCTTGCCATATTTTTCCAGCGCTGCCGGTGAAATCATCGCGGTCGCCGGATGGGCAAGAATATTAATAAACGCTGAGAACGGCTGTTTGAGGGTAATCTTTACCGTTGTCGGATCGATCGCTTCCGTTTTAGCAATATTCTTATACAGGTTATAGCGTTTAAGATGATTCGCCGGATCGCTGGCCCGGTCCAGATTCGCTTTCACCGCCGCGGCGTTGAAATCGGTGCCATCCTGGAATTTAATGCCTTCCCGCAATTTCACGGTGTAAGTAATGCCGTCATCGGAAACGGTATAACTCTCCGCCAGCACGTTTTTCAGTTTCATCTCTTTATCCAGACCGAACAGCCCCTGGTAAAACGATTTCGCTACGGCCTGAGATAACGTGTCATTTGCGTCATACGGATCGAGCGTGGTGAAATTCGATCCTACCGCCACCACCACATCTTTGGCAGCGAATGCACAAGATGCCATCAACGCTGTCGCAATGCCCAGCGCCACTAACCCACTACGGTGTACAGCTCTTGCCATTTTATTCTCCGCCTGAATGTTATCTACGCATGAATGCGTATTCTGATTGTGGTTGTGCGACGTAATGCCCCGGCCCGACGCATTGCAACGAGACGGCTGCCACCTCTTCGCCACGCAGATGAATATTGCTGGGAAGATCGTCCGACAGCAGTACACGCTGCGGTCGTTGTCGGGACGGTTCAGCGACCGGAACTGCCGCCAGTAATTTACGCGTATAAGGATGCTGCGGGTTTTCGAAGACCGCGCGCCGTGGACCAATTTCAACAATTTGCCCGAGATACATCACCGCCACACGATGACTAATCCGCTCTACCACGGCCATATCGTGGGAGATAAACAGATACGCAATGCCGAAATCACGCTGGAGATCGAGCAACAAGTTGATAATCTGCCCGCGAATAGAAACATCCAGCGCCGAAACGGCTTCGTCGGCAATGATCACTTTTGGATTCAATGCCAACGCGCGAGCAATGCAGATGCGCTGGCGCTGACCGCCGGAAAACTCATGCGGGTAACGCCAGGCATGTTCAGGTAACAGGCCCACGCGCTCCAGCAACCACGCAACGCGTGCAGCCGCTTCTTTACCTGGCAATAAACCGTGTACACGCAGCGGTTCGATAATCGAATCACCGATGGTCTGACGTGGGTCCAGCGAAGCGTAAGGGTCCTGAAAAATAAACTGAATATCCCGCGTAATGCCTGAAGTTTGCCGGGTGACAAGGTATCGATTCGCTGACCGTTAAAGATAATTTCGCCGCCCTGCGATTCGACCAGGCGCAGCAACGCCCGCCCGGTAGTGGATTTACCGCTGCCAGACTCGCCCACCAGCGATAGCGTTTCGCCAGGCCAGAGATCAAAACTAACTTTCTCAACGGCATGCACTTCCCGCGTTACGCGATTCAACAAACCGCTGCGCAAAGGGAAACGGGTGACCAGATTACGCACCCGTAAAACAGGTTCGCCATCCACCACCGTTTTCTGCTCGATGGGGGGTTCCTGTTTCGCTGGATGTTCAAGCGATATCAATGGGAAACGTCGGGGATAATCTAACCCTTTCATCGCACCAAGTTGCGGAACAGCAGCTAACAGCGCACGGGTGTAAGGATGTTGCGGTGCATGAAAATCTGTTCGACGGTACCGTTTCCACCGCCTCGCCCTGATACATCACCAGTACCCGATCGGCAATCTCTGCCACCACGCCCATATCGTGCGTGATAAAGATAACGCCCATCGACATCTCTTTTTGCAATACTTTGATTAATTGCAGGATCTGCGCCTGAATAGTGACATCCAGCGCAGTGGTTGGCTCATCGGCAATCAGCACCGCCGGGCGGCATGACAGCGCCATCGCAATCATCACTCGCTGGCGCATCCCGCCAGAGAGTTGATGCGGATAACGTGAAAGAATGGTTTGTGCCTCCGGAATGCGTACCTGATCCAGCATCCGCTTCGCCTCGACCATCGCTTCTTCACGACTGGCGTTCTGATGCAGACGAATTGATTCGGCAATCTGTTCACCCACAGTAAATACCGGGTTCAGCGATGTCATCGGCTCCTGAAATATCATCGCCATATCCGCACCGCGCACATGGCGCATTTGTGCAGCGCTCTGCTCGCTAAGTTCAATCACTTCGCGACTGCGCCGCTGCAACAGCATTTTATCGCACTGTACTAAACCGCCCGCCTGTTCCAACAGGCGCATCAATGCCAACGCAGTCACTGACTTACCGGAGCCGGATTCGCCAACAATTGCCAGCGTCTCACCGCGTTGCAGACTAAAAGAGAGATTGCGGATCGCAGCTATTTTCTGCTGGTCCTGCATAAAGGCAATATTCAGATTTTCAACCGCCAGCACATTACCGGCATCAAGTTCATCACTGTGTGGCAACGGTGTCCCCTTTTTCACGGTAGATACCGGTGGTTGGCGTATCGCCTGCGTAGCCCCAGGCGCGATACATTCCTTCGGTGTTAAACGGTAGCGCGACATTCCCTTCATGGTCGATAGCGATTAAGCCACCGCTACCGCCAAGCGCAGGGAGTTTTTCCATTACTACCCGCTCGCAGGCTTCCGCGAGACTTAATCCGCCGTAATCCATTAACGCGGCGATGTCATATGCCGCCAGCGCGCGGATGAAGACTTCGCCCGTGCCGGTACAAGAAACCGCCACACTGGCGTTATTGGCGTAGCATCCGGCACCCACTAAGGGACTATCGCCAACTCGTCCGGGTAATTTATTGGTCATTCCGCCTGTGGACGTGGCTGCCGCCAAATTGCCGTCTAAATCCAACGCCACGGCCCCCACGGTGCCCATTTTATGTTTTTCATCCAGTGGCGCACCGCTATGGTCGAGGACTGTTGCCCCTTCCTCGCGCGCTGCCAGTAGTTGTTCATAACGCAAAGGCGTGGAGAAAATCTCCGGTGAGACGCGCTCCATGCCATGAGCAAACGCAAAATTTTCTGCCCCTTCGCCAATCATCATCACATGCGGGCTTTGCTCCATCACCAGCCGGGCGGCAAGAACCGGATTACGCAGATGGCTAATGCCCGCCACCGCCCCCGCTTTCAGGTGTTACCATCCATCACACAGCGTCCAGTTCATGGGTTTCATCACGCGTAAAGACAGCGCCAATTCCGGCGTTAAACAGTGGACATTCTTCCAGCAGACGCACCGCTTCCGTCACCACATCCAGCGCACTTTCGCCCGCTTCCAGCATTTTCTGCCCGGTTTCAACAATTGCAGACAACGCCTCGATGTAGCGTAATTCCTGTTGCAGACTCATCTGCGCGCGGCTAATTGCACCTGCGCCACCATGAATTGCAATGACTGCTTTGCCCATAGTATTCGTCCATTAAGGGTGGCTCGCCACTTTTGCTATAAATATCAGAATTTTTATGAATTACTCATTCAATTTTTGAATATAGAAAGATGGATATGGCATGTAAAGGCAGGACCCAACGCTACGCCCGAGGTGGCATACAGTCTGTGGCGTTTTTCTGACATAATAGGCAAATTCGATTTTGCTCCGCAGGAGTGTTTTCATGGAATTTACCACCGGATTGATGTCGCTCGACACCGCGCTTAATGAGATGCTTTCTCGCGTCACCCCACTGACCGCCCAGGAAACGCTGCCACTGGTACAGTGTTTTGGTCGTATTCTGGCGAGCGATGTCGTTTCGCCGCTTGATGTTCCGGGGTTTGATAACTCCGCAATGGACGGCTACGCGGTGCGTTTAGCCGATATTGCCTCCGGGCAACCGCTGCCCGTTGCCGGTAAATCCTTTGCCGGTCAGCCATACCATGGTGAATGGCCTGCGGGTACCTGCATTCGTATTATGACCGGTGCGCCGGTGCCGGAAGGCTGCGAAGCGGTGGTGATGCAGGAGCAGACTGAACAAACGGACAATGGCGTGCGTTTTACTGCTGAAGTGCGTAGCGGGCAAAATATTCGCCGTCGCGGTGAAGATATCTCTGCAGGTGCGGTTGTTTTCCCGGCGGAACTCGCCTGACTACCGCTGAACTGCCAGTGATTGCTTCACTGGGGATTGCCGAAGTTCCGGTGATTCGTAAAGTGCGTGTAGCGCTTTTTTCTACCGGTGATGAACTCCAGTTGCCCGGTCAGCCACTGGGCGATGGCCAAATCTACGATACCAACCGTCTCGCCGTACACCTGATGTTAGAACAGCTGGGTTGCGAGGTAATCAACTTAGGGATTATCCGCGACGATCCCCATGCCCTGCGCGCCGCATTTATTGAAGCCGACAGCCAGGCGGATGTAGTGATCAGTTCCGGCGGTGTTTCAGTGGGTGAAGCGGATTACACCAAAACGATTCTTGAAGAGCTGGGGGAGATCGCCTTCTGGAAGCTGGCGATTAAACCAGGTAAACCGTTCGCGTTCGGTAAACTCAGCAATAGCTGGTTCTGCGGCCTGCCGGGCAACCCGGTTTCAGCGACGCTGACCTTCTATCAACTGGTACAGCCTTTGCTGGCAAAACTAAGCGGCAACACCGCCAGCGGCCTGCCCGCGCGCCAGCGCGTACGCACAGCGTCCCGCCTGAAAAAAACGCCAGGACGTCTTGATTTCCAGCGCGGCGTGCTGCACCGCAACGCCGATGGCGAACTGGAAGTGACGACCACCGGACATCAGGGCTCACATATATTCAGCTCCTTTAGCCTCGGCAACTGCTTTATCGTACTGGAACGCGATCGCGGCAATGTGGAAGTGGGCGAATGGGTGGAAGTAGAACCGTTTAACGCGTTGTTCGGAGGCCTGTAATGGCGGAACTCAGCGATCAGGAGATGCTGCGCTACAACCGGCAAATCATTCTGCGCGGTTTTGATTTTGACGGTCAGGAGGCGCTAAAAGATTCTCGTGTGCTGGTAGTCGGCCTCGGTGGACTCGGCTGCGCAGCTTCGCAGTATCTGGCAAGCGCCGGTGTCGGCAACCTGACGCTGCTCGACTTCGACTCGGTTTCGCTCTCGAATCTGCAACGCCAGACGCTGCACAGTGATGCCACGGTCGGGCAACCGAAGGTGGAATCCGCCCGTGACGCCCTGGCGCGGATCAATCCACATATCGCGATTACGCCAGTCAATGCACTGCTGGATGACGCAGAACTTGCAGCATTGATTGCTGAACACGATCTGGTGCTCGACTGTACGGATAACGTTGCGTACGTAATCAACTGAACGCAGGCTGTTTTGCCGCGAAGGTGCCGCTGGTTTCCGGCGCGGCAATTCGTATGGAAGGGCAAATCACGGTCTTCACTTATCAGGACGGCGAACCGTGCTATCGCTGCCTTAGCCGTTTGTTTGGCGAGAACGCATTAACTGCGTAGAAGCAGGCGTGATGGCACCGTTGATCGGCGTAATTGGTTCGTTGCAGGCAATGGAAGCGATCAAACTGCTGGCAGGTTATGGCAAACCGGCCAGCGGGAAAATCGTCATGTACGATGCGATGACCTGTCAGTTTCGCGAAATGAAACTGATGCGCAATCCGGGGTGTGAGGTGTGCGGGCAGTAATTGCCATCTCCAGGCTGATAAGACGCGACAAGCGTCGCATCAGGCATTTGCTCCAGACGCCAGATGCGGCGTGAACGCTTATCTGGCCTACGGTTCGGGCACAGATTTCCAGGCGCGGCAGGCATCGGTGCACTCCGCCACGTCATCAGCAATTTATGAGGATGCAGAACGTCCGGTTAAATCGACGTTCTGCCAAACGCTCCCTGCCAGTCCTGCTCAAACTTCGCCACAGCGGCATCAACCGCCGGATAGCTAATCATCTGCTGCGCCACATCCAGTGGCAGAGTAATTGATTCACATCCTGCCAGTAAACAGTCCAGCGCCTGACGCGGGGTTTTGAAACTCGCTGCCAGCACTTTCGCCTGCGGCGCATGCATTTTCAATAACTGGCGTAAGTCGGTCACAGTCTGAATGCCGCTACCGCCCTGAGCATCAATACGATTAACGTAAGGCGCAACATATTCCGCACCTGCCAGCGCCGACAGCAGCCCTTGTGCTGCGCCATATACCGCGGTTCCCAGCGTTGGAATCCCTTCCGCTTTTAACATCTTAATAGCTGCCAGCCCCTCGGCGGTCACCGGAACTTTCACCACGATATCCGCAATAATAGAACGCAATTTACGTGCGTCATTCACCATCCCTTCAGCAGTGGTAGCCATTACCTGGGCAAACAGACGCCCCTGGCCGCCCATCGCTTCATGAAGTTGCGGAAGCACAACATCCAGCGGTTTTTTACCCGCGGCGATAATGCTTGGGTTAGTGGTCACACCCGCCAGCGGAAAAATACGTGACAGCGCCTTCACCGCAACAACGTCTGAAGTATCCAGATACAGTTCCATAACCATCCTCAAAATGTACTTTTTGTCTGAATGTAGACTATCACGGGAAAACTCTCTGAACAGTTGACGCACATCAATCTAACTTTCATTCGAAAGTATTTTAATGTTTTGAACGAAACAGAGAGGCAACTATGATTTTCAATATTCAGCGCTACTCGACCCATGATGGCCCCGGTATCCGCACGGTCGTATTTCTTAAAGGCTGTTCGCTGGGCTGCCGCTGGTGTCAGAACCCGGAAAGCCGCGCCCGCACGCAGGATCTGCTGTATGACGCACGACTGTGTCTGGAAGGCTGCGAGCTGTGCGCTAAGGCCGCGCCGGAAGTGATTGAGCGCGCGCTGAATGGTTTGCTTATTCATCGGGAAAAGTTAACCCCGGAGCATCTGACGGCGTTAACCGACTGCTGTCCGACACAGGCATTAACCGTGTGTGGTGAAGTGAAAAGCGTTGAGGAGATCATGACGACCGTTCTGCGCGATAAACCGTTTTACGATCGCAGCGGCGGCGGTTTAACGCTTTCGGGTGGTGAGCCCTTTATGCAGCCGGAAATGGCGATGGCGCTGCTGCAAGCCAGCCACGAGGCAGGCATTCATACTGCGGTAGAAACCTGTCTGCATGTGCCGTGGAAATATATCGCCCCTTCTCTGCCCTATATCGATCTGTTTCTTGCCGATTTAAAACACGTTGCCGACGCGCCGTTTAAACAGTGGACCGACGGTAACGCCGCCAGAGTGCTGGATAACCTGAAAAAACTCGCCGCAGCGGGCAAAAAAATCATTATCCGCGTGCCGCTGATTCAGGGCTTTAATGCCGACGAAACCTCTGTAAAAGCCATTACCGATTTTGCCGCCGACGAGCTGCACGTTGGCGAAATTCATTTTCTGCCCTACCACACGCTGGGCATCAACAAATATCACTTACTTAATCTGCCCTATGACGCCCCGGAAAAACCGCTTGATGCGCCAGAACTGCTCGACTTTGCCCAGCAGTATGCCTGCCAGAAAGGGTTAACCGCGACCTTACGAGGATAACAACCATGACCACACTGAAACTGGACACGCTCAGCGACCGCATTAAAGCGCACAAAAATGCGCTGGTGCATATTGTGAAACCGCCAGTCTGTACCGAGCGCGCGCAGCACTATACCGAGATGTATCAACAACATCTCGATAAGCCGATCCCGGTACGTCGCGCGCTGGCACTGGCGCATCACCTGGCGAATCGCACCATCTGGATCAAACACGATGAGTTGATCATTGGCAACCAGGCAAGCGAAGTTCGCGCCGCGCCGATCTTCCCGGAATATACTGTCTCGTGGATCGAAAAAGAGATTGATGATCTGGCAGATCGTCCCGGTGCTGGCTTTGCGGTGAGCGAAGAGAACAAACGCGTTCTGCATGAAGTGTGCCCGTGGTGGCGCGGTCAGACCGTACAGGATCGCTGCTACGGCATGTTTACCGATGAGCAAAAAGGTCTGCTGGCGACCGGAATCATTAAAGCGGAAGGCAATATGACCTCCGGCGATGCGCACCTGGCGGTGAATTTCCCGCTGCTGCTGGAAAAAGGGCTTGATGGTCTGCGCGAGAAAGTAGCGGAACGTCGCTCGCGCATCAACCTGACGGTGCTGGAAGATTTACACGGTGAGCAATTCCTGAAAGCGATTGATATCGTGCTGGTGGCAGTCAGTGAACACATTGAACGTTTCGCTGCCCTGGCGCGTGAAATGGCCGCGACCGAAACCCGCGAAAGCCGTCGCGATGAACTGCTGGCGATGGCAGAAAACTGCGATCTTATCGCCCACCAGCCGCCGCAGACTTTCTGGCAGGCGCTGCAACTGTGTTACTTCATCCAGTTGATTTTGCAGATCGAATCTAACGGTCACTCAGTATCGTTTGGTCGTATGGACCAGTATCTCTACCCGTACTATCGCCGCGACGTTGAACTCAACCAGACGCTGGATCGCGAACACGCCATCGAGATGCTGCATAGCTGCTGGCTGAAACTGCTGGAAGTGAACAAGATCCGCTCCGGCTCACACTCAAAAGCCTCTGCGGGAAGTCCGCTGTATCAGAACGTCACTATTGGCGGGCAAAATCTGGTTGATGGTCAACCAATGGACGCGGTGAATCCACTCTCTTACGCGATCCTCGAATCCTGCGGTCGCCTGCGTTCCACTCAGCCTAACCTCAGCGTGCGTTACCATGCAGGAATGAGCAACGATTTCCTCGACGCCTGCGTACAGGTGATCCGTTGCGGCTTCGGGATGCCGGCGTTCAACAACGACGAAATCGTGATCCCGGAATTTATTAAACTCGGTATTGAACCGCAGGACGCTTATGACTACGCAGCGATTGGTTGTATAGAAACCGCCGTCGGTGGCAAATGGGGCTATCGCTGTACCGGCATGAGCTTTATCAACTTCGCCCGCGTGATGCTGGCGGCGCTGGAAGGCGGGCATGATGCCACCAGCGGCAAAGTGTTCCTGCCACAAGAAAAAGCGTTGTCGGCAGGTAACTTCAACAACTTCGATGAAGTGATGGACGCGTGGGATACGCAAATCCGTTACTACACCCGCAAATCAATCGAAATCGAATATGTCGTCGACACCATGCTGGAAGAGAACGTGCATGATATTCTCTGCTCGGCGCTGGTGGATGACTGTATTGAGCGAGCGAAAAGTATCAAGCAAGGCGGCGCGAAATATGACTGGGTTTCTGGCCTGCAGGTCGGCATTGCCAACCTCGGCAACAGCCTGGCGGCAGTGAAGAAACTGGTGTTTGAACAAGGTGCGATTGGTCAGCAACAGCTTGCTGCCGCACTGGCAGATGACTTCGACGGCCTGACTCACGAGCAGCTGCGTCAGCGGCTGATTAACGGTGCGCCGAAGTACGGCAACGACGATGATACTGTCGATACGCTGCTGGCTCGCGCTTATCAGACCTATATCGACGAACTGAAACAGTACCATAATCCGCGCTACGGTCGTGGTCCGGTTGGCGGCAACTATTACGCGGGTACGTCATCAATCTCGCTAACGTACCGTTTGGCGCGCAGACTATGGCAACACCGGACGGGCGTAAAGCCCACACCCCGCTGGCAGAAGGCGCAAGCCCGGCCTCCGGTACTGACCATCTTGGCCCTACTGCGGTCATTGGCTCAGTGGGTAAACTGCCTACGGCAGCGATTCTCGGCGGCGTGTTGCTCAACCAGAAACTGAATCCGGCAACGCTGGAGAACGAATCTGACAAGCAGAAACTGATGATCCTGCTGCGTACCTTCTTTGAAGTGCATAAAGGCTGGCATATTCAGTACAACATCGTTTCCCGCGAAACGCTGCTGGATGCGAAAAAACATCCCGATCAGTATCGCGATCTGGTAGTGCGTGTCGCGGGCTATTCCGCCTTCTTCACCGCGCTCTCTCCAGACGCTCAGGACGATATCATCGCCCGTACTGAACATATGCTGTAATCTCCTCGGCCCGGCGGCGTCGTCGCCGGGCTAAATCATTCACATCATCAATTTCATCCTTACTTTCATTCGAAATATAATTTGTGCTCTGCGTCACATTGTTATTACACTGTTACGGTTTCATTTTCGAGCCAGGAGCACACCTATGAGCGTAAAAGTTATCGTCACAGACATGGACGGTACTTTTCTTAACGACGCCAAAACGTACAACCAACCACGTTTTATGGCGCAATATCAGGAACTGAAAAAGCGCGGCATTAAGTTCGTTGTTGCCAGCGGTAATCAGTATTACCAGCTTATTTCATTCTTTCCTGAGCTAAAGGATGAGATCTCTTTTGTCGCGGAAAACGGCGCACTGGTTTACGAACATGGCAAGCAGTTGTTCCACGGCGAACTGACCCGAAATGAATCGCGGATTGTTATTGGCGAGTTGCTAAAAGATAAGCAACTCAATTTTGTCGCCTGCGGTCTGCAAAGTGCATATGTCAGCGAAAATGCCCCCGAAGCATTTGTCGCACTGATGGCAAAACACTACCATCGCCTGAAACCTGTAAAAGATTATCAGGAGATTGACGACGTACTGTTCAAGTTTTCGCTCAACCTGCCGGATGAACAAATCCCGTTAGTGATCGACAAACTGCACGTAGCGCTCGATGGCATTATGAAACCCGTTACCAGTGGTTTTGGCTTTATCGACCTGATTATTCCCGGTCTACATAAAGCAAACGGTATTTCGCGGTTACTGAAACGCTGGGATCTGTCACCGCAAAATGTGGTAGCGATTGGCGACAGCGGTAACGATGCGGAGATGCTGAAAATGGCGCGTTATTCCTTTGCGATGGGCAATGCTGCGGAAAACATTAAACAAATCGCCCGTTACGCTACCGATGATAATAATCATGAAGGCGCGCTGAATGTGATTCAGGCGGTGCTGGATAACACATCCCCTTTTAACAGCTGACCTCTCTACCGGAGCCGTGCGCTCCGGTTTTCCCTTCTTTTTACATCCTGTACATCACATCAAATCATTAAACTTGCATTAACTTATTTATAACTTATATTGTCACATGCAAATCAGAATGGTTTCGAATGAAAGTTAATGAGAGGTGGTTATGGCTTCTACTTTTACCAGCGACACATTGCCTGCCGATCACAAAGCAGCAATCCGTCAGATGAAGCACGCGCTGCGGGCGCAGCTTGGCGACGTCCAGCAGATCTTTAATCAGCTAAGCGATGACATTGCCACGCGAGTGGCTGAAATCAACGCACTCAAAGCACAGGCGATGCCGTCTGGCCGGTGCTGTCTTATGCCGATATCAAAGCAGGTCATGTTACTGCAGAGCAGCGCGAACAGATTAAACGTCGCGGTTGTGCGGTGATAAAAGGCCATTTCCCCCGCGAACAAGCGCTAGGCTGGGATCAGTCGATGCTGGACTATCTGGACCGCAACCGCTTTGACGAGGTCTACAAAGGCCCCGGCGATAATTTCTTCGGGACGCTCAGCGCTTCACGTCCCGAGATTTACCCCATCTACTGGTCGCAGGCGCAAATGCAGGCCCGCCAGAGTGAAGAAATGGCGAATGCGCAGTCGTTTCTCAATCGTCTGTGGACATTTGAAAGTGATGGAAAGCAATGGTTTAACCCGGATGTGAGCGTCATCTACCTGACCGTATCCGCCGCCGTCCGCCCGGAACGACCTCCAAAGGTCTTGGAGCGCATACCGACTCCGGGGCGCTGGAACGCTGGCTGCTTCCAGCGTATCAGCGCGTTTTCGCCAACGTCTTTAATGGCAATCTGGCGCAATATGATCCCTGGCATGCGGCACATCGTACGGAAGTTGAAGAGTACACGGTGGACAACACCACCAAATGTTCCGTGTTTCGGACATTCCAGGGCTGGACAGCGCTCTCTGATATGCTGCCTGGTCAGGGGTTGCTGCACGTTGTGCCCATTCCTGAAGCCATGGCGTACGTACTGTTACGTCCGCTGCTTGATGATGTGCCGGAGGATGAACTGTGCGGCGTAGCGCCCGGAAGAGTGTTGCCGGTATCAAAGCAATGGCATCCACTGTTAATTGAGGCGTTAACCAGCATTCCAAAACTCGAGGCCGGAGACTCCGTCTGGTGGCACTGCGACGTCATCCATTCCGTTGCCCCCGTTGAAAATCAACAGGGTTGGGGCAACGTGATGTACATTCCTGCGGCACCGATGTGCGAGAAAAATCTTGCCTACGCGCACAAGGTGAAGGCCGCACTGGAAAAAGGCGCATCGCCGGGCGACTTCCCGCGCGAGGACTATGAAACAAACTGGGAAGGACGCTTTACGCTTGCCGACCTCAACATTCACGGTAAGCGAGCGTTGGGCATGGATGTTTGAGAGTTAATGGAAGTGAATTGATGTGGGATTAAGAAAATCGATTCGACGTTACTCAGATTGCTGACAAGTGCGCTTTCTTAATGCCTGATGCGGCGTTAACGCCTTATCTGGCCTACAAAGTCCTGCAGATTCAATACATTACAGGTACTGCGTAGGCCTGATAAGCGTAGCGCATCAGGCTATTTTGCATTTGTCATCAGCCGCCGTCACCCCGACAGTATCGGGGTGACGGATAATCACTTACTCGATCCCTTTACTACGCAGGTAATCTTCGTAATTACCGCTAAAGTCGATCACGCGTTCCGGGATGATTTCCAGAATGCGGGTCGCCAGGGAGCTTACGAACTCACGGTCGTGTGAAACAAAGATCAGCGTGCCCTGATACAGTTCCAGCGCCATGTTCAGTGACTCGATGGATTCCATATCCAGGTGGTTGGTCGGTTCGTCCATGATCAGAATGTTCGGCTTCTGCATCATTAACTTACCAAACAGCATCCGCCTTTTCCCCACCGGAAAGCACTTCGCAGGCTTTTTGATGTTCGTCCTGGCTGAACAGCAAACGACCGAAGAATGCTGCGTACCGCCTGCCTCGTCATCGCCTTCCTGCTTCCACTGGCTCATCCATTCGAACACGGTCAGATCATTTTCG
>ENA-OQIG01000498-OQIG01000498.1-human-gut-metagenome-genome-assembly--contig:-NODE-498-length-22545-cov-3.630074_pt1 | contig 22545 bp, 25 predicted proteins | sample MGYA00242576_ERZ504741 | MGnify/ENA primary metagenome ERZ504741 (study PRJEB26092, sample SAMD00036436) | human gut metagenome | host: Homo sapiens | study: EMG produced TPA metagenomics assembly of... | reverse complement strand
CTTGACTTTCATTGTCTTCCCCTCCTTGTTAAACTATATTGGGGAGGAATTCAGTGTTATTTCTTTTATTTTCTTCTCTTTTTTATAAATACAACCACACCGGCGATCACTGCAGCTGCCACAAACAGTATCACAAACGGCATAATTGATGTTGTATCTCCGGTATTTACTGTATTGTTATTTTTCACAGCTTTATTTTCCGTTGAATTATCATTCTGATCAGAAGAAGAACCATTATTGCTGTCAGAACTGTCATTCATAGATACTGTATTGTTCTTTCCGGAATCAGAGCTCTGACTGTCGGAGGAAGCCGGTGCAGGAGTTACCGCATCTGTGTCGTCCGTATCATTCCCCGCATCAGGTCCTACTAATTGTCTGCTTCCTGCAATTCCAAATGGACTGAAAGAATGTGTGCTGAATACCATAATACCATTCTCTACACTCGGAATAATCGTCTCAGTTGCCCCGTTGTCCAGGAGATGTTCGATAGTATACTGATATCCGGATTTTACCGGCACAGTGACACTGATATAATCTCCATTAGGGATCTCATATTCTGTATTATTCTTAAGATCCCAGAGTTCAAATTCATAAGACTGGAAAATCATTGCATCTGATTCATTGGTAAACTGATAGCTGTCACCGCTTGAAACTCTGAACTGTACATACCATGGAAGATTAACTCCGCTTACTGTAATACCGTCGCAGGTATGATTAAGTGCGGCCCTCTCTTCTTTTTCTTCATCAGAAAGAGAATCCTCTGCATCTGTAGGACGGTCATCCTTATCGTCCGGCAGAACAGGATTATCAAAGATATTATCATCTGCGCCATCTTCATCATCTTTCTTCGTATCTTCTTTATCCTGTGTCATATCATCTGCAGGTTCCAGCTTACCGGTAGTTTCTGTATCTTTATCCGTCTTATCTGCATTGCTGTTATTATCTTTGTTGTTTTTATTATCTGTTTTATCTTCTTCAATCTTACTCTCTTCATTGTCTGTATCAGTTTTATTATCCTGATCTGATTTACTTTCCTTATCTTCTTTATTGTCTGTATCAGCGTTTTCATCTGCGGCAGGTTTTTCTGACGAAGTTTCAGGCGTTTCTGTTGGATCTGCATTTTCTGTTGGATCTGTTTTACCTGAGCCTTCTGTCTTATCAACATTATCACCATCCGTAATACTGTTCACTATTACATTGATGTAACCGACAACCGCGCCGCTCTCCGGATCCCATCCATCCACATGGCTTAAATCCTGCCCTTCTGCCGGTATAAGAAGTACCTCACAGCTCTGTACACGCTGTGCAGGAACGAAACTTCCATCTGCCCATTCAAAAGTTCCATATTCCGTTGCCGGAAGTTCTACATCCGCAAGTTCTACTGGCTTATCAAGCGTGATGTTGTCCGGAATCAGAGAAGACACAGTATTCTCCTGTGACTCAGCCGCACTGACCTGTCTTGTTACACCCGGTATATTATTTCCTGCAATCAAAGCCGCTGTTAAAGCCGCTGCCGCAAAAATACCCGTTCCTTTTAATTTCTTTTTTCTTATTCTTATATTATTGGACATATCGCACCTCTATATTTATATTCGATTCTTATGTTTCCTGATAATCATTTTTTACTTTCAGCCAAATATCAGTTCTCTTTTTACGTAATACAATAATATTACATATCTGTATATTATCAAACTTTTATCATTTTGTAAATATTCTGTAATGTTTTTTTTCATTTTAATCGAGTGAATTATAACACAAATCTTACTTTTTCGACAGTCCTCTTTTAAATTTTTTTTATACTATCTTTGAACCAAAAGCTTTTTCTTGATTTTTTATATGAAATCATGTATATTTTGCTTAAATGTTTTATGATATGATTCAATCAATAAAGATAATCAAAAGGAGTGAATAAATCTTGGATTCAAGTATTGCCTTTCAGGCGGTGGCGATTCTGATACTGATCGCACTTTCTTCATTTTTTTCTTCTGCGGAAACCGCTATGACAACCGTAAATAAGATTCGGATACAATCTCTTGCCGAGCAGGGCAACAAACGTGCTGTTATTCTGGAAAAAATAATTTCCGATTCCCCAAAGATGCTCAGTACCGTATTAATCGGAAACAACATTGTAAATATGTCTGTTTCTTCTCTCATGACTACACTCACCATAAAGATTCTGGGAAACGCATATGTAGGAATCACAACCGGCATCCTGACTCTGCTGATTCTCATTTTCGGTGAGATAACCCCCAAAAACCTGGCAACAATCCATGCTGAAAAATTGTCCCTGGCCTATTCAAGAATAATATACGGACTTATGATTCTCCTTACTCCCGTTGTTTTCATTGTAAATAAAATAACAGAAGGTGTACTGGTCATTCTGCATGTTAACCCGGACGAAAAGGCAAATGCCATGACTGAACATGAACTGCGTACCCTCGTCAATGTAGGTGAAAAAGACGGCGTCATTGAAAACGAAGAAAACAGATGATCTACAATGTGTTTGATTTTGGCGATTCAACTGCAAAAGATGTCATGATTCCCAGAATCGACATGACCTTTATAGATATCAATTTTTCCTATGATGAACTTATGGCGGTCTTCAGTGAAGATATGCATACCCGTTTTCCGGTTTATGAGGACAACACTGATAACGTAATCGGTATTATCAATATGAAAGATCTTCTTGTTTATCCAAAGGACAAACCTTTTTCAATCCGCAACATCCTGCGTGAGCCTTATTTTACCTATGAATACAAAGCTACAGCAGACCTGATGATTGAAATGCGTAAAGCATCCGTCAATCTGGCAATCGTTCTGGACGAATACGGTGCCACAGCCGGTCTGGTCACATTGGAAGACCTGTTGGAAGAGATCGTAGGTGAGATTCGCGACGAATACGATGAGGATGAAGTCGAAGATATTAAAGAAATCCAGCCTGAAAGAGAATATGTTGTTCAGGGTTCTGCCAAGCTGGATGATATCAACGAAGCCTCCATATTAATCTGGAATCTGAAGATTATGATTCTATTGGCGGATATATTATTGAACAGCTTGACTGCCTTCCCAAAGAGGGTCAGTCTGTCACACTTGAAAGTGGCATCCGCCTGGTTGTTGACCGTCTGGACAAAAACAGAATCGAACTTGTCCACATCTGGCTTCCCGAGAAGAAAACCGAAACAGAAGAACAGCCGTAACTGTCATCTCTCCAGCATCAGTGAAAATTGTTTCACGATTCTGGAGAGTTCTCCTGTAACCGCATCAATTCCTTCTTCGTTCTTTCTCCAGTTTTCTCTGGTAATTCCATCTGCATTCACAGGCACCACATAAAATTCTGTTTCAGGATACAAGAGCTGATAATACATCAGACATCTTCTTGCATGGTAAGATTTGCAGCACAAAATCGCTCTTTCTATTTCCAGTTCTGCATGATCTGTCACCTGTCTGGAATAAATTGCGTTCTCATAAGTAAAGGTTGCCTGATCTTCTTTCAGGATTTTCTGATCCGGAACTCCGTTTTTTATAAGAACATCCCTGAGAAATTCCCATTCTGTTCCATATTCCTTATTATATACATTGCTTTTTTCAAGAACGCCTGAAAACTTTCCATTTACTACGCTGTATTTTCCACTGGGCAGAATCCAGTCCGCCATCCCTTTCTTAAACAATTCTGCTGCTTTTTCCGCCATCTGCGGATAACCATTTCCAGGGACAAAAATAATATCAGATTTTTCCGGCTTGTTTTCTGCAAAAATAAACTCTTCTGAACTTTTTAAAAATTTTTCATATACGTCATTCATCATTACTAACTCCTCGTTATCTGTTTTTTCTACAGCACCTCTCAAATAATGCGTTTGTAACAGTCCAACAGAATTTCACGCTCTGATGAACCGGAACAATATGCATTATTTACGAAGATTTCTATGGAATTTCTATAGATAGATACAGTGTACCATATTTTTTCTATTAACGTACAACCAAGTTAATTCTTAAAACTATATCCCCTACTGCTTATGTTACTGTTCACAGCAACACGCTTCGCGATGCACAGACTTCCAATATTTCCAGAAGGCTATTTTGTCACAATAACCGTACTGTAACCATCATCCCTCAGTCTCTGCTCCATATTTACTGCATTACCAATCTGCTGATAGGCACCTGTCTGAACTTTATACAATCCGTTTTCATGTAACATAAAAGAGGGATAACCTTTTTCCAGTAACTGATATAACATACGGTCCGCATTCTCTTTTTTTCTGAACGCTCCAGTCTGCACTCTGTAATAAAGCGGTTCCTGCACTGTTTCCTCATCCAGGCTTCCAAGAATCGCATCTGCAATTCCCTGAGCTATATCGCTAAACTTGTTATCAAACAGTTTATTATCTTCTTCAGAATTGATAAATCCGGTTTCTATTAAAAGAGCCGGCATCCTGGTTCGTCTGAGGACCACAAGTCCCGGCCGCTCTTTTACACCGATTTCGCGGAATCCCACTTCTCCCAGAGCTCCCAGAATATTCTCAGCCATCTGATATTTAATCCCGCTTTTATCATAAATCAGAACTTCCGCTCCATTATACTGATTTTCCTTTGGACTGCTGTTTCGGTGAAATGAAATAAAGTAATCTACTCCTGCCTGATTTGCAAGCTGTGCCTTCTCAAAAGGTGTCTGATAGACATCACCGGTACGGGTATAAGAGATATCAATCCCTTTATTTTTTAAAATCTCACCTACCGCAAGAGCAAGTTTAAGATTGTCATTCTTTTCCTGTCTTCCCTTATATACGGCTCCCGGATCCTGACCTCCATGTCCGGCATCCAGCATGATCGAATATGCCATGACGACACTCTGCTTTCTTCATATACTCTTTATACTATATGAATTAAAAATATAATTGTGCAGGTCGCTTGACTTTTTCACGCTAAAGCGTTATACTTTAAAACGTCATAGTCGAATAGCCCGATGACATTATCCGAATCATTTACCAGTACTGCTTTCCCTGCAGAAAATCATTCGGATCCAGGTAAGTTTCATATTATCAAATAATAAACGCAATTCTTACCTGACTTAATTTAAACATTATATTAGGAGGATATATCATTATGAAAAGAAAAGCATTAGCAATCACTCTTGCAGCAGCCATGGCTATGGGAACCTGCGCAGTAACAGCAAGTGCTGCTGACGGAGACAAATATACAATCGGTATCTGTCAGCTTGTACAGCACGAAGCTCTCGACGCTGCGACACAGGGATTCAAGGATGAAGTCACCAAAGAACTGGGAGAAGACGCAGTTACCTTTGACGAGCAGAACGCACAGGGAGATTCCAACACCTGTTCTACAATCATTAACAGCTTCGTTTCCAATAATGTTGACCTGATTCTTGCAAATGCAACTCCTGCTCTTCAGGCAGCTGCAGCAGGAACAAGCGATATTCCGATTCTTGGTACTTCTGTTACTGAATACGGTGTTGCACTTGGACTGGATGATTTCGACGGGACTGTGGGCGGAAATATTTCCGGAACTGCAGACCTTGCTCCCTTGATCAGCAGGCAGCAATGCTCAATGAACTTTTCCCGGATGCAAAAAATGTAGGTCTTCTCTACTGTTCTGCCGAAGCAAACTCTCAGTATCAGGTAGATACAGTAAAAGCTGAACTTGAAAAACTCGGATATACATGTGAATATTATGCATTCTCTGACTCTAATGATCTCTCTTCTGTTGCTACAACAGCAACTGACGCAAGTGATGTAATTTATGTACCGACAGATAATACAGTTGCTTCCAACACAGAGATCATCAACAACATCTGCCTTCCGGCAAAAGTTCCGGTAATCACAGGCGAAGAAGGTATCTGCAGCGGATGCGGTGTTGCGACACTTTCCATCAGCTATTATGACCTTGGTGTTACAACCGGTAAGATGGCTGTTAAGATTTTAAAGGACGGTGAAGATATTTCCACAATGCCGATCGAATATGCACCAAACTTCACAAAAGAATATAACAAAGATATCTGCGAAGAGCTGGGCATCGAAGTTCCGGACGATTATGTTGCAATCGGCGAGGCTGCTGAAGAAGCTGCCAAATAAATCCGGTCAGACAGTTGAAAAATACTCACACCAACAGGATTTTAAATAACAGCTTATCAAACAGTTATAAAAAATTCAATTTATATGCGATCAGCGGGAAAGGTTTGACGCCTCTCTCGCTTTTCGCATCTCAACAGGAGGAAATTACAAATGCAAATTATAACATTAATCACTGCACTTCCGGGTGCAGTAGCCCAGGGTCTGATCTGGGGAATTATGGCAATCGGTGTTTATATCACTTTCCGTATTCTTGATATTGCAGACCTTACAGTTGATGGCACTATGTGCACCGGTGGTGCAGTGTGTATTATGATGATGCTTTCCGGTCATAATGTCTGGATTTCTATGTTGGCCGCTACTCTCGCCGGAATGCTGGCAGGCCTTGCGACCGGAATTTTTCACACCTTTATGGGAATTCCCGCAATCCTTGCCGGAATCCTGACACAGTTATCTCTGTATTCTGTAAACCTGAAGATCATGGGAAAAGCAAATCAGGCAATCAACGTTGATAAATATAATCTTCTGGTTTCCCTGCGACATATAAAAAATGCATCTCTTTCCAAAAACACAATTTTTATTGTAGCAGTTATGTGTATTCTCCTGATTGCAATTCTCTACTGGTTCTTTGGAACAGAGCTTGGCTGTTCCCTTCGCGCAACCGGATGTAACCCAAATATGTCACGCGCCCAGGGTATCAACACAAACAGGAATAAAGTTCTCGGACTTATGATTTCCAACGGTCTGGTAGGACTTTCCAGTGCACTCCTTGCACAGTATCAGGGATTTGCAGATGTCAACATGGGACGTGGTTCCATCGTTATCGGTCTGGCAGCAGTTATTATTGGTGAGGCAATCTTTGGACGTATTTTCCGCAACTTTGCCCTTCGCCTGTTAGCAGTTATCTTCGGTTCCATTCTGTATTATCTGGTACTTCAGATTGTTATCTGGATGGGTATCGACACTGACCTGCTGAAGATGCTGTCCGCAATCGTAGTTGCTCTCTTCCTTGCATTCCCATACTGGAAAGGCAAATACTTTAATAAACCAGCCAAAAGGGAGGTAAATAAAAATGCTTGAACTTAAAAATATCTATAAAACCTTTAATCCCGGAACCATTAATGAGAAACGTGCATTAAATGGTCTGAACCTGAAGCTGAACGAAGGCGATTTTGTAACTGTTATCGGAGGAAACGGCGCCGGCAAATCTACTATGCTAAATGCTGTTGCAGGAACCTGGCCGGTTGATGAAGGACAGATCCTTATCGACAATATTGATGTTACAAAACTTTCTGAACATAAACGTGCTACATACCTTGGACGTGTGTTTCAGGATCCAATGACAGGAACCGCTGCAACAATGGGTATCGAAGAAAACCTTGCACTTGCAAAACGCCGCGGAAAATCCCGTCTTCTCCGCTCCGGAATCACTAAAGCAGAGCGCGAAGAATACAAAGAGCTCCTGAAAATTCTTGGTCTTGGTCTGGAAGACAGACTGACTTCTAAAGTAGGGCTTCTCTCGGGTGGTCAGAGACAGGCTCTTACTCTTCTGATGGCAACGCTTCAGAAACCAAAGCTTCTGCTTCTGGATGAACATACCGCAGCTCTTGATCCGAAAACAGCTGCCAAAGTTCTGGAGATTACAGATATGATCGTAAACCGCGATCACCTTACGACATTGATGATCACTCACAACATGAAGGACGCTATTGCACATGGCAATCGTCTGATCATGATGATGGAAGGAAAAATCATTCTGGATATCCAGGGAGAAGAAAAGAAAAAACTGACAGTTAAAAACCTTCTGGATCAGTTTGAAAAAGCAAGCGGAGAAGAGTTCAGCAATGACTCTGCACTGCTCGGATAACCGTATAAATTACTCATAACGTTTCTAAATATCCTTTATATGAGAGTACTTTTTCACAGAGTACTCTCATATTTTTATTTCTCATCTTTTTCCAGTGGAGTTACACAGATAAATTTATGTGTTTCCCTATTGTACTGGTAGATTCTCGACGTCAGATAGTCCTCTTTCGGTGTAGCCTCCCTGATCGTATCCCGCAAAACACACTGCAAATCTTCAGGTTCTACAAATTTATCATTGTGGATCATTACCTCATGTACACTGGTAAACACCATATAGAAATCGGAATCCAGCATATATGCCAATTGTTCTGCCACTCCCGGCAGGAACACTGCAACTGCACCATTTGTTTTCTTCGTTGTACTGAGACAATTTCCCATTGCATCTTTCTTCAATTCACACCTTATACCCATTCATAAAACTTTCACCTTCATATTCCGGATTAAAAATCATCTGTTCCCATCTGTAAATTCTGGGCGGACTCATAAAATATGTATTGAGAATCGCCTCCTGAAACACCTCATCACATTCTTTTCCCCACTGCTCCAGCATTCCCTGCCGGATTTTTGTACTTGTCACACATCCTTCATATTCCGTAACTTTCATATAAAGCACAAGTGCAATATCACCAAGAGTTTTATACACCGCATCCTGAAGATCCGCGGAATATTTATCTGCATTCAGCAATCTTATAAACAGGCGGGGTTTTGTCTTCTCATAATCCCTGATCACTCTTGTTTTCTCATAAATATCCGCCTTTTTTATCCGATTCAGATCATCTGTGATTTCTTTTATAATTTCCTCAAACGGACTGCCATTCTGATAAGATTTAAAAAGTTCCTGTGTATAAAGTCCACAGACCTCCCAGGCATCATCATGCTCTGCAAACTTCACCAGCAGTCTGTCTCCTACAGGTGCAAACCTCCCGCCTTCTTTCTCAAAAGAAATATTTTCCCTCGGAATTCCTGTAGCCTCGTAAATACCAATCTCCAGTTTCTCTACGAATGTTTCATAGTCTTTCTGCATATTCAGTTCCTTTCTTGCTTTGAAAATAATACGGGCAGGATGCCTGATTTGAATGTTGACTTTCCGTTTTCGGAAAAAGAAAATAAGGGAGCGAAAGCCCCTTAAGAGTCGCTGTAGACATAGTATAAAATAGCCACAGCTATTTGTAAAGTAAATTTCATCGACAATATTTATTACAGTTTCTTTTTATCTTTCAGATATTCCAGAAAAGCCTCACAGCCCTCCACCACATCCGAATATGTGACATCAAATCCACCTGTATACCACGGATCTGCGATATCCCTCGGATCATCACTGTAATCCAGAAGAAGTTTAACCTTGTCCTCTGGATCTGATTTCAATATTCTTAACATATTCTTCAGATTCCAGTGGTCCATACCGAGAATATAATCATATTTATCATAATCTGCCTTCGTTAGTTGAACTGCGCGCTTACCCTTACAATCAATCCCATGCTTAGCAAGCTCCTCTCGCGCCGGAGGATATACCGGATTCCCGATTCCATTCCATATCTCCTCAGTGCTGGTTGCAGCAGATGCGATATAAAACCGGTCTGAAAGACCTTGCTTAGAAACCATGTCTTTAAAAATAAATTCTGCCATTGGTGAGCGGCAGATGTTGCCGTGGCAGATGAAAAGTACTTTAATCATAGTTTTGTTTCTCCTTCTTTTGCCCCGGAATGCCCTGTTTTGCAAGGGTTATGGGGTTATGGTAAAATGCTCTGAAATTACAGATTGTGGCAAAACAGAGCAGAATTGAGCATGTTGTTACTACTTGTTAGTAGTAAAATTAGTAGTAAAAGGAAAATGTTTACTACTAAGGGTTTTTATTTTATTTTCCAAGACGCACCTCTGTTACTACTAACCCTCTCAATTATTCCTTTCTCTGACAAACTGTTTAACACATTTAAAACTGTTTGTTCTGAACAAGATAACAATTCTGAAAGTTGTTTCCTCGTAACTGTAGAATCTTTTCTAATTGCATCGAGGATTATTTCTTCTCTTCCACCAATTTCACAATTACATATTGGGCATTTGTTCTTTTTGTCGGAAGCACCATGATAATGGCAATTATTGCATCTAACCTTTTCAGTTCCTATCTGTTTTTCTAGGTCATCAGAAGCATTATAACCACTTTGTGTAACTCGGTATAAAACATTGTCATCTGTTTCAATTAGCCCATAAGTTTCTAATTTTTTAAGTGCTTCTTTCCACCTTGCAATTGTTCTATTATCTAATGAACTGCAATCAACAAAATTATTGCAATCTATTAAAATTGAATACGATTCTAACGATGTTGAAATTTGCAATATACCTGAAGCATTACAAACAGTAACTAACAACGCAATTGCATCCCTTCCTAACTTTACAGTTTCCTCGGCATTATCTTCTTTAGGAAGTACAACATACTTATCCAAGCGTAAATTGATTTGTTCATAAACATCATCTGCCGGAATATTTCTATCCGAAATAATATGTAAAAACAAACCTATTTCATCTTTTATCCTTGATATCTTTTTCAACTCTTCTGACTGACTACTTACAGTTTCTGGTGGTAATGATTTTATTAACTCAGAAACGTTGTTATATTCATCATTCCAATATTTAATATATACTAGCTGCTCCTTTGTTCCAAAAATATTAATGTCATCAGCTAACATTATCATTGTTTTACTCAACCAATCGTCCTCTTTCATAAGTTGAATCACTTCATACATACATGCAACAGATTTTAAGTAATTATCAGAAATAACAAGAATCGCAAAATCTTGTGTTCTTATACTCTTCATAAATGTAGTTATGCTTTCCCATGCCCCAATTTCTTTTGTATCTCTTTTTATTTCTGCTCGTCCGCCAATTTTAACTTCCAATTTATTGACTATATCGCTTTTATCTCGTTTATATGAAATAAAGACTGTAGGTTTTTCCATTTTATCCCACCTCCCCTATTGTTCAAGATAATTCTGCAAATCGCGATAGCATACTCGATGCGCTGATAGCAAATCCTTTTGATTCTTTAGTAAACTCATACTGTCCTAACGTTGTGTTATACTTTCTTCCATCATACTGATCTACAAAAATCGCATTATAGAATTTATCTATCATTTCATCAGTTGTTATTAACGTTTTTCCTTCCTCTTTTGTAAATGACTCATCGCGATTTAACATGTTTTCCAACAAGCGATTGTCATTATCAAAATCTAATAATTCTTTTAAAGGCTCGCTGTTATGTCCATTAATAAATTGATCATATTTTGAAATATCAGCAATCTTCAATCCTATTAGCAAAGGTACTATATATATCAGGATAATTTGTCGACCTTTACCATCAGGAAACATAAAATCATATTTTTCACTATCGTGAGTCGCTCATACACTGCAGCTTTAATCTGTGAATAAAATCGTGTTATTTCGCGCAATTCAAAATTATACATGTTTATGATTCTTTTTGTTACTATATCAACATAATATCTAGATTCAAGCCCAATCTCACTATAAAATTTTTCCATATTAGCAGGCGGCATAGAAATTCTCAAATCAAAAAATCTATCTAAGTATCTACAAGAATCAAAATCCGCACCATAATATTGTTTTATTGTATGTTGCAACTGTTCCAAATTAATAGAAAACACAAATGTAATTCTATCATCAAATATATAATGCTTTATTTGTTCAAGAAGATGAACTGCAAAAGTTGGTTACATCTATCTAATTCATCAATAAATATAATTAATCTATTTCCTCTTTCTACCAATATACTAGCAAAAAAATCTTTAATTTTTTGTTCTACATCTTTCTCTTCTTTAAACTTTTTAAATGGATCTTCTGATGTAAGAGCATCCTTTATTCCATTTATATTATGACCACTTATTGCCTCAATAATTGCTCCTGCTGTTTTGACAACACTTATATCGGACAATGAAAAATCAACACTTAGCTGCTTCGTAATCTCATAAATTAATGATAGCACTGGCTCAGTGTCATTATCATTTTCCCATGCATCGTAATATACGGCTATACTATAATTTTCATTTTCTTCGTCATTTTTAGAAAAAGGAAGTCTAACAGTAGCTTTTGCTTTTGTTTCTTCATCTATTGTACTTGACGGGTTCAATGCATTGATAACCATTTTGGTTTGTCTAACAAAAAAAGTCTTACCACTTCCCCATCTTCCATCAATTGCAATTGCACTAGCTGATTCTTGAGCTTGCAAAATATTATAAAAATAAACAATATCTTTATTTCTATTGATCGGGTCATTATACAAAGTTTCTATAATATTTTCCTCTGTAGGTAGCATTTCATACTTTTTCATAAATAAGAGCACTCTCCTTTTTATAAACATGTCTAATATATATTATATCCTCAAAGCCGACTTTTTTCCATAGAAAATGCCCCAGCCTAAGCCGGAGCGTCATCTCTTTTCCATATTAAACTACCTTAAACATCTTCTGCGACATAGGTTTCTCTTTCTTCTGCTCAACCTCCGCCTGTGCTTTCCTAAACTCTTCCATCCGTTTCAATTCTTCCTCAGCATCATCGAATCCGATATGCGTGTACACATTCATTGTAACCGATATATCCGAATGCCCCATGAGGTACTGTAGTGTCTTAGGATTCATTCCCGATTTTGCCATATTCGAGCAATAGGTGTGTCTGCATACGTGAGGTGTAATATTTGGCATCTGTACTCGGTAAATGTCATTGTATCTGCCAACCATATGATTAAAGCGGTGCTGCCAATGCATTGCAACAAGTGCATTCCATTATCATCGTAAAATAGGAATCCACTATATCCGTCTATGGATTTTTCCACTTTTGATGCATTTCTATCCTCAATGATTGCCTGAAACATCTGTGCCACATCCTCTGTAATCGGCAATACTCTTGTTCCAGCATCCGTTTTTGTGGTTTCTATGATGTACCGCATATCCGATGTTCTCTGCAACTGGTGGTCAATATTTACAGTTCTGTTCTCAAGATCAATGTCCTTCAGCGTCAAGCCACAAAATTCCGATATTCGCATTCCCGTATGAAAGAGTATGTACACCACTTCATAATATTTGCAATACACCACATCGTCATGCACAAACTTTAAGAACTTTCTCATCTGGTCTTTGGAAATTGCCTCTCTTGTAACTGCATCATTTACCAACACTCCGGCAAGCTGAAATCCGAATGGATTCTTTACCAGAATGTCATCATCCACTGCCATCTGAAAGGCTGGTCGCAGCATTCCCCGGATGGTATGAATGGAACTGTAGCTTTTCCCATCTTCCTGTTGCAATTTTATGAGAAACAGCTTTGCATCGGATGTTTTCACACTTCGTATCGTCTTTTTGCCAAATGCTTCCTTCGCAAGTAATCTCTGTACTGTAACATATCCCTGTTTCGTGCTTTGCCTTACTCCTGTCTTTGTTTTCAAATATCGATCTACCAGTCACAGACTGTCATCTGTCCGTCCACGATATTTACAAGCAAATCCAAATCTGTGTTTACCTGTTTTTCCAATTCACGAAGGGAGAGGCATGGCTTCTTGCCCTTTGGAAGTTTGTCCGTAGGCTCCAGTTTCCAACTGTATACAAAATGTGGTTTTCCATCAATATGATATTTATATTAATATTTTCCATCCGCTCTTACACTTTCTCCCGGTCTTAATACTCTACGCTTGGAATCCCGCCTTATCTGTCCTCTTCCTGCCTTTGCCATTATACCCGCCTCCTCAACTCTGGATGGTTACGCAGATACCTTTCAAAGGCTACACGAAGAATCAGCTTGCGTTCTCCGTAGTATGCCAGAAAATCTTCTCCATCCGTATTATTCAATAAATCATAAAATTTTCTCCGGCTCAAAACAAAATGTTCAATTGCCTCAGAAGGATTCAAAATATCCTTTTCTCCTAAATCTGGTCTTGCCATAAAGCACTTCCTTTCTGCCAAAAGTGGCTGTTTTCAGGGGTTTTCGGGGTCATCCTATGTTCGCTCTTATGCCCTGTAATAGCAACTACTTTTGCAGATAAAAGGAACTATATTTCTGAAGAATTAAGGATAAATTCTTCGAACTTCGGGCGGATGATCAGGAATCTGTTTCCACAGTACACCGCCACTGTTCCAAGGTTGTCCTCTGCAATTCTTCTCAGTTTCTTTATACCAATATTAAAATAAGCTGCTGCCTCCTTGATGGTGAGCATATACTTCTCACTAACAGGAAACGTTTCATTGCTTTCTGCATTCATAGTATCTCTCCTTCCGACAAGGTGGTCACACAGCTGACTCCTTTGTACTATTTTTTCTTTTTTGTCATTTTCACTCTGATTCTGTGATACTTGCCCCCAGGGGCGGTCTGAATCTCTGTCACCTTTTATGCAGGGCAACGGTGCCGCCCCTTCACGCACAAAAATTGCGAATTTAAACGGGGTATTAACCCCCAATACAGCTAAATACCATACAAAGGGCATATATCCCATTCAAGATGATAGAAATAAAATCAAACAATTCTATGATTATTTTCCTACATCTGCCATCTGAATAACCTTGATTGCTTCATTTCTTACAAGTTTTCCGTCAAGGAACTCAAATGCAAGATATCCAATCTGATCATACAGTACAAATTTTTCCAACAATGTTCTTACCGTCACAGGCTTTCTTCCCACGATCCAGTAATAAGAAAAGTCATCAAATGCAATCGGCTTAGTACCTGCTTCAATATCCGGCATATATTCCGAAATAATAACCTGTTTGCCAAGAATTGTATCATTTGCCTGATTCCACAAATAATTGCTATCATTATCCTTCAGCTTTCTGAGTGCAAGTGCAGTCTTATCATTCATAAGCCAGATACCCTTTCTTCTATATTCCTTATCAACACTAAAATATAAAGAAATCACATCATCATAAGTCAACGTTTCTACTGTCAGAGCTGTTTTGGCTCCATCTGTATTATGAAGGATACCAATAGGCTCATCTGCTCCGGTTCCATTAATAAATGCGTTATCCTCTGCTTTTCCAAATAACTTTCCAAGCTTTTGTGTCAGATACTTTTCAATATCGAATCCTGCGTCATTTACAAAATCCTCATCCAATGTAACGATAGATGCCAGCTTATAGCTTTCAATCGTTTTTTCATTGAAATCTCCAGCACTTTCATATACCGGAATTGCAGCCCCCTCCGCTACAAATTCCGCCCTATCCTTGCAGTCCTTTGCAAAGATTCTATATCCGTTTTTGTATGCACGAATAACTGTCGCTATCTTTCTGAAATCAGATTCCTTTTCAATTTCATTCATGACCTTTCCGGCTGCAACAGTCGGCATACTGTAAGTTCCTGTGCTAATATCCCTGCCCTTTGCAAGAATATCCTCTCTCGCCTCTTTGTTTCTCATCGCATTCCAGAACTGAATATCATATTCTGGCTGTGCCGTAATCTTCGTATTACTAATCATAATCTTCTCCTCCTTAATTTCTGTCGCACACAGGCATTTATAAAGTCCAAGTGTATTTAATGTCAGCTGTCTCCCAATCTGTTTCAGATGATTGCCACACTTAGGGCAATGAATTTCATACGCAAATGCCATTTCCTCTGTATGATCATTGCTCGCATGAAGTCTGTACGTTCTCTTTATCTTTCCGATCTCATCCCGGCTCAGTTCATCCGTCAAATACAAGCTACACATTCTCTGTGCATATTCTTCAGAATAATAGGAATGGGACGCATTCAACAATGTTCCTTCCTTATTCAGTTTTGTTAATGGAAATACCATAGTAAAATCCTCCTTCTTTCTATTGTCTGCACCTGTCACAGGTGTACAGACCAAATTTATTTGCATCATGGTTTTGAGCCATCTGCCTTAATACCGCACCGCACAAAGGACAGTGAATTTCTATGCTGTCAGTAGCATTCTGGCTCATCGGCTCTTTTGAATAAAGCCTGTAATAATTGGAAATAATCTCCGACAGGTACATTCTACTGTTCTGCCGTACTGTTTCCTTGTCTGTTGATAAAAACATCGGTACCTTTTCCAGTCCATCTGTATCTCCATCAATCAGAGGATGGTATCTTATCATCTGCATCCACTACACCGCCTTTCCATCTAATCTTGTAAATCTGTCTCTGCAGAAATCCATTACATCTTCATAAGTAGGGAACACCAGACACGAAATCCATACTGCACTTTCCATATTGGAAAATCCATATCCTGTTTCTGAGATACCACCACAGGCAATCCTGCCCTACCCTGCAATAAATCCTTGCATTCATAACCCTTTCTTGAAAACATCTTCTTATCATAATCTGTCAACTTGAAATCAATTCCATAAAATATTCTGTGTGTCATCTTCTTCTCTCCTTTCTTTTATCTGTGGGTAGCAGTTCTATCTTCCGAGGTAGCAGCAATTTCTGTAACTGCTACCCGGCTTATCCCTTGTTTACCAAGGGTTTCCGGCTATTCGGTAGCAGAAGGTAGCAGTTCTCACGGTTTTATAATCACAATTACTCTTTTTATATGCCGTTTTATTTCTGCATTAAACTTTTTATTTTTCAGCTAAGAAGTTAAAAACTCTGCTACCCATTGCTACCAATATACTCAAAGCCTTGTGTTTACTGACTTTTCATAGGTAGCAGTCTTTAAAATCACTGCTATCCGTACTGCTACCTCTGCTACCCGGCAAGGAACTCTGTTTCCTCATATCCATATTCCTTGGCATAAAGTTCCTTGGTTTCCTCTGTTATCGTGAAATCTTTGTAATAGGTATTACCCTTCTGCCTTGTTGTCACATCAGCAAACGTACCACCAAGATATCCTGCAAGCTGTTCTCTGAACTCTTTTGCAGTTCTGGCATAACCATGATTGTTCTCCCTGCACCAAGCCTGATATACCTTGTATATCCTCCCTGTGGTACAATGTCTGACAATCTTTCCATTCTCCCAAGGACACATGCATTCTTCATAAAAAGAAATCACTGTACTGTTTGCACTCTGGTATCTCTTCTTGCCTCTGCAATGCTGTCCGGCTCTGTAAATCGATATCCATTTGCTATAACAGTCTGCAATGCTTTCACAGTTTTTTTCACAATGCCTCTGCGCTCTGCATACATTTTTTCTAAAAGCTGCTTGTCCTGTTGTTCTTTCGATATCACATTTGGACAATCCACCACCATAATGCGGTCATATACCCATTTGCCGTCATCTCTTCCGAACTTCAGCAGTCGTTCATACAAAGCCACAGCAATCCATTAAATGTAAATTCAAATGCCTGCTGTCCTTTAAATTCTGCAAAAAGGCTGTCTCCGCCTGTCATTTTCTTGAATGTTTTCAGTTCATCCACAGACAAAAAACTCATATCCGAACTTCCTGCAAGCCTTGTTCCATACACTGCCCCTGTTCCAAACCGGGATTCAATTTCTTTCAGATCAATGCCTATAAAGTTGCCCCTGCCAAGCAGGCGCTCCACAAGACTTTTAAGCTGTAACTTTCCTGTATCTCCCTGCCCTACAAGAAATAATGCTTTTTTCATCCGCCAGCCTTTCACATTGGAAATACAGACACCAATAAATTCCATCAGCAGCTGCTTTACCATCTCATCTCCGTTAGTAATTGTGTCCATATAAGAATCAAATACAGGTGTATCAATATCCTCATCCGACCATTCACAAGGAAGTTGTATAGTGGAAAGTATATCTGCTGAATGTAGTATCAGTTCTGTATCAGTTGCAGTAATCTTCAAAATTCCATTCTGAAAATTGATGATATCCTCATCTGCATTCAGCGAATCTTGACTTACATATGTAAGGTCTGTGGTAATATGCAAAAGCACCTCATTGACCTTACTCATCTTTACAAGTTCTTCGTCATAATCAGCAATATACTTTTTTATGATTCCAAGCAGCATATTATCGGCATAAAGCCTGTAACATCCACCTTCGTATACATATTTCAAAAGCCCCTGTTTACCATTGTCCCGGACTAAAATATATTGCAGATGCTCTCTTACATATTTTGCAAGAAGCGGTACACTCGCATATGGTTCTCCTGTCTGTTCATTAAACTTTATGAAATCAGGATGTTCCATTTTCGACCTGTGAAACACACCATTACAGGCTGAAATTCCTGCATTGATTGTGTTTTCCCTGTAATCGTCCCTTTCCCATTTGCTTCGGTATAAAGCAGAGCTGCGAAACACTTCATCAAGCGCATCCGGGTCTGCTCCTGTCCTAAATGCTATCAAAGCACAAAGAGCAGCATCCGCCTCAGACTGGGAACCATATTCACTGAAATCACCTTTATCATAAAGCCGCATGAACTTGTCTCCGTTCTTCTGCTTACGAAGATCACAGACAATATCAAATACTGCCCTATCTCCATCACGCTTTGCACTATACTTCGCTTTCAGCTTTTTCCTCATTTCCTTATCCAAGGTGGTAAGAACCGCCTGTGTACAGTCAGCTATTGACAGACTGTTAATCGTATTTCCTGTAAAAGTGCCATATCGGTTTGTAATATCACCGATATAAAGTTCCAATCCAATATCAGAACGTTTCTGATAATATTCACTGTCCAGCACAAGTTTCTTCCTTCTGTCATCAAAATGTACCGGAAGTTTTGTAATATCACACTGACCAATAATATGAATCCCTTTGCCGCTTGGAGATACTTCTGCATAGGAAGAAAACCGAGATAACATAAGCTGTGCAAATGAATCTGAAATATCCTTATGGTCTATATCTAATAAGAAGAAGCCTTTCGGAATCTTCAAGCCAAGCCCCGATGCCCGAAACTGATTTCTGGCTGATTCTGCATCATCAAAAGATACCCATGTACCCTTATGTGCATCATCTGTTCCTGTAGCTCCTCCATTTGCTGCGAATGAACTTTGGTAACTTTCCCATTCTTGCCGGGTTTTGCTGACCATAAAAACCACAGATTTTTATCCTTTAATTCATCCACTGTCATATCTCCCATCCTGCTCACCTCCTCCTTTTCTGCAATCCTGTTTAATGGTTAATAGATGTTCTTACAAGCCATTCTTTATAGGCTTCAATCGGAATTAAAATTCTTGCTCCGATTCGTATTGTTGGAAATCCCGGTGTCTTTACAAGTTCATATGCCTTTGGCAGGCTAATTCCCATCTGTGCAGATAATTCCTGCACACTCATAGTTGTTTTTTCCATAAGATGTTGCTCCTTCCGTAGAGTTGGTTATGTCCGTCTCTTCAATAATTGTTTCTCTGCTACCGCTCATGGCGGCTACCAGTCCCCGCAGTAACAAAGGCTTGTTCATTGAGAACGGGATGAAATTGTCAAGGTACAAATCCGTTACAGCATTTTGTGTAACTTTTTATTGTTTTCATGAATATTTTAAGCTATAATGTAACCGAAGTACAAAAACTGACGGTAACGCTAACGGTTACGAATTAACGATTGGAATGAGGTATGATATGCCATTAAACTGGAATGATGAAACGATTCCATCAGAAGCAGATAAAACAACAGATATATTAGGATTTAAAGAAATCGGTGGTATCGGGCAACTGATTTACCACCCTTTCCGATTCAAGAAATATGAACTTGATATTGATAAAAGCGATGATTATTGTGCAACACCATTTTGCCGCCCCGGATATGAACCCATCTTTCCTAAAGAAGATTTTCTTTCCGGACAGGGACTGCTTACCAGCCTTTGCAATCTGGCAATGCAGATAAACAGCTTTGATAATAAAATTCCATATACACAGCTCATCATGGAATGGTGTACAAATAATATGCATCCATATAATATTGATTTCATTTATTCTGAATTGAATGAATCGTTTGATATAAATAGTTTCGATGCAGAATGGTAGAAAAAGACGGAACATTTGAGATTAACAACTTCTTAGATGACCTCGGGAAATTATATAATGCAGTCATGTTTTATGTTGCTCTCGAAGGTGTCTGTATTGCCGATGACGAAGCTGCATATGATTTATCCAAAGAAGGAAAATACTTTGAGGGCTACTCTTTCTTTGATAAATATAAGCATCCTATCGTTGCAATACCGGATGACTTAGATTATGGGGAGGCAAAAGGAAATCTCATAGAAGAAATGCGAATTGATAATGAGTACATTAAAAATCATCCGGCAGAAAAACCTCCAACCGGAGAATTTGCTACTACATCATATGACGATTACGATGAATTGCGGAATGCGCTTATTGACATCATTCCGGAATTTACCATGAAATTAAAGGTAGATCCCCGCACTAACCGATTAGAATTTTCTACCGATATTAATTCTGTATTTGATATTGCATGGCTGACACTTGCAAGAATGCTTTCCGAAGACCCTGCACCAGAAGATAAAGGCAAATCGGATAATCGTCCAGAAGGCATTATGATTCGTTGTCGGAACTGTGGTAAATTCATAATCCGAAAAAGTAACCGACAGGAATTTTGTGATGCCGAAGAATGCCAGAAGGTTCGAAATGCCCGAAAGCAAAAAGCCTATCGTGAGCGAAAAGCCATTGAAAAGGCTCAAAAAATCAAGAAAAAAGCACATTAATTTATATGATTTGGCGGAAAGGCAAATAGATTATTGTATCTAATGTCAGCCAGCTACATGCAATTATGTGCTATGATATTATATAAAATATGTTACAAGACACCGGAATCCCCCTATGCAATTTCTCGAAAAAACGTGTGTGACGGGGCATCGGTCTTTAGAAAAAAATGTCACAGAGATAATACTCCCCCCTGGGGTTAAGGAGGAATGCTTCAAATGATAAGAAAAGAAAATCTAGAAGCGATGATTAAGGCTATTGGATATATCCAGAGCTCACGTTCAAAAGTATTTGAGAAGAAATACTCGCAGTTTGACTGCGCCATTGAAGTTGATTTTAATGGCAGTGGTTCAATTAATTATCCAGAAGATAAGGGAATGAAGATTACTAGAAAGACCACTTGTAACTTCTCTCAGCCAGAAAACTTTGTTGTTCTTGAATGTATCACTCGATTAATGGACAAAGGCTATCGCCTGAACATATTGAGCTTGAGAAAGAATGGACACTTGGCCACTCAGACAAAGGCGGTTTTGCTGATATCCTCGTAAAAGATGCGGATGGTAAAACTCTGTTTATTGTTGAATGTAAAACAGCCGGTAACGAATACAAGAAGGAATTGAACAATACTCTTAATGATGGAGGGCAGTTATTCTCCTATTGGAAACAAGAAGGGGCCTGTAAGTGGTTATCACTGTATGCTTCTGATTTTGATGGCACAAATGTTTCTTATACCACAGAAACCATTGATTGTAGTGATGATGCAAACATCTTAGCAACCGCTAAGAAAGACCCTTCCATTCTACTCTATCGTGATGCCGGCACAACTGAAGACTTATTTACTGCTTGGGATGAAACCTACGATAAAAGATTATGCGGTGATGTAATCTTTAGAGATGATTCTCAGGCTTATCAGATTGGTGTTAAGCCACTTCGCAAAGTAGACTTAAATGATTTCAGCGAGAATGACAAAGTGGTAAATAAATTCGAAGAAATTCTCCGCCACAACAATGTGTCTGATAAGGAAAATGCCTTCAACAGACTCATTGCTCTTTTCATATGCAAATTAGTGGATGAGATTCAAAAAGGCGATAACGATATTGTTGATTTCCAGTATAAAGTAGGAACAGATACATATGAAACATTGCAAGATAGACTCCAACGTCTTCACAAAGAAGGAATGGAGAAATTCATGCGTGAAGAAATCTTCTACGTTGCGGATGACTATGCAGAAAATCTTGTTCAACAGTACACTGGTCAGAAACGTCAGAAAATGATCGAAGATTTAAGAAACACTCTCCGTGTACTGAAATTCTATACAAATAATGATTTTGCATTTAAGGATGTTCATAACGAAGAACTATTCTATCAGAATGGTAAAATTCTTGTAGAAGTAGTTCAGCTTTTTGAAAATTACCGTATCATTGGTTCAAATGATGTGCAGATGCTTGGTGATTTATTTGAGCAGTTACTTAATAAGGGCTTTAAGCAGAATGAAGGTCAGTTCTTCACTCCTATTCCAATTACTCGTTTCATTTGGGATAGTTTACCTGTTGAGCGAATAATTAAGAAGGCTGATGGCATTGAATTTCCAAAAATAATTGATTACGCCTGCGGTGCTGGACACTTTCTTACCCAAGGATTCGAAGCAGTTAATGCAGGTGTATTAGCGATTGATCCTACTTATCATATCGATTCACGTTGGACCGAACATAAAATATATGGAATAGAGAAAGATTATCGTCTAGCACGTGTATCAAAAATCTCCCTTTTTATGCACGGGGCAGGAAACGGTAATATTATTTTTGGTGATGGTTTGGAAAACTATCCTGATAAAGATATCAAACCTTCAAGTTTCGACATTTTAGTTGCAAACCCTCCATATTCAGTTCGTTCCTTTAAACCGCATCTCAAATTAAAAGATAACGAGTTTTCTATTCTTGAATCAATATCTAATGATGGTTCTGAAATAGAAACTTTATTTGTTGAAAGAATAACTCAGCTAATAAAACCAGCAGGCATTGCCGCTGTAGTTCTTCCTGT